>JAAUXZ010037365.1_pt1 | contig 10413 bp, 14 predicted proteins | sample 7278131 | NCBI WGS metagenome assembly JAAUXZ01 (sample SAMN14350119, study PRJNA611818) | marine sediment metagenome | isolation source: surface marine sediment (3m) | place: French Polynesia: Moorea | collected 2018-08
GCGGTTTGTTGGTGGATGGTTTTTGTGTCGCATCTGGGAGACTCAGAGGTCAGCGGAGATTCCTGTTCCCACTCCTAAATTTAGCCTATCGCCGAGAAAACCAAAGTCACCTCGCCCGGTGAAAGCTCCCGCCATGCACCGGGCTTCAGGGTCTGATCAAGTACCAGCCCTCCGATACTGTGCCGATGCAACGCAGTCACGCGATTACCCAGGGCGGCAAACATGCGTCGCACCTGATGGTATCGGCCCTCGTGAAGCACCACCCGCGCCCGCCGCGGTCCCAGGCGGGTCAGTTCTGCCGGCAATGTAGGCCTGTCCTCACTGCGCAACACCAGCCCCCCGGCAAACCGCTGTTCCGCGTCCTCAGGCAGTTCGTCCGCCAGCTGTGCCTCATAGACCTTGGCACACGCATGACGCGGCGACGTGATCCGGTGGGACCAGTCGCCATCATCTGTCAGCAGCAGCAGGCCCGTGGTGTCCTTGTCCAGCCGCCCGACGATATGCACCCGCTCCGCCACGTCCGGCGGTAGTAACTGGGTAACCGTCGCCTGAGTATCGTCCTGCTTCGCGCACACCAGACCGGCTGGCTTGTTCATCATCAGGTACAGGGGCCCCGGCAGGCCCAGCAACTCATCATTCCATTCGAGCAGCGTGGCCGAATCAACAAGCAGCGCCGGGTCACGCACCACCCGCCCGTCAATACTGACCCGCTTTTTACGTATTTCGATTTTCGCCTGCTTGCGCGATAGGTCGGTGGCCTGGCTGAGCAGACGGTCAAGACGTACTTGAGGCATGGATTGGACTTCGGGCGGAAAATACGCACGATAGCATTGCGTGCCGCAGAGCCTGTAGCGGTAAACTGTGCTGATGAAATTTACCCAGCTGAGGATTGGTCAGCCTTTCCGACACAAGGGTCAGGTCTACCGTAAGACCAGCCCGTTAATGGCCGAGATCGAAAACGATGGGCAGCAGAGACTGATACCCCGCTCCGCTGATGTCGAGCCAGTCGATGCCCAGCTCGCGCAAACCGTCGCCGAGGCACCGGTAAACATACCCGTGACCCAATTGGACCGGGCCATGCAGCAACTGGCTGGCGACATTAACGATATTATTGCGGAGAGTGGTCTCGACGCGGCACAGGTCAGTCGTTTACTGCGCCAGTTGCAGACAGCCTTCGTGAAAGCCCGCCACAACCTCGACCTGCCGTAGGAGGAATTATGATCAAAATTAACGCCGCTCTCTTGGCATTTTGCTGCGCCCCTGCCCTGGCGCAAAATCCTGCGCAGACCAGCCCGGAGCCGCCCCCTGGCCCGACCTTGGAACAAATCGTCCAGCTCTTTTTTCACCAGTACGACGCCAACGGCGACGGAGCGGTGACCCGCCGGGAGTTCCTGACCCCTTCGATGAACCAGTTCGATTTCCTCGACCGCAACGCAGATGGTGCGGTCGACATGCAGGAAGTCACCGCCTTCACCCAGATGATGACGCAGCAACAGGGTCAGCCACAGTAAAACCATGCTGATCGACCTGGACGCTGCCACACCCTCGCAGGCGTACTTCCACCTGACTCAGACACTCGTGCCCAGGCCCATCGCCTGGGTCTTGAGCAAAAACGCCAACGGCAGCTTTAACCTGGCGCCCTTCTCGTATTTCACGGCGGTATGTAGCGACCCACCGTTGCTGATGCTCTCGATCGGAAAGCGCGCTGACGGCACCCCGAAAGACACCCTGGCCAACATCCGCGAGCGAAAACAGTTCGTGGTGCATATCGCGCACAGCGGGCAAATAGAGACCCTCAACGCCAGTGCTGGCAGCCTGCAGCCAGGCGAGTCCGAAGTGGATGCGCTGAACTTGGCCACCTGCCCCTTCGATCCCAGGCCGATCGCAGGTTTCGACCTGCCACGGCTCGCCGAGGCCCGTATTGCCTACGCCTGCGACTGCTATCGTATCGATCAGATCGGCAATCAGGACCAGGCACTGGTATTCGGGCAGGTCCATGCTATTCACGTCGATGACAGCATGATCGAACCTACTGAAACTGGGCGTCTCAAGGTGGACAGCAAGAAGCTCGACCCACTCGCCCGACTCGGCGCCAATGAATACCTTTGCGCAGGCCAGCCCAGGCAACTGAAGCGACCGGATTGAAATCGACCGGCTTCTCGGCGTTTGCCGCCTGCGGAACAGGCCGCGATTTCTGCAGGAGCCCTGACAAAGACATCGTTCTCCGGCCTTTACGACATCGACCGCGTGCAGGCTCCCTGGTTGTGCCTAAAATGAAGAATCGATGTTTTGGAGCTTCTCTTGTCCCAACCAGACAGCATTTACTTTTTTGGCACCTGCCTGATCGATCTGCTCTACCCCGAGGCAGGCATATCGGGCATGCAGTTGATCCGGCGCCAGGGAGTGCGGGTAATCTACCCTGACGCGCAAACCTGCTGCGGACAACCAGCGTTCAATTCGGGCTACCGAGAGGAAGCGCTCACAGTGGCAAGAGCACAACTGGTCTGCTTTCCGGAAAAATACCCGGTGGTCGTACCGTCCGGCTCTTGTGCGGGCATGATCAGGCACCACTGGCCGGAGTTGTTCGCCGGCGAGCCGGATGAACAGCAGGCTGTTGCCGTGGCGCAACGCACCTATGAGCTGACCGAGTTCCTGGTCGACGTGCTCGACCTGCGCCTGCGGGACCTGGGCGAACCGACCCGAATCGCCATCCACACTTCCTGCTCCGCGCGCCGCGAGATGGGCGTCGCCGATCGGATCGACTCACTGGTGGGACAGCTGCATAACGTCGAGGTGCTGGAACAGGCACACAAGACCGAGTGTTGCGGCTTTGGCGGCACCTTCGCGATTAAACAGCCGGAAATCTCCGGCGCCATGGTCAAAGCAAAAACCGACGCCCTGCACGCAACCGGCGCACAACTTGTGGTCAGCCAGGACTGCGGCTGCCTGATGAACATTGGCGGAGCACTGGAGAAACAACAGCGTGAATTGCCGACACAGCATATTGCCGAGTTCCTGCTCGAACGCACCGGCGGAGTGTCCAAATGAACCAGGGCGATGCGCTGCATGCAAGAATCAATAAAGCACTGAACAATGACCAGCTGCGACGCAACTTTCGCGTGGCCATGGACGGCATCCGTGCGCGCCGCGCGGAGCAGTTTCCGGACGATGCGCAATTACAGGCATTGCGTGAACAGACCCGTGCAATCCGCACCCACTCACTCGGCCGCCAGGCGGAACTGCTCGAACAACTCGAAGCAAAACTGACCGATAACGGCATCCAGGTGCACTGGGCGGAAACGCCTGAGCAGGCCAATGCGATTATTCACCACATACTCGAGGCATCGGAAGCGCGTTCGGTGGTGAAGGGCAAGTCGATGGTCTCGGAAGAGACCGAGCTGAACCATTACTTGGAAGCACGTGGCATCGAGGTGATCGAGTCTGACCTGGGCGAGTACATCCTGCAGATGGCGCACGAGCCGCCTTCACATATCGTCGCCCCGGCGATTCACAAGAACCGCGTCGAGGTGGCCGAGCTATTCCGCCAGTTTCATCCCGAGCAGCCCTACACCGAGGACATTGATGAACTGACCGGGACCGCACGGGTAGTGCTGCGCGAGAAGTTTGCCAATGCAGATGCCGGCATCTCCGGGGTGAATTTTGCGGTCGCTGAGACCGGCACCCTGTGCCTGGTGGAAAACGAAGGCAACGGGCGACTGAGCACCACTGCGCCGCGTATCCATATTGCCATCACAGGCATCGAGAAAGTCGTCGAAAAACTTGCCGATGTGCCGCCGCTGCTGGAGATTCTCACCAAGTCCGCAACCGGCCAGCCGATCACCACGTATTTCAACATGATCAGCCACCCGCGCCAGCCAGGTGAGAAAGCTGGCCCGGAACAGGTGCACCTGGTGCTGCTGGACAACGGCCGCTCGCACATCCGCATCGACGATGAGCTGCTCGACACCCTGCGTTGCATCCGCTGCGGTGCCTGCATGAACCACTGCCCGGTGTACGTGCACGTCGGCGGGCACGCGTACGGCACCACCTACCCCGGGCCCATCGGTGTGGTGCTGGAGCCGCAGCGCTTAGGGCTGGACCAGGTGGGCAGCCTGACCTCGGCGTGCTCGCTGTGTGGCGCCTGTGGTGAGGTCTGCCCCGTCAAGATCCCGCTGCCCAAGCTGATCAACCGGCTGCGCGCCGAGGCAGTGAACGCCCAGCAGGACGATGACGGCGTGAAAGGCCAAGGCAGTCTGCGCAAGCGCGGCGAGGCCGGCGCCTGGAAGCTGTGGAGCCAACTGTATGCCAACCCGTGGCGATACCATCTGTTCACCCGCCTGGCGACGCGCCTAAGGGTGCTGGCACCCGCGAAGCTGAAACCATGGAGCGACTACCGCAGTGCTCCCAGGCCAGCATCGCGCAGCCTGCGTGAAATGGCCCGAAAGGAGGGCTTCGGGCATGAGTGAGTCCAGGGAAAACATCCTGCGTCGCTTGCGTGGCAACACCGTTCCGGCTGTGCCGCCTGCGCGCTCGAGCCCGCATCATCCGGGTTGGGATATTGACGAGCGCATCGCCCTTTTCCGCGAACGCCAACAGGCAGTGCATGGCGAGGTGCATCTTCTGGCCTCCTCACAATGGCGCGACTGGCTGACTTCGGAGCTGCCGAAAAGAGGCCTCCGCCGTGTGCTCACTGGGACTGGAGAGACAGGCGAACAAATCGCTGCGATGGATATTCAGGGCATTGAATTGGTGAGCTTTGAAACACCTATCGAGGATTGGAAGGGCGAAATGTTTGCCGAGGTGGATGTCGCGATCACCAGCGTGCGGTGCGCGATTGCCGAGACGGGCAGCCTGGTAGTCTGGCCGGATGCCGACGAGCCGCGCCTGATGTCATTGGTACCACCGGTGCACATTGCATTGCTCCAGGCAGAATCAATCTATCAGACTTTTGCCGAGGTAATTGAAGCTGAACAGTGGGCCAGGCAAATGCCCACCAATGCGCTGCTGATCTCCGGGCCGTCGAAGACCGCCGATATAGAACAGACGCTCGCCTACGGCATCCACGGCCCGAAGCAACTGATCACACTCATCCTGCAGTAGCCAGCACTTGATGTTTGGCGCGAATGAACTCGCTATGAGGGATATAAAGCAGGTCGGCAATGCGTCGCACAAGGTGCTCCTCGTAGTGATGGACCCTTCCATCACTGCATGCCACCTGCCATAGACCTCGTAACAGATCATATTTTTGCTGCTGGCTGAAACCACGATTAACCACCGCCACCTGCTCATGCAGTGAAGCGGAGAGATCAGCCTCGCGGCTTGCCACTTCCATGAGCTCGGCAAGCGCCTGGTCGTCGAGGCGCCATTGCTCACGCAACACCTGTTCCAGGTGCAGGATCTCTGCCTCCTCCACCTGGTGGTCAGACTTGGCCACCTCCCACAGCATTACCGCAGCCGCCAGATGAAACCGGTATTCATGATCAGCCTGCGCCCCCGGGGAAGCGGTGTCGAAAAGGCTCTTGATGGCTTTCAGCATGGCGCTTAGTCGAGCGAGGTATGGGTGCCATCGCAAAATGGCGGGGTAACGCTTTGCTTACAGCCGCAAAGGCCGCGCTTGCCGGTTTTTTCTGCAACGAAGCCCACGGGTTCGATACCTGTGCCCTTATGCGACCCGTCGCAAAACGGCTGGTTCTTTGAGCGCCCACAGGCACACCACCAATATTGCTTACCTTCCTCCAACTCAACGATGAAAGGTTTTTTCTGCGCGATTACCGATTCAGCCACTTTTTTCTCCTCTTACTGTTGAATGCATGGCGTAAATGCTTTTTCCATGCCCATTGACGCTGATCAATCCATGTTTTCGGTCATAACGATAGCCTACTGGGACTCGGGGTTATCAGGAGAAAAACATGGAACTCTGGAGCGAACTGTTCAGCGACTGGGTCGGTATTCTGTCTTTCGGGGTCATCGCCTTTGTCTTGGTGATAGCCGCCTTTTTCATCTGGTACTTCTTGACTCAGTCCGGAAGCGGCCAGTAATAGCTCGGGCGGAGGTATCCCCCTCCGCCTGTTACGCGCATCCTCCTGTCCACTCCGGATGCAGCATTACCGCCACGGATAAGGATTCAGAATCCTTTTCAGCTGACCCGTGGTCAGCTTTTTGTTTTTGGCGCGGACTGACCGTTTTTTATTCTCGCCCCTTGAAAGCGCGCAGGTATCGATCGACAAAACGCTTGAGTATTTCCTGTGCGAAGGGAGTCTGAGCACCATTCACCGCATCGCTCAATAACTCTGCCTCGTGTGGCGGAAAATACCCGTGGTGCTTGTAGACCTGGATGCGGGTGATGAACCCTTCGGCATCACCCTCCGGGTGAAATTGCGTCGCATACACGTTCTTCCCCACCCGAAACATCTGCACGGGACAGGCCGAACCGCTCATCAGCAGGGTTGCCCCCTCCGGTACGAAATCACAGGCTTCCTTGTGCCCCAGCAATACGTCGATGGCTGCAGGAAAGCCGGCAAGAAGCGGATCATCCCGTCCTTGCTCGGTAATCTGCAGCGTCACGCATCCCACCGCTTCCCCATACTTGCGGGTGATTGGGGTACCCAGGTAAGAACCCAGTAAACCATTACCGGAGCAGGCGCCCAGGAAGGGGAAATCCTGATCCACGACCTGGGCCAAAACCCGTGCGAAATCCGCTTCAATCTTGTGTTGAATCGCGCTCTTTTCATCGCCCGGTGTACTGATATCGAACGGGCTGCCGCCAACGATGATGGCGCTGAAATCACCGAGCTCTAGGGATTGTGGAATGCCCTCGACTTCGATCCGCATGCGAACCACGTCTTTTTCGTCGAGCCGGCCATATCTCAAAAAGGCGGCAAACTCGTTGTCTGAGGTTTCATCCTCTGGCCGCAACTGCATGATCAGGATGGGTTTTGGCATGCGCGTTCCTATCTGCTCCGAACACACGGTAAAGTGTCACCTGGTTAGCCTGGCGGCAGGGCTTCTGTGTTCCGCTTGGCCCTTTTCCCGCCTGTGCGTGATTTCAGATATCGTGAAAGGGCATGAACGTCACTTCGCCTCGTGAACTGCGCTTGACCAAGTTGACGAATGACTCTTCCGGGTCCTCCGGGTCATCTGCGATCAGAAAACTGCGCCCGGAACGGACCACCACACGAATACCGTTCACCAGAGCATTCGGATCCTCCGGCGACACCAGATAGAGAGGACACTCCTCGAATCCGGCGATTTCCTGGATATTTAGAAAGAATTCGCGCGCATCCCACTCATCCACCGCCTGGCAACGCGCCGGGTCTCCCTGTCCAAGATTGGCGGGGTCGAAATCGGTCACTTCTTCGAATGGAAAAATACGTATAAACGACATTCAAACAACTACCGCCGTTGGTAATTCGCCCGATCGGGAATCACGTTGCGGATGCCACCGCGTGGGCTCTCGACATCTCCGCTGTAACGTGGGAGGACAATCACGTGCAGGTGGTCGATGCTTCGTCCCGCCGCTCTGCCATCATTGTTGCCCACGGTGTAGGCATCCGGCTGTTGCGCCAGGTACGGCAGCTTCAGCACCGTCTCGATATGGTCCATCGGCCGGTCCTGCAGGTAGTCACGGGTTTTCATCTCTCGGTACAGGGCTGGCAGGTCGGTGCTTTCAATCACCTGCTTGACGCCCTTGAGCGCGTCGAAATAATCCGCCTGCTCGGTTTCATCGAGATCAAAAACCGAAACCACGTGTCGCCTGGGAATCACCAGGGCATGACCGGGATTGACCGGATTGGTATCGAAAATGCCGACGAAAGACCGGTTCTCGAAAATGAACGGATCGGCCTGGCCACTGGAGACTCGGCAGAAGTAACAAGCTTTCTCTGCTGCGGCATGACTCATGAATACAACCTGTATTTCGTTAAACCTGGGTGCCGAATTGGGCTGGCCGTGTTTAGCGCATCATACCGGCTTGTAGGTCTAGGCGCCCTGCTGTTTGAGTTGCCCGGCATTCTCGTTTTTTGTCTTCCCCGACCGCCACGCCGATGCCCTCAGGCTTTTGGCTGGCGGCATACTCACGCACCTCCTGGGTGATTTTTTTCAAGCATAAATGCGCCACCTTGGCCGAATCCCAAATCGCACAGCGTCGCGCAGAAGGGCAGGTGTTAGAAGCCGGAGACTCGGTAAAGGGAGAGTGGATCAACTACGGCCGGTCGACTTGACGGCGGGCGCCTGGCGGGGCCAAGGAAAACCGTGGGCCGCCACGATTACCCGCCAAGTAACCTTGTAATCGTTATTCTTTTTCAGCGGGAGTACCCGTCACAAATGTGCTTTACTCGGCTCGTTGCCCTGGAAAACCAGTGCTTCCCTAAACACAAGAATCGGAGAGATCATTTATGAAACTATCGAGACTGGCCGCCGTGGCGGTGTCCGTTGCCGTTGGTGTCGGCGCTTCTTTTTCTGCGACGGCCCAAGACCGCTCAGGTTGGCCAAGCAGTTTCACTGTCGGCACTGCATCCCAAGGCGGTACCTACTTCGCTTACGGCTCCGGCTGGGCCAATCTGGTAGCCAACGAGCTCGGGCTGTCCGGCGGCGCCGAAGTCACGGGCGGTCCAATGCAGAACATGGCCCTGGTGCACACCGGCCAGGCGGCATTCGGTATGACCACCATGGGACCGGCAGCTGAAAGTCTGAACGGCACTAACCCTATCGCGCCGGGCCTGCAAATGACCAACTCCTGTGCGATGTTCCCGATGTATCAAACTCCTTTCTCGGTCACTGCGCTGAAGTCTTCAGGCATCACCTCGATCGCTGATATCCCGGCAGGCGCGAAAATTGGTTTCGGCCCCGCTGGGTCGACCTCGGACACCTATTTCCCGCGCATGATGGAAACCCTGGGCGTGCAGTTCGAACGTCGCAACGGCGGTTGGGCTGACCTTGGCGGTCAGCTGCAGGACGGCCTGTTGGACGTCATCGCCTTTGCCGCTGGTGTTCCGGTTCCGGCTGTGAGCCAGTTGGAAGTCCAGACCGAGATCAACATCATCGAGTTCACGGAGGCCGAACAGAAGAAAATCATGGAAGCCTTCCCGGTCTCCGCCTATTCGATCAAGGCGGATTCCTATAAGACCCTCAATGCGGATGCCCGATCTGTTTCCATGTGGAACTTCGCCATTGCCAATTGCGATCTGCCGGAAAGCTTCGTTTACGAAGCCACCAAGGTGGTCATGAGTGACAATGCCAGGATGCTTGGCATCCACAAGGCAGCGCGCTACACCGTGCCGGAGAACTGGACCAAAAACACCGTCATGAAATGGCACCCGGGAGCCGCCAAGTGGTTCAATGAAAATGGCGCCAGCATTGCTGCGGACATGATCCATGGCAAGTAAGCCGACTTAGCAACACCGTAAGACTTTTAGAGACCGTGCCGGGCAACCCCGCACGGTCTTTTTGTCTTGACATAACCACAATAAAAGAGTGCTCTTCGAGTGAAGGGGCAACCTGGGAAGTTATGCCCCCTCCCCGAACAACAGAGCAGTCACGAGAACAAAGGAACAGGCGGATGAGCGACGGGCAAGACACAAAGGCGGGTATCCCAGAATCGGAAGACCAAAATCCGGCCACCAAGAATCAACCGGCACCGACAGGCCTTGAAGATGAACACCTGATCGCCGAAGGCGTCGATGAGGAACCGGTCGAGAGCAACCGGCGCCTGTACAAGGGAAAGGCCTTTCTGTTCGTTGCGACGATTGCCGGGCTTTATGCCGCCTTCCACATGCTTGCACTGAACGGCGTGTCGATTGCGGCCCTCACTGGCGGTCTCCTTGACCCGTCGTTCCTGCCAACCTTCCCCATGGAAACCTGGAATTTCCGAATTGTCCACGTGGCTGGCGCTTTGGCGATCGGCTTTATCATGTTTTCGGCGCGGAGTTTTGCCGATGAACCGACCAGGGAAACCAAGATGGTTTCCTATCTGGGTATCGCTTTGATGATCCCGGCGCTGGTGTCCTTAGCTGCAGCCTTTTACTTCGCTGAACAAATCAGCGGCGGCTTGATGTGGAATGGCATCGACCCGGACATCAGGAACAATGAAATCTACCTGTTCGGCATTCCGCTGATGATCGCGACCGTCGGCGGGATTGTCCTCTCCTGGGCGGACAAGCGGGCACGGCACAAGTTCTCCATGCCCGACATCGCGCTGGTGATTTGCGGCTTTGCGGTCGCCGCTTACCTGATCACCATCTATGGCACCCTGATGCGAAATGCCACCGGGACGCCCTTTGCGCCGATCGGGATTTCCATCGCCGCGGTTGCTGGCGTCCTGTTGATCATGGAACTGACGCGCCGCATGGCTGGCCTGGCTTTGGTGGTCATCGCCGGCATCTTTCTGCTCTATGTCTTCATCGGGGAGCACCTGCC
>JAAUXZ010029313.1_pt1 | contig 10409 bp, 6 predicted proteins | sample 7278131 | NCBI WGS metagenome assembly JAAUXZ01 (sample SAMN14350119, study PRJNA611818) | marine sediment metagenome | isolation source: surface marine sediment (3m) | place: French Polynesia: Moorea | collected 2018-08
GCGCTGGTGGCGGATCGCGCGCAGTTCATACGGGCCGGACTCGCCAAACTCGAACAGATGCAGCGTCCCCGGGGGGCGTTCAACTACTGGAAGGGCGGCGACTACGTCAACCCCTATGCTTCGGTCTATGCCAGCGATGTCGTCTTGTCGGCCAAACGCAAAGGGATTGACGTGCCCGACGCAATGACGCGCGGCATTTATGCTGACCTCAAGCGCATCGCCAAGGGGGAAGGGCAGTATCAGCGTTACAAGCTGAGCACGTTTACCCGGCTCTACGCCGCCTATCTCCTCTCCGCCGAAAAGCGTCTGCCCAAATCCCTGGTCAACCAGTTCTACGATCGCAAGGTTTACCAGCGCAACCTGGTCAGTGCCTATATGATGGCGGCCATGCTCAAACAGGCCGGGATGGCGCGTGCCATGACCAGGGTCCTGCAGGAAATCGAGGCCTACGACCTGACGAAGATGGAAACCCGGCGCAAGTACGACGGGGATTTCTACTCCCGGACGCGCGACCGGGCCTTCGCGCTTTATCTGCACAGTCGCCATTTCAAGCATAACGGCGTTTCCCAGGCCTTTCTGGAGGCCGTGGCCGATGATATCGACCGTCTATACTCCACCCAGGACCAGGCTTTTGTGCTGCGGGCCCTGCAGGAATACTACCGGGACACCGAACCCGGGACCATGGACGTGAGCCTTGGCGTCAACGGCGGCACCCAGCGGGCCGACGGACCGTTTGGCTTCAGCGGCGAGCTGGCCGATCCCGCAATAAACCTTAAGGCCCACCAGGGGCGGTTCTTCTATTCGGTGGCGGTGGCCGGTTATCTTCCGCGCGAGACGCGCCATAAAAAGGAACTGGGTGACAAGCGCCTGGGGATCTACCGGCAGTACGTGGACGAGGACGGCGCCCGCGTCGATTTAAACGCCGTTCGCCAGGGGGACCTGATTTACTCCCGGATCACGCTCAGGGCCAGCGAGGCGATCGCCAACCTGATCGTCAGCGATCGGGTGCCGGCCTGTTTTGAAATCGTCAACGAACGCCTGGACCGGCGGCAGCGCCCGGCAGCCCTGAAAGAAAGGCATTTTCGCCCGGATCACGTGGATATCCGTGACGACCGTGTGTTCACCTTTCTCGGCGTCGGCCGCCCTTTGCGGCGTCAGCCCGAGAGCAACACAATCGTTTTCTACACGCCCCTGCGGGTAACCTTCACGGGATCCTTTCAGCTGCCGGCCGCCCAGGTGGAGGCCATGTACGACAGCCGATTGGGCGATTATGACCTGCAGGCCGGTCCGGTGGTCGTCAAGGCGCCTGAACAGGCCCCTGCGCCGGTGCTGGAGCAGAGCTGGTAGATTTCGCCGTTGCGTTTTGATTTAAAACCTCCTCCTTTAGTGGAGGACCCGGAAAGGTTCTATCGATCCAGAATAAGGTATTTCTTGGTATGTTCATTTTCTTCCACGTGGACAAGCAACTATTGGAAGAAGCTGGTTCCCCATCGGGGTCGGCATCGGTATCGGCACTCGAAAAATGGCCGACACACCAAAGACACGATTCCGATACCGATAGCGACACCGACACCCTAAGGTAAATACCGGCGAGAGGAAACTCGCTTCGCTCAGACAAGCCGACACGCTTTATCCGCCCCTGCCACCGATGCTCGGCGCGGGACAAAGGGATAAAAGCGGCAGCCCCACCGATTGATACGCTCCCCTCGGTGGACGACCTGAGGCCTCCCGCTCTACGGGAGGAGCTTCACTGCAACGGGTGTTCAGCGCCAGGCGATGAACATCAGGTAGAAGACCGGCAGGGCGAAGAGCACGGGTTTTATCGCCGGCATCCAGGATGCCTTCGGAAAGAAGACCACCAGACACAGGCCGGCGAACACCGCGGTGCCCCTGAGCCCCATGGCCACGTAGCTCCACTGCAGGATGGCCGTATGGAGGCTCAGCCAGGCGACCACCGCCGCCAGCAGTACGATCAAGAAGCAGCAGGTGCGCATCAGGACCATGCCTGAATGTCGGCGCATCCTGGGCATGCGCGCGAGCAGGTCGTTGTGCAGGTTGGTGGTCACCCCCAGCACCAGCCCCGCTCCGGTGCCCAGGACGACGACGAGCAGACCGGCCAGAAACAGGGCGGCCAGGGCCGGCGGAAAAGACCGATTGATGAAAAAAGGCAGGGCCCGGGCGGTATCGGCCGACAACTCCGGAACGCTCCCCCGCAGGTAGAGGCCGACGACGATTCCCAGGAGCCCCAGGGGCGGGATCAAGGCGGCGCTCAGAAGCGCCCCCCGGCGGGCGGCCTGCACCGTCTGGGCGGCAAAGACGGCCTGGAGGTAGATCTGGGTCGACAGCACGCCGATGATCATGGAACCCAGGTCCACCAGGGCCGGGCGGACGCCATAGGCAAAGAGGGACATGGGCGCTCCCTGGGAGCGGGCCGCGGCCAGGAGCGCCTGCCAGCCGCCGGCATCGGCAATCGCCAATCCGGCGCAGAGCAGCATGATCAGGTAGAGCAGAAAGCATTTCAGTTTGCCCACCAACCCCGCACCGGCAATGCCGCCGAAAACGATCATGCCCAGGGTCAGCAGGGACGCCAGTGCAATCGACGCGCCCGGGGAGAAACGGAATACCGCGCCGATCAGCGCGGTGGCCGCCAGGAACTGGGCCACGACCTGCATCAGCATGCCGCTGGAGGCGACCAGGCTGCTGTAGGTCCTGAAGCGCGGCCCGAACCGCTGCCCCAGGAACTGGGCCACGGTGATCGATTCGCTGTCGCGCAGGGCGCGGGAGAAAAAAAGGGCCAGCACCAGGCAGGCCAGGCCGCTGCCCAGGGTGAAGTGCCAGGCGGCCGGACCGTATAGATAGGCCATCTGGACGGTACCCACCGTAGCCGCACCCCCCACCAGCGTGCCTATGATGATCCAGGCCACGTCGGCGGACATGGCGTTGCGGCCCGCCAGGGCGAAGTCCGTGTCGGAGTTCACCCCCCGTCCGGTCCGCGCCGCGACGATCATGACCGCCGCGAACACCAGTGTAAAAACAGCGTGATAAACCACCCGGCGTCCTTTCCTTGCCTGTCCCGTCGCCCGGTACCGACGAAAACCCGCGGCCCTCCATCGGTCGGAAGTAAACCGCCGGCATGCGTTTCCCCGGACAACCCCCAGGAGGCTATAGTCGATTTTGAGACCTTAGACAAACCCAAGCCGTCATCGATGCGATGGATTGACAAGCCCTGTGGGATCATGCATCTAGAGGACATCTCAAAAATACCTTTTGGCCTCCTCGCTGTGTTGGGCGATCGGATTGAATCCTCGAAATGCCAAAGCATTCCTCCCGGCTCAATTTTCACGGCCGCCTGACACGGCATCCAAATCCTGTTTTTGAGATGCCTTCGATTCAATCCACATTCCTGAAGACTAAGCCGCAAAGGAACGCCCATGGTTTGGCAGAGTGCGGTCGGATTGGTGGTATTCGTGGCCCTGGCCTGGGGACTGAGCGAGAACCGGCGCGCCGTGAGCTGGCGCATGGTATTGACGGGCCTTGGGCTGCAGCTCGCGCTCGGGCTCGTCCTGCTCAAGGGGCCCTTCGTAAGGGAGGCTTTTCTGGCCCTGAACCAGGTGATCCTGGCGCTGGAGCAGTCCACCCGCGCCGGCACCTCTTTCGTATTCGGCTATGTCGGCGGCGGCGATCTGCCGTTTGAGCTCAAATACCCCCAGAACAGCTTTATCTTCGCTTTCCAGGCGCTGCCCCTTATTCTTCTGATGAGCGCCCTGTCCGCGGTACTGTTTTACTGGAAAATCCTTCCAATGGTGGTCAGGGGGTTTGCCTGGTGCCTGCAGAAGAGCATGCAAATCGGCGGGACCGAAGGCCTCGGTGTGGCCGCCAACATCTTCGTGGGGATGGTCGAGGCGCCATTGTTTATCCGCCCTTATCTTCAGGCCATGACCCGCAGCGAAATCTTCACCCTCATGACCTGCGGGATGGCCACCATCGCCGGCACCGTAATGGTCCTCTATGCCAGTATCCTGTCCGGGGTCTTACCGGGCGCCATGGGGCATATCTTGACGGCCTCGATTATCAGTGCCCCCGCCGCCATCATGATTGCCAAAGTCATGGTGCCTGAAACGCAGCCGCTCACGCCGGGAGCGCTGACCGCCCCCGAGCCGGCCACGAGCACGATGGATGCCCTCACCAAGGGCACCCTTCAGGGGGTTACGCTGCTGATCAACGTGGTTGCCATGCTGCTGGTGCTCCTGGCCTGTGTTTCGCTGGTCAATCTGCTCCTGGGCTTCGGGCCGCAGGTATCCGCTGCGCCCCTTTCCCTGCAGCGAATGCTTGGCTGGCTGATGGCACCGGTGGCCTTTCTCATGGGGGTGCCCGCCGGCGAGGCCGCGGCGGCCGGAAGCCTCATGGGCACCAAGACCATCTTGAACGAGCTGATTGCCTATATCGATCTGAGCCGTTTACCGGAAGGCACCCTCGGCCATCGCAGCATGATCATCATGACCTATGCCATGTGCGGGTTCGCCAATCCGGGCAGCCTGGGTATCATGATCGGGGGAATGGGGACCATGGCCCCGACACGCCGTGAAGAAATCGTTTCCCTGGGCCTGCGCTCCATCGTGGCCGGGACCCTGGCCACCTGTATGACCGGTGCCGTGGTGGGCCTGATCGGCGGATGACCATTATCCCCGATTCGGTCTCAGTCCCTCGAGCAGAACGTCGCCGGCCGTGAAACCCGGCGCTGTGTCGCCGGTGAATGCCAAACTATTTTATAGCCACTGGTAACCTCGTTCACACCCATGCCGGCGATCCTTCTTGTAAGGCCCTGAAATCATTGAAATCGAACTTTGTGCGGCTACCGGCATCGATTTTGCTTCAGAAGGCGCAAAGCGTATGAAAGGAGGCTTAAGGGTGGGATATCGTCATATTTCAGGATTCAGGATCCTCGCGGAAGCCTTGGGTTTGAAGGTGCTCTGGTCGCGGCCAATGATCGGCATGGTCGCGATCGCGATAATCGGATGCGCGCTTGCGCTCGAGGCCTGGTCGGTACTACCGTTGTTTCTGCTGGTTTCAGCCGGGGTGCGGCAATGGCACCGCCCGACGCCGTCTGCGGATGCCGGGAGCAAGGCCAGGGTTGGTCCGGCGATGCCGGTTCCGCCCCATCAGACCCGCCAGACACACATGTCGCAGGTTGTCGATCAGCTCCTCACGCGGCACCCCCATTGGCTGGAGGCCAGGTTCATCAAAGCCAGCATTCTGTGGCACATTCATGGAGATCGTGACGGCGCGCGCTGCCACTGCCGTGACCTTCTCGGCCGCATCCAGCGCGATAATCCCCTGTTCGAAGAGGTCTGCAACCTTTACATGCAAACCTGCAATCCCGCCCCTCATAGATCGACACCCCCCGCCATCAATGACGCACCTGAATCCAGCTTCCCCGACTGGTCCGCGCTTGCCGGCGCTGGGCGGGGCGAGGTTGTTTCCCTGCCATCGAAACGGTTTCACCTGAGACCCCAATAAAAAAGCGGCCCGTGAAGGGCCGCTTTGCGTAGAAGCGTTTTCAAAACCTCAGATCGCGTTTGAGGGCAAGGCACAGCCTGATGAAAAAGCGCAGCATATTCAAAGATATGTGAGCATTTTAAAGAAGGCTGTAACACTGCCATCGGACGTTAGATGGGGTTTTGAAACCGCTTCTGGCAGTCTTGGCCGTGATGCCGGTAAATACGGCGCGGCGGCAGGGGTTTCGTCAGTTGGCCGGGCTCTGGCTGCGCTTGATGCTTTCCAGGCGCTTGAGCAGCGTGCGTGCCTTTTCCAGATTGCGCTGGACGTCGCGGTAATTCGGATCGAGTTTGTAGACCATTTCCCACTGCTGGATGGCCTCCTTCAGGTTTTCCTTCTGAAAATCCGCCAGGCCCTGGCGATAGTGCCGGTCTTTGTACCTGCTTTCGGACTTGGCAATATTTTGTTCACACTTTTCGCACCTGGGATCATATTCAAGCGTGGCCTTGAAAGCATCGCGGGCCTTGAGGTATTTCTCCTGGCCGAAGAGTTCCAGACCATGCTGGTAGTGGGATTTGGCCAGGTAGCTGCGAATTTCAGTGTCCTTCGGATTGGCTTTGGCAAGTTCTTCCAGTTTGACGATCGCCTGGGCGTACTTCTGGGTGCGGTAGAGGGCCAGGGCGTTGCCGCGCTTGTCTGCCGTGGCTGACTTCTTGCGACTCTTTGCGATCAATTGGCGGCAGTCTGTGCATTTCTTGTCGTATTTCAAGACGTTTTCAAAGGCTTTGATGGCCTGGGAAAAGTTGCCTTGGCGGTAGGCCCGATTGCCCTTATCGTAGTAGGCTTTGGCCATGTAGGCTTTGGCCTCGGCGTCCTCGGGCGCCGTGTTCAGCACCTTGCTGAATTCGGTTATGGCGCCGTCGTAATCCTTGTTGGCGTACAGCTCTTTGCCCAGATTGCGGTAGTTGGCGATCATGTCGCCGTTGGCCCCTTCGGCCGCGGCACCCTGGGGCAAGGTGACTTCAATCGGTTTGCCGGCAATGAGACGGGCTTCGGGGGTTTCCGGAATTTTCAGTTCCTGCCCGACTTTGATGGCCGTCGGGCTGGCCAACCCGTTAAATTCGGCGATGACATCGTATTTCTTGAAATCGCCGTAATAGATGCCGGCAATCTTGGACAGGCTTTCCCCCGGTTTGACCACGTGCAGGACATAGCGTTTGATCACCACGACATCTTCCCCCATTAGATTGGCGGGGGCACCGCCCTCGGTGCGGATGTCATGCTTGCCGTCAATGATCGGCATGCCCTTGATCACAGGCACCTTGATCTGCTGGCCTACGTCGAGCCGGGTGGCGTCTTCGATTTCGTTGTACTTGGCAATGATGTGGAATTTGCGGTAGTCGCCGTAATACTTGTCCGCCAGCGAGGAGATGGTTTCCCCCGGCTTGATCGTGTGCAGAATATATTTATTGGCGGCGGAAACGCCCCGGTCGAATTCGGCCAGTTTAAGCTTGGCACCTTTATGCTCCGGGTTGTAGCGCAGGGCGGTCAGAAAGGCCTGGCGCGCCTGGGGGTATTGCCCCATTTTGTAAAACTGCAGCCCGGTCTGATAGTGATCATCGGCAAGCGCCTTCAGCTGCGGGGCAAGTTCAGCCACCTTGGCTTTGGCGGTCTGATTGTCGGGCTGTACGGTCAATGTCAGCTGGTAGTTCTCGTAGGCGGCCACCAGGTCACCCTCTTTCTCGAATGCCTGGGCTTTGGCCAGATAGTCCGCGCCGAGTTTGCGAGATGAGGGACCTGTGGCACATGCCGCCAACATCGCCAGCAGACAGAAAACAACAAACAATTGCGATGCGTGTTTCATGATATCTTTACTCCAGCGCCAGGGGATAAAAGGTTATGAGTCGTTTTTTGAAAGTGCCCATATCCCTTTTGAGAACCTGATCCCGCTTCAGGGCCAGCGGATTGGCAAAAAAGGGGTTGCCGCCGCGGCGCACGGATGCGGCCAGTTGGTAGCCGGTTTCATGGGCCAGGTTGACGGCGCGTCGGTCATAGTAGCCAAAAGGGTAGGCAAGGACGAAAGTGTTCTGCCCCAGCTTTCTATCGATAATTCTCTTTGATTCGCGCATTTCCTGACGAATGCGCGCGATGAAAGCGTCCGTCGATTCGTCGGCGCGCGGTTTGGTGAGATCGCTGTGGGTGACGGTATGCGAGCCAATGGAGAATCCGCTGGCCCTCATCTCCTTGAGCTGCGCCCAGGTTACAGCCAGGCGTGAAGCCCCCACGAATTCCGTATAGATGAACATGGTGGCGGTGAAACCGTATTTTTTCAAAATGGGATAGGCGACGCTGTAGGTCGAGCGATAGCCGTCGTCCATGGTGATCCAGACGGATTTCTTGGGCAGTGGTTTGCGATAGTGCAGAAAATCAAGCAGTTCATCGGGCGTAACCGTATGAAACCCGTTATCCTTGAGATAGCGCATCTGTCGATCGAAGACGTCGGCCGGCATGCAGAGCGGGGAATTGCAGTTGTCCCCAAAGCGGTGATAGGTCAGCACCGGAACCGTCTGGAAACCCTCACGGGTCAAACCGCCCTTATTCCTGACGACCAGCGGGATAACGATGGCCCGGCCGGACTGCAGGCGCTCCGGTGGGTTGGCTTCTTCAATCATCCAGGATTTGTCGGGATCGCCAAGAAACCTGGAGGCCAGATCGCGCGCCGATCGCTTGTTTGCGGAGGTGTAGACGACATAATGCTTGGAGCGGTAGACGGTGTCCTGCCCGGGGGCCGGTTCGACCGGCGGTCGGCTCGCACAGGCGCCAAGACCTGCCAGGCTGCCAATAAAAAAGATGGTCAGGGCCAGGCGCCGCCAGGAGTGCTCTGTCCAGTGGGGTCGGTTGCGGCCAGATGTTTCAGGGGTCATCGTCTGCTCCGGTTTCGCAAATCGCATCAGGCGTTTGGACCAAAGCTTAATGTAGCATGCATGCGCAGACGATCCAAACGAAAAATAGACTTGCACGCGGCAGACCGAGTCCGGCATTGGCGGAACGGCATTCTCACCTGGAAAGATTCTGCCGACCGCTTTCCACGATCTTGTGGCGGACTTGTCTCAACAAAGTCTCTTGGCCCCATCCGCCAGGGGCGGATAAATCTCGGTGTTGGGCGCTGTTGATTTACGTCCTCGGCGTAAAGGCGTATTCCTTCGGCCGGCAACCCGCAGCACCGACACGATCGGGCGGGAAGTCCCGCAAGGCAGGTAAATTTCGCGGCCAGCCGCAGCTGAAACCCAAAACCTGATTTTGAAATGCCTGCTCTCAGGCACAGTACGCAGCCGTCAGCCGGACCGCCCCGAACCGAATCATATGCTTTCAAAAAATTTATGGGGTGAGGCCATGGGCGCGTGCGCAGCGCCATCGGCATTTATAGGCTTGACATACAGGGGGTGGTCATATTAAATATTTGTTTTAAATCCGATAACTTGTAGCAGACTTTCGTCCCTGGAGACGATGGCGGGCCAACAGCCGCTCGGCCCGCCAGGAGATTTGGTTTCATGCCCATGGGCCAATCCTATTTATCCCGGTTGAAAGCCCAGCACCTTGTGGCCGGGCTTGCCATCTGGTTTTTGCTTTTGCTGGCGATCTATTTGATCATGACGTTTCAGCTGAACCGCCGCAACGATGCCACCCGCCAGCGCGGCATCGCCATCACCCAGGAATTGTCCGATAAAATCCGGCTGCCGCTTTTGGAGAAAAATATACCCGGCGTGCAGGCGCTCCTGCGCGAGGCCCATAAGGAAACCGATGCGATTTACGCGTCGGTATCCGATCACGGTGGTCAGATTATTGCTTACACCGGAGCGGAGAACTTTGTGCCCCGCACCGATGGTGGGGCCGCAGCAGCGCCATCGGACGATGTGGCCTATCTCGAAGGGCTGCTCAAGAGCCATCAGAAGGTATTTCGTTTCACCGCCGATGTTTTCTTTTCGGGCACCCGTATCGGCGAGGTCGTCATGGCGCTGTCGGCCCTCGACACCGAGGGCATCCGCAACGGCTTTCAGGTGGCGGCCCTCGTCGGCGCTCTGGTTTTCACCCTGCTCTTCGTGGCGGTCAGGTTCAACACCCGGATCGATCGCGTAAACCGGATGGAAACCAAACTCCAGGCGGCCACGACGTCGGAGAAAATCGAAGCGCGAGGTATTACCACGATTATCTGTCCGCTGTGCGGCACCCACAAACCCTTCTCGCGGGATGTCTTCCGCCGCACCAAGTTTGAGAAATTGGTCAATGTCGGGTCTTCAAAAGATACGACGGGGATCGACACCTTAATCGATGAAGACGGTATCGATCTGCTGGCCCTGTCCCATCGCAAGGATCTCTCCGGGTTGAAGCGGCAGGTTATTCGCCGCTGCCTGGAAATTGTAAAAAAGCTTTCGAAGTAAGTTGCAGCGGCGGCGGCTGGGAGCCGCCCGGCTGCGGTGAGGCGCTTGGCAGGTGCAACCTTAAATCTTGCTGCCAGCAGATTTTATCCCTATTCTATTTGGGATGGCCGCAAACCCGTTTGGGATGGCCGCAAACCCGTCAGTGAACGCTTTGCAAAGCAGTGTTCCCTCCGACGGCCTGTACCGACATCTTCCAGGGTGCCCCTGATGGACGGCACTAAACCCGGGAGGCCGGCATGCACGTCAACAATATGGCCTTGATGACCGTGGCGAGAGCGAGGGCGATGACGACCAAGATTGTCAACAGCGTTTGGGCCCGAATTACGAATACGCCCTTTGTGGCCCGCAACCGCCGCGGCGTAGCCCTCGTTGCGGCGGCCTGGTTGGCGGTCCTCATCGGCGGGTATCTGGTCTATCGGTCCACTGCCGCCAACGTGAAACAGGTCTTCTACCAGTCCGGTTTCGAGGCGGCCC
>JAAUXZ010115016.1_pt1 | contig 10407 bp, 11 predicted proteins | sample 7278131 | NCBI WGS metagenome assembly JAAUXZ01 (sample SAMN14350119, study PRJNA611818) | marine sediment metagenome | isolation source: surface marine sediment (3m) | place: French Polynesia: Moorea | collected 2018-08
CGACCCCAACCTTGGCAAGGTTGTGCTCTACCAGCTGAGCTATTCCCGCTGAACGAGGGCGTTATTCTAGGGAATCCTTTGTTTGTGTCAAGCCTATTTCATCACCTTTTGGTAGCGCCACTGTGTCCGTTTCGCCGTTCAATTGCGGCCAGGCTGCACGCAGGTAAATGATCATCGACCACAAGGTCAGAAGCACGGCGATGTAAAGCAGCACGAGACCAATCGTGTATATCGGCAGACCCGCAAAATCATCCCGGTAGATCAGTAAGGCAATCGCTACCATCTGGGCAGCGGTTTTCACCTTGCCGATCTCTGAGACGGCCACATTGGCTCGGGCACCGAGTTCCGCCATCCATTCACGCAGAGCCGAAATAGCAATCTCACGACCGATGATGACCAATGCCGGTAGTGCCAGCCAAAACTCGGGATCGGCCTGCACAATCAGGACCAATGCAGTGGCTACCATGAGCTTATCGGCGACCGGATCAAGAAATGCGCCCAGTGCCGATGTCTGCTCCCATCGCCTCGCCAGGTAACCATCCAGCCAATCAGTCACCGCCGCCAGTACGAAAACCAACGTCGCAGCAGCCATACCCCATTCGACCGGCAAGTAAAAAAACAGCACGAAGAACGGAATCAACACGATCCGCGAAAAAGTCAGCATATTGGGCAAGTTATACAGGGTGCTCATTCTTCACCATGAAAAGCCACATAGACATCCTGGGCCAACTTGGCGCTGATACCTTCCACCTTGGCGATATCTTCCGCGCCTGCTCTCGCCAACCCCTGCAGCCCACCGAAGTATTTGAGAAGGCGCTGACGCCGCTTGGCGCCAATGCCGGGAATTTCCTCGAGCGGCGAAGTGCGCTTTGCCTTGGCCCGACGCTTGCGGTGGCCGGTGATGGCAAAACGATGTGCTTCGTCTCGGATATGCTGCACAAGATGCAGCGCCGGCGAGTTCGCATCCAGTATAAGAGCCTCATCCCGCCCCAACAAGAACAGGCTTTCCAGACCGGGGCGGCGATCAGCGCCCTTGGCGACACCCAACAGCATGAGATTCGTCACGCCGATATCTGCGAGGATCTCCTGTGCAGCGGATAACTGCCCTTTACCTCCATCGATCAGCAGGACATCCGGCATCTGTCCCTCGCCAGAGAGTATCCGGGTGTAACGACGCTGAAGGGCCTGCTTCATGGCTGCATAGTCGTCACCGGCGGTGATTCCCTTAATGTTGAACCGTCGATAATCGCTGTTTAACGGGCTACCGTCCTGAAATACCACGCATGAGGCTACCGTTTGAGTGCCCCCCGTATGGCTGATATCAAAACACTCCATACGCCTCGGCAACTCATCCAGATCGAGCGCCACCTGCAAGGCCTCCATGCGTTGACCACTGGCTGCGGATGTCGCCAGCCGTGCCTCAACGGCCATGCTGGCGTTGGTCTCTGCCATATCAAGCCAGCGCAAACGGTCACCTCGGGTTGAAGAGATAATCTTCACCTTGCGCCCTGCCTGAGCGCTCAGGCCTTCCTCGAGAATATCCCGATCCTGGGGCTGCACATTCACCAGGATCTCTGCGGGCACGGCCTTATCGAGATAATACTGGGCAATGAATGCGGAGATGAGCTCTTGATCACTGGCCCCCTCCCCCGAGCGTGGATACAAGGTCTTGTTGCCCAGGTTGTGGCCATGCCGAACGAAAAATACCTGGATGCAGGCCTGTCCCTGTTTGCTGGCGACCGCGACGATATCCAGATCCCCACGTTCGCCGCTGACATACTGCTTTTCCTGTACGCTTTTCAGTGCCGCGATCTGATCGCGGAGCTTGGCCGCCTCCTCATATTCGAGGGCATGAGCTGCCCTTTCCATTTTCGCCACCCAACGATCGACCACATCTGACGCGCGCCCTTCAAGAAACAACTCGATATCCTTCACATCCTGGGCATAACGCGCTGTCGACACGAGCCCAACACAGGGAGCTGTGCACCTCTCGATCTGGTATTGAAGACAGGGACGCGAGCGGTTTGCATAGTAGCTGTCTTCGCACTGCCGTACGGGAAACAACTTCTGCAGTAATTTGAGCGTTTCTCTGACCGCACCACTACTCGGATACGGGCCAAAATACCGCCCCTTCTGTTTGCGGGCTCCGCGATGAAAACCCAATCGTGGAAATTCATCGGCTGACAGGAAAATATACGGGTAGCTCTTGTCATCGCGTAACAAGACGTTATAGCGAGGCTTGTGCGTCTTGATCAGATTGTTTTCGAGAATCAACGCCTCCGCTTCGGTATGCGTAACCGTAATCTCGATGTCTACAATCTGTGAGACCATCAACGCGATACGCTTGTTGCTTGCTCGCGTGAAATAGGAACTGACCCGCTTGCACAGGTCCTTGGCCTTACCGACATACAGTATCTGCCCCTGGCCCCCGATCATTCGATACACGCCCGGACGATGGGTGAGCGTGGAAAGGAAATTCTTGTGATCGAAACCGGAAGTCTCAGCCATCGATCAGGGCCCGCGCACGGGCAAATACGGCATCGAACATCTTGGGCGTCAGCCGACGGGTCTGGGTGTTGTAGCGGCTGCAGTGGTAAGAATCCAGCAGCACTCTACCCTCCGGTAGTGCGTGTTCTGCAGCGTGGGCAAATAGAAAGTCTTTCTGCCTGAGCCCCATGCCGGCCACGATGGATTTGTGTGCGATGGAACCCAATGCCACGATCACCCCTCCCTCTTTCAACTGTGTCATCTCCTCCTCGAGAAAATGGCGACAATTGTTGACCTCACTACCGACCGGTTTGTTTTGGGGAGGCAGGCATTTCACCGCGTTGGTAATCCGACAATCAAACAACCGAAGACCATCGTCTGCAGATACAGACTCTGCGGTGCTGGCAAACCCATGCTTGAACAAGGTCTGGTAAAGCAGAATACCGGCATGATCACCAGTAAAGGGACGTCCCGTGGCATTCGCTCCGTGCATTCCAGGGGCCAGCCCGACAATCAGCAGACGTGCATTTGCGTCACCGAATGGCGGCACCGGCCTCGCGTGGTAATCCGGATAGTCAGCGCCCACCTGGTCGAGAAAAGCCGCCAACCTATCGCAACGCCGGCAATCCAGATCAAACATCAATGACGACCTCAGGACTGTTCGATCACATTGTGGCGCAGGGCGAAATGCGTAAGCTCCACGTCATTCGATACGCCAAGCTTTTCGTATAACCGATGCCGATAAGTCGATACGGTCTTGGGACTCAGGAACAACGCATCCGATATCTGCTGAGTTCCCTGCCCGCTGACAATCATGGTCATCACCTGCATTTCGCGCGCAGAAAGCTTTCTCAGGGGTGAATCAGCATTCTGTCCGGCCACCTGGCTGATCGCCAGTTTCTGGGCCACCTCCTTGGAGATGAAGTGATTCCCGGCCATGACAGAGCGAATGGCTTCAAACAACTCTGTTGCGGGACAACCTTTCGATATGTAGCCCATCGCACCGGCATCCAGCAGATGGTTGGGGAAAGGTTCCTCACTCAGTGCGGTAACCGCAACGATCCTGACATTCGGGGATTTTCTGAGAATCTTCCGGGTCGCTTCTATGCCACCGATGCCCGGCATGTTCACGTCCATGAGCACCAAGTCCGGCGCCAGAAGCCTGACCTGGTCGAGCGCCGCTTCCCCGTTGGCGGCCTCACCGACAACGTCGATGTCGCCCGCTTCACGCAATATGCTCGTCAGACCAGTACGAAACAGCGCATGATCATCGACCAAAAGTACTCGGATCATCAGGAATGCCAGTCAAATCTCATCAAAAAAGAACACGGCAAAACGAGGCTGGTTCCTTGCGACCGCCCTGCCACTCAAACATCGTCCTGAACTCGTTGCCACTGAGTCTTCTGCATCTGAATGGGGTTCGGATGTCTCATGCTGGAAACCTCTCCCCGAATCTTTCGCTCCACACCAACACAACGAGTGATTGCCTTCCATCAGCGAAGCTGAAACTTTAACAGAATGAAACGACCGAGGTGAATTGTCCGCGGTCTCAACTGTGTGCCAACTTGGAGTAACCAATGGCGAAGAGGCGAACTGTCAAGCGTGAAACTACCGCTCGCAAAGCCCCCTCGAATCTCGCGAGGCTGAACTCGGATGCCACCGCCAAACCCGGGTGTCCGCTGCCCCACTCATCAGATTGCAATCTCGATGAATCCGCTTAAACCCCAATCACCTTAAGGGAATAGCACACTGGTGTGCCAGCCAGAAAAAAAGGCCTGTGCGAGCAACCGCACAGGCCTTTCTCTTTAAACAGGTGTAATGGCGGAGAGGCAGGGATTCGAACCCTGGGTGGGCTATTAACCCACGACGGTTTTCAAGACCGTTGCATTCAACCGCTCTGCCACCTCTCCGGAAAGCGTTGAAGGTTGCGCAATATACCGGAAATCCCCTGCAAAACAACAGTCTTTAAACGGCGCAGAAGGGCATTGGAGTCATTTTCCAGCTGCTGTATCCTATGGAAACTTTTAGAGACCTGAACCGGTCTGAGATTATGTCGTTTATCAATCAAGATGTGCCTCGGAGGGCAAATTAACGATGAACCGTTACGAAACAGTGGTAGCCGGTAGTCCGCAACGTGCAGAAGCTGCCAACAAGGTACTGAAAAATACCTACCTGTTGCTTTCTGCCACCCTGGCGTTCAGTGCAGTGATGGCAATGGTTTCCATGGCCGTTGGCGTTCCACCCATCGCCTACCTCGTGTCTGTAATCGCATCCATGCTGCTCGGCATTTTTGTGCTGCCGCGCACAGCCAATTCTGGCTCCGGCATCGGTGTGATCTTCCTGATCACCGGCTTGCTCGGGTTCGGCTTGGGAGCGATCCTGACCCAGTACCTCGCCTTGCCGAATGGGCCCCAGGTGATTGCCACGGCCTTCGGCGGTACCGGCATCATCTTCCTGGGGCTGTCTGGCTACGCGCTGACCTCCAAGCGTGACTTCAGCTTCATGGGAGGCTTCCTCTTCGCCGGTATGATGGTGCTGGTCCTCGCCATGATCGCCAACATCTTCCTGCAGATGCCGGCACTGTCCCTGGCTGTCTCCGGCGGCATCATCCTGGTGATGAGTGGTTTCATCCTCTTCGACACGAGTCGCATTGTGCGCGGTGGTGAGACTAATTACATCATGGCCACGTACGGTCTGTACCTGAGCATTTTCAACATCTTCATCAGCCTGCTGAACATCCTCTGCATTATGGGTGGGGATGAATAAACTCAGGCAAAAGCCAACAAGAAAGCCCGGCCTGGTGCCGGGCTTTTTTATGATCTCGAAGGAGAAGCACGATGGAGTGGATGCAGATACTCGGCCTGGTTGCCGGCATTATGATGCTGTTCTTCCTGTGGCCAGCTTACAAGCACTGGAGCCAAAACAGCCCCAAGGCGGAACAAGGTGATTGGGCCGCGGTCGCACTGCCCATCGGTGGCGTGGTACTCCTTGTCTTGCTGCTGATCCTTTCGGTTCGCTGATCAACCGGCGTCGAGCACCTCCATCCCACCCATGTAGGACTTCAGCACCTCGGGCACGCGCACGCTACCATCGGCCTGTTGGTAGTTCTCCAGTACCGCCACCAGCGTACGACCGACCGCTAGACCGGAGCCGTTGATGGTATGAACCAGCTCCGGTTTACCGGTTTCGGGATTACGCCAGCGCGCCTGAAGTCGACGCGCCTGGAAATCGACAAAATTGGAGCAGGAGGAAATCTCCCGATACTTCCCCTGCCCCGGTAGCCATACTTCAAGATCATAGGTTTTGGTCGAGGAAAAGCCGATGTCGCCGGTACACAAGGTAACCACGCGGTAAGGCAGCTCCAGCTTCTGCAGGATGACTTCGGCATGGCCTGTCAATTCCTCTAACGCTGCGAACGAATCCTCCGCACGCACCGCCTGCACCAGCTCCACCTTGTCGAACTGATGCTGGCGAATCATGCCGCGGGTATCGCGACCGTAGGCGCCGGCTTCGGAACGGAAGCACGGCGTGTGCGCCACCCATTTGCACGGCATATAGTCCGCGTCGATGATCTGGTCGCGCACCAGGTTTGTCACCGGCACTTCGGCTGTGGGGATCAGGTAATAATCGGTACCTTCCAGCTTGAAAAGGTCTTCGGCGAACTTGGGCAGCTGGCCGGTGCCAAACAGACTGTCTGCATTGACCATGTAAGGCACGTAGGCTTCCGTGTAACCATGGTCGGTCGTGTGGGTGTCGAGCATGAACTGGGTCAGTGCCCGGTGCAGACGCGCCATGTGGCCAGACATAACCACGAAACGTGAACCGGTCAGCTTGGCCGCAGTGTCAAAATCCAGTCCGCCCAACGCTTCACCAATATCAACGTGGTCCTTGGGCTCGAAATCAAATTGTGGAATCTTTCCCCAAGTGCGTTCCTCACGATTGTCGTCCTCATCCTTGCCATCCGGTACGCTCTCGTGTGGCAGATTGGGCATACCCAGGGCAATTTCACGCAATGCATCCTGCACGTCGCCGAGAGCGTCATTGGCTGACTTGAGTTGGTCACCAAGACTTGCGACTTCATCGAGCAAGGGCTGAATATCCTCGCCCGCCGCCTTGGCTTTACCAATCGACTTCGACTTGGTGTTGCGCTCGTTCTGCAGATCCTGCGTTTGCACCTGCAACGCCTTGCGTTGATCTTCCAATGCTTGCACGGCGGCAACATCGAGTTCATAACCACGGCGGGCCAGTTGTGCGGCAACGTTTTCGAGGTCGCTTCTTAGAAGTTTCGGGTCCAGCATTTTTCAGTCCAGATTGGCTTGTGCCGCAAACGAGACCATGTGTCCCGGTGCGACCTTGGCTTGTAGATGTTGCATCACCGCCTCCACCTTGGAGGAGCGGTCAAAGAATTCGATGATAACCGGCAAATCGAGCGACACATCCAGCAGTCCGGCTTCGTGCACACGCCCCGAACCACCAAACCCGGCGATACCCCGGAAAGCGGTAACGCCCGCGACACGCTCCTGGTCATGCAGCAGGGTCAGCAAATCGCGGTAAAGTCCATCTTTTTCGCTGCAATAGATACGCACGATGGTTACGTCTGTATTCATCCTATCTGCCTCGCCAGCATCACACCCAGCAGCGCCGCACCCACGCAAGCCAGCACACTGAGCAACACATTGCTCAGGGCTCGCGCGTATTGTGCCTGCTCGATCAGATTTAGCGTCTCAATCGAAAAGGTGGAAAAGGTGGTGAAGGCCCCCAACAGGCCGATCAGCAAAAAACCTCGCCACTCGGGCGCACTGGAGAGGCGCTCGACCATCAACACGTACAGAAAGCCCATCAATAGAGAACCGATGACGTTCACCACCAGCGTTCCCCAAGGGAAGCCGCGACCAAGAATGGCGTACACAGCATTCGACACCCAGAAGCGCATGAGCGCCCCGATGGCTCCACCAGCTGCAATGGCGAGTGTCTGGGTCAAAACAGGGTTCCTTGATAAAGGGGCGATTCTACAAGATCAGTTATTCTTTTTCGCTTCCGCGTCCAAAGCACTCAACTGGCGAAGTTTCTCGGCAATTTTTATCTCTAGGCCGCGTTCGACCGGCTGATAGAAACGCGTACCTTCCAGCTCTTCAGGCAGGTAATTTTCACCCGCAGCGTAGGCACCCGGCTCGTCGTGAGCATAGCGATATTCCTTGCCATAGCCGAGCTCCTTCATCAGCTTGGTCGGCGCATTTCTGAGATGGATCGGCACCTCCAGGGACCCCGAATCGCGGGCCATGGCCATCGCTTCGTTGAAGGCCTTGTATACGGCGTTACTCTTAGGAGCGCTTGCCAAGTACAGCACCGCCTGAGCGATCGCCAATTCGCCTTCAGGGCTGCCGAGGCGCGTCTGCACGTCCCAGGCATTCAGGGCGATCTCGAGGCCTCGAGGGTCCGCATTGCCAATATCCTCCGAGGCCATGCGGACCACACGCCGCGCCACGTAGAGTGGGTCACAGCCCCCATCGAACATCCTGCAGAGCCAATACAGAGCCCCATCTGGAGAGGAACCACGCACCGACTTGTGCAACGCCGAGATCTGGTCATAAAAGGCCTCGCCCCCTTTATCGAAACGGCGCACCTGGCCACTGACAATTTCTGCCAGCACCTGCTCACTGATTCCGCCTTCCTCGGCGAGATCACTGGCGATCTCGAGCAGGTTCAAAGCTCGTCGCGCGTCGCCATCCGCAGCCTCGGCGATGAGCGCCAGTTGGGCATCGCTCAGTGATAGCTTGAGCTTACCCAGCCCACGCTGCTCGTCAAACAGCGCCCGCTGCAACAGTGTTTTTATTTCATCGCGCTCGAGCGCCTTGAGTACATAAACCCTGGCACGCGAGAGCAAGGCATTATTCAGTTCGAAAGACGGGTTCTCCGTGGTGGCGCCAACAAAGATCAGGGTGCCATTCTCCACGTGCGGCAGGAAGGCATCCTGCTGCGATTTGTTGAAACGGTGCACCTCATCAATGAACAAGACCGTTGCCTGCCCGCTCATGGCATGGGCCTGCTTCGCCTGATCAACCGCCGCACGGATGTCCTTGACGCCTGAAAGTACTGCAGAGAGCGTGAGGAAGGCATGTCCGGCCTGCCTCGCCAGCAACCTCGCCAGGGTGGTCTTGCCGGTACCCGGCGGCCCCCAGAAAATCATCGAATGCAGACGGCCCGCCAGAATGGCATTGCGCAACGGCTTGTCCTCTCCGAGAACGTGCGTCTGCCCGACATACTCCTCGAGCGATTGCGGTCGCATGCGATCAGCCAGGGGCTGAACCTGGCTGGCATCCGCACTAAAAAGATCGTCGGTGGGTAGGACCATCCGCGTATTTTAGGCCGCCATGTCGGAGAAATCAGGCCGCTGAGCGATTAGATGTTCTGAGAGAAAACATCCCAGCCATCTGGAGGCTCAAAATCAAACTGCTCGTCAGGCAGGTCAGGGTTACGCTGGATTTCAAAGAAGCTGAAGCGTGAGATCTGGCCAAAGGCATCGGTCAATTCCAAACGCAAAAGGTCCTCGCCTTTGAATGCCAAGAGGATACGCAAAACATTGCTCTCCGCATCGCGAGGCAGTAACTCGACCCACTGCATGCCTATTTTTTCGCCGAGTTCGACAACCTCGAACGTCTTCTCCAGCGGTTCGTTGGACAGCAGGACGCTGGCCGGAGTGTTCTTCAAGGCCCAACGCTGGTAATGCTGGGTGATCTGGTTGAGTTCGACATCCACTATCCAGACATCACGCCCATCGGCAATCACCTGTCGACGCTCCGGTTCCACATAATCCCAGCGGAAGCGGTCCGGGCGCTTGAGCTGGAAGGTGCCATAGAACACCCCTTGGCGACTGTGCTCTGTATCCAGGACCGACTGCTCGAAACGCGCCTCCAGGGTGGTCAGTTCGCTCATGAAACGGTCAAGCGCCTCGCGTCCCGGCCCGGCCTGGGCGATGCCGGCGAGCAGCACGAGCAGTGAAAACATCAAACTTTTCATATCAATCCTTGACCGGCGGTGGTGCCAGCACTTCCCGATTGCCGCGTTCATCGGGAGAAGTCACCACGCCGATCCGCTCCATCTCCTCTACCAGGCGAGCTGCCCTGTTGTAGCCGATCTTGAGGCGCCGCTGAACACCGGAGATCGAGGCCCGTCGCGACTCGGTAACGATCTGCACGGCCTCATCGAACAAGGGGTCCGCATCCTCGGTCTCAACACCAGACGCCTCAGGAGATAGACCCGGTATCGCCTCGGTCGGTTCCTGCACAATCTCTTCGATGTAGTTCGGCTCGCCGGCCTGTTTCAGATGCGACACCACGCGATGCACCTCATGGTCATCGACAAAGGCACCGTGAGTCCGCTGCGGGATGCCACTGCCCGGTGGAAGGTAAAGCATGTCACCGTGGCCAAGCAGGTGTTCAGCACCCATCTGGTCGAGGATAGTGCGGGAGTCCACGCGCGAAGAGACCTGAAAAGCAATTCGCGTGGGGATGTTGGCCTTGATCAGGCCAGTAATGACGTCCACCGAGGGACGCTGAGTCGCCAGTAACAGGTGCACGCCCGCCGCACGTGCCTTCTGTGCCAGACGAGCGATCAATTCCTCAACCTTCTTACCGACCACCATCATCATGTCGGCCAGCTCGTCGATGATCACCACGATGTAGGGCATGGTGGTCAACTCAGGAACTACCGGGAGATCGCCGGTTATCGGGTCTGGTTCCGGTTTGAACAGAGGGTCCTTTATTGGCTCGCCGGCCTTCTCGGCATCTTTCACCTTCTTGTTGTAACCGGCAATATTTCGCACACCAAGCGCAGCCATCAGCTTGTAGCGCCGCTCCATCTCTGCCACACACCAGCGCAGCGCATTGGCCGCGTCTTTCATATCGGTGACAACGGGAGTCA
>JAAUXZ010065905.1_pt1 | contig 10402 bp, 10 predicted proteins | sample 7278131 | NCBI WGS metagenome assembly JAAUXZ01 (sample SAMN14350119, study PRJNA611818) | marine sediment metagenome | isolation source: surface marine sediment (3m) | place: French Polynesia: Moorea | collected 2018-08
GCCATAAGGCCGATATCAACCACATGGACGAAGAACCGCCAATGGAAATACTGGAGCAAGGCGGTCGATCAGGCATAGCAACAGAAGGTCGAACCTACCTCTCGTTTACCCCTGAAAACGGCGCGACAAACACCGTGAAGATGGTTCAGAACGATTGGAGTATGCACACCGCCGAATGGAAAGACGTCGCTGGCGAAGACTTCACCATAGCAATCAATACCGACAAGGGCGAAGAATTAATCGACTTTAAGCAAGTGAACACCTTGCGCGGCAAGCCTGGCCACCTGACTAAAGCCAAAGTACAAAACGCCATCAAGAATTTCAGGCCGCACACCATCAGGATGCGCATGAAGGGTATTCCGGTCATGGGTACTGGCCTTGTCTTCCACCACAGCGAGGAATCTATTACTTGTGAACCCTTCGAATTTCCAGAACATTTTCTCTATCTCGATGGTCTCGATCATGGTGGGCTTTCAAGCACCTCCCACCCAACCGCCTGGGTTAGAGGCGCTTACGACCCCATGCGGGATATCATCTACATTTATGACGGATTTCGAATTGTCGGTCGAGAAATCCCCGAAACTGCCGCGCATATCATCATGCGACCAGATACGGATATCATCCCTACAGTTTGGCCGCATGACTTACAGAAAGGGGCCGACACCAACACCACGGCGATGCAATACGAGGCCGCGGGAGTCAATATGTTCGAAAATGAAGACAATCCCGACAAATCTTGGGCAACGCACCCCCCGAGAGAAGGGCAAAAAGAGGGCGACGGGGGCAACCGCGTCATGCCGTCGATTGAGGAAATGTCAACGCGTATGAACGACGGCCGGTTCAAGGTGTTTTCATCCTGTAAAGACTTTTTTGACGAATATCGCAATTACCACATGGAGGACGGTAAAATCATTGATATTGACGACGACTTCATATCCGCCGTAAGATACATCACAATGATGATACGACACGCGGTTTCTCTGCATCGTGAAGAAATCAAATTTTACCAAGGCGGCGGCAGTTCTGGCGGCGATTGGATGGGATCCTGAATATGGCCAAAAAAGCCTATAAATCGGAAAAAGAAAGCGACGAAGACATTCTTGCCGAAGCGCGGAAGCGTTTCAAAATCGCTTGTGATGCTGAAAAAGAGCAGCGCGAGTTATCCGGTGAAGATATCGAGTTCCGAAATGGTGACCAGTGGGCCGACGACGCCAAGAAATTACGCGAAAACGAAAGACGCCCCTGCCTGACTATCAACAAGATGGAACAGCGCGTCGACCAGGTGACCGGCGACCAGCGCATGAACCGCATGGGCCCTGTTATCCGCACCATGAACGGTGCCGGCTCGAATAACGAACGCTACGACCTTGCTCAAGTGATGATGGGTATCATCCGCCAGATTGAGTATCAATCCAACGCAAAAACCGCCTATGACACCGCATTCGATCATGCCGTCGGGCATGGTATGGGTTATGCTCGGATAATTACCGCATTCAGTGATGACGATACGTTTGACCAGGATATTCTGATAAAGCGTATTAATAACTCAATGCGCGTTTACCTTGATCCAAACGCCGAAGAAGTCACGAAAATGGACGCCAAGTGGGGATTTATCACCACCAGCGTCGATAAAGACGACTACCCCGATGCGGATTGGGAGTTTGCCAAGGGCGACGAGTGGCAATTATGGGTCGATAGCGAAAGACGCCGAATCGCTGAATATTTCCGCCTGGTGCCTTGTAAAAAGACCTTATGGCTGGTCAATGGCAAGACTATTATTGTTGTCGACGAGTCGAAAAACGTCGATATCCGCGACGAACTGGAAGAGCAAGGCGTCACGCCGGAAAGAACCCGTGAAGTCGATGCTTACACTTGTGAATGGTTCGAACTGACGGCAAACAAGATATTCAAGCGCAAAGCATTCCCCTGTAAATACATTCCAATCGTTCCGTTCTACGGTAAGGAACTGAACGTCAAGGGTAAAACCATCTATCGCGGCGTTATTCGCCATGCGAAAGACCCTCAGCGCATCTACAATTACACCCGTTCAGCCTCGGTCGAGCAGGTAGCCCTGACACCGAAAGCGCCGTACATCGCTGAAGAAAGCCAGATAGCGACGCATAAGGCTATATGGCAAAACGCCAACCAGAAAAACTACTCGGTATTGCCGTACAAGCATAAACCAGGCGTGCCCCCGCCGTTCAGAGTACCCCCACCGATGCCCAGTGAAGGCTGGATTGCTGAAAGTAATCTGTCCGATCAGGATATTGACGCCGCCAGTGGTCTCTATAAAGCATCGCTCGGAGCGCCAAGCAATGAACGTTCAGGTAAGGCCATTAACGCCCGCAAAACAGAGGGTGACGTCGGCACTTACCATTATCACGACAATCGTGCCTTATCCCTGCAGCACGTTTACTGCATTCTTTGCGATATGATTCCGCGCGTGTATGACACGAAGCGCATGGTCAAAATCATCAACCCTGATGAAACCGATAGCATGATTGAAATCAATCAGGAAATGTACGACAAAGAATCGGGGCAGTGGGTGAAGATTTTCGATATCGCTGCCGGTAAATACGAAATTGCCGTTGATGTCGGAGCCAGTTACACCACGCAACGCGAAATGGCTTCACAATCCATGATGGAATTAATCCAGTACGCGCCAGAACTGGCCGGCAAGATTCTTGACCTGATTGCTAAAAATCTGGATTGGCCTGGAGCCGACGAAATTGCTGAACGCCTGAAAGACAACCGCATGACGCCTGAACAGGTAGTCGGTGAAATCGAGAAGGCCGTTCAACAGGCGCTTAACTCTACCGCCGAACAGCGCAAAAACGCCGAAGTGGAAATCAAGCGTTTTGATTCAGTGACCAAACGCATTAACGCCATAGCCGACGCCATGGCCGATGATGACAAGTTTGAAGTTGAAGTCTTGAAGATGCTGGATGACGAAGGTTTCACGGATCCCGAAATGCGCGGTTATCTGACCTATGCGGCCAGAAATGCCCGTGAGCAGAAGATGATTGGTGAAGCCACAATCGCGGAAATGCATGCCCAATAACCCCCTCGCTTGCCCCTGAATCCCCCCTGATGTCTAATACATCACGTTAAGTGATGATTTGACACTTAATATCACATTTTTTAATATTAAGGAGGGTTCCAAATGGAACACGATGACGCGGGGCAACCCGAAGACCTGAAACCGGTCGATAATATTGGTGCTAGTGACAAGAATCCCGAAGCCAAGGAGATAACTGACACAAAGCATAAAGAGGATGAAAACCGCGACCAAGGACAAAGCAAATCGCGCAACCGCACGGAACGGTTAAAGCGAAAAGCAAGGGTAGAAGCAGAAGCCAGGGCAAAGGCAGAAGCAGAAGCGGATAAGTTGCGGGAAACCGTTAGCAGCCTCGAAAAGCGCATGAGCGCAATCGAGAATCCACCGCCTGAACGACCAAGGCCGGTAGATTTTGAAAGTGATGAAGCGTATGAGGACGCCTTGTATAACTGGCGGAAAGACCTCGAAAGTCGCGATACAGGCAGCGCCACGGCAGAGCCGGCGGAATCGAAGCCGCAAGAAACTGAGCAGCGGGATGAACCGCAACAGTCTCAAGCGAGTGACGAACCACCGTTGGGTTTGACGAAGGAGCAGTACAGTTCTTGGGAAGATCGTTACGAAGATGCTCTCGAGAGCCACGAAGACTTTGAGGAAGTTTTCCACAAGCAGCCAGAAGACGGCGGGCCGGTGATTACTGACGTAATGGCTCAGACCATTATGTTAGACGAACAGGGTGCCGAAATCGCTTATCACCTAGCGACGAACGTGGAGGAGTCAGAGAAGATCGCTCGTTTGCCATTTGCGCAACAAGTTACGGCGATTAAAGACCTGGCCGCCAAGTTCGGTAAATCTGCAACCAATGCACCAGACCCTATAAACCCTGAACACGGTTCAGATGATACGGCAAGTGTAGACCTTGATGATTTATCACCCGAGGCCTATGCCACGAAACGCAGAAGGGATGGGATGGGGCGCAGCTAGGAGGCATTAAGCCATGGCTAATAGTAACCTTACGCCTGATGTAGTTACGAAGGAGGCTTTGACAATCCTTCATAACAACATCGCATTTTCGCGTAACGCTAACCGCCAGTATGACAACTCGAACGAAATGGGTGGTCAGAAAAACGGTGGTTCAGTCAAAATCCGTCTGCCTAACAAGTACACCACTTCAACCGGTGCTGCTTTGGCGGTTCAGGACAATGTTGAATCAAGCGTTACTATCGCTACCACTACTCAGCGTCACGTTGATACCAACTTCACTTCAGAAGAACTGACTTTGGATATCGACACGTTTTCTGAGCGCATCCTTGAGCCTGGTATTTCGGTACTGGCCGCGATGTTCGATTACGACGTTATGGCGCGTACGCTGGATATTGCAAACTCTGCCGGTACTCCAGGCACCACGCCTTCGAGCGCGGCTGACCTGCTGGAAGCGCAGAAATTCCTTAACTACTTCGCAACTCCTCAATCGCGTCGTTTCGGCGTAATCAATGAGGATGCCAATGCGTCAGTGGTTGATGGTGCAAGCAATATCTTCAACACCGCCGGTAAAGGCGACGATATGTACAAGGCCGGTCTGATTACCAGCAACATGCTTGGTTATCAGGAACTGTCTATGTCTCAGTCGGTGCGCAAGCACACCACTGGTGACTATGGCGGTACTACCCTTGTTGATGACACGGTTGCCGAAGGTGATTCGTCCATCAATATCGACGGCTTGACCGTAGCGACAGCGCAAATCAAGGCAGGTGATGTATTCACCATCGCCGGCGTTTTCTCTGTCAACCCGCAGACCAAGCAAAGTACTGGCCAACTGCAACAGTTCGTAGTAACTGCTGATGCAACCGCCGCTACCAGCAACGCTGACCTGTCAGTATCGCCTTCGTTCTACGCTGGATCAGGCGCACTGCAGAACATCAGCGCGCTGCCGGCAGACAATGCGGCTGTTACTTTCTTGGGTGCTGCAAACACCACTTACCCGCAAAATATCGTGTTCCACAAGGATACGTTTGTTGTGGCGACCACCGACCTGATTATGCCTGACGGCGTAGACTTCGCTTCACGCCAAGTCCTGGACGGTGTTTCAATGCGTTTGGTTCGCCAGTATCGAATCGGTACTGACGATATCCCATGTCGTATTGATATCCTGTATGGTTCGGTTACAACCCGACCAGAAACAGGCTGCCGTTTGTGGGGTTAACCTGACTGAAGGGGGGCTTCGGCTCCCCTTCTTTTAATAGGAGGAAATCCATTGAAAATGATCGGAAACAAGATTCTGGTCAAAGTCCACGAAAACGCGGATACGACTGAATCTGGAATCTACATCGGACAGGCAGAAACGACCTTTGTCGCGGGATCCGATAAAACCGTACAAAAAACCGTTGGCACGATTGTTGCCGTCGGCACCGGAATACTTACAAAGAAAGGCAATCGACGCCCTTTACACTGCGAAATCGGTGACGTTGTTTGCTTTTCAGACACTTGTGGTAAATACTTCGACGATGAACACCTGTTCATAAAAGAGGGGGATATAGCATTTTTCATGGATACCCCCGAGTCTGTTGAAATCGTTTATGACAAACCGGAGTATTATACCTATGGCACCCCGTAAAAAATCCGCTACACCACACGCGCCCGCACTGGCCACGGCCCACGAAGACGACATTAACCGCAATGAGGTTGTTGTCGACACCAGTTCAGAAGAAGCAGAGGCAGAGAGCATTGTTGCCCGAGCTAAGAATCAGGCATCCAAAATCATCGAGCGCGCAAACATTAAAGCGCAGCAGATAATTGATTCAGCAGTAGCAGAAGCCGGCAGTTCTGAAATATCTCACCAGCCAAACGATAAGGCATGGTATTACGGCCCCGACGGCCAGGCGGATATTTTTCAGGTTGGTAAACAACCCGAAGGCTGGTACGATAATCCCGACGAGGCTGCCGAAGCGGATAAATAGTCGTGATACCAAACGATATTATTAAGGACTCATTGCGCGACCTGCTTGTAGTTCCATCAGGCGGAACGCCTACTGCGAACCAATATGCAGATGGTTTGCGCGCGCTTAACAATCTCGTTTACACATGGTCTGTTCATCCAGATATGGTTTTTGAAGATACGCGGGAAGAATTATCAATCCCCGCGTTGACTCAAAGCATCACCATCGGCCCTAGCGGTACACTGGTAACGGCCAGGCCAATCGAAATAATTGCAGCGAATCTCAAGGATTCAGCCAATTACGAACACGGGCTAAAGGTGATTGATGACCTCGCGTTCAATCGCATTGAGTTTAAAGACACGATCACCCTGCCAAACCGCATCCATCTTCGTAAAACCGTCCCGAATAGCGTCCTGTATTTCAATGGCAAGACCGATAAGGCATATACCCTTGTCCTGACGTCGAATAAAGGCCTGACGGCGTTTGCGGACGGAACCACGGACGTAGTTTACCCCGAGCATTACGAGGCGGCTTTTCGTGCAAACCTGACTATTGCGATAGCGCCGATGTTCGGTGCTGCCAAGCGCATCACTCAATTACAGAAAGATTTAGCCGAAGAAACCAAATCGGCTGTATTGGGTGATGGTTTCCAGTTGAATGCGTCAGAAACAGATATGGGCGGAAATTCTGGCTATAACATTAACGGCGACTCATGGAATTAGAGCTTGCAGTTGACCTTGATATCAAAGAATACAACGATACCACCATCACCAAATACGATAGTGGCCTGACAAATGCGATTGTCCGCGTTGCTGATAACAAAGTTGAAATCACCCAACGCCCCTCGATAGACATTACCGAGGACGCTAGCGGTATAGCCGGTATCGAAGCCCGCGCCCGCGGAATCTACTATTGGGAAGAAAATGCGAAGATTTACATTGTAAACGACAATGATATTTTCGAGTCGACCCAAGACAGCACCCGTATAGCCGAAAACACCGGTACTTTCGGAACTGGCACCGAGAAGGTGACGATTCTCGAGACCATTGCCACGCCCAAACTAATTTTTATCGACGCCGAAAACAACAAACTGTTTGTTATGACGGCGGCGAAAGTGCTTGACCAGGTGACAACTAACGTGCCGGCGACCATCGTTCATGGTGGCGCTTTTCTCAATCAGCAGTTGTTCATCATGGATGAAGACGGCGCGATTTATAACTCTGATGCCGATGCGCCTCAGACGTTTGGCGCGCTTAGTTTCCTGAATGCTGAACGTGATGCGGATAAAGGCGTTTACCTTGGGAAACACCGCGATCATATTGTCGCCTTTGGTACTCGAACCATTGAATTTTTCTTCTATAGTGGCGGCGCTTCTGGATCCCCGCTAACAAGACGTAACGATATCTTTCATTCAATTGGTTGCGCCGATGGCCTTGGAGTATGGGAAAACGGCGACAATACGTTTTTTGTCGGTTCCAGCGATACCGGCGATATTGCTGTTTACGAACTTGCGTCATTTCAAGTGCGGCCAATTTCATCAGGCTCGTTAAATTCATTCCTGAAACAAGCCACCACCAATGAAGACGTTCGCTTAGCAATGACCGGCTTTTCAGCGCAAGGCCGGCCACTGGTTATCCTGCATATTTATGTTTTGACCGGCGGCAATGTCGACCCGAAAGAAACCTTGCTTCTTGACCCCTTGACTAAAAAGTGGGGTTTTATACGAACTACTATTAACGGCAATACTTTATTCCCTGCAATGGCGCTATCACGGCGTACCGGTGGCCAGAACGCTACAGTTAAGGCTCGAATCACCGAAGGCATTATGAATAACGGCGACATTTTCAATATCGTCGATAATGATTCACCAATTGATACTTTGCTGGCCAGTTCTGGCGTATTTGAATCTGATGTCTTTGAGCCTGGTATTTTCGATGCTGGAAGCGGCGGCAGTTCGGCCAATATAGATATGGTTATCAGAACCGGTATGCAGGATTTTGGTTATCGCGGCCAGAAATTCCAGAATTTTGAATATGTTGAACTGGAAGATACTGCGGCCTCGCAAACGTTAACTGTAAAACACTCTGATGAAAGCATTGACAGTTTTGGAACCGGCGAAACCGTTGACCTTTCCCAAACTCGAAAAGAGATTTATGCGGGCGGTTCTTTTGTCCGTCGAAACTATCAACTTGAGTATAGCGGCAATGAGCAAATAGCAATTGAGGGCTTTGGCGCTGACGTCGAACCAGGTGATTAATGAGCTTACCTCCTCCAAATAATGTCCCCGTCCTGAACGGGGAGTTTTTCTCACCTGAATGGATGACCTGGTTAAGCCAATTGAGCAGCGGTGGCGGTTCACTGGTTGGCGATGTCATCATTAACACGACCGGCGTTAATCCTCAAACTACCAAGGGCGGAACATGGGTTCAGTATGCTGAAGGCCGATGCCTGTTGGGTGCCGGTAGTGGTTCTGGACTAACCACCCGAGTCGCCGGCACAGAAGGTGGTCGCGAGGATTCGCACCTACCTGAACACTCTCACTCAATGACCCACACCCATACTGGCAACACTGATCTACACAATGGACACCAACATGACACCAGACACGGTGATGGTGCAAACGACTCCAACGGTAGCGGTGGCGCGACAGGTAAGTACAGTGGTGACGGCCACAACACTGACACTGCTGGTGCACACAGTCATGTCCTAACAATAGACGATTTTACAGGGGATACAGGGAACAGCGGGACACTCCCCGATGACCAAAACATGATTCCGTACATTGTTGTTTATTTTTGGAGGAAAACAGCCTAATGAAGATCGAAGAAGTAAGGTATTTCTGTATAACCTTCGCGGACAGAAAATTGTATGTGAACAATCTGGTTTCAGATTTGCCGGATGAATTTAAAATAAGGGTCAAGGATGATCGGCCATTGTCTAGCGTCATTTGGCACCGAGGCAAGGGCGGTAAAATTAATTTTACTGACCACGAAAAACCACGCGATTTCAATCCTACAGACGCTCATTTACAGTGGATAATCGAAACTATTGAAAACGCTGTATCGGAAAGGGAAAAGCAAAACCTCGAAGACAACGAGGAATTTCAACGTGAGCATAAGCGCAAGAAAAAGAAGAAGCGTCAAGAAACACTGCAAACCATGGATACCGATACTTACCGCGTGTATCTGCAAAACATCGTTAAGGACAATGCAGAGAAAGCGGTATGCACCTACACTATCAATCACTCGGGTTCTGAGCGCGAATCGTGGACGCAACAGTACATGGAAGCCAGCGGTTTTCGTAAAGACCCAAACACCCCAACACCATTGATTGATATGCTTGCGATAACTCGCGGTAAGGACAAAGAGTGGATGGTATCCAAGATTTTAAGAAAGTCCGGCGAATATAATGCCTGGATGGGTAGAATATTGGGTGATCGGCAGCGAATCACTGACCAGCTTTACAACTGCGAGACCAAAGAAGATATGGACAAGATTGATTTGTCTATTGATGGGGATCCAAAAACTAAGCGGATAGAGCTTAACCATGTTCTCTGATGGCTATAACCCATCGTTTGACGGTTACTGCCCTGATGGTTGCCCACGTTTTGAATTGCGAGAGCCAAAAATCGAGTGGCGCGACGGCGTTTTAATTCTTGATGACATTCTGCCGGATCACATCGTAGATTTTATGCAGTTTGAATTAGACATAAATGCCAACGAGGATCATCGGGAAAGGGATTCTCGAAACGGGAAAAACATCAGAGACCGGCTAAAATTTCACAAGCCTGAATATGGCCGATACGTTTTATTCAAATTGATCTGTTCGGATTTTTTTGCTGAATTGACCCAAGCGGTTAATGACTACAGTTACCGTTTTCATGCCGCAGGCCTTACCAACTCGCTTGAGTGGGCGTATGGTCGATATCAGCGAGATACCGGAATGTACTGTTGGCATACCGACATTCACCCGATGAAGCAGGATGGATATCGTCTTTTGAATTTCAGCCTTTACCTGACCAATGGGGAAGGCGGCGGGCTTGAGGTTAACAATAGTTTAGGCGTTGTGGCCGAGCAAACGGGTGATTTCGTGCCGGATGAAAGCATAAAGGCCGATTTTACAGTCGAGCAAAAGCGCGGAAGATTTGTTGTGATGCCCAGTTATTACCTTCATCGGGTAATGCCGCCATTGCATGATGATAGAGAAGTTTTATTCGGGCATGTTAATATTAAGCCAGGCAATAAAATGTACCAAATGGCCGGAGCTTAATTGTGACCACGATTTTAACCAGTACAGGCAAAGGCAGCGAGTTATCAGGTGCCGAGTACGATGCAAACGTCAATGGTTTGCATGGTCGTAATGTGCTTGAGACCGGAACAACCAAAACGCTAGACGCGACCAACCAGAACGA
>JAAUXZ010154849.1_pt1 | contig 10402 bp, 9 predicted proteins | sample 7278131 | NCBI WGS metagenome assembly JAAUXZ01 (sample SAMN14350119, study PRJNA611818) | marine sediment metagenome | isolation source: surface marine sediment (3m) | place: French Polynesia: Moorea | collected 2018-08
AATCGATCCCGAATCGCCCTGCGTCTTTACGCGGGGGATGGACACCATCGATCTGCCGATTCGGGATCGATTTTCAGGCGCACCCAGTCGTCGCGGAAATTGCCGCAATCGTTGAAGGTCAGGGCAACGGCACGGCTCTGGTAGTCGCCGTCGAAGCCCGGCAGCAACCCGAGATTGACCAGGGTCTGAAATCCGTTGCAAATACCGATGACCAGCCCCTGGTTCGCGACGAAGGACAGCAGCTGCGGTCCCAGATTGGTGCGCATGCGCACAGCCTGGAGCACGCCGGCGCCATGATCGTCCCCCCAGCTGAAACCGCCCCCGAAAGCCATGATCTGGTAATCCTCCAGGCGGACTCCGCCATCGATGAGGGTATTGATGTGCACACGGTCGGCCGTCGCCCCGGCCAGTTCGAGAGCGTAGGCGGTTTCCAGGTCGCAATTCAGGCCGAAACCGGTCAGTACGATTGCCCGGACGTTGGCGCTCATATCATCCCTCCATAGGGTTTTTCCCAGGCCGCCTTGAGCCTGTCGAGTTTCAGCTTCATCAACTGTCCACCATCCCGCCCGGTGACCGACAAGTCAGGCGTTGCCGTTACCGTCCCGATGCGGGCCAGGGGCAGATCCTCGAACAGCGATTCGAACGCATCCTGCCTGTCCGGGTCGACGGTCACCAGAAACCGGCCGGCCGATTCCGAAAACAGGATGCGGTCATCCGAAAAGCCGTCGGTGCAGAGGACGTTGGCCAGGTCGAGGGAAAGGCCGAGGCCGCTCCCCATGGCCACCAGAGCGGCGTGAACGGCCAGCCCCCCGCGGTAGAGGCCGTGAACCGAGGCCGTCAGCGAACGGGCGATGGCGGCCTGCAGGGCACGATAGACCGGGAGAAAGTTTTCGGGATGCACCCGGGGCACGTTCAACCCGGTGTAGCCCAGGTGCTCGTAGTACTCCGAGGCGCCCAGTTCGTTGCGCGTCAGGCCGACCAGATAGACCAGGTCCCCGGCCTGCTTGGCCTCCAGGCTCATGCAGGTGCCGATGTCCGGCACGCGTGAGATGGCACTGAACTGCATGGTTTCGAACGCCGATACCTTGTGCGTGATCCCGTAGCGCCCGGGGAGGTTGCCGTCGACATACATGCTGTCCTTGCCGGAGAGCAGCGGGATCTCATAGGCCAGGCAGACATCTTTGAGTGCCCGGCAGGCGCGTACCAGCTGGGCCGCTTTGAAACGTCCGTCCGGATTCTTGACCGGATCGTACTGGATGTTGGGCCAGCAGAAATTGTCCACTCCGCCCACGTGATCCAGATCACCCCCGACGGCAATCACCCGCCGCAGGGCTTCGTCGATGGTGGCGGCGATCATGTGGTAGGCATCGATGGCGGAGTAGGTCGGTAGGAGCGACTGGGCCAGCGCCAAACCGGCATTGCTGGTCAGCACCGGACGGATCACGCTGGCATCGCTGGGGATATTGCGGTCGACCCCCACCAGGGGCTTGATTACACTGCCGCCCTGAACCTCGTGATCGTACTGGCGGGGAACCCATTCGCGCGAAGAGATGTTGGGCCGTGCCAGCATATCGAGCAGCAGCTGGCCGTAATCGTCAGGCCATCCGATGGCGGGTTCGCAAAGCCCGCGCTCCTCGGGCGTGCGCCAGACGGCGTCGAATTTCCACTGCGGAAACCCCGACTTCAGAAGGTCGAGATCGACGTAGGCGCAGTTGCGCCCTTCGTAGGCCACATGCAGCTTGCCCGAATCCGTGTAACGACCGATGACCGTGCTTTCGACGGCGTGCTTGCGGGAAAGGGCCATGAAGCGCTCCAGAGCGTCCGGGTGGACCGCCACCGTCATACGCTCCTGGGATTCTGAGATCCAGATCTCCCACTGGTCCAGGCCGGCGTATTTGAGCGGCACCTTCTCCAGATCCACCTCGCAGCCATTCGAAAAAAGGGCCGACTCCCCGATGGAGGATGACAGTCCCCCTCCGCCGTTGTCGGTGATGAAGCGGATCAGCCCCTCGTCGCGGGCCTCCAGCAGAAAGTCGTGCATCTTCTTCTGAGTGTAGGGGTCGCCGATCTGCACATGGCCGGCCGGCGTGTTCTCCGAGAATATCTCCGAAGAGGCCGTGACACCGTGAATGCCGTCCTTGCCCACGCGGCCGCCGCACATGATGATCAAATCGTCGGGCGAGGTCGTTTTCTTCTCCGCCGCCTCGCCCTTGACGACGGCCGGCATCAGACCGACGGCGGTCACGAAGACCAGACACTTGCCCAGATATTTGGGATTGAACAGGACCTGGCCGCAGGTGGTGGGAATGCCGCTCTTGTTGCCGCCGTCGCGAACGCCCTCGATCACGCCGTCGAGCAGTCGGCGGGGGTGCAAGTGCGGCTTGAGATCGCCGTCGTATTCCCGGGGACCGACGCAGTAGCCATAGCCCCCCATCAGCAGGCGGGCGCCCCGGCCGGTGCCCATGGGATCGCGATAGACCCCCACGATGCCTGTTATGGCACCACCGTAGGCCTCCATGTTGGAAGGCGAATTGTGGGTCTCCCCGGTGATCACGTAATAGTGGTCGTCGTCGAAGCGCCCCACGCCGGCATTGTCCCAGAGTACTGAGACGACCCAGTCCTTGCGCGCCTGCAGCGCCAGGGTCGGCGCCTGGATGCAGGTCTTGAACAGGTTGTCGACGGTTTCCTGGTGCCCGCGGCAGGGTTCGGTGTAGCGGAACAGCCCCTGAAAGGTGTTGTGGTTGCAGTGATCGCTGCGGGCCTGGGAGATGTACTCCAGCTCCAGATCGGTGGGATCGTCCAGGCCGACCGCCGCCCGCTGCTTGCGGACCTCGGGCTGGAGGAAATAATTGCGGATCGTGGGAATGTCGTTGGGGTTGAGGGCCAGGTTGCGCTGATCGCTGATCGCCCGCAGGGTCTCGTCGCTGTCGATCGGCAGCGTGGTCACCGTGGGCATGTGGTCCAGACGCACCTTGGGGATGATGATGCCGATGCCCTCGTGCGGGTCCCAGTCGGCGGCGGGTGTCACCCGCCACTGCTGGATGATGTCATTGGCCAGCAGTTCGCCGGCGATCTTCTCGGCATCCTCGGCATCGAGCGCCGGACCCGTCAGGCAGTACCGCTTGGAGGTATAGATCCCATCCTCCGATCCCAGCTTGACGCCCAGCATGTCCTCGATGGCCTCCACCGCCGTGCTGCCCGCATTGTCGCGCACCCCGGGGCGGTAGCCGATCCAGACCATCCAGTCGAATGCCAGCGGCAGCGGGGCAAAGGAAGAAATCTGCGTCACCGGGTTGGTGAATATCTCCGTGCGTGCCGTCTCCAGCTGCGCCGGGGTCAGATCGGCGTCGATCGTGATCATGGCCACCGTACGAACACGCTCCACAGAAATCCCGAAATAATCCATGGCCTTGCGGCGCAGGGTCTCGCCCTCGGCGTCGATCAGTTCGGGCTTCAGCGCGATTTCCAGGCGATGCGGCATGATGCGGCCTCCCCTTGCAGTGAAGATGAGCGATCCGGCCGGTTGCGTCCCGAAGCGGCGGCGCGGCCCATCATTTTAGGGATTCACGATATCGTTGAAAATAACGAAAATCATCAGCGCGATCAGAAGAAAGATCCCGATCTGCTGGCCGATTTCGCGGATCTTGATGCTGACCGGCCGCCGGCTGATCATCTCGATGGTGAAGAACATCAAATGCCCGCCATCCAGAACCGGGATGGGGAGAAAATTGAGAATCGCCAGATTGATGGAAATCACGGCGATGAAGATCAACAGCGCGGTCACCCCCTCCCGGGCCTGCGCCCCGGCCATCTTGGCAATCTTGATCGGTCCGCCCAGTGTCTCGGCGGGGAGTTTGCCCTGGATCAGCTTGACGACGCTCAGGACGGTCAGTTCGGTGATTTCCCATGTACGGCTGATGCTCAGTGTGAGTGATTCGACCAGGCCCAGCTTGCGGGGCAGCCAGTCGCCCAGCGGCCGCACCCCGATGAGATAGCGCTCGATCTCTTCGCCGAAAAGGTTTTTGGTGGTCTTGAGCTCCGGCTTGATCCGGGCGGTGCGCAGGCGGCCGTCGCGCTCGAAGCCGATCTCGAAGGCCTGGCCGCGGGTGGCCTTGATCATCTCCGACATTTCTTCCCAGCTGGTAACCGCCGTACCGCCGATGGAAACGATCAGATCCTTGGCCTGGAGTCCGGCCCTCTCGGCGGGCGAGGCCTGGTCCACTTCCCCCACGACCGGACGCAACACCGAGATGCCCGACGTCATGAAGACCACAAAGAAGATCAGCACCGCCAGAAGCAGGTTGAAAAGGGGGCCGGCGGCGACGATCGCAAAACGCTGGTAAACGTTTTTGTGGGTGAAGGAAACCGGGATCAGGGCCGGGTCGATTTCCGTGTCCGGCTCCTCCCCGACCATTTTGACATAGCCCCCCAGTGGGATCAGGGACAGCCGGTAGTCGGTGCGCCCGACCGTTTTACCGACCAGGCGCGGACCGAATCCCAGCGAGAATTTTTCAACCCCCACGCCGAAGAAGCGCGCCACCAGGAAATGACCGAGTTCGTGAAAGAAAATGAGGACGCCCAGTACGACGATAAATGCGAAGATGTTGCTGCCCATGAATATGCTGGAACTGCCTTCGGGATAAGCGGATTGAAAATGGAACGGAAGCTTTGCCGGCCTTAATTTTGCCGGGGATCATAAGGGAATTGGCATCAAACTGCAAGCCTTCATCCACCGTCCGGATGAATTCCCTGAAACCCGGTGGCGCTCACCCGCCCCCGCGGCGGGCGGTGAAATCGGCCGCGGCTTCCCGGGCCCAGCGGTCGGCCGCAAGGATGTCATCGAGGGTGGGCCGACCCACCGGGTTGTGGCGTTCGAGAGCGTCTTCGATGGCGGCGGGGATGCCGCCGAAATCGATTCGCCCTTCGAGAAAAGCGTAGACAGCCACTTCGTTGGCCGCGTTCAGCACCGCCGGCAGCGTGCCACCGCCGGCGCAGGCCCCGAACGCCAGTCTCAGGCAGGGGAAGCGCTCCAGGTCGGGGGCCTCGAAGGTCAGACGGGCAAGATCTGCAAAATCCGGCAAGGGCAGATCGAGGGGCAGTCTTTCCGGGTAGGACAGGGCGTAGGCGATCGGCCCCTGCATATCGGGCACCCCCAGTTGGGCGATGATCGAACCGTCCACGAAGGCCACCATGGAGTGCACGATACTCTGGGGGTGGACCACCACTTCGATCGCATCGGTGGCGAAATCAAACAGGAACTTGGCCTCGATGAATTCCAGCCCCTTGTTCATCAGCGTGGCCGAGTCGATCGTGATCTTGCGGCCCATATCCCAGTTGGGGTGGTCGAGGGCCTCACGGGGCGTGATAGCGGCAAATTCGCTCCGGGGCTTGGTGCGGAACGGACCGCCCGAGGCGGTCAGGTAGATACGCTGAACTTCACTGAGGGGGTGCCGGCCGATGGACTGAAATATGGCGCTGTGCTCGCTGTCCACCGGTAAGATGGCGCTGCCCGAGTCCTTGGCGCGGGCCATGACGATCTCGCCGGCCATCACCAGAGTTTCCTTGTTCGCCAGGGCAATATCCTTGCCCGCGTCGATGGCCGCCATGGTCGGCAGCAGGCCGGCCGCCCCGACGATCCCGGTCACCACGGTCTCGACGTCCGGGTGGCGGGCGGCGGATTGGTAGCCGGTCTCGCCCCACAGCAGTTCGGTGGCGTTTCCGTTCCTCAGGCGGCGGTACAGGACGTCGCGGGTCTCACGATCGAACACCACGGCCACCTCGGGTGCAAAACGGTCGATCTGTCTGGCCAAGAGGTCGATATTGCGGCCGGCCGTCAGGGCTTTGACGGTGAACCGATCGGGAAAGCGCTCGACGACCTTGAGGGTGCTGCGCCCGATGGAACCGGTCGACCCCAGCACGGCGATGGTTTTGAGGGCTGCAGCCATCAGAAGAACCTCAGCAGCAGGTAGGCCACCGGTGTCGCGAACAGCAGGGCATCGATGCGGTCCAGCATGCCGCCGTGTCCGGGCAGAAGCCCCCCGGAATCCTTTATGCCGGATACGCGCTTCATCTGGGATTCAAAGAGATCCCCCATCTGGGCCGAGACACCGCACAGCAGACAGAACAGCAGGAGCTGCCCCCAGCCCACCGCGGGCGGGAAAAAACCTTTCATGATCAGGACGGCCAGGATGTTGCCCCCCACGCTGCCCAGTGAGCCCTCGACGGTCTTGCCGGGGCTGATGGACGGGCAGAGTTTGTGACGCCCCAAATAGGTCCCGGTGTACAAGGCCAGCGTATCTCCGGCAAACACCGCCAGCACCAGCGTGAAAATCCACAGGAAGCCGTCGGGCTCCTGGCGGATCAGGATCAGCAGGGAAAGAAGCAGCGGAATGTAGAGCACACCCTGGATTTGTTTCTGCACAATTTCGAGCACCCGCGGATCGCGGCCGAAGGCGAAGAGGGAAAACATCCCCGCCAGCAGAAAGTTCACCAGCAGCACCGCCAGCATGTGGTCGGGACGGCCGATGTGCGCGGCCCAGCAGAGGGCCGGTATGGTCAGCAGCCCCATCACCGGAACCGGCCCCGGCAGCGGCGTATCCCAGGCATGGAAGACGATACGGTTGTACTCCAGCAGCGCCGCCAGGGCGGCCGCCGCCACGAGCAAGGTCAGCCACAGTCCCCCGGCGTAGAGAATCGTGATCAGAAGCGGCAGGGCCACCAGGCCGGTAATCCAGCGTTTCAAGTGCATAGGGTACTTTCCGACAGGTGGTTGCGCTCGTTATGGCTTTTTACCGGACCCCGGGGCGTCAGGCATGCTCCGCCCCCGCATCCACCATGCCGAACCGGCGCTCGCGCTGCTGATAGTCCCCCAGGATGCGATAGAACTCCTCCTTCCCGAAATCGGGCCACAGGGTGGGGGTAAAATGGAATTCGGCGTAGGCGATCTGCCACAGCAGAAAATTGCTGATGCGCATCTCCCCGCTGGTGCGGATCAGAATGTCGGGGTCGGGGATGTCGGCCGTATACAGGTGGCGGCCGACCCAGTCATGGTCGATTTGATCGGCCTGCACCTCCCCGGATGCCGCCGATTCGGCCAGCCGGCGCGCCATGCGCACGATTTCCGCACGTCCGCCGTAGCTCAGAGCCAGGATCAGATGCAGTTTGTCGTTGGCGGCGGTCGCCGCGATAACTTCAGCCAGCGCCCGGCGTACCTTTTCCGGCAGGCGCTCGATCTCGCCGATGGCTGCGAGGCGGATGCCGTTTTTCTGCAGTTCGTGGCGCTCGTTTTCCAGGAATTTCATCAGCAGCGCCATCAGGGCGTCCACTTCCCGTTTGGGGCGCTGCCAGTTTTCGGTCGAAAAGGCGTAGAGCGTGAGAAAGGAAATGCCGATTTCGCGGCAGGCCTCGACCATGGCCCGCACAGTATCGGCCCCTTTTTCGTGACCCTGAATTCGATTGAGCAGGCGCTTCTTGGCCCAGCGGCCGTTGCCGTCCATGATCATGGCGACGTGCCGCGGCAGCCGGCCGGGATCGAGTTCGACCCCGTTCCGCGAAAGGCGCTTAGAACTCAAGGATTTCCTTCTCTTTTTCTTTGTAGATCGTATCGATCTGGGCGATAAATTCGTCGGTGATCTTCTGGACCTGGTCCTGCCCCCGGAAGGCGTCGTCTTCCGAAATATCACCGTCCTTCTTGAGGCTTTTGAGCATCTCGTTGGCATCGCGGCGCAGGTTGCGAATGCCCACTTTGTGATCTTCGCAGGTCTTGTGAACGGACTTGGCCAGCTGTTTGCGGCGCTCCTCGGTCAGCGGTGGAATGGTGATGCGGATGATCTTGCCGTCGCTCGAGGGCGTCAGCCCCAGGTCCGATTTCAGAATGGCCTTCTCGATTTCCTTGATCACCGTCGCGTCCCAGGGCTGAATGGTGATCAGGCGGCTTTCGGGCACCGAGAGGGACGCCATCTGGTTGAGCGGGGTCAGGGTGCCGTAATAGTCGACCCGAATACCGTCCAAAAGGGAAAGATTTGCACGTCCCGTTCGCACGCGGTTGAGTTCCTTGTTCAGGGACGTGATGGTTTTTTCCATGCTTTCACGGGTATCTTGGTAAATGTCATCTAACATGGCGGTCACCTGTTCATGATGGGGTTGCCGGTTGAATCGGAATCGGAAAAAGGCGGGGGAACGGGCTTAGTTGTGGATCAGCGTGCCCACGGACTCCCCGCACACCACTTTATGGATATTGCCGGGCTGATTCAGGTTGAAGACAGACAGCGGCAGCTTGTTGTCCATGGCCAGGGAAATGGCGGTCATGTCCATCACACGGAGTTGCCGCTCCAGCACCTCCATGTAGGTCACGTCATTCAAAAATACGGCGTTGGGGTTCGTGACCGGATCGGCATCGTAGATCCCGTCGACCTTGGTGGCTTTCAGCAGGATCTCGGCGTGGATTTCCTGGCCCCTCAGGACCGCGGCCGTATCGGTCGTAAAATACGGATTGCCGGTGCCCGCCGCGAAAATGACCACGCGTTTTTTCTCGAGGTGGCGCACGGCCCGGCGGAGGATGAAAGGTTCGGCCACTTCGTGCATCGAAATGGCCGACTGCGTCCGGGTGGGCATGCCCCTCTTCTCGAGCGCGTCCATCAGCGCCAGGCTGTTGATCACTGTGGCCAGCATGCCCATGTGATCGGCCGATGCCCGGTCCATGCCGTAGGAACTGGCCGCAATGCCGCGGAAAATATTGCCGCCGCCGACCACGATGGACACCTCGACCCCCATGTCGACGATGGCCCGCACTTCTTCGGAAACGTAGCGAAGCATGTCGGGGCTGATGCCGAAGCCCTGATCACCCATCAGGGCTTCGCCGCTCAACTTGAGAAGGACGCGTTTGTAGCGGGGTGTCAAATCAGGCATCTCCGATTTGATAGCGAGCGAACCGCTTGATCGAAATATTCTCGCCGATCTTGGCGATCAGTTCGTTGAGCAGATCCGCGATGGTTATATCGGGATTCTTCACGTAGGGCTGGTTCATCAGGCAGCTTTCCTTGATGAATTTCCCCATCTTACCTTCGATGATCTTTTCGATGACGTTGTCCGGCTTACCGGTTTCGCGGGCCTGGGCGATGTAGATCTCCTTCTCGCGGGCGATCAAATCATCCGGGATGTCCTCGGGGGTGATGCCCAGGGGATTGATGGCCGCAATGTGCATGGCCACATTCTTGGCGAATTCCTGGAAGTCGTCGCTCTTGGCCACGAAATCCGTTTCGCAGTTGACTTCGACCATCACGCCGAGTTTGCCGCCCGTATGCACGTAGGGCATGACCACGCCTTCGGTGGTGGCCCGGCCGGCCCGTTTGGCCGCGGTGGCCAGGCCCTTCTTGCGCAGGAAGTCGACGGCCTTTTCCATGTCACCACCGGTTTCGGTCAATGCTTTTTTACAATCCATCATGCCTGCGCCGGATTTTTCCCGGAGCTGTTTAACCATGGCTGCCGTAATCGTGGACATGCTTATTCTCCTGTTTGCTCGGGATCAGTGGCTTCGACGGCTGCTTCGGCAGCGGCCGGCGCTTCGCTTTCTTCGGGGGTTGCCCGCCGGATGATCTCGACCACCGGACCCTGGGTGCCGTCGGAAATCACCTTGCGCTCGCCGGGTTTGAGGTCCGCGCTGCCGGGAACCTCCTCGACGGCCTCCTCCTGAGCCTTGTCGGCCTCGGCCTGCTGTTTTTCCTCGTAGCGCTGCCGGCCTTCCACACAGGCATCGGCGATGCGGGAGGTGACCAGGCGGATCGCGCGAATGGCATCGTCGTTGCCGGGAATGATATAGTCGATTTCGTCCGGATCGCAGTTGGTGTCGACGATGGCGACGATCGGGATTCCCAGGCGCCGCCCCTCGCGTACGGCAATGGCTTCGTTCTTGGGATCGACGATGAACATGGCGCCGGGCAGGCCGCTCATGCTGCGGATGCCGCCCAGGTTGTTATCCAACTTGCCGCGCTCCTTACCCAGTTTGAGCCTTTCCTTCTTGGGGAACATGTTAATCGTGCCGTCGTTTTCGATCTCGTTGAGATAGTTGAGGCGGTCGATACTCTTTTTGATGGTTTGAAAATTGGTCATCATGCCGCCCAGCCAACGGTTGTGGACATAAAACATTTCACAGCGGTTGGCCTCTTCGTAAATCGATTCACGGGCTTGCTTTTTGGTCCCGACGAACAGCACCTGTTTGCCGCCGGCTACGGTATCAACGATGAAATTGTAGGCGGTTTTAAACATGCGCACGGTTTTTTGCAGATCGACAATATAGATGCCATTGCGCGCCCCAAAAATATAGGGCTTCATTTTGGGATTCCAACGTTTGGTCTGATGGCCGAAGTGAACGCCGGCCTCCAAGAGTTCCTTCATTGTGATGTGG
>JAAUXZ010088105.1_pt1 | contig 10401 bp, 9 predicted proteins | sample 7278131 | NCBI WGS metagenome assembly JAAUXZ01 (sample SAMN14350119, study PRJNA611818) | marine sediment metagenome | isolation source: surface marine sediment (3m) | place: French Polynesia: Moorea | collected 2018-08
AATAATCCCAAAAAAGATCATGTCTTTAACCTGTTTCAGATCAAGGCACGCGTGTTTTCTGAAAATATCTGGATGTTTAATGAGAAGAGAGACACCCCGACCAGATATCGGGATGTCTATCTTCTCATTAAACATCCAGATATTTTCAGAAAACACGCGTGCCTTGATCTGAAACAGGTTAAAGACATGATCTTTTTTGGGATTATTTTTAGAATATAAATATAGTCTCAGGCAAAAGTCAGTCTAGTGCCTGTTGGATATTGAACTTGATGATCAACAAAGGTGATTCATGCGTGTATTAACTGGTTTGCTATCGGTGGTATTCCTTACAGTGGGGCTGGCATCAGCGCAGGAGATTGCGCCTGATAAGGAAATAATCATCTTCGAGAATAGCAAGCTTGGCCCTGTGACCTTCCTGCATAAGATGCACTCCGAACTGGATGATGTGAAGTGCACGACATGCCACCACACAACGCAGGGTGGTAGTGAACCGGAGGATTGCCATAATTGTCATAAGCCACAGGCTGCTCATGGTGAGGCCCCCAAGAGTATCGAGGCCTTCCATACCCGTTGTCGTGGTTGTCACCAGTATACGGTCGATTCAGGCAAGAATGCCGGACCGGTTAAGAAATGCACCCTGTGTCATATGAAAAGTGGCAACAGCGGGCATAAAAGCATGCCCGCTCAATAGCCACAATTCCCTTAGAAATTATAGATCGCAGAGGCCCCTACTACATGCACCCTGTAGTCGAGGGTCTCCTCGCCCATCAGCAGCATGTTAGTGAGTGAGTCGGGATCAAGTCCGTCGAGAGCCCAGTTGTCGGCTTTATAGTCCTCGAACCAGTAACTGACTTTATAGGACAGATTCTTGTTCTGCCTGTAAGTCGTCCAGAGTTTCAGGCTACCCAGCTGGGTTTTCAGATCAGGATACTGAGTCACGTTCAGGGCGGTGTCCTCAGTGCTCAGGTCAATCGCTCCAGTCGCCCGGCTGTAGGTGAGGTCCGCACCGATATCCCATTTATTATTTAGCCCGGTTACCTTGGCGCCTATTCCAGCGGTATGAATCGTGTCGTCAAAATCAGCCTGCCACAGGTTGGTGGTACCCAGCCCTGGACCTGCTGAAGTCCCCTGTCCGACCTGTTCGGAGCGAATGTCTTCGTAGGTGTAATAGGCATAAGTCGTGGTATTTTCCGCAACCAGGTAAGACAGGTCTAAGGTCGCATTACCCTGTTTTGCGCCGGTCAGGCCGACTTCTGAGTTCTGGTAATCATCATTCATATACTCAGCACGGAGGCCCAGGTTGAGACGGTCAGTTGGCATCACATTTATCAGGCCGCCGATCATGCCGCGCTGTCTGTCTGCCAGGTAGAATTTGCGTAGCGCAGGGTTTTCGTTGGGTTGTGCTGAATATTCACTACCATCTCTGTTGCTGGCTTCACCGAATACTGCCAGGTCTACGCTCATAGTCGGGCGATACTTCCATTTGGCATGAAGGATGTTTTCGGCAGTTTTTTCGCGTTCAATCTCTCCCCCTTCATATTCGCGGTTGGTATTGCGGTATTTATAACCGCCGCGAATGCTCTGTTTGGAATTGATGCGATAGTTTGCATCCAGGTCAACCAGGTGTTTTTTCCAGTTAAGGGGGGTATTGACTGATGTCTTGGCCGCAGTCGAGGCCAGGATGCCATCTGCAATAACATAATCCCAGGTATCTACAGGTGTACGATTATCACGGCCATCGTATCGGTATTCACCACTAAGCCTGAGTTTTCGGTTGGCTTTACCAGAAAGCTTGAGTCCGACCTTGGTTAACCAGACTTCGGCTTCAGCAGAAGTACGTGGCAAAGCGCCACCGGTGCCATTGACATCATAGGCAAGCAGGTTTTCGTTCTGGGTTGATCGGCCAATTGAAACCACGCCGGTAAGGCGGGTTCTGTTCTTGAAATTGTAGCCACCGTTTACAGAGACCTGGTGCAACTGGTTGCTTGGAGCCAGGCCCATGCGGCCAAACTGGCTGGTAGCAGGTGCAGTTGGGAAGTAGGGATTCTGCCAGACCAGGGCATCATTCTCATTTTCAAACAGTGAGACATGATAAATCAGACTCAGGTTCGCCTGCTTATTATAGTAATGGACGCCAGCATCCATCATATTTGTTGTGTAATCGATAGGCTCTGGCAGCAGGGCGCCGGTGGTGCCGGCCACTATGCTGCCAACAGCTGTAGGCACAAGTACACTACCTGATTGTTGTACTCCCTTCTTGTTCTGATGGCTGACCTTGATATCAAACTTCCAGCTTTTACTGGTAAGGAAAGCAGCGCCGAGGTCAAACCGCTGGCGTTTAGTCTGTAGTTCGACAGGATTTAGATAGGCATTCAGGTTGGCAGCAGTGTAGCCTGCTGGAAGAGTCAGGGTTGATGACTCAACACCAAGGTAGGGTGTTAATCCAGTATTGTTCTGGTAGTTAGGCAGCTCATCATAGACAAAGAAGTATTCCTGTTGTCCCTGAACACCCGCATCCAGTCGCAGGTACCTGGATTCAAGTCCCAGGTTAGTGCCTCGGATATCAAGGTAACGTCGGTCGTCAGATTTCTTCTGGTAGTCGACATCCAGGATGACATAAGGCCCCTTTTCATACAGCCCATTGTACTGACCAAACTTCCAGGCATCGTCAGAAACATAACCAACACCAAACTCTATGTCGCTGACATGCGGTTCTGCGCCTGGTACGTCATCTTCTGCGATCGCAAAAGGTACTGAAGCAGTGCATAGGGTTACTGAGGTGACTAATAATAATTTTTTACTGTTCATTACGAACTCCCCGTCCTCTAGATGCCGATAGCCTTAGCGCTGCAGTGCAGTGCCTGAAGGATGGTTTGATCCATGTACCTTGCTATGGCAGTTAGTACAGTTCTGACCGACTACGAATCGAGCCCTGTTACCTGAATTCTGGAAATCCTGCAGGAAGCGGGTATGACCAGAACCGTCTCCACTCACGTTGGAATGACAGGCCTGGCAAAGCTGGGGTGCCTGTCTGACCAGCATGGCGGGATGATTTGATCCGTGGACCTGGTGACAAAGCGAACAATCCTCAGTTGCAGGAGAGTGCTCAAACAGGAAGGGGCCGCGTTTTTCCGCATGGCAGGTGTAGCAATTCTCGTTAATTGTGTACTGATTGAGCGAGGCCTCCCCGGAAGATCCATGTGGGTTATGACAGTCACTACAGATGACCTTGGCTTCACGAATCGGGTGACGAAACGCCCTGAACGACTGGGCCTGTCTGACTTTATGACAGGCATAGCAAACCTCGGTTTGGGTAGTGCGCTCAAGTACGCGATCAGGTTTATGGACACTGTGGCAGTCGTTGCAGGCCATATCTTCAGCTTCATGGATGCTGGTATGCCATTCGGTTCGTCCCTCCCCCTGATGGCAGTTCAGACACATGGCATTACGGATATGAGCGGGTGCCGGATCTTTAACAAAGGAAATGGCAGCCTTGCCCTCTTTAAGTACATGATTGCCACCTGGTCCATGGCAAGTTTCGCAGCCTTCGTTGGAAAATGGGCTATGAGGGTCGCTTGCCTGTCCATGCTTACTGTCACCCTTCATCTGCTCGTAATGATCAGAATGACATTCGGCACAGGTCTCTGAGCCTGTAGTTGCTCCTGCAGCCTCAAGGACCTCTTCCAGCTCGGTCATGGCCTTGTCTTCAGCAAGCACTGGCTGAAAAAGGCCGAGTGCGAGCAGAGTGATGAAGAGGCTATTCTTAATTAACGCGCTCATGGATGATCCCCAGTATGTTTTATGTTCGGGCTTTATATCCCTGTTTTCTCTGTGATTATAGAGAGTGTTTTCCACCAAAATACTGATCAGTATCAATTAATTTTCTCTATCCTTATTCGCTCTAATCTGACCCGATTCAATAGCCACCGCAGCCCTGGCAAGCAGGGTAAAGGTCAGGGCGCCGATCGCCCAGCAGGCCAGCGTGATCATGATTTCAGGGAAGGTGGGGGAGAACTCAAAAATCTCCCCAAGCGGCGTGGGAATAAATCCTGGTATGACAAATCCCATGCCTTTTTCAATCCAGATGCCGGTAAAGCTCAGTCCGCAGGCCACCACCAGGAAGCGCATGTCCTTGCGCAGTTTCTCGAAGGAGAGAATGACAACAGCTGCGACGTTAATGATCATGGCAAACCAGATCCACGGTACGAGACTGTTGAAGCCGTGCAGGCCAAAATACAGGTAGCGGACAGAGGCTGCGTGTTCTGACTCGTTGTAAAAATCGGTAAATAGCTCAACCAGTACGAAAAACAGGCTGATATACAGGGCAAACATCAGGATTACTGCCAGCATATCGATAACCGCCTGTTTGATCTGGAAATTCCAGTATTTTCGAATCACCAGGAAAGACATGATGATCAGTGCGGGGCCTGAAACAAAGGCCGAGGCAATAAAACGAGGGCCAAGCAGGGCTGTATGCCAGAAGGGACGGGCACTGCTTGCTGAAAACAGGAAGGCCGTTACCGTATGAATCGAAATTGCCCAGAAGATGGTGATCACGATAAACGGGAAGTAGTGTTTTAGCGAGGGTTGCTGGCCACGATAGTGCTTAAACAGGATATAAAAAGGTATAAACAAGTTCAGGAAGAGGTAGCCGTATAGCACGACAACATCCCAGGCCAGCAAGGACATGGGCAGATTGAATTTTCCGATAAACGGGATGATATGCCAGAAGCGGTCCGGGCGTGCCAGGTCAACCACAACCAGCAGCATCGCTGTAATGACTGCAGCGACAGCCAGCGCCTCTCCAATCAGCACGACTTTTTTTACATCATCCCGATGGAAGATATAGGACGGTATTACCAGTAGTACTGACGCTGCGGCAATACCGACCATGAAAGTAAAGTTGGCAATATAAAAGCCCCAGGAAACCTGGTCGCTCATGCCGGTGATGATCAGGCCATCCCTAAGCTGGATGACGTAAAAACCGGCCCCAATGACGGTAATGGCAACGAGTGTCAGCAGCCACAGGTAATACAGCCTGCCGCCGGTGAACATGGCACGAAGTCCATCTTTAAAAAATGCCATTAACGTTGTCATAATCGTCCTAGTCTGTGTAGTACCAGAACTTGGGTTCTGTACCCAGTTCTTCCTTCAGGCGGAAAACTGTCTTGTTCTCGAGGATGTAGCGAATCTCGCTATCTGGGTCCAGCAGGTTGCCAAATACACGGGCGCCTGTAGGACAGGCTTCCATGCACGCAGGCTGTAAGCCTTTACGCGTGCGTTGAATACAGAAGTGGCATTTCTCCACAACACCTTTCATGCGTGGACGGTTACCCAGGTAATGGGTATCCGGGTTGACTTCCTCACTGGGAATCTCGGTTTCACCCCAGTTGAAGTGTCGTGCTGAATAAGGGCAGGCGGTCATGCAATAGCGACAGCCGATGCACCAGTTATAATCAACGACGACAATGCCATCGGGCTCGGTCCAGGTGGCCTCAACGGGGCAGGCCTTCACGCAGGGTGGATTGTCACACTGCATGCACTGCACCGGCAGGTACTCCTTACCATCCTGGGGAACAAGAGCCGGATCGTAATAATGGTCGGCCGTGTGCAGGTTACGGTCACCCTTATCCAGTTCGAGCACCCGGATATATTCCATCTGGCCACCGCGATCCAGGTTGTTTTCTTCGACACAGGCCTTCACGCAGTCGCGGTAACCCTTGCACTTGGAAATGTTAAGGGCATAGCCAAAGACAACGCCTTCCTGCGCTGGTGTATTACTACAGGTAATGTCACGATCAAATTTGCGTTTCGCCTTGCGTTCACACCTGGCCAGTGCCTCGGCAATTTCTTGCTTGCTCATGCGCTGATAATGATCCTGGAAGAAGTCACCAGCCATGTCTTTGAGGGTGGCACCGCCCCAGGAGGGTTCTGCAGTTGCAGCGGCCTTTACGGCAGTAGTTGCTGCTGCCGTTGCGGAGAGGACACCCAGGCCCTTGAGGAATTTACGGCGATAACCGTCAATCTTGGTGTTTGACATTTGCCTCCCCTGTTTCTTCGTAAACGCATTCTTCCCAGCTATATTTGCATCGCTGCATTTCATGTGTCCCTGGGCGGGTCAGGCCTTTCCTGACACCGGGAGGCGGTAAGGGGCGTCTGGGCCTGATACCGGGGCCGTGATGCGGGTTATGACATTCCATACAGCTATGGATGGTGCGTTTACCCTGCCAGTTTTCAATACGTTTCCCATGGGCGCCATGCATCCAGTCGTTATAGACATCGTTATGACACTGGGCACAGACGATATAGCCCTTATCCATATCAACGAGTTTGCCAGCAGGAGTGATGAACTTATCTCTGCTTTCCAGGGAATGGCACGAGGTACACCACATGACGGCATTACCATGCCTGACCTCCGCATAGTGCGGGGCCATTTCAAGGAAACGCCAGTTGGGATTAGGTTCGGTATATTCATGGCAGGCCATGCAGGGCTGGTATTCAAACTGGTTAACGCGGGAGGGCACCTCAAACTCGGGTGAGTCTGGGTTCTGAGCATGCGCTGAAGTTACAGATAGTAATAAGGCTGCTAAGAGTAGCTTACCAAAGCGGTACATTTGGCATGATCCCCAGTAGCGGAATTATCCGCCATCCCGTTACGCCAGCTTAAGCTGGCTTAATAATAGTAATACTCACATTCTTACAAAAACCACACTAAAAGTCATGAAGAATTTATCTGTTCCATCACTTCCCATTCGTCATGGATACGTGAGCGCATCTGGGTGCGGAAATTATTCACCCCGATAAAGAATTCACGCATCATGATGACCCAGTAATACATACCTTTCTCGGTCACCAGGAATTCCTTTTCAGTTTCGCTTAATGCACCAAGTAATTTAAAGCCCAGTAGTTCTTTCCAGAGTTTTCGTCTGCAGTTTCGGCCATACTTCATACGCATGTCTGACTTATTCATGTGCAGACCGAATAGCTGCATCATGAAGTCATACAGGAGTCTTTCTTTTTCTGACATCACGCGACCGGAAGAGATGGCCGAATGGCCTAGCTCCACCTGTTGAACATAGTGATTAATGGAAAACGTGGTCGAATAGCTAGCCCCGGCCAAATAGCTGAAAGCGCCACTGCCAACACCGAGATACTCGTCGTGATCAACAATGTATTCATCGATGTCTGATGACTCCCTGGAAAAACACCATGCTGAAGAGGCCTGATAGTGCCCAGATAGACGCCCCCGAATCAGTTCATAGAGTTCTTTCTCATGCCGAAATTCAACGTGGCCCATTTTTTTATCCATGGAGCGCTCGGTAATTTCTGATGGCATCAGCGGGTAGTAGGAGATCTGATCGATCGCCAGGTTATCCAGCGTGTCAATGTCATTTATCAGTGAATCCCTGGACTGATGGGGAATATTGAAAATCATATCGACGTTAAAGGTGTCAAACTGGCCCTGCGTTAGTGCCAGGTGCTCAACAATCTGTTCAGCGCTGCCATAGGGTTCATATCGACGCATCTCTTTTAGCAGTTGATCATCCAGGCTCTGAACGCCCACCGAGAGTCGGGTGACACCTGCCTGTTTCAGGATATCCAGCGTTGCTTGTTCCAGGTGGTTCGGATTTGTTTCGACCGAGATACCGGTCAGGTCATTATTTTCCCTGACCAGCTGTAACGTCTCAGCCAGTTCTTCTGCCATGACGGTGGGTGTGCCGCCACCGACGTAGATGTCCTTAAACTCAAAGCCGTTGTCCTGGTAGTGCTGTATTTCCTTTCGAAGGGCACGGAAGTAACGTTGGGTACGCTCTGTTTCAAATCGGATTCTGTGGAAAGAGCAGAAAGGGCAAAGAGACTCACAGAAGGGGATATGGATATACAGCAGGTATGGCCTGTCTTTTTCGGGCCTGATCTGGATGCCTTCCATAGGCTCTAGTTGCATGTGCCTGGCGTTAAACGATCGTAGATAGCGCGTCAGGAGTGAATCAAAAAGATACAAGTAACTGCTCCGGCTTCTTCTCTTTAAGATACGCGCCAAAGTAATCGCGCTGCCCAAGCCTTAACTTAGCAGCGCGGTTTCAGTATCCCAATGATATTGCTCAATGATTGAGCGGTTAAGCAAGATGGTTTGCGACCAGGCTGAGCAGGCTGTTGGCCTCCTTGTCCCAGTTAAAGTGTTCGCTGCCATCATCAAAATTCATACGGCAGTCAGAGCAGCTGGTGTAGAGCTTTTCAGCACCACTATCTTTAACCTGGTCCATCTTAATTTCGAACGACTTGTAACGTAGTTCTTTGGCCCGTTCGATGCTGTAGACACCACCCCCGCCACCGCAGCACCAGCTCAGGTCGCCTGAGACCGGCATTTCATGCAGATCGACGCCAAGCGCCTGCATCACCTTGCGTGGGGCATCGGTTGCGCCTCCGCGACGTGATACCTGGCAGGGATCATGGAAGGTAATCGATTCCTGTGCTGAGGCTACCTTCAGCTTCCCTTTCTCAAGCTCGCGTGCCATCAGTTCGGTCATATGTAAGACCTCAAATGGCAGCGGCTTACCATAGAGTTCTGCTGCCTCCCAACGCAGGGCACCATAGGCATGGCCGCATTCCGGTACCACAACGATGCGGGCCTTGCTGGCAATTGCCGCATCGATCAGTTGTCTGCTCATGTTGTTCTGGCCGCGCTCATTGCCTGCAAGCATGCCGTAGTTACTGGCCTCGTACCCATCTGTTCGCAGGGTCCAGCTGTAACCCATGTGCGCAATCACACGCGCCATGTCCGCCAGGGTCTCTGGATACCTGAGGATTTCAGCCGATGAGGCGGTGACCATAATATCGACGTCAGCTTTATCCAGTGGGATATCGATGCCGTGCTCATTTCTGAGCTGCTCAATGGTTTCCAGGAGTTTGGCTTTGCTTACGCCCATGGGGCTGCCTTCCTGTTCCTGCTTCTGGGACATTTCCCAGAGTTCCTGGGTGATTATGCCCGCATCATACATGGCATGCCTCGCCTTCAGGATGAGTGAGGCGATATCGATACCCATGGGGCAGATCATCGAACAGCGGCCGCAGATGGTGCAGGAGTCATAGATGAGGTGTTGCCAGTCCTCAAGATCGCTGGCGGTTACCTTTCTTTTCAGGTTCAGCGCCTTGTAGATAAAAGAGAGTGGGCTGGCATCGCGTTTATAGGCACGTTTGAAAGGCTCCAGTTTCCACACAGGTGTATAAACAGGATTCCCGGTGATTTCATAAAAATGACAGGCTTCCGCACACAGGCCACAGTGGATGCAGCCCTCCAGGTAGGTAGCCGTGGTGTAGTCGGTGTCTTTAATAAAATTGGTTAGTGCACGGTCGGCGCGCTCCTGGTCGCTCAGTTCACCCTGACGGTCTGCCGGGAATCGGGCTCGCCTGTCGGCATCGTAACGGGGAGGTTCGTGATAGGTGCTCATTGGACATGTACCCCCTTACGCGCAAAGTTGGCGCCCGTCGCGCCTCGGCAGGACCAGATGAAAAAGGCATGCATGATCTTTCCAAAGGGGAACCAGATCATTAGTAAAGCAACATTCAGGATATGAATAGCCAGCAGGGTGTCATAGGCGATTGGCAGGTGAGAAGTCACCATCAGGCCGGTAACGACAGGGCTGATCGTCATGAACCAGCTAAAGTAGTCATCAAAGTTCGATAGCATGCGTATAACCGGATTGTTCAGCCTGCGAATCAGTACGGCCAGCAGTGCCAGCACGGTCACCAGGGAGGTGTAATAAATCACCCAGCCAGGAAGTCCCGGCCAGCTCAGGCCTGTAATGGCCTCAATAAATACGATGTGGGGTACAAACAGCAGGAAGACGACAAAGAAGCCTATGTGAAAGGTATAGCCCATGACCTCGCTATACCACGTTCTGGGCAGGAACTCCCTGTGCGGCCATGATCGAAGCGCCATCAGTTTCAGGGCGCCAACGAGGTTACTGTTGCCACGTGACCTGGACAGGTGTCTGGGCCAGTTCAGCACGACAACGCCGAACAGGCGATAGGCGATCCCAAACCCAAAAATGATAAATGCGACTTCTAATGCAGGACCTTTGGCAAACTCGAGTAAGTCCATGGGTTTTGACCCCTCATAGTTTTAATAATCACTCTATTAAATAACACAAACCGTGTCAGTTCATGGATTATTACGAAGCTAAATCGCGGTTTGATCCAGGAAAATGAGCTTTTATTGATCTTGGACAAATTTGATTTATGCGTGGGATTAGGCGGTCCTGCTTTTCTGAGCGATGCGCTTGGGCATAGGTGCGGGAGGTCAAATCCTCAGGGCATGATTGTGGGCATGCGGAACCCAATGGATATCAACAGGACTTGATCATCAAGAGTGAAGATTAATTGCTTTAGGTCATGCAGATG
>JAAUXZ010097872.1_pt1 | contig 10400 bp, 6 predicted proteins | sample 7278131 | NCBI WGS metagenome assembly JAAUXZ01 (sample SAMN14350119, study PRJNA611818) | marine sediment metagenome | isolation source: surface marine sediment (3m) | place: French Polynesia: Moorea | collected 2018-08
GGCTTTGTCAGCTGGATCTTGCGCGGTGGTTCGCTGCTCGCCAGCCTGATCACCACCCTGCCCCTGCTCAACCGTTTCGATCCGCTGCCGGTGGTGAATAAGAACAAAAAGAAAGAGGAAAAAATCAGCGACGGTGATAATGATTCCGAGCAGAGTCCTCAGGACCGGGTCGACGACATGTTTTCCGCTAATTCCTCATCAAATAAAGACTAAACCACTGATTTTCACAGTTTTTACCCTTTTTGCTTAATGGAATACCCCTGTTTGCCGACTATACTCAAATAGATTGTGTAAATCTGTCCAGGACCGGTAATGGATAGCAGGAATTAGCAGCCCGGGTATGAACTCGTTACGAAAGAACCTGAACATCGTTTTCCCGTCGATGCGTATCAGCCTGGCGCTGGTGCTGCTGACCAGCTGTGTGCTGCTCGGCGCCGAGATCCTCGGTTTCACCCCGCAACAGGACAAGATGAAACTCGAGTCACGGGCCAAGATCAGCGAATCACTGGCGCTGCAGATGTCGATCCTGATCCCCGACCAGGATATCCGCAAGATCCAGCAGCTGGTGCGCTATATCGTCAAACGTAACCCGGAGATCCTCTCCGCGGGCATCCGTCGTGGCGGCGGCCAGTTGATCTTCAACTCACCCAACCATGAAACCCTGTGGGGTGATTTCGACCAGGACGTCTCCACCACCACCCATGTGCTGGTACCGGTGCTACAGGACAAGAAGCTGTGGGGTAACGTCGAATTGCGTTTCGAGCAGCTGGAAGGCGAGACCCTGCTCGGCACCCTGCAGCGACCGATCTTCGAATTAATCCTGTTCTTCATGGTGGTTGGCTTTTTCGTGTTCATGATCTTCATGATGCGTACCCTGCGTCAGCTTGATCCATCCTCGGTGATTCCGGAACGGGTTAATGCCGCTTTCGATACCCTGGCCGAGGGGGTCATGATCATCGATGAAAACGAACAGATCCTGCTCGCCAACAAGGCGTTCAGCAACAAGATCGGTTATGCCGGTATCAGCCTGCTCGGGGTGAAGATTTCGGAACTCAACTGGAAACATATCTCGGCGGAAAAATCCGGCGAGGAAATGCCCTGGGAGCAGGTAATCACCAGCGGCAAGAATGTCATCGGCAGCCAGATGATCTTTACCAAGAGCAAGAACGAAAGTCTGAAGTTTGCGATCAATGCCTCCCCCATCTTCAGTGAAGATAATAAATTGCACGGGGTACTGGTCACCCTCGATGATATCTCCGAACTGGAGAAGAGGAACACCGATCTCAAGACCATGATCTCACGCCTGCAAAAAACCCAGTTCCAGGTGCGGCAAAAGAACAAGGAATTGAGTTTTCTGGCGACCCGCGATGCCCTGACCGGCTGCTTGAACCGGCGTTCATTCAGCGAGCAGTTCGCGCTGTTGTTCCAACAGGCGATGGAAGAGCGGCTGGAATTGGCCTGTATCATGGTCGACCTCGATCATTTCAAGGCGGTCAATGACAACTATGGCCACGCTACCGGTGACGAGGTCATCAAGATGCTGGCCGAAATTCTCAAATCGAGTACCCGTAACGATGACCTGGTCGGACGTTATGGTGGTGAGGAATTCTGCCTGGTGCTGCCGGGAATGTCGGAAAAGATCGCGATGAATGTTGCCGAGCGTATCCGCCTGCGGGTCAAGACCGAATCGGAAAAACAATTCAATAATGGTCCCAGAGTGACCGCCAGTTTCGGCGTTGCCACCATCCTCGATGAACCAGAGTCACCGGAGGATCTTAACAGCAAGGCCGACGAGGCTCTCTACCTGGCCAAGGAATCCGGACGTAACCAGGTCAAACGCTGGCAGGCCGACAGCCATCTGTCTGCCGCCGACTTGCCGAAACGGGAGATCGATGGCGAAGAGCCTGAACAGGGTGATCAAATCATGGAAATCACCCAGCTCAAGGACCGGGTGCAGGAACTGGAGGAAATCGCCACCGAGTATTCCGCCCAACTGGAATATCATCAAAGCTACGATATGCTGACCGGGTTGCCTAACCAGGTGTTGTTTTACGATCGTATCCAGCAGGCGATCGAGCGTGGTTTTCGCCACGATCAACAGGTTGCGGTACTGGTTATCGATATCGATGATTTCAGCCAGATCAATACCTCGCTGGGTCGCAAGGTTGGCGACGAGGTGTTACAGGCTTTTGCGGAAGATCTCAACCAGATATTCCGTAAAACCGATGGCATCACCCGCCTTGCCGTATCCCGCTTCACCGCCGACGAATTCGCCGTATTGCTGACCGATATCGCTCATCAGGATCAAATAACCTGGGTCATCAAACGCCTGCTCGATAGTACCCAACATCCATATGAAGCCGAGGGCCACTCGATTCACCTGTCTACCAAGACCGGTATCAGTATCTATCCGGCCGATGCCAGCAACGTGGACGAACTGCTGAATCATGCCATCACGGCGAAAAATTTCTGCAAGGCGAAGAAAGGTGTTTCCGACTATCATTTTTTCGACCCGGAGATCCAGCAACAGTCCTTGAAATACCTGAAACTGGAAAAGGAACTGCACAAGGCGATCGAGCATAAACAGTGGGTGTTGTTGTATCAACCCAAGATGGATCTGCATACCGGCAATATCAAAGGGGCAGAGGCCCTGTTGCGCTGGCAGCATCCTGAACGAGGCTTGCTGACACCTTATGAATTCATCGAATTCGCCGAGAAACGAAAATTGATTATCCCGATCGGCGACTGGGTTCTCAGTGACGCCTGCCGACAGATCAGGGAAATGATGGATCTGGGCATCAAGGACTGCCAGATCTGTATCAACCTGTCCTCGGTGCAACTGATAGAATCCGATATCGTCAACAAGATCTTCAATGCGCTGGATGAATTCAACGTCCCGCCGCGCCTGCTGGAAGTTGAAGTCACCGAGACCGCCCTGATCGAAAACCTCGATCTGGCTGCCGAGTCGCTGAAAAGACTCAGTGTCAGGGGTATCAAGATTTCGATCGATGACTTTGGCACCGGTTATTCTTCCCTGGGTTACCTGAAGAGTTTCCCGATCGATCGCCTGAAAATCGACCGTTCATTCATCCAGGATATCAATCGCGACAAAAACGACGAGCAGATCGTCAAAACCATCATCACCATGGCCCATTCCCTTGACCTGACGGTGGTGGCCGAGGGGGTTGAAGAGGAAGAGCAATTGCAGATGTTGAGCGATTTTGGCTGTGACGAAATTCAGGGCTATCTACTCAGCAAGCCGATCCCTGCCAATGTGTTGCAGGAAATCATGTCAAACCCGCAATCGAACCTGGAAAAAGCCGCAGAAGCCCATCCGTTGAAATCGGTCCAGTAAGCATTCCGCTAACGCCCCATCCCCTGGTCATAAATGTCCTGCCAGACCCTGACCGGTTAATTCAGCACATCAGCTACAGATCATTGCTGAAAAAATTTCAGATGTTTACCGGGTGAACACCAACTCCGATATAATAGCCCCGCATTTTATAATGGCATGTTGCAGGTTTTAAATCTGCAACCGCGTCAGCCTGCAGTCTGACAACCCTAATCTTTGTGGATGATCAATCTATGCTTGAATTCGACCGTCTGATCGAACCCGACCTCTACCACTGGGAGCAACTGCTGGCGTTGCTCGAGCAACAACAGATCACCAACCCCGAGTTTAAAGCGGCTTTACAGCGCCTGGCCCTGGGCAGTAATTACGCCGTCATCCAATTGACAAAATATCCGGATCTCATTGCCGGCCTGCAACACTGCAGCGGTTTTACCCTGGAACCAGAGCAGTTGATCTCGGCACTGGAGGGCCTGGCCGACCCGGACCAGATCAAGCAGCAATTACGCCGCTTCCGCCATCGTAAGCTGGTCCAGATCATCTACCTGGATGTCTGCCGCGACCAATCCGTGGCAGACAGCCTGCAACAGCTCAGTGACCTGGCAGACCTGTTGATCCGCCAGGCCCAGGCCAGGGCCGAAGCCATTGTTGCCGCCAAGCACGGTCAACCGCTTGATCAACAGGGCGAACCGATGCAGATGAATATCATTGGCATGGGCAAACTCGGTGGCGGTGAGTTGAATTTTTCCTCCGATATCGATCTGATCTGTACCTACAGTGAAGAGGGCCAGTTAAAGGGCTTTGGCCAACTCAGTCATTCGCAGTTTTTCACCAACGTGGTCAAACTGTTCAAGCAGTTGCTCAACGATACCACTGCCGACGGTTTCGTCTACCGGGTCGATCTGCGCCTGCGCCCCTGGGGGGACTCGGGCCCGGTGGTGATCAGCCACAGCGCGTTCGAACACTATTACCAGCTGCATGGCCGGGAGTGGGAACAGTATGCCATGGTCAAGGCGCGGGTGATTACCGGCAGTGACGCAGACAAGGCCTATCTGCAGTCGATTCTGCAGCCCTTTGTCTATCGTCGCTATCATGATTACCGGGTGTTCGACGGCCTGGCCCAGCTCAAGCATAAGATCGATCAACAGGCGCGGCGCAAGGGCGTGGGCAGAAATATCAAGATCGGCCAGGGCGGTATCCGCGAGATCGAATTCTATGTGCAGGCGTTCCAGATCCTCAAGGGCGGCCGTAACCACCTGCTGCAGACGCCGAGCCTGTACCGGGCAATCCGGGTACTGTCAGAGCAGGAAATCACCGAGCGCGAGACCCTGGCCGAGATGCAGGAATCCTATAATTTTCTGCGCAGCCTGGAAAACCGGATCCAGATGATGAACGACCAGCAGACCCACGAAGTGCCGGAAAAACCGAACCTGCGGCAACGCATCAGCCTGGTAATGGGCTTTACCGACTGGGAGCAACTGGAGCAGGAATTGACCCGTCACCAGCAACGGGTCAACGCGACCTTTTCATCCCTGTTCAGTCAGGATGACGAGCAGGCCCAACCCCTGGTCGCGGTTAATCTGGATGAGATCTCCGATGACCAGCACCTGGAACTGATCGAGCAAATGGGTTTCCGGCAACCGCAACAAATCCACCAGAGCCTGCAGGCGTTTTACCAGTCGAAAGCCCTGATCTACATGTCGGACAAGGCGAAAACACGTTTCCGCGTATTTTATCCCGAGCTGCTCAAGCTGATAGCCAAACACCCACAGCAATCGGAGTTGCTCGACAAGATGCTGGCCCTGCTATCATCGATCTCCGGGCGCAGCGTCTATTTCGAGTTGCTGTACCAGAATATCCCGTTGTTGATGAAACTGGTGGACCTGTTCGACAGCAGCAACTGGATTGCCGATGAAGTCACCCGCCATCCGTTCCTGCTCGAACACCTGCTCTACCCCGCCCAGTTGTCGGATCGTTTCGATCAGACCAGCCTGCAGCAGGAACTGCAAATCCAGCTGCAAAACGTCAGTGGGGATGCCGAGATGGAACTGGATGTACTGCGCCAGTTCAAGCGCACCCAGACCATCGAAATCGCCACCGCCGAGATCGCCGATCAGATCGATACCCGCCAGGTGTCGGTGTACCTGTCGGAGCTGGCGCAAATCCTGTTACAGGCGATTTATGCCCTGTCCTGGGAGGAACTGACCACCCAGTATGGCAGCCCGCAATGCGTCATCGATGAGCAGACCTTGACCCCGAGCATGGGCATCATCGCCTATGGCAAACTGGGCGGACAGGAACTGCATTATCAGTCCGATCTCGACATTATCTTTCTGCACAATTCCGCTGGCAGCAAGCAGCAGACCAGCGGTGACCGGGTCATCGATAATGCGACCTTCTTCTCGCGCCTGGCGCAAAAGATCATCTCCCGGATCACCCTGCTGACCGCGGCCGGTAAGTTGTATGAGATCGATACCAGGCTGCGTCCGGACGGCGCTTCCGGCATGCTGGTGTCATCGATCAGTGCATTCACCCAGTACCAACTGGACAAAGCCTGGGTTTGGGAACACCAGGCGATCACCCGGGCCCGTTACATCGCCGGCAACCCGGCGATCGAATCCCTGTTCGAAGACATCCGCCAGCAGGCGATCACGCTGCAGCGAGAGGAGGCGGAATTGCAACAGGATATCATCCAGATGCGGGAAAAAATCTACCAGACCAAGAACCCGCCGGAGACCGATAATATCGATATCAAGCATTCGCGCGGCGGCCTGGTGGATATTGAGGTCATGGTGCAGTACTGGGTGTTACGCCATGCAAATAAATTTGCCAGCCTGACCCAAACCACCGATAATGTAGGGCTGATAACGGAGCTGCGCAGGCTGGACCTGATCCCCGCGGATTACCTGCAGCTGGCGGAAATTTATCAGACATTTCACAAGTGGTTACACACCCAGGTGTTACAGAATCAATCTGCAGAACTGCCGATCGACAAGGTACGGCATGAGATCGATCTGGTTCGGACTTGCTGGAATAATACGTTTAACTAGGGTTAACAGACCCAATCAACGGTAATAAATGTCGGAGATACAATAGATGTCGATGTCCGATCGCGATGGATATATCTGGTTTGATGGCGCCATGGTGCCCTGGCGCGAGGCGCAGGTGCATGTACTAACCCATACCCTGCATTATGGCATGGGTGCGTTTGAAGGGGTCAGGGCCTATCATGCCGACCAGGGTACCGCGATCTTCGCGCTGGATGCGCATACCAATCGCCTGATCGACTCCTGCAAAATCCTCGGCATGCAACTGCCCTACTCCAAGCAGGAACTCAACGATGCCCAGATCGCCGCGGTCCGGGACAACAACCTCGACAGCGCCTATATCCGGCCAATGGCATTCTACGGCTCCGAGGGCATGGGCCTGCGAGCAGATAACCTCAGTGTGCATGTCATCGTGGCTGCCTGGGAATGGGGTGCCTACCTCGGCGCGGATGGCATGGAGAACGGGATCCGCATCAAGACCTCATCGTTTACCCGTCACCATCCGAATATATCGATGACCAAGGCCAAGGCCAATGGCCAGTACATCAACTCGATGATGGCGTTGCAGCAGGCACTGAATGACGGCTATGACGAGGCCCTGTTGCTCGATCCCGAGGGCTACGTGGCGGAAGGCAGTGGCGAGAATATCTTCGTTATCAAGGACGGTACCATCTATACCCCGGAAGTAACCTCGGCCCTGAATGGTATTACCCGCAAGACCATCTTTACCCTGGCTGCCGATCTGGGCATGCAGATCAAGGAGAAACGCCTTACCCGTGATGAGGTCTATATCGCCGACGAGGCATTTTTCACCGGTACCGCCGCCGAGGTAACGCCGATCCGCGAGCTGGATAATCGTCCCATCGGCCAGGGCCGCGGGCCGATCACGGAACAGCTGCAAACCGCCTACTTCGACCTGGTCCACGGGCGTAATGAAAAACACCTGGACCTGTTAACTTTCGTCAAATAATACTGGATAGGATTATGGTCAACCCGGATACCGCTGCAAGACAAGAAGATTTCAACACTCCGAACGCCAAGGCCGCGGTGGAAGTCAAGGCATCCGACCTGCCCATTCATTGCCCGCAGCAAGGTTCCAGCCTGTGGAATTCGCATCCCCAGGTCTATATCCCGGTAGAAGAAAATGGTGGTGAGGCACGCTGTCCTTACTGCGGCACCATTTTTAAACTATTAGGATAATTCTTCAGTTATCCCTGCCTTTTGCTGGATATCGGTGACCTATCCAGCCGCAGGTTGATCCAACTCCCGCCATTGTTGACGGATATCATCACAACCACCTTGTCCGCGTGATAACCTTGGGTTTTAGCTTACACCCATAAACCATGCCTCCTGCCCATTGGCAACACTTCGAACATGAAGCCGATATCGGTATCCGCGGTTACGGCAACAGCCAGGCCGAGGCCTTTGTCCAGGCTGCTCATGCAATGATGGCGGTGATTACCGAGCCGGCGCTGATCCAGCCCCGGCATTTGATCAGCATCGAATGTGATGAACAGGATCCCGAACTACTCCTGGTGGACTGGCTCAACAGCCTGATCTTCCAGATGTCGACGCGCAAAATGCTGTTTTCCCGGTTTGAGCTGGAGCTCGATGGATCCCGCTTGCAGGCCAGGGTCTGGGGCGAGGCAGTCGATACCGGGCGCCATCAACCCTCGGTTGAAATCAAGGGCGCCACCTATACCGAACTGTCAGTAAAGCAGCAGGATGGCGAGTGGATAGCACAATGCGTGGTTGACGTTTAATATTGAGCGATGGATATCTCCAAACTGAACAAGATCGATGACTACCAGTGGCGCATTGAGCCGCGGGGCGATATGCAGGTACCGGCCATCATCTTTGCCAGTGAAGACCTGATCCGGGCGATGGATGATAAGGTCTACCAGCAGGTCACCAACGTGGCCAAACTGCCGGGTATCGTCAATGCCTCGTTTGCGATGCCGGATGCCCACTGGGGTTATGGTTTCCCGATCGGTGGCGTGGCCGCATTCGATCCGGATCAGGATGGCGTGATCTCCGCCGGCGGTGTCGGTTTCGATATCTCCTGCGGGGTGCGCACCCTGCACACCGGCCTCAGGGTCGACGATATCCTGCCCTATCAGAAACAACTGGCGAATGTGCTGTACCGGCATATCCCGGCCGGGCTCGGCAGTACCGGCAAGATTCACCTGAATAAAAAACAAATGGACCAGATGCTGGCCGGTGGTGCCCGCTGGGCGGTAGCGCAAGGTTACGGAGAGCAGCTCGACCTCGAGCGGATCGAGGAACAGGGTTGCATGCAGGGCGCTGACCCGGCCGCGGTGTCTGATCACGCCAAGGACCGGCAAAAGAATGAAATGGGCACCCTGGGCTCGGGTAATCACTATCTCGAATTACAGAAAGTGGTGGAAATTTATGACCCCGACATCGCGCAGGCCTTTGGTATCAGGCTTGACGATGTCAAGGTCAGTATCCACTGTGGATCGCGTGGTCTCGGCCACCAGATCGGCACCGAATTCCTCAAGCAGATGACCAAGAGTGCCAGCGGATTCGGCATCCAGCTGCCGGACCGAGAACTCGCCTGCGCCCCGCTCAACTCCGGTCTGGGCCGGCGCTACCTCGGCGCCATGCGGGCGGCGATCAACTGTGCCCTGGCCAACCGCGAGATCATTACCCACCTGACCCGCGAGGCCTTCCGCGAGGTATTTGCCGACAGCGAGCTGGACCTGCTGTATGACGTTTCCCACAATACCTGCAAGCTGGAGCAACACGAGGTGGAGGGTCATCTGAAATCGCTGTACGTACATCGTAAGGGCGCTACCCGCGCCTTTGGCCCCGGTCACCCCGAATTGCCGGCTGCACTGCGCCAGGCAGGTCAGCCGGTACTGATTGGCGGCACCATGGGCACTGCCTCGTATATCCTGGCCGGTACCGCGGAGAGCATGCAGCAGGCCTATGGATCGGCCTGCCATGGGGCCGGACGCAGCATGAGCCGGCGCAAGGCTGCCAAAAGCTGGCAGGGTCGCCAGGTCGTCGATGAACTGGCTAAGCGCAATATCCTGATCCGCAGCCCTTCCCTGCGTGGGGTTGCCGAGGAGGCACCCGGTGCCTACAAGGATGTCAGCGCGGTGGTTGAGGCCGCCGGTCACGCCGGCCTGGCAGGCCTGGTGGCAAGACTGGAGCCGATGGTGTGCATCAAGGGCTGAACTGGCAGCGCAAAACCATGTCCCATTGTTATTAGAACGGGAGGAGACTGATGAAAAGAATAAAATTCGAATTTGACAATGCCGAGGGCCAGACCCTGGCCGGCCTGCTGGAGATGCCGGCCGAGGTCGTAAGTTACGCGATATTCGCCCACTGCTTCACCTGCGGCAAGGACATCGCCGCAGCATCCAGAATTTCCCGCGCCCTGACCACCTCCGGCATCGCCGTACTGCGCTTTGATTTCACCGGGCTCGGCAGCAGCGACGGTGATTTTGCCAATGCCAATTTTTCCTCGAATATCTCCGACCTGGTTGCCGCCGCCAACGCGCTGACCGAGGCCTATGCGAGCCCCAGCATGTTAATCGGGCATAGCCTGGGCGGCGCGGCGGTCTTGAATGCGGCGTTACAACTCGACAGCATCAAGGCCGTGGTCACCATCGGTGCCCCTGCCAGTGCCGATCATGTGGCCCATCTGTTTGCTTCGGATCTGGATGAAATCAAGGCTACCGGCGAGGCCAGGGTAAACCTGGGCGGACGCGGGTTTAATATTAAGAGACAGTTCCTCGATGATATCGCCAATTTTGCCAGCACCGATCAGTATGCCCGGCTCAGGCCCGCGTTGCTGATCTTCCATTCGCCAATCGACAAGATCGTCTCGATCGATGAGGCGGCGCGAATCTACCAGGCGGCCAGGCACCCGAAAAGTTTTATTTCCCTGGACCAGGCCGATCACCTGGTATCGAAGGCGGCGGATGCCGAGTATATCGCGAGTACAATTGCGGCCTGGGCCAGGGAAATAAAAC
>JAAUXZ010031997.1_pt1 | contig 10399 bp, 1 predicted proteins | sample 7278131 | NCBI WGS metagenome assembly JAAUXZ01 (sample SAMN14350119, study PRJNA611818) | marine sediment metagenome | isolation source: surface marine sediment (3m) | place: French Polynesia: Moorea | collected 2018-08
ATTGGACTGACTATGGGTAATCAGCGATCGCAGTGTCTCTATAAAATGTTGGGCTAAACTTTCTACCGTGTCGCGTCGATGAATATTTTTACTATATGCCCAGTTCACTTGAAGTTGCCCTCCCATAACTTTGCCGATAATCTGTAGCAAATGAGAGCGAGTCGCTTTGGGACTATTAGTCGGACCGTAAGATTCCTGGGCAAGTTTAAAGCTCGAAGATTCAGCGAAGACCCGATCGAATTGCCCTAGATAATTGAAAATAATTTCTGCTTGGGGAAGCTCTGACAATTTCTCGGCAATTTCTGCATCGCTGCTGCAATAACGCAGCCAGCCATAACCAATACCTCGCTTGGGGATGCGGCGAAGTTGCTCTTTGAGCGACATTAATGTAGCGAGTGAATCGTAAACTTTTTCTAAATCCAAATGCACAGGAAATACAGAAGTAAACCAGCCTACTGTGCGAGACGTATCCACACCTTCAATAACTGCTTCGCGTCCATGACCTTCTAGGTCAATCAAAAGAGTACGCGCTCCTGTCCATTTTGAAACAGCTTGTACCACAGATGTTAACAACACCTCATTAATCTGGGTGCGATAAACTGCTGGGATTTCCTGAAGCAAAGCTTGGGTTTCTTGTTGTGTCAGAGATACCGACACAATGCCAGTTGAGTCCTCAGTATTAGATCCTTCTGGGTAGTCCACTGGTATATGCGGAGTCTGTGCTGGCGATTGTGTTAACCAATAAGTCAATTCTTGCTTGAGTTCTTGTGAGTTAGCATACTCCGTCATTAGCCCAGACCATTGCTGAAAGGAAGTCGTTTTCGGCGGAAGGCAAATCGCTTTCCCACGAGTGAGCTGCTGATAAACTGTCTGGAAATCTTCTAGCATTATTCGGAAGGAAACTCCATCCACCACCAAATGATGAACAATCAGTAGCAGGCGGCTGGGTTTTCGATCGCCAATGTTGAAGAATGCCACCTTCATTAGTGGTCCTTCCCACAAGTTAAGGCTGCTCTGTAGTTCTGTTGCTATCCTTTCAATGGCAGATGCCTGCTCTGATTGTGCAATTTGGGATAGATCAAACTGAGAAAAAGATACTGTCTCGCCAAGACCTTTATTACTCTGCTGCCATAGTCCTTCTTTTTGTTCAAAACGCAGACGCAGCGCATCATGCTGAATCAGCAGCTGCTGAAAAGCCTGCTCTAGCAATGCTGGCTCTTGACCTGGCTGTACCTCTAGTAAAACAGCTTGGTTCCAATGGTGAAGTTCCTCTAAGTTTTGCTCAAAGAACCACTTTTGTATGGGTGTCAGAGGTACTGATCCGATTACTGGCTCCTGCTGTGCTTGAGGAGCAGAATTTATCCCCACAACTGTTGCTAACTCGGCAATTGTCGGACGTTCAAACAACTGATTGCTGCTAAGTTGAATACCGACCTGATTGACTCTGGCTACAACCTGAATACTCTGAATCGAATCTCCTCCCAACTCCAAAAAGTTGTCATGGATGCCCACTCGCTCGACCCCGAGCACCTGACTCCAGATATTAGCCAGTTCCTTCTCCACTGGGGTGCGGGGTGCTACATAAGTAGTTTGTGATACTTTGTCCTCCTTGATCAGCATTTCCAGAAGTTCACGCTTTTCTGGAGAAAGCAAATCAATACGCTTGAGAAGATCATCACTCACTTTTCATCTACTCCAAAAATGTTGCTACTCAATGATGTTGCTGGATAATTTTTTCTGGGAAAGCATTGCTTTCACTTCATCTTCTGAAAGCGCCTCCAGGACTTTCAGAATTTGAGCCATTTTGTCTTGCTCAGATTGGCTTTGTTCAGGTGCTGGCAAATTCCGACGATCGACTTTCCCATTAGGAGTCAATGGCAGGGTATCCAGCATGACGAAGGTGGTGGGTATCATGTACTCTGGTAACTTCTGTTTTAAGAAACTCTGCAATTCGCCCTTTGCAGGCGCTGGTGTTTGCTCAGATACCACATAGGCCACTAAATGTTTGTTACCTGAATCCTTTTCCCTGAGAATGACAACAGCGTCGCGGATAAGGGGATGTTGCAACAGAACCACTTCAATTTCCGTTAGTTCGATACGATATCCCCTCAGTTTCACCTGATAATCGATACGTCCCAAGAACTCGATGTTGCCATCTGGAAGGTAACGGGCTAAATCTCCAGTCTTGTAAAGGCGAAGTGCGCTGCTGCGCCCCGCTTCGCTAACGCTTGGTTCATTGCTAAACAAATTGGGTATAAACTTTTGGGCTGTCAGTTCAGGGCGGTTAAGATACCCCTTAGCCAAACCGAAGCCACTGATATGTAGTTCACCTGGAACTCCAATTGGTACTGGTTGACCATAAGAATTCAGCAAATATAGTTGGGTGTTGGCAATTGGGCGGCCAATAGGAACAGGAGTTGTCAAATCATGGTTTTGACAATTGTATACGCTGCTCCAAACTGTTCCTTCCGTTGGACCGTATTCGTTAAATAGGGATGTCGAAGGAAGCAGTTGATGGTGACGTTCAACTAACTCGCTAGAACAGGTCTCCCCTGCTACAATGACGGTTCGTAGAGAAACCAGCCTAGCAGGATCTATATGCGCTAAGAGAGCACTGTATAGGGAAGGAACACTTAACCAGTGTGAAATCTGATTTTGAGCGATCGCCTTTGCTAACTGCCAGATGTCTTTTTGGCTACCATCCTTCAGCAGCACCAGTGTTCCCCCTTGACAAAGTGTCCAAAAAATGCATGCTACTGAGCTATCAAAGGCAAAGGAGGGAACTAATAAGAAACTGGTAACGGGTTCTTGGTAGTAAGCTATCCTAGCACTGGTTGAGTGAAGCAAGTTTTTGTGAGTGACTAACACTCCCTTAGGTTGACCTGTTGAGCCGGAGGTGTAGATGATGTATGCCAGATTTTCTAGAGTAGTTTGATTGATGGGGTTCTCTGTACTCTCCTGAGTCAAGGTGTTCCCATGTGAGTCTAGACATACTATTTGAGCCTTATGGGCAGGAAGTCCTGCAACCAGATGTGTTTGAGTCAGCAAAACTGGCACTTGGGCATCCTCTAATATCCAGGCAAGGTGTTCTTTAGGATATGCTGGATCTAGCGGTACATAAGCTCCGCCAGCTTTGAGGATCCCCAGAATTCCTATTACCATGTCCAGGGATCGCTCTGTACAGATTGCTACTGGTACTTCGGGACTAACTCCCAAGCTCCGTAAGTGATGTGCAATTGCATTGGCGCGATCGTTCAATTCTTGGTAACTAAGTTGCTCATCTTCAAGAATTAAGGCGAGCGCATCAGGGGTTTTTGTCGCTTGAATCTCAAATTGTTGATGAATAAATAAATCTTGTGAGTATTCAGTTGCAGTGCTATTCCAATCCACTAACAGAGTCTGCCGTTCCAGATCTGGGAGCAAACATTGGGACTCATAAGGCTCCAAGGGCTGTGTAGACATTGCCGTTAAGGTTTCGCTGAAATAGTTGCCAATTGCCTCTAGTTGTGCATTGTCTATATCTGCCAAATCACACTCCAAATCAAGTTGTATCCTTTCCGAAAGTGGATCGCAGTTGAACTCAACCCTTAAAGCAAAGTGGGTTTCTCCAAATCCCTGCGCCCCCAAAATTTCCGGATTTTTCAAGGATTGAAGGCTTTTGAAGACATGAAAGTGTGTGTAGTTAAAAACAGTCTCAAATAAATGCTGATTACTGTTAAATTTCTTCAACTCAGCATAGGGATAGCGTCTAAAGGGTAACAATTCCCGTTCCGCCTCGAAGACTTGTTGCACTAACTCTACCCAGGTTCCGCCTCTCAGTTGCAGACGCAAGGGGACTGTATTTAGGTGGATACCCAGCGTTTGCTCTGCGTCTTTTTCTTCGAGTCGTCCATTGGACTCCAGCCCTGTGAGGATATCAGTTTCACCACTGAGCAAACTCATAACTCTCAGATGTGCAGCCAACAAGACGTGTTTCAGTGGAACTTCTGCCAGTCGAGCCAGTTTCTTCAGTCCGTCAGAAAGCTGGTAGGAAACGGGGACATTGAGAACGCCAATTTGTGGATTTGCGGTTCCACGGCGAGCAGAAGACCAGCGAGGTAATTTCGTTATTACATGATTTTCCAGCTTCTTTTGCCAGTACTCCTGGCATTCTGTGGACTTAAGCATTGAACGCTCTAAAGCAATGAAGTCTCGGTAGGAAATAGTTGGAGGTGAATTAAGAGGATAGATTTCTCCATTTAGAAGAGCGTCGTAGCGTTGCAGCAATTCTGTGAGTAGAGAAGCTGTACTCCATCCATCCAGAATAGAGTCGTGAAAACTCAAAATGAGATAAAAAGAATCATCTGTGAGGCGGTGAATAAAAAAGCGGATCAGGGGAGGGCAAGTCCAGTCAAAATTTCGAGTTTTTTCCGCTTCTATCCAGTTTTTTATTGCTTCCTGGCGTCGATCTGGCGACAAAGGGCGCAAATCTTCCACATGAAATGGTACAGAAATTGTCTGATGAACCAGCTGTAGTGGTTCGTTAAAGCTAGTTAAATCAAATGAGGTGCGGAGGATGGCGTGACGCTCAATCAACTGCTGTAGAGCCTTTTGAAAAAGCTGAGTGTCTAAACGGACTCGCAGATGATAAAGGAAGATGTCATGATACATTGGGGAATCAGGGTTGGCTTGACTGTGGAATATCACTCCAGCCTGAATCCTAGCTAAGGGATAAGCATCTTCTATATTGCTGGGTAGCTTTTGACGCTCCGCATCAGAGATAAGGCTAAATGCTGTCGTTTTTGGTGTTGACGAAGGATTAGATTCGCAATAAGTCAATACTTGCGCCAGTTGCTCAATGGTTTGATGCTGAAAGAGTTGTTGAAGTGAAAAGTTCAAGCCTTGTTCAGTGGCTCTTGCCCGTACCTGAATACTACGGATAGAATCTCCTCCCAACTCAAAGAAATTATCGTGGATACCCACTGGTTCGAGATTAAGAACCTGTGACCAAATCTGAGCTAGCATCCTCTCTACTGGTGTGCGCGGAGCTATAAATGCTTTTTCTAGCTCAGGTCGAACCTTGCTAGGAGCCGGAAGCGCACGGCGATCTACTTTGCCGTTCACCGTCAGGGGGAATGCCTTCATCTTTACAAAAGCTGCAGGTATCATGTAGTCTGGCAGTCGCTCTTGCAGAAAGCCGCGCAATTCAGTCAGAGTAGGTTCTGGTTGCTGATGATAGACACAATAAGCTACTAATAGCTGGTTAGTAGACTCAGACTCAAATTCAGGCGATCGCTCCTTGATAAAGCGGCGTAAGTCAGCGCTCGCAACCGAGTCCTCCAGATCGTTGATTGAATTGAGCCCCCAGCTTTTAGAGTTATAATCAGTCTCTCGAACTAGGGCGATTACCTCTTGGATGGCAGGGTGTTGTTGCACAGCAGCCTCAATTTCTCCCAATTCAATGCGAAACCCGCGAATTTTGACTTGATGGTCAATGCGTCCCAGGTACTCAAGTTCCCCATTGGGCAAGTAGCGGACTAGATCGCCCGATTTATAAAGACGATTGAATTTTGAATTTTCAAAGGGATTAATAATGAATCGCTCAGCCGTTAGTTCGGGGCGATTGAGATAACCACGAGCCACACCTGCACCACCAATGTAGAGTTCACCAGCCACCCCAATGGGAACTGGTTGCCGTTGTGAATCTAACAGGTATACTTGCAGGTTAGGAATATGATGACCGATTGGGCTACCAACTCTTTGGCTTAAATCCGCCATTGTGATGGGACGATAGGTTACGTGTACGGTCGTCTCTGTAATGCCGTACATATTGACTAGTTGCGGCTTTCTATCTCCGTGGCGCTCAAACCAAGGCTGCAAGCTCTTAATTTCCAAAGCTTCGCCACCAAAAATCACTATTCGCAGAGCCAGGGTTCTAGTGTTACCCGCTGCTTGGACCTCTGCACGCATTAGTTGACGAAAGGCAGATGGAGTTTGGTTGAGTACTGTTACTTGTTCAGTGCATAACAAGTTGTAAAAAGCCTCTGGCGATCTGGTAATCCAGTAGGAAACCACCACCAACCGTCCGCCATGAAGGAGAGCGCCCCAAATTTCCCAAACAGAGAAGTCAAAGGCATAGGAGTGAAAATTTGTCCACACGTCGCGATCGCTAAAATTAAACCACGACTGAGTAGCGGCAAACAGTCCCAGAACGTTTTGGTGGTTGACCAAAACCCCTTTGGGTTTTCCAGTAGAGCCTGAGGTATATATGACATAGGCGAGATTATCAGCAGTTACCTCGCTGACCAGGTTTTCTTCACTTTCTCGCTCAATCACCTCATCATCTTTGTCAAGGCAGACGAGGGAAGCTCCGTGTTCAGGGAGCTTTTCTAGAAGCCGCTCCTGCGTCAACAGCACAGGTACTTGAGCGTCCTCTAGCATAAAAGCTAAACGCTCCTTGGGGTATGTAGGGTCTAAAGGCACGTAAGCTCCGCCAGCCTTGAGAATGCCAAGGATACCCACCACCATCTCCAGCGATCGCTCTAGGCAGATTCCAACAAGAACCTCTGGTTCCACACCTAGCTTCTGGAGGTAGTGTGCGACCTGATTGGCGCGGCAATTCAGTTCCCGATAGGTCAGCCGTTTGTCTTCAAAGACGAGTGCTCTTGCATCTGGCGCTCGTTCCACCTGACTTTCAAACACCTGATGGATGCACGAATTCTCTTGAGAATTCAGAAGACACCATTCAGAATTGAGAAGTTCTCCTGACTCCTGATGTCGGGTTTCATTCCACTCAACCAGTAGCTGATCTTGTTCGGCAGCACTGAGGAGGGGCAAGGTTGAGATGCACTGCCTTGGGTTGGCGACTATACCTTCAAGCAAGGTCTGAAAATGCTCTGCCATCCGGGTAATGGTTGCAGCATCAAACAAATCTGTGTTGTATTGCCAAGAAGCGGACAGGACTCCCTCCACCTCAGTCATCATCAGGGTTAAATCGAACTGAGCCGTTCGCTGTTCTAGTCCAACAGACTCTAGCTCCAGCTCCCCTAGTTCGATCCTTGCCCCTGTTTCCCCCAAGGCAAAAGCTGCCAAACCCTCCTCGTTAAGCCGTTGTGCTTTCTGCAAAACAAACATGACCTGAAATAACGGCGATCGACTGGGATCTCGGACTGGCTGTAGTTGCTCGACTAACCGCGCCAAGGGGTAGTCCTGGTGTTCAAAAGCCTCCAGCACCGTTTGACGCACTTGACTTAAAAAGTTTTCAAAGGTCACATCCCCTGCTAAATTGGCTCGTAGAACTACTGGATTGACCAGGTAGCCTACTAACTCTGCCAAGGCAGCACGATTTCTGCCCGTCGTGGGAGAACCTATCAGCAGATCTTCTTGTCCGGTATAACGGTAGAGCAGCACTTGAAAAGCAGCTAGCAAGGTCATGTAGAGAGTGGCATTGTAGGTTTGACCAACAGCCTTGAGACTTTGAGTCAGCTCTGCGCTCAGCCGGAAGGGCACAGAGGCTCCTCGATAGGTTTGGATGAGAGGTCGAGGTCTGTCAGTGGGCAGATTTAGTACAGGTAACTCTCCGGATAGTTGCTTCTGCCAATATGCCCAGAGGCATTCGCCTTCTAAACTCTCTAGCATGGCTTTGTGCCAGGAAACATAGTCGGTGTAATGCAGTGGCACTGGACTAAGGGTCGCCGGGGTGCCTGCCTTGTGAGTTTGGTACAGTATTCCTAGCTCCGACATCAGCACGGCCAGAGACCAGAAATCGGCGACAATGTGATGTACCACCAGCAGTAGAGTATGTTCCCGTGGCGATTTTGTGAATAGGCAGATCCGCAGGAGTGGTCCCTGTTCCAGGTTGAAGGGACGGTGAGCCTCCCCAACTAGACGCTCTTTCAAGGATGCCTCGCTCCAAGTCGAAACGTCTTCTTGCAGGAAGCAAACTTCCTGGTTGTCGCGGATCTGCTGAATGGGTTCCCCAGCGAGGGAGGAGAAGGTGGTTCGCAGGGAAGAATGACGATCTACCAAGCTCTGAAACGCAGCTTGCAATGCAGGAATGTCTAACTCTGCGTGGATACACGCCGCACCCGAAATGTTGTAAGCTGGGTTCTCCGGTGCCATCTGGTGCAGAAAATATAAGGAGCGCTGACCGTAGGAGAGAGAATATTGAGCGACTGCTTCCGAGGCTGGGGTTAGAGTAGTCTCCTGGGAAAATGGAAATGTCGTTAACTGAGCAAGTACCTGAGTTCCAAGGTGTTCAATAGTAGAACCCTGGAGAATGTCGACCATTGGCAAAACTATGCCTAGCTGAGTTTCGAGGCAGTTGTGCAGTTCGATTGCCATGAGCGAGTCAAGACCCACACTACTCAAGGGCTGCTCGCAGTCCAACTGGGACGGAGCCACCTTGAGAACTTGAGCAACCTGGGCCTGAAGATAAGACACCACCTGTAACTGACGCTCTTTTGGTTCTAATGCCAGAAGGGTTTCGCGGGTCAGCGTCGCTTCACTTGCTGGGGTATACGAGTCATGTAAGATGCTATGTCCTACCACATTCAGGCTTCCCTCCAGAAAACCAGTCCGGCAGGCATGGCGTTGAATTTTGCCACTAGAAGTTTTCGGAATGCTCCCAGTTTTCAGCAGCAACACCCCATAAACTTGTAGCTCGTACTCTTCCACTACTGCCTGACGGATAACTCTAATCACCTCATCGACATTTAGATTCCGGAGGTAAGTACGCTTCACTTCTATGACCACTATCAAGCGCTCTTCACCTGCGACCTCAATGGCAAATGCAGCACTACTACTAGGTTGTAGTGCGGGATGGCTCTGTTCGACTGTTGTTTCAAGGTCTTGGGGATAATGGTTACGACCCCGGACGACAATCAAGTCCTTGAGGCGACCGGTGATGAACAATTCGCCCTCGCGCAAAAATCCTAAGTCCCCAGTACGCAGAAACGGACCTTCCCCGCTATCTCTGAGGTAGGCTCGAAAAGTTTGCTCTGTCTGTTCTACCTGGTTCCAGTAGCCCTGAGCCACGCTAGGTCCTGCAACCCAAATCTCACCCACCTGATCGGGAGCGCAACGGGTGGCTGTTTCGGGATGGGCAATGACAACCTGCAAGTCTTGTAAGGGTTGACCGCAGCCCACCAGCGTTTTGACACCCATTTCCTCCGATCCGGTGGGAACAACTCGATTGTGCGCTAGTGCCTCTTGTCCGACAGACTGGAGAACTGGTGGGGCTCCCTTGCAGCCACCAGAAACAATGAGGGTAGTTTCAGCCATCCCGTAACATGGGTAGAAGGCTTCGCGGCGAAAGCCGCAGGATTCAAAAGCAGCAGCAAATCGTTCCAGAGTCTCAGCACGAACAGGCTCAGCTCCATTAAAAGCCACTTCCCAGCTACTAAGGTCAAGAGTCGCTCGCTGTTCGGGAGTAATCTTACGCACGCACAGGTCGTAGGCGAAATTGGGACCGCCGCTGGTCGTCGCTTTGTATCGGGAAATGGCTTGTAACCAGCGCCAGGGTTTTTGCAGAAAAGCTACCGGAGACATGAGGATGCATGGGATGCCCAAGTACAGGGGTTGAAGCATATTTCCGATTAAACCCATGTCATGAAACAGGGGGAGCCAACCCACGAAGATCGTTTTCTCTGTGTGCTGCATGGCCTGCTGGATTATGCGTTCGTTATGGAGAAGATTGCCATGGCTCACCATCACCCCCTTGGGTGTCGCCGTGGAACCTGAAGTGTATTGCACAAAGGCCAAGGTGTCGCGAGTCAGTAGGGTCTCCTGCCAATTTTTTTGCAGGTCACCTGTAACATTGTCAGTGGTCAGCCATTGCATGCCTTTTAAGTCTGGAGCTTGGATAAATTTACGCTCCACATCGGTCAGAATTTTGGTGGTTGTCAGTGCTATAGTCGCCTGTGCATCCGCTGCGATCGCTCGGAGTCTGTTCAAGTGCTGGTTGCGTCGAGGAGGATAAGCGGGTACGGCGACCACCCCAGCATACAAACAGCCGAAAAAGGCGGCAATGAACTCTAGACCTGGCGGATACAGAAGTAAGGCGCGTTCACCAGAGGCATCCAAGTACTGGAGAGAGGCGGCGATCGCCCGCGCCTGCTGGTCCAATTCTTGATAAGTGAGGCTATCTGATTCGGTTTCTCCGTCTTGCAGAAAAGTATAAGCCGTTTGCGCAGGTTGGTGTAGCGCTCTGTAGCGCAGCAGGTCTACTAAAGTCGAAAATTTATCCAGGGTGTTTGGGAAATAATCTAAACAAGCAGTCATTCGATGCTCCCTTGGCGCTCAAAGCCAGATGCCTTGAACCTCGTTACAAAAAGTCACGACATTTGCCTTGTTAATTGTTACTAGCGCCTCTCAACCCAATTTTTCGCACTCTCTATCAGAAAAAAAAGTTTTTTAAATA
>JAAUXZ010101081.1_pt1 | contig 10398 bp, 9 predicted proteins | sample 7278131 | NCBI WGS metagenome assembly JAAUXZ01 (sample SAMN14350119, study PRJNA611818) | marine sediment metagenome | isolation source: surface marine sediment (3m) | place: French Polynesia: Moorea | collected 2018-08
CGTTGGCAGCGATCGTCGCAAGCGGCCTGCACATCATGACAACGCCTGTGGCAAATGCGTTCTATCCGCGCTTTACCGAACTCATTACCCGTCGCGATGAGTCGATATTGCGCGAGGCGTACCATTTGGGGGCGCAACTGGTCACGGTTCTTATGGGTTCCTCAGCCGTAATACTGATCGTCTTTTGCGAACGCATATTGCTGCTCTGGACAGCCGATCCGGAACTGACGGCGCAAGTCGCACCCATTGCCGCCGTTTTGGCACTGGGTACGTGTTTTAACTGCCTGTTGTGGATCCCGTATCAGATGCAGCTCGCGCACGGTTGGACATCGCTGACGATCAGGATCAACACGGTGGCCGTTGTGTTACTGATTCCAACGATCCTGTTGGTAGTGCCGGTCTACGGCGCGATAGGCGTGGCATGGGTATGGGTCATACTGAATGCCGCTTACCTGGTGTTCAGTATTTTCTTCATGCACCGGCGCCTTTTGCCCACCGAAAAATGGCTTTGGTACCGCCAGGATATTTTGCTGCCACTGGCTATCGCCATTGCTGCCGCGCTGTCTATCCGCTGGTTAATTCCCGGCGACCTGGGCAGGCTCGGTGAGCTCGGTGTACTTCTCGTAAGTGCCGGATGCATCATGGCGCTGGCCGCGTTAGCGGCACCACTCGTGCGCGAGCAACTCGTTCAACACCTGACGATCAGACATCAGGAATAACCCGCAAGCTCGTGTTGCGGGTCGCTTGTGGCTCCGCTGGTACGCCGGCTACAGCTACGCGCGAGTGAAGTGATCTTCCAGGACTTGCGCAACGCAGCAGGTGACACGCTTGCCGGTGTCGATATGCAGGAACTCATTCGGACCGTGTGCGTTCGACTTCGGACCCAGCAGTCCTGTGATCAGAAACTGCGCGTCAGGAAAGCGTTCGCCCAGCATGCCCATGAACGGGATCGTGCCGCCAGTGCCCATGTACATCGATGGCTTGCCGAAAAATGCGTCGGAGGCTTTCTGCATTGATGCTTCCAGCCATGGCGCAATCTCGGGTGCGTTCCAGCCGGCCATGCTCGAATCTGCGTCGAACTCAACCTCGACCAGAGGTGGTGTGTCCGCCTCGAGTGCTGCCTTGACCGCGACAGCCGCGTCCTCCGCGTCGATGGTCGGCGGCAGGCGGAATGACAGCTTCAGTACCGTGTAGGGCAGCAGCACGTTACCCGCATCAACGAGCGCCGGCATACCTTCCTGCCCGGTCACAGCCAGCGTCGGGCGCCAGGTGTTGTTGAGCAACAGCTCTGTATGCGACTCGCCGGGCGCCGGTGCTGTGACGGCCCACGGGAATTTCTCGTACACCAGTTCCTCGAGTGTCTCGGCCGCCTTGCCGGCCTGGTCGAGGCGCTGTTCAGGAATGTCGGCATGCAGTGCGTCGAGCTTGATCTGGCCTGTGTCCTCGTCTTCGATGCGGCTGATGAGCTGCCGCGCCGTGCGAAAACTCGACGGCACAACGCCGCTGGCCGTGCCGGAATGTACACCTTCGGTGAGCACGTCGACGCGCAGCGTACCTGTCAGGTTGCCGCGCAGTGACGTCGTGCACCAGAGCTGCTCGTAATTGCCGCACTCTGCGTCGAGGCAAACGACCAGGTCCGGCGAGCCGATGCGATCCTCGAGCAGATCAATGTAATAGGGCAGGTCGAAACTGCCGCTCTCTTCGCAGCCTTCGACGATAACAATACAGTGTGCGTGCGGTATGCCCTGTTCCTGCAACGCACGGACTGCTGTCAGCGAGCCAAACACGGCATAGCCGTCGTCGGCACCGCCACGGCCATACAATTTGCCGTCCTTGATGACCGGCGTCCAGGGATCGAGGTCCTCGTCCCAGCCGCTGAACTCGGGCTGCTTGTCGTAGTGGCCGTACAGCAACACCACGTCGTCCGACTGGCCGGGAATGTCGATAAACAGCAGGGGCGTGCGTCCTTCGATACGCACGATCTCGATTGACATGTCCTTAATCGGCTGCGTTTTGCACCAGGCCTCGAGCATCTGCACGGCGGTTTCCATGTGGCCGTGCTTTTCCCAGTCTGGATCAAAGTGCGGTGACTTGTTCGGGACTTTGATGTACTCGGCGATCTCGGGAATGATCGAGTCATCCCACATCGCGTTGACGAATTCGGCAGTCTTGCTGTTATCCATGTCTCTTATTTTTCCGTCGTGAGGGATCGATAGAGGGTGCGTGTCATCCGCTCTGAAGTGATGAAGCCCCAGTTGAACGAGTCGAACTCTGCGAGTGGATTCGCTGCGACAATGTCATCAACTCCCATTCCTTTGTCAATGAGTGCTTTTACGAGTTCCCGACTCTTGACCAGCATATCGATGTCGGACTTCAGTCCCGCTTTATTGGTCAGCGAACCGTGTCCCGCAATGATCTGGGTATCGTCGTCCGCGAGTGCCCAGATTTTCTTTTGCGCGTCTATGTAGCCATCAACCGTGCCCCCGCTGTCGAGATCGATAAACGGGAAGATGGCGTGAAACAGAATGTCGCCCGTGTGAATTACGTTCGCATTCGGAAAGTAAATGATCGCGTCGCCATCCGTATGGGCGTCCGGCATGTGAATGACGCGGGCCTCGATATTGCCGAGATGAAACGTCACGCCATCGCCAAACGTGATGACCGGCAATCCATCGGGGCCACCGGCTCCCGACGGGTCGTCGAGCAGGCGCTTACGGATGTTGTCGTGTGCGAAGACGACAGTGCCGCTCGCTGCAAAGTGGGCGTTGCCACCCGTGTGATCGCCGTGCACATGCGTGTTGATCATGAAGTCGATCGGCCTGCCGGCCGTTTCGGTCACGTGCGCAAGCAAGGACTCGGCGAGCGGAGGCATGCTGTCGTCGACCATCGCAACGTGGTCCTCGCCGACGAGCACGGCCATGTTGCCGCCGCCGAATCCACCAACAGCTTCGACCATGAAGATGCCGGGCTCGATCTCGGTGGACTTGAATGTGATTTCGGCGTCCTGGGCAAGCGCCACAGGCGCCAGTGACAAAAGCAACAGGGCGAGCTTCTTCATGGCTGTCTCCTAAATCGGGGACAGCGATTGTAGCTTAGTTTGATTACTGGCGGCCCGGGAAAGAGAACTGCGCTTTTTCGCGAACACCACCCGAGGGCCAGCGCTGTGTAATCGTTTTGCGGCGCGTGTAGAAGCTCACGCTATCGGGTCCGTACGCGTACAGGTCGCCAAACAACGAACGCTTCCAGCCACCGAAGCTGTGGTACGCCACGGGAACCGGCAACGGCACATTGATACCGACCATGCCGACTTTGATGTTGTCTGCGAAGTAGCGTGCCGCTTCACCATCGCGGGTAAAGATGCACGTGCCATTGCCGTATTCATGGTCGTCAATGAGCTGCATCGCCTGCTCCTCCGACTCAGCGCGTACGACACACAGCACCGGACCGAAGATCTCTTCCTGGTAAATGCGCATGTCGGCCGTGACCTTGTCGAACAGGCAGGGACCCATGAAATAGCCGTCTTCGTGACCGTCGACCACGAGGCCACGACCATCCGCAACAAGGTCTGCGCCTTCTTCGACGCCAAGGTCGACGTAGCCGCGCACCTTTTCGAAGTGCGGCTGCGTCACGAGTGGGCCCATGTGGTTCGACGTGTCGGTGCCTGGTCCGACCTTGAGGTCGGCGATTTCAGACTTGAGCTTGCCGACGACCTCGTTAGCCGTATCGTCGCCAACGCAAACTGCAACCGAAATTGCCATACAGCGCTCGCCGCAGGAGCCAAACGCCGCGCCCATGAGCGCGCTAACTGCGTTGTCGACATCCGCATCGGGCATAACGACTGCGTGGTTTTTTGCCCCACCCAGCGCCTGGACGCGTTTCCCGTTCGCGGTACCGGTCGAGTAGATGTACTCGGCGATCGGCGTCGAGCCAACGAAACTGATTGCCTGAACCCGCTCATCGTTGAGTAGCGTATCGACGGCTTCCTTGTCGCCGTTGACGAGATTGAATACGCCGTCGGGCAGTCCGGCTTCCTTGAGCAGGCGTGCAACGACCATCGGCGCAGTCGGGTCTTTCTCCGACGGCTTCAGCACGAACGTGTTGCCACAAGCGATCGCCATCGGATACATCCACATCGGGACCATGGCCGGGAAATTGAACGGCGTAATCCCGGCGACAACGCCGAGCGGCTGGTGATCGGACCAGCTGTCGATGCCCGGACCGACGTTCCGCGAGTACTCACCTTTGAGCAGCTCGGGGATGCCACAGGCATAGTCGACGACCTCAACGCCGCGCCCGAATTCACCCATCGCGTCATCGAACACCTTGCCGTGCTCGGCGGTGATCGCCGCTGCGATTTCGTCGGCGTTCTCCTCGAGCAGCTGCTTGAAGCGGAACATGATGCGCGCGCGCTTTGCCGGTGGCGTATCGCGCCACGCCGGGTAGGCCGCTTCGGCCGCGGCAATAGCATCTTCCACCGTTGCTTTAGAGGCCATGGCGACATGCTTCGTGAGCTCGCCGGTTGCCGGGTTAAAGACTGGCTCCGGCCGGTTGTCGTCGGCGATTTCCGTGCCATTGATAAAGTGGCCAAGAATCCCGGCCGCGTCGATGTTACTCGCAGGTGTCGCGTTCATTACGTTGTCGTTCCCGTTATTCGACGGCGTCGAGTACACGACGCAGTTTGACAAAGGACTGTTCCATCTCGTCAGGGTCAGAGTTCAGGAACGGTGAAAACTGCAGGATGTCCATGCCGTTTCGGATCACCATGTGCTCGTCCCAGAAACAGCGCTTGTGGACTTCCATGCCGCGCTGCCCGGGGGCGCCGGGTCGCGATGCCATTTCAATCGCGCCCATGAGTCCGAAGTTACGCACATCGATGACGTGGTCGTGATCCTTGAATGAATGCAACAGGTCCTCGAAGTGCTGCTCGAGACCGCGCGACTGTTCGAACGTGCCTTCTTGCTCGTAGACGTCCATGGTTGCCAGGCCTGCGGCGGCGGCCACCGGGTGCCCTGAGTAGGTGTAGCCATGGAACAGTTCGATCATGTGTGCGGGACCATTCATGAACGCGTCGTAGATCTCGTCTCTGACAAGGACTGCGCCCATCGGGATGACACCATTCGTCAGTCCCTTCGCGGTTGTGATGATGTCGGGCGTCACGCCAAAGCGCGTAGCGCCAAACGGTTCGCCGAGCCGGCCGAACGCCGCGATGACCTCGTCAAAGATCAAGAGAATGCCATGCGCATCACAAATCTCGCGAAGTCGCTCGAGGTAGCCGACAGGCGGCGGGCACACGCCGGCCGAACCGACCACCGGTTCGACAATGACGGCGGCGATATTGCTGCCGTCGTGCAACAGGCAAAGACGTTCGAGGTCTTCGGCCAGTTCGGCACCGTGCTCGGGCAGCCCTCGTGAGAACGCATTGCGCTCAATGTCGAGCGTGTGTCGCATGTGGTCGACGCCCGGCAACAGTGCAGGGCTGAATACCTTGCGGTTTGGCACCATGCCGCCAACCGACATACCGCCGAAGTTCACGCCGTGATAACCCTTCTCGCGCCCGATCAGTCGAGTGCGATTGCCTTCGCCGCGGGCCCGGTGATAGCCGAGCGCGATTTTCAGCGCGGTGTCGACAGACTCCGAGCCGGAATTGGTGAAGAAGCAGTGCGAAATGCCGTCCGGCGCCATGCCGGTCACGCGCTCGGCAAGCGCGAGTGCCTTGTCGTTCGTTACCTGGAACGTGATGCAGTAGTCGAGCGTCGCGACCTGCTTCTGCACGGCCTCAACGATCTTCGGATGGCAGTGACCGAGCCCGGTCGTCCACAGTCCGGAAAATGTGTCGTAGAGCTTGGTACCGTCCTGCGCGGTGTACCAGTGGCCTGCAGCGCCGGAGATAACACGCGGTTTCTTGTTGAAGTCACGATTGGCCGTAAACGGCATCCAGTAGGGGTTTTCGACAGCAGCGTTCATGCGCGAGCCTCCGGCAGGAATCGGGGTACACACAGAGTGTACGCCCGAGGTGCGATGTTAAACAATGCGTTACGTGATTGAATGTAAGTCCTTGAAACGTTTAGAATCCAAAGGCAAAACGTTAACTAAGCTAAACACTTGCCGGAGATTCTCATGGACCAGGACATCGCGTTGCGCCTCAAGCACATTCGCGAGCAGCTCAAGCTGTCGCAGCGCCAGCTCGCGCGCCAGTCCGGCGTCGCGAACGCGACGATATCGCAGGTCGAGGCGGGCAAGCTCAATCCGACCGTCAGCATGCTCAAGAAGATCCTCGACGGTATCCCGATGAGTCTCGGTGAATTCTTCTCCGATGACGGGCCCGGGCAGGAACGCATGTTCTTTCGTGCCGACGAGCTCATCGAAATCGCCGAAGGCGGCGTGTCATATCGGCAGGTTGGGGCCAATCTCTCGAGCAAGGCGATTCAGTTGCTCAAGGAGTGCTACCAGCCGGGCGCTGGTACAGGACGGCATGAGCTCACGCATGAAGGCGAGGAGTGCGGCATTGTCCTGAGCGGACGCCTGGAAGTGACGGTCGCTGATGAAGTTGCCGTGTTGGGCCGGGGCGATGCGTACTACTTCCGCAGCAACTTGCCGCACCAGTTCCGCAATATCGGCAGCGAGCCTTGCGAACTGATTACAGCCTGCACGCCGCCGAGCTTCTGAAACCGGTACTACCACGATGTAAGTAGGCGAGAGATCGCCGAATACGTGGTTTTACCTCTGGTCAACGGTGGCTTCGAGATGGCAAAGTACCGCCATCCAAGTTCTTTCGAGCTAGTCCAATCATGAAGGCCTTCGGCACCGAATTTTGCGATCAATTCGCGATCGCACGATATGCGGATGGCGCCTGGGGAGAGGCGTCTGTCCAACCTACCGCACCCATTCCGATGCACCCCGCGGCGCACGTGCTGCACTATGCGAGTTCCTGTTTTGAAGGGTTCAAAGCCTATCGCTGGAGCGATGGCAAGGGCCGCATTTTCCGACTGCACGACCACGTTGCCCGCATGCAACGCAGTGCAAAATCGCTGCGACTGCCGATTCCTGACGCTGACATGCTGGCGCAAATGGTGATCGATGCCGTACACGCCAATATTGACGCGATTCCCGAGCCGCCTGCGTCGCTGTACCTGCGTCCAACGCTGGTCGGCACACTTGAGAACATCGGGGCGGCCGCGGCGCCGTCGTCAGAGGCCCTGCTGTACATCCTGTGCTCACCGGTCGGCGACTACTTCGCCGGCGGCGCCGCAGCGCTGAAACTGCTCGTCGAAGACGAGCGCTGGCGGACGACGGAGCAGCTGGGCAGCACCAAGACGGGCGGCAATTACGCTGCGGCGCTTGGCCCGACGCTCGATGCCAAAGAAAAATACGGCACCGACCAGGTGCTGTTCTGCCCGGGCGGCGATGTCCAGGAAACCGGCGCCGCGAACTTCCTGTTGATCAGCGATGACGAAATACTCACGAAGTCCCTGGACACGACGTTCCTGCACGGCATGACGCGCGACTCGATCCTGAAGCTCGGCGCGGAGATGGGCTACAAGATCACTGAGCGACCGTTCACGGTCGACGAGCTGCTCGAAAAGGTCAAAACGTGGGAAGCCTGCCTGTCCGGTACCGCGGCGACGTTGTCACCGGTTGGCACGCTGGTCTATCACGGCGAGGAGATCCTGGTGCGTGACGGCCAGCCCGGCCCGAACCGCAAGAAACTGCAGACGGCCCTGCAGGATATCCAGTACGGCAACCGCGAAGATACCCACGACTGGCTGACCGTCGTCAGCTGACACTCGGCATGCGAGGCGCCGGGGAATAACATCCCCTCACACGCCTCGCGATTTTCATCAACGTCGCGTAATTTCGTTGCCGTGCATGCTCGGCTATGGATTCGGGGATGTTTTCCCCGACACCGGGATGCCGCGTCAGATTGCCTTCGAGAACCGGCTCTCGTTTTCGGCGAGGTTGATATAGCGATCAAACGTCATCGAGATGTTCCGCAGCAGCAATCGTCCGCGCGGCGTGATCGTGATGCCTTTGTCTGACAGTTCGATCAGGCCGTCTTTCTCGAGCACGTCGAGCTGCTCGACCTCTGCAGCGAAGTACTCGCGAAAGTCGATGCCGTGACGGTCGCCGAAGGTGTCGAAGTCCAGGCTGTCGTAGCACATCAGGTCCTGGATGACCGCTGCGCGGATGAGATCGTCGTCGTCCACGAGCAGGCCTTTCTTGATGGGCAGTTCACCGCGCTCGATGATTTCTTCGTATTCCATCGTCGTGACGGCATTCTGCGCAAACATGTTGCCGATACCACCGATGCCCGAGACGCCGAGCGCAATCAGGTCGCACTGCCGGTGTGTCGAGTATCCCTGGAAGTTGCGTTGCAGCGTGCCGTCTTCGCGCGCCAGCACAAGCTCGTCGTCGGGCAGGGCGAAATGATCCATTCCAATGTAGATGTAGCCCTCAGCGCAGAGCTTGTCGATCGTGTGGTGCAGCAGATCGAGCTTGACCTCGGGAGCGGGAATGTCATCCGCGTTAATCATGCGCTGGCCCTTGAATCGCTGGGGCAGGTGCGCGTAGTTGTAGACGGCGAGGCGATCGGGCTGCATCGCGATGACGACGTCGAGCGTTGCGTCAAATGAGTCAACGGTCTGGTGCGGCAGGCCGTAGATCAGGTCAAAGGAAATGGAGCCAAAACCAGCTCTGCGAGCGCTGTCGACGAGCGCCTGAACCTCAGCAGGTGACTGCGCGCGATTGACCGCCTTCTGCACGTCCTCGTTGAAGTCTTGAATGCCGAGGCTCAGGCGATTGAAGCCGAGGTCCCAGAGTTCCTGAATACGCCCAGCGTCTACAGTGCGCGGGTCGACCTCGATCGAGAACTCGCGCTCGTTGCTGTCATCGAAGTTGAACGCGTCGCGCAAGTATTGCATGAGCGCACCGAGCTGCTCTTTGTCGAGGTACGTGGGCGTGCCGCCGCCGAAATGCAACTGTTCAATCTTGCGCGACGAGTCGAACAGGGCCGACTGCATGTCGATTTCCTTGTAGAGCATCTCCATGTAGCGAGCAACGCGCTGCTCATTGCGGGTAACGATCTTGTTGCAGCCGCAGTAGTAGCAAAGGGAGTGGCAAAACGGGATGTGCACGTAGAGCGACAACGGCACATCACTGTCGTTGCTTTCGGCCGCCTTGGCGCGATAGTCGTCCGGCGTCAGCTGGTCATTGAACTGCAGCGCCGTCGGATATGACGTGTAGCGGGGGCCGCGTCCGCCGTAGCGGACAATGAGGTCCTGGTCGAAACAGACTTCCATCAAACGCGCCTCAGTGCGTGAACGAGGTAGAGAATGACGGTCAACAATACCATTGCAACGGCCTGATGTGCGGCGCCGAGCACGACGGGCACGGCCAGCAGCAGTGTCGATATGCCGAGTACGACCTGTAGCACAACCGTGTGCAGCAGTGCGTTCACCGCCGGACGGGCGCGTGCCGGCAGGTCCGCTTTGCGGACCGTAAACCAATACAGGAAGACGACGATCAGGGTCGTGATCGCCAGCAGCCGATGGTCGAACTGCGCCGTCACCATGTTATCGAAGAAGTTGCGCCAGAACGGTTCGAGCGCCAGCAAACCGGGTGGCACCCAGAAGTCGCCCATCATTGGGAATGTATTGTAAATCTTGCCCGCTTTGAGGCCGGCAACGAAGCCGCCCGAGACAATCGTCACACCGATCAGTGTTGCGACGGCAAGCGTACGTCCGTACAGCGCGTGCTTCCTGGCACCGTCCGGTGCAGGGAAAAGCAGCGACATGGCCACCCAGAACATGTACGCGTAAATGATGAACGCCGCCGTAAGGTGTGCCGTAAGCCGATACTGGCTGACCTCGGGAACGTCGACGAGGCCGCTCTTGACCATGTACCAGCCCAGCAGTCCCTGCATGCCGCCAAGAACGAACATGACCAGGTACTTGAGCCATTCCGAGCGCTGGATATAACCCTTCACGACGAAATAGATGAACGGCACGAGGAACGCGAGCCCGATTATGCGCCCGAGCACCCGGTGCAGGTATTCGAGCCAGAAGATTCCCTTGAATTCACCGATGCCGAAATCGAAGTTCACCTTCTGGAACTCCGGGCTTTGCTTGTACATCTCGAAGACGCGCTGCCAGTCGGCATCGGTCAGCGGTGGCAGGATACCCATGACCGGACGCCAGTCGACCATCGACAGGCCGGATCCCGTCAGGCGCGTGAACCCGCCAAGGACGACCATGGCAAAGACCAGGCCACATAGCGCGAGGAGCCACGTTGCAACGATGCGATTGTGGTGTGCTGATTCGGACATGGCGCCGGATCATACGGCATAATCCCGCGCATGGGGATTACCAACTGTTATAACGTCATGGACTTCCGTCGCATCGC
>JAAUXZ010062615.1_pt1 | contig 10368 bp, 8 predicted proteins | sample 7278131 | NCBI WGS metagenome assembly JAAUXZ01 (sample SAMN14350119, study PRJNA611818) | marine sediment metagenome | isolation source: surface marine sediment (3m) | place: French Polynesia: Moorea | collected 2018-08
GGCTTGTCCGTGTTCGCGTACAAGTGGACAGTGCTGGATTTCCCGCTGACGCGAAACCAGGAAACGGCCGTGTGGACGATCGAATCCTCGATCAGTTTCGACAGCGGGCCCGGCTCCATCAAGGTCAACCTGCTGATCCCCACCCTGACGCCGGGCTTCCGGATGCTCAACGAAAACTCGGTGTCACGCGGTTATGGCTTCAGCCTGAACTACGGCAGTGGTGGTCGCGAGGCGCAGTGGGCGATTCGGCGGGCGGATGGCCCGCAGACCATTTACTACCGGATCTCGGTGTACGAGGACCCGAGCGTCGACCAGTCCGACACGACACCGCCGTTTCCGCCGCCGCCCGTGATCAACGAGCCGTTCAGGACGGCGGTCGACGTGATCGTGGCCGAAGTCAACGAGCACTCCGCCGACACGGCATCGTTCACGGCCGAGTTGCTGCGGCGCATGAACGACCCGTCACCCGACCCGAACGTGCAACTGCTCGTTGCCAATGCCGCGTCACGGGCCGAATTCGTCGACAGCCTGACGACGATACTCGCATCCGCGAGAATTCCGGCACGCGCCGTTCATGGCCTCGAGCTGCAGGCACGCCTGCGCAACGCCGAGCCCGTCACCTGGCTGGAGATTCACGATGGCGAGACGTGGCGATTCTTCGATCCGATGTCCGGTGAAGAGAGCCTGCCGGAGCGGTTCCTCGTGTGGTGGCGCGGCAACGAGCCGCTCGTCAGTGTCGAGGGTGGCAGCAATGTTCAGGCGACGTTTTCGGTACAGGAAAACCACCTCGACGCCGTGATGATCGCCGAGACTCAGGCGGCCCAACAGGGGGCCAGCGTCATCGATTTCTCGCTCTACAGCCTGCCGATCCAGACCCAGGCCGTCTATACCGTGCTGCTGATGATCCCGGTTGGCGCGCTGATCATGGTGGTGTTGCGCAACATGGTGGGCATTGACGCGTTCGGCACGTTCATGCCGGTACTGATCGCGCTGGCGTTTCGCGAGACCAAGCTGTTCTGGGGCGTGGTCCTGTTCACGGTCCTTGTCGCCCTGGGACTGAGCATTCGCTTCCTGCTCGAGCGGCTGCGGCTGCTGCTGGTGCCGCGCCTGAGCGCCGTGCTGATAGTCGTCGTCATGCTGATGTTACTGATCAGCCTGATGTCGCACCGCCTCGGGATGGAAACCGGCCTGTCGGTCGCGCTGTTCCCGATGGTCATCATCGCGATGACGATCGAACGTATGTCGGTCGTCTGGGAAGAGCGCGGCGCGGCGGACGCGATGCGGGCCGGGTTCGGCAGCCTGGTCGTCGCTGTCGTCGCCTATGCGGCGATGGGCTGGCCATGGCTCGAGCACCTGATCTTCACGTTCCCGGAGCTGCTGCTGGTCGTACTCGCGCTCGTCGTGCTGGCCGGTCGCTATACGGGTTACCGCCTGCTCGAGCTGAGTCGCTTCAAGGCGCTGGCGGGCCAGTGATGTTTGCGAACCCGGAACAGCTGCGACAGGCGGGTGTACTCGGCGTCAACGAGCGAAATGCCGAGTTCATCATGCGCCTGAATCCGCGCCGGCTGTATCCGCGCGTGGACGATAAGGCCATTACCAAGGAACTGGCGCTGCAGGCCGGCATGGCCGTACCGGAGCTGTACGGCATCATTAGCAACCAGGGCGAGGTAAAGACGTTCTCGGATATCGTCGCCGAGCGCGAGAGCTTCGTCATCAAACCGGCCCAGGGTAGCGGCGGCGACGGTATTCTCGTCGTGACCGGGCGCAGCCTCAGAAAGCGCGACGCTTTCCGGCTCGCAAGTGGCGTCCTGGTGTCGCGAGGCGAAATTGAGCACCACCTGTCCAACATCGTTGGCGGGCAATACAGCCTGAGCGGTGGGCGCGACAAAGCGCTCATCGAGTACTGCGTCAATTTCGACCCGGTGTTCGCCGAGCTGAGTTACCAGGGCGTGCCGGACGTTCGCGTCATCGTTTACCGTGGCTACCCGGCGATGGCGATGGTGCGCTTGCCGACGCGCGCATCGGACGGCAAGGCCAACCTGCACCAGGGGGCCGTCGGTGCGGGCGTAGACATGAGCCTCGGCCAGACGCTGAACGGCGTGCTGGACAACGAGGTGGTCGACGAGCACCCTGACACGGGCGCGCTCGTCGCCGGCCTGCAGATTCCGCACTGGGATTTCATCCTCGAGACGGCCGCACGCGGCTTCGAGGTCACCGAGCTCGGCTATCTCGGCGTCGACATGGTCATCGACAAGGACCTCGGACCGATGATCCTGGAGATGAACGCGCGTCCCGGTCTCAATATCCAGATCGCCAACGGCGAGGGACTAACGGGTCGTATCGCGTGCGTCGACGAGATCTACGACGCCAATGCGTTGCCCGAGCAGCGGGCGCGCATCGCGCGGCGCGAGTTTGCGGCCGAGCGGCAGACCTCAATCGATTTCTAGAACGAAGTCGCTGATGGCGGCCAGCGCTTCCTTGCGAATCAGTTGATCACCCGCACCAGGAGGGTCCTGCACGGCGTGTCCCGAGCCGTCGAATACGATCAGCTGCAAAGAGTCCTTGCCCAGCGCCTGAAGCCGGGCCGCGCTTCTCTCGGTGGGCACATTGGTGTCGTCGCGACCCAGGATAACCAGCGCCGGGGCATCCATGGCGTCCCATACAGGAATCGGATCGAAGTCGCCGACGGCATCGTAGAACTCGGGCATGCGTACGCGGCGAATGTACTGGGTCGACATCAGGGCAATCCCGTAGGACACGCCAGGCAGGAAGCCCATCTGCCGAAGGTTGTGATCCTCTTCGAACAGCAGTTGTTCCTTCGGCGTGACCGAGGTGCCGGCCATGCTCACCACGAATGCGAGGTCAGCGGTCTCACGAGCGACGATCGGCGCGATCCAGCCGCCCTGACTCATGCCGATGATGCCGATGCCGGAGACGGGCACGATGTCTTGCATCCTCATGAAGTCGACGGCCGCCAGCGTGTCGGTGGCAAGCGCTTCGAAGTCGGCCGAACGCCAATCGCCCGACGATTGCTCGGAGCCGCGCTTGTCCGGCAGCAAAACTGCAATACCGTTGTCCTGCAAATGCCTGGTCAGCGTTAGGTACCAGCGACTCCGCCGATAGCTGGTGCCTGAGCCATGGATGATGACGGCTGCCGGGAAGGGTCCCTCGCCATCGGGAACGAAGAGCATGCCGGCCAGGTCGAGGTTGCCCACCTCGTTACGGAACTCGATCTCCGTGTACTGCACCTGGTCGAGCGTAACGCCGCTGTACTGCCTCGGCTCCGGCGGGACCAGCTGCCTGACCAGGACCGGCCCGACGACGATCAGCAGTATCGCCGTGGCAATGTAGCGTTTGCGAATTCTCATGGCTAACCTCCGGTTGCCTCGAGCTGCTCGTCCAGCCACGCGTCCATGCGCTGCTCGAGAATATCGAGTGGCAGGGCGCCAGCGCCGAGCAGTTCGTCGTGGAACGCGCGCACGTCGAAGTTGTCGCCCAGCGCCAGTTCGGCGCGCTCGCGGATTTGCAGGATCTTGAGTTGACCTATCTTGTAGGCCAGCGCCTGGCCGGGCCAGCCGATGTAGCGATCGATCTCGTTGACGATGTCGAGTTCGGTCTTGGCCGCGTTGTCCTTGAAAAAGTCGATCGCCTGCTGGCGCGTCCAGCCCTTGTAGTGCATGCCCGTGTCGACGACCAGTCGCACCGCGCGCCACATTTCGTAGGTCAGTGCGCCAAACTTCGAGTACGGGTCCGTGTACAGGCCCAGGTCCTCGCCAAGGCTCTCGCTGTAAAGCCCCCAGCCCTCGACGAAGGCTGTAAAGCCCATGAAGCGGCGGAAGTTGGGCATGTCGCCCAGTTCCTGTTGCAGCGCAAGTTGCAAGTGATGTCCCGGCATGGCCTCGTGTACAGAAAGTACTTCGATCTCGTACTTTGGACGCACCTCGGGCCTGTAAAGGTTTACCCAGTAAATACCCGCGCGACTGCCGTCAGCAGCCGGCCGTGAGTAGTAGGCGGTCGTCGTGTCCGGGGCGATCGACTCGGGTATCGGCTTCACGCCGTAGGGCATGCGCGGCAGCGTGCCGAACAGATTGACGAGCTCGGGGTCGATGCGCTTGCTGGTGGCGAGATAAGCCTCGTAAAGATCCTCCGGATCTTTGTAATAGAACTGCGGGTCCGTGCGCAGAAAGACCAGGAAGTCCTGGAAGCTGCCTGCAAAGTCGAGGTCGTCGATGATGGTCTGCATCTCGCCACGGATGCGCGCCACTTCATCAAGACCGATACGGTGTATCTCATCGGGCGTGAGCTGGGTCGTCGTGAACTGGCGAGCGCGCAACTCGTACCATTCCCCGCCGTCCGGCAGTTCGGACAGACCGATCGTGTCGCGGCTCGCCGGCAGGTAAGTCCCATTGAAATACTCGTCGAGCTCGCGATAGGCGGGCAGCACGGTATCGGCGATGGCCGCGCGCGCCATTGCTCGCAGTCGCTCCTGGTCCTCGGTTGCGATCGAGTCGGGCATGTCGGCAAAGACCTTCCAGAACGGGCTGTCCTCCGGCTCGTCGACGATCTGCACCGCAATCTGGTGGGGAATACGTTCCATCAGGACGCGCGGCGAGACCAGACCAGCGTCGATGCCGGCGTCCGCCAGGTCGATGGTCTGCTCGATGACGACGTCGATTTTGCCGAGGCGTACGATCCAGTCCTCGTAGTCCTTCACCGTCGCGAACCGCAGCCGGCTCGTGTTGCTGTCGAGGTTTTGGACGCCGCCACGTTGGTAGAACGGAACCAGGTGGCCGTTGAACCCGAACTGGTCGACGCGGTCCTGCAGCGAGCGCCGGAACAGCTCGTGGTTGAGCTGGTCCTCCGCGCTGAGGCCGGCGCGATCAATCGCGTAAGCGCGTCTCAGGAACGCACGCGTCTCGTCCTGGCGGCGCTTGATCGCGGCCAGGCTGTTGTCGGACCACTGGTCGTTGTAGCGGCGGTCGCCCAGGCCGGAAGCCATCAGCGGGCTTTCCCGAAGCTGCCATTCCCAGGCCTCGTCGAGCAGGGTGTGAAAGTCTTCGGTGGGTCCGGCCAGCGCAGGAAGCGTGAAACCGAGGGCGAAAGTGCACAGGACAAGTCGAACGATGCGCATGCCGTACTCCGGGCAACAGGATCGGGCATTGTTACCGCCCGTCTGGCAGGTGGCAACTGCAGCCCGCATTGGCTATGATTCCGAAACCAATCGATAGCGTCCGCAGAAGAGACCCCGAATTGAACGGGGCGCCGAAGGCGCAACTGCCCGGAAACGCTCAGGCAAAAGGACTGTGTTCGCTGATTGGCTCTGGAGAGTGGCCTGACAACAGGTCCACCGAAGGGGTAAGTGGCTAAGCCATTGATCTCTCAGGTTTTTGGACAGAGGGGCGGCAGATCTCGCGATCTGCCGCCCCTTTTGTTTATTGGCAATGCACATTCGGGCCAGAGGGAAAATCGTATGGGGTCGAAGACACCGCTCTACGACAAACACGTCGAAGCCGGCGCGCGAATCGTCGATTTTGGCGGCTGGGACATGCCGCTCAACTACGGGTCGCAGAAAGAAGAGCACCATGCCGTGCGCCAGAGGGCCGGCATGTTCGACGTGTCGCACATGACGATCGTCGACCTGAAGGGCGAGCGCGTCCGCAACTTCCTGCGCTACCTCGTCGCCAACGACGTCGCCAAACTCCAGGATCCCGGCAAGGCCCTGTATACGAGCATGCTCAACGAAGACGGCGGCGTCATTGACGACCTGATTATCTATTTCATGTCCGAGTCCTGGTTTCGGCTCGTGGTCAATGCCGCGACGCGTGAAAAGGACCTCGCATGGATACGCCAGCAGGCGGAACCGTTCGAGGTCAGCGTCAGCGAACGGGCCGAACTCGCAATGATCGCCGTGCAGGGTCCCGACGCCCGAGAGCTTGCCGCGCCGTGTATTGATGCCGATCACCGCGACGCAGCGCTGGCGCTGAAGCCGTTCTTTGGCATGGAGGCCGGCGACATGTTCGTGGCGCGCACGGGCTATACGGGAGAGGACGGCTGGGAGATCGTCATGCCCGCGGCGCAGGCGCCCTCGACCTGGGATCGCCTGCTGGCGGCAGGCGTTGCGCCCTGTGGTCTCGCCGCTCGCGACACATTGCGCCTGGAGGCGGCCATGAACCTGTACGGTTCCGACATGGACGAGACCGTGTCGCCGCTGGAGGCCGGGCTGGGCTGGACCGTCGCGTGGGAGCCGGCGGATCGGGAGTTTATCGGCCGGCAGCCGCTCGAGGCCAAGCGCGCCGACACGAACCGGATGCGTTTCGTCGGCCTGCTGCTCGAGGACAAAGGCGTGCTGCGGAATCATCAGCGGGTCGTCGTCGACGGCGTCGGCGATGGTGAGATCACGAGTGGTGGCTTTTCGCCGACCATCGGTCGTTCGATCGCGCTCGCCCGGGTACCGGCCGGAGATTACGACCGTGCCCAGGTCGAGGTGCGCGGCAAACTGCTGGGCGTGCGCATTGTGAAGACGCCGTTCGTTCGTAACGGCGAAGTAAGAATAGACGTATAAGAGCGGCTGCGGCCGCGATAAGGGAGAGCAACAAATGAGTGAACTACCCGGAGATCTGCTTTACACCAAGGAGCACGAGTGGTTGCGTCGCGAGGACGACGGCACGGTATCGATCGGCGTGACGGACCATGCGCAATCGGCGCTGGGTGACCTCGTCTACGTTGAATTACCCGAGATCGGCCAAGAGGTCGAAGAGGGCGGCGACATGGCGGTCGTGGAGTCGGTCAAGGCGGCGTCGGACGTTTACGCTCCGATCGCCGGTACGGTCGCTGCCGTGAACGAAGAACTGGCGGACACGCCGGAGACGATCAATTCAGACCCGTACGGTGAAGGCTGGATCGTGAAGCTGCAGCCGGGCGGTGACATCGACGAGGGCGCCCTGATGACGCCCGACGCCTACCAGGAACTGCTGGACCAAGAAGAAGCCTGAGGATAGCAATGCCTTTTATTCCCCACACTGACGACGACACGCGCGAGATGCTCGAGACGATCGGCGCGAAGAGTCTCGACGACCTGTTTGACGAGATTCCGAAGGACCTGATCATCGACTCGCTCGATGGTGTGCCCGAGGCGATGAGCGAGATGGCGATCACTCGGCTGATGCGCGAACGCGCGCGGCAGGATGGCGCGCCACTGTGCTTTATCGGCGCCGGCGCCTACGAGCACCACATCCCGCAAGCCGTCTGGGACATCGCAACCCGAGGCGAATATTACAGCGCCTACACGCCTTACCAGGCCGAGGCGAGCCAGGGAACGCTGCAGACCATCTACGAGTACCAGACGATGATCACCGAGCTGACGGGGCTCGACGTGAGCAATGCGTCGCTGTACGACGGCGCTTCGGCACTCGCCGAAGCTGCGCTCATGGCGGTCCGCAGCAACCGCAAGGTCAAAACGGGCCGCATCCTGCTCGCGCCGGGCGTAAACCCGACCTACGAAAAGGTCGCGACCGCGATTACACATACGCAGGGCATCACGTTCGAGCGACTGCCGACGGATCCGGCCACAGGCAATGCCGCGGCAAGCCTGCCCGACGGCGAAGCACCGGTTGCGGTGGCGATCCAGCAGCCGTCCTTCCCGGGCACGTTCGAAGACGTGGACCGGCTGACAGACTGGGCCCACGCACAGGGCGCGCTCGTCATTGCGATCATCAACCCGACGTCGCTCGCGCTGCTCAATCCTCCGGGGCAGTGGGGCAGCGAAGGCGCCGACATCGCCATCGGCGAAGGCCAGCCGCTGGGCGTGCCGCTGTCTTCGGGCGGTCCGTACTTCGGCATCATGACCTGCAAGCAAAAACTGGTCAGGCAGATGCCGGGCCGCATCATCGGCCGTACGACCGACCTGGACGGCAACACGGGTTTCGCTCTGACCCTGCAGGCCCGTGAGCAGCACATCCGGCGTTCGAAAGCGACCTCGAACATCTGCACCAACCAGGGACTGATGGTCACGGCCGCGACAATCTACATGGCGCTGGTCGGTTTCCACGGCCTGCGTTCGGTGGCGACACGCTCGCACCAGAACACGGCGCGCCTCGTCGAGGGGCTCACGGGCATCGACGGTGTCGAGCGTCTGTTCGACGGCCCGTACTTCCACGAAGTGGCGCTCAAGCTCGATCGCCCGGTCGCTCCGGTGCTCGAGGCGCTGGCCGACCAGGGCGTTCTCGGCGGCTATGATCTTTCGTCGAGCTACCCTGACTTCGGTCACGCGCTGCTCGTTTGCGCCACTGAGACCAAGACCGATGAGGACATCGCTGCCTACGTGACGGCGATGGCCGACGTGATGGGCGCCGCGGCGCGAAAATCGGCCTAACGATGGCGACGGTCAGGTACGAAGACAGCGTTTGGCGCACGTTCGGCGAACTGCCGGCCGTGGGTTCGCGCGCGCCCGACGTTTCGCTCGTAAACACGAAGCTGCAGGACGTGACGCTGGCCAATTTCATGGACAAGCGCAAGGTGTTCAACATCTTCGTGAGTATTGACCGGCCGATCTGCGCCAAGTCGGTCATCGAGTTCGATCGCTACGGCGAGGGCCACGACGATGTGGCGATGCTCGCGGTGTCGTACGACCTGCCGTTCGCGCACAGGCGCTTCCAGGCAGAGCACGACCTGCACAACATGATCGGGTTGTCGGCGATCCGGCACGCGGGTTTTGGCGAAAACTACGGCGTGCAGATCATCGAAGGACCGCTCGCCGGCATGTTTGCGCGGGCCATTGTCGTACTCGACGAGAACAACACGGTCGTGCACCGGGAGCACATCGAGGACATTACGAACGAGCCGGACTACGGTGCGGCACTCAGGGCGCTGGGCATCAGCGCCAATGGAGACCAGTAACACTATGAGTACCCTGATATTCGAAAAGTCGCGCAAGGGCCGTCGCGCCTTTGCCCAGGCGCCGCTGAATCCCTCCGATACGTCGATCCCGGACAGCTTCCTGCGCACAGACGAGCCGCTGCTGCCCGAGGCGTCGGAGCTGCAGGTTGTGCGTCATTACACGCGCCTGTCGCAGAAGAACTTTGCCATCGACACGCAGTTCTATCCGCTGGGCTCGTGCACGATGAAATACAACCCGCGTGCCTGTAACTCGCTGGCCCTGTTGCCGGGGTTCATTGGCCGCCATCCGCTGGGGCCCGTCAGCCACGGCCAGGGTTTCCTCAAATGCATGTGGGAACTTCAGGAGATGCTCAAGGAAGTGACGGGTATGGTCGGCGTATCGCTGACGCCAATGGCAGGCGCGCAGGGCGAGCTGGCCGGCGTCGCGATGATCCGCGCCTATCACGAAGAACATGGCCATCCTGAGCGCGACGAGATCATCGTCCCCGACGCTGCGCACGGCACCAACCCCGCAACCGCGACGATGCTTGGCTGCAAGGCAGTCGAAGTTCCAACCGGCCCTGACGGCGACGTCGAGCTCGAGGCGTTAAAAAGCGTCGTCGGACCGAACACGGCAGGCATCATGTTGACCAACCCGTCGACCCTCGGCGTGTTCGAGCGCGACATCATCGAGGTGGAACGGGTCGTCAAGGATGCCGGCGGCCTGCTGTACTACGACGGCGCCAATCTCAACGCGATCTGCGGCATGGTGCGCCCGGGCGACATGGGCTTCGACGTGATCCACATGAACCTGCACAAGACCTTCTCGACGCCGCATGGCGGTGGCGGGCCGGGGTCCGGCGCCATTGGCGTGGGCGAGCGCCTGCTTCCCTATATGCCGATCCCGATCGTGACAAAGACCGAGAAAGACGGCAGGGAGTGGTACGACTGGGTGGCCGAGGACGACATGCCGCACTCGATCGGGCGCCTGTCGGGTTTCATGGGCAATGCGGGCGTACTGCTGCGCGCTTACGTTTACATGCGCATGGTGGGCCGTGACGGCATGCGGCGCCTGGCCGAGTACGCGACGCTCAATGCCAACTACCTGCAGGCGCGGCTGCGCGACGCGGGCTTCGAACTCGCGTTCCCCAACCGCCGGGCCAGCCACGAATTCATCGTGACGCTCAAGCATGAAGCCAAGGAACTCAACCTGACCGCGATGGATGTGGCCAAGGCACTGCTGGACCGCAACTACCACGCACCGACGACCTACTTCCCGCTGCTCGTTCCGGAATGCCTGTTGATCGAGCCGACCGAGACCGAGAGCAAGGAGACGCTCGACAACTTCGTCGACGCGATGGTTGCGATCGCCACCGAGGCGCGCGAGGGCCAGAGCTTCAAGGAAGCACCATACAAGACGCCGGTGCGCCGCCTCGATGACGTCAAGGCGGCACGCGAGCTCGACGTCAGGTATCAGCCCGGATAATCCCGGCA
>JAAUXZ010182064.1_pt1 | contig 10368 bp, 8 predicted proteins | sample 7278131 | NCBI WGS metagenome assembly JAAUXZ01 (sample SAMN14350119, study PRJNA611818) | marine sediment metagenome | isolation source: surface marine sediment (3m) | place: French Polynesia: Moorea | collected 2018-08
GGCGGGGCTCTCTTGGTGGTGGATCCCCCCTTGGGGTAGCCCTTCTAGTTCGCGAACCTGTTGCGCTATTTGGTGGCGCTGGAGCGCCTCGACGCCGAGATCGCCCAGCACTACGGCGTCGACGAGCCCGAGCTCGACTCGCTCCAGGCCCACATCGACCACGCCGAGTTCTCGGTGGGCGACTTCGAGCTCCACTACCGGATGCACCACCGCGCGGGGCGCGCCATCAAGGCCGTGCTCGAGGGCGACGTGCCCGAGCCGGTGCGCAACGAGGCGGCCTTCCGCCTGGCGCGGCTCCACTTCCAGAAGGGCCAGCCCCACGACGCGGTGCGCGTGCTCGAGGGCATCGAGGGCGAGATCCCCGAGAAGATCCGCGACGACGTCGAGTATCTGCGCGCGAACGTCTACCTGGCGCTCGGCCGGCCGGCCGCTGCGGTCGAGGTGCTCCGGCGCCTCCAGGGCTCGGCCACGCTGCACGGCTTCTCGGCCTACAACCTCGGCATCGCGCTGCTGCGGGACGGCCAGGAGAAGGAGGCGCTCCTCCAGCTCGACCGCGCCGGGCAGGTGAAGGCGCGCGACCCGGCCACGCGCGCGATCCGCGACAAGTCGAACCTCGTGCTCGGCACGCTGCTCTTCGAGGCCTCGGCCTTCGGGCCCGCGCAGAAGTCGCTCGATCGGGTGAGGCTCTCGGGTCCCTTCTCGAACCAGGCGCTGCTCCGCGCGGGCTGGGCCGACGCGTCCGCCGAGAACTTCCGGCGGGCGCTCGTTCCCTGGAGCATCCTGGCCGATCGCGACGCCACCGACGCCGCGGTGCAGGAGGCGTTGCTCGCGCTCCCCTACGCCTACAGCAAGCTCGACGTGCACGGCCGCGCCGCGCTCCTCTACGGCCGCGCGGTGGACGTCTTCGGCGGCGAGCTCACGAAGGTCGATGCCTCGATCGAGAGCATCCGCGAGGGCGAGTTCCTGAAGGCGCTCGTGCGCGAGGAGATCCGCCAGGACAAGGACTGGGTGATCCGCCTGCGCAGCCTGCCCGAAGCCCCCGAGACCTTCTACCTCGTCGCGCTGATGGCCTCGCACGACTTCCAGACGGCCCTGCAGAACTACCTCGACCTGGAGGACCTGCGCAAGAAGCTGGTGGCCTGGCAGCGTGGCCTCGACTCCTTCGAGGACCTGACCCGTCTGCGGCGCCGCTACTACGAGCCCCGGCTGCCCGACCTCGACCACCGCTTCCGCAAGCTCGACGCGCGCATGCGCCTGCGCCTCGAGCAGCGCAAGCACCTCGAGGAGCGGCTCCAGCATCTCCTCGTTGCCCCGCGGCCCGACCTGCTGGCCACCTCCGACGAGCAGGCGTGGCTGGCGGCGATCGAAGGCCTCGAGGCCGCGCTCGGGGAGGGGCCCGATGCGGAGGCGCTGCGCAAGCGGCTGCGTCGCCTGCGCGGCGTGGTGACCTGGACGCTCGAGACCCGCTACCACGAGCGCCTCACCGAGGCGCACCAGCACCTGCGCGAGCTCAACCAGGACGTGGCCCGGCTGAAGGAGCAGTACGACCGCTACGTGCGCGCGCGCCAGGCCGCCGAGCACGGCTACGTGGGCTACGAGGCGCCGATCGGCCGGCTGCGCACGCGCGTGGCCGCCGCCCTCGAGCGCCTGGGCGTGCTCATGCCCCAGCAGGGCCGCGTGCTCGAGACGGTGGCCATCGAGGAGCTCCAGGTCCGTCGCGAGCGCCTCGAGTCCTACCAGAACCAGGCGCGCTTCGCGTTCGCCGACAGCTACGACCGCGCCGCCAAGGCGCAGGGCCGGGGAGGTGAGGGCGATGGGTCGTAGCCGACGCGTCCTGCTCCTCGCGCCGCTCCTCGCCGGCGCCTGCGCGGGCCACCCCGACCGGCAGACCCTCGCCGGGCTCCACGACGTGGAGCCGGACCTGAGCGAGGTCCAGATCGAGAGCGGTCTCGAGCAGGCCATGATCGCCTACCGCAAGTACCTGGAGGAGGCGCCCGAATCGGCGCGCACGCCCGAGGCCATGCGGCGCCTGGCGGATCTCAAGCTCGAGAAGGAGTACGGGATCCTGGGCGACGGCGAGTACCAGGAGATGCCCGCTCCGAAGCCGGCCGCCCGCGCGGCGGCCGGCGGGCGTCCGGCCCGCAGCATCGCCGAGGTCGCCTCGGAGTCGGAGCGGGACTTCGAGCGCCGCGCGAGCGCCGAGACCGCGATCGCGGGCTCGGACGAGGCGCTCGAGCTCCCCGGTGGCGAAGAGGTCGCCTGGCGGGGCCCGCTCGAGGCCATCGAGCTCTACGACCAGATCCTCGCCACCTATCCCGACTATCCGAACAACGACCAGGTGCTCTACCAGAAGGCGCGCGCCTACGACGAGCTCGGCCGCAGCGAAGAGGCCATCGCCGTGATGGAGACCCTGATCGCGGCCTATCCGCAGTCGCGGTACATCGACGAGGTGCAGTTCCGGCGCGCGGAGTACTTCTTCGTGCGGCGGAAGTTCCTCGATGCCGAGGAGGCCTACGCGGCGGTCACCGCCAAGGGGCCGGTGTCCGAGTACTTCGAGCTGGCCCTCTACAAGCTCGGCTGGACCTTCTACAAGCAGGAGCTTCACGAGGAGGCGCTGCGCCAGTACGTCGCGCTTCTCGATCACAAGGTCGCCACCGGGTACGACTTCGACCAGACCGAGAACGAGGCCGACCAGCGGCGGGTGGCCGACACCTATCGCGTCATCAGCCTCAGCTTCTCGAGCCTGGGCGGCCCGAAGGCCGTGCAGGACTGGTTCGGCGCCCAGGGCCAGCGCAGCTACGAAGACCGCATCTACAGCCAGCTGGGCGACTTCTACCTCGAGAAGCGCCGCTACAGCGACGCGGCCGCGTCCTACGAGGCCTTCGTCGACCTCTACCCGCTGCACCGCGTCGCGCCCCACTTCAGCATGAAGGTGGTCGAGATCTACGAGAAGGGCGGCTTCCCGAAGCTCGTGCTCGAGTCGAAGAAGGAGTTCGCGGCCGCCTACCGGCTCGACTCGGAGTACTGGCAGCACTTCGACGTCGACGACTCGCCCGAGGTGCTCTCCTACCTGAAGAGCAACCTCACCGACCTCGCGAACCACTATCACGCGGCCTTCCAGGAGGAGGCGAGGGAGGAGGAGAAGCCCGCGCACTTCCAGCAGGCCGCCCTCTGGTATCGCGCCTTCCTGAGCTCCTTTCCGGAAGACGCGCAGGCGCCGGGGATCCACCACCAGCTCGCCGACCTGCTGCTCGAGAACGAGGACTTCGGCGAGGCGGCGCGCGAGTACGAGCGCACCGCCTACGACTATCCCGCGCACGAGAAGGCGGCCGCGGCCGGCTACGCCGCCATCTACGCCCACCGCCAGCACCTCGAGGCCAGCGCCGAGGAGGAGCGGCTGCGGGTGAAGCAGGAGGCCGTGGCCAGCACGCTGCGCTTCGTCGACACCTTCCCGGAAGACGAGCACGCCGCCGCGGTGCTGGGCGCGGCCGTCGACGACCTCTACGCGATGAAGGAGTTCGCCGCCGCCATCGCGACGGGCCAGCGCCTGATCGACGAGTACCCGGAGGCCGATGCCGCGATCCGGCGGGGCGCGTGGGCGGTGGTGGCGCACGCCTCCTTCGACGTGGCCCAGTACGAGGACGCCGAAGCGGCCTACGTCCGCGTGCTCGAGATGACGGAGGCCGAGGACGAGACGCGCCAGGCGGTGGTCGACAACCTCGCCGCATCCATCTACAAGCAGGGCGAGCGGGCGCGCGAGGCCGGCCAGCACCGCGCCGCGGCCGATCACTTCCTGCGCATCACCCAGGCCGCTCCGAGCTCGGAGATCCGGGCGGTGGCGGAGTACGACGCCGGCGCCGCGCTCATCCAGCTCGCGGCGTGGGCCGAGGCGGCGAGCGTCCTGGAGGCCTTCCGCGACACCCACCCCGGGCACGAGCTCCACCGCGAGGCCACCAAGCAGCTGGCCGTGGTGCGGCGCGAGGAGGGGAAGCTCTCGCAGGCCGCCGAGGAGTACCAGCGGGTGGCCGCCGAGGCCGACGAGCCGGAGCTTCGCCGCGAGGCCCTGCTGCTGGCCGGCGAGCTCTACGAGGAGGCGGAGGCGCTGGACCGCGCGCTGGCCGCATACCTCGACTACGTGGAGCAGTTCCCGCAGCCGCTCGAGATGGCGGTGGAGACGCGCTTCAAGGTCGCCGAGCTCCACGAGGCCCTCGGCGACGAGTCCGCCCAGCACGACGGGCTGCGCCGCATCGTGGAGCTCGACCGCGGGGCGGGCGAGGCGCGCACGCCGCGCGTCCGCTACCTCGCGGCCCGCTCTTCGCTGGTGCTGACGGAGGGGCTCTTCCACCGCTTCGCCGAGGTCGAGCTCGTGCAGCCCTTCCAGGAGCACCTCGCGACGAAGCAGCAGCGCATGAGCGAGGCCCTCGACGGCTTCGGCCGGCTCGTCGACTACGAGGTCGGCGAGGTCACCGCGGCCGCCACCTTCTACATCGCCGAGATCTACTCCGACTTCAGCCAGTCGCTCATGGACTCCGAGCGCCCGTCGGGCCTCGATTCCGCCGCGCTGCTCGATTACGAGATGGTACTCGAGGAAGAAGCCTTCCCCTTCGAGGAGAAGGCCATCGAGGTGCACGAGAAGAACCTCGAGCTGATGGCCGCGGGCGTCTTCAACCCCTGGATCCAGAAGAGCCTCGACCAGCTCGCGCAGCTCATGCCCGGCCGCTACGCCAAGTTCGAAGCGAGCACTGGGTTCATCGCCTCGATCGACCGATACGCGTATCGAGCTCCGGGAGCCAGGGACCCCGGAGCCGTGGAGCCGGAGCCGGGGCCCGCGACGGAGCTCGAGCCGGAGCCCGAGCCGGGGCCCGAGACCGCGCCCGAAGAAGAAGACGCAGGGCAAGCCGTGGAGGCGGCATAGCCATGTGGCACGCGAAGCTCGTCGATGGCCGGGTCTGCGCCCTCGCGCTCGCGATCTGGGTCTGTGCGTGCGCCAGCCCGGGGCCCGAGCGCCCCGAGCGCAGCGAGACGCGCAGCGAGTTCGGGTTCACGATCACCGAGAAGGTGCGCGTGGGCGGCGGCGTGCGGGGCGACTTCGAGAAGGCACTGCGCCTGCTCGAAGAGGAGCGCTGGGACGAGGGCATCGCCCTGCTCGAAGAGGTCACCGAGGCCGCTCCCCACGTGACGATGGCGCACATCGACCTCGGCATGGCCTACGGCCGCGTCGGCGACCTGGAGAGCGCGGCGGCGAGCCTGGAGCGTGCGCTCGAGCTCGACCCGCGTCACCCCGTGGCGCACAACGAGCTGGGCATCGTGCACCGCCGGGCGGGGCGCTTCGCCGAGGCGCGAGAGAGCTACGAGAGGGCGCTCGAGCTCTATCCCGACTTCCACTACGCGCGGAAGAACCTGGCGATCCTCTGCGACCTCTACCTGGCCGACTCGCGCTGCGCGATCGAGCACTACGAGCTCTACGCGCAGGCCGTGCCCGAAGACGAGAGCGCGGCCATGTGGATCGCCGATCTCCGCAACCGGGCCGGGGAGTAGGAGGAGTGATGTCGTTTCGAATCGCGATCTGCACGGCTCTGCTGCTCGCGGCGGGGATCGCCGCGGCTGAGGAGCCCGAGCAGAAGGGCGACAAGCTGATGTCGGGCATGTCGATCGTCGGCAACGACGAGGCGCCCAAGTCGCTCGTGATCGTTCCGTGGAAGAGCTCCCAGCTCGGCTCCACGCTCGACCTCGCCCGTGCCTTCGGGGAGGGGCGCGGTCCCGTCGACCGCGACGTGTTCCTGAGGGAGCTCGACTACTACGGAATTCGCACAGGTGATGCGCAGGAGGAATGAACCATGGAGTTCATCTATTCGATCGTAGGGTTCTTCGTGACGGGGGGCCCGTTCATGTACCCGATCCTGATCGTGTTCGCGGTGGGCGCCGCGATCGCGGTCGAGCGGTACGTCACGCTGAGCCTGGTCACGGCCAGGAACCAGAAGGCGTGGAGCCAGGTCCAGCCCGCCCTCATGAACGGGAACTTCGACGAGGCGCGGGAGATGACCAGCAAGGACGACTCGGCCGTGTCGCGGCTCCTGGCCATGGGGCTGGCGCGGCAGGGCGCCGTGCGCCGCCGCGAGGACATCGAGATCGCGATGGAGGAGGGGATGATGGAGATCATCCCCCAGCTCGAGAAGCGCACGCCCTACGTGGCGCTGGCCTCGAGCATCGCCACGCTGCTGGGCCTGCTGGGAACGATCATGGGCCTGATCCAGGCCTTCACGGCGGTGGCCAACGCCAACCCGGCCGAGAAGGCCGACCTCCTCTCGGCCAGCATCTCGGTCGCGATGAACACCACGGCCTTCGGGCTGATGGTGGCGATTCCGCTGCTGATCACGAATACGGTGCTCACGTCGAAGACGGGCGAGATCGTGGACAGCCTCGAGATGGCCTCGGTGAAGGCCCTCAACGTGATCTCGGCGAACGCCCGGCGACAGGTCGAGGCCTAGGGGCAGCGCTGGGATGGCCAGGCAACACCACTACCGGCGCCGCACGGGCGAGCCGCCCGAACCGGACATGACCACCTTCCTGAACCTGATGGTGGTGCTGGTTCCCTTCCTGCTCATCACGGCGGTGTTCTCGCGCATCACCATCGTGGAGCTCAGCCTGCCGAGCTCGGAGGGCGGATCGGCGGCTCCCAACGAGCCGAGCTTCCGGGTGGAGGTGATCGTGCGCGAGCAGGGCCTCGAGGTCTCCAACGGCTCGCTCGTGATCGCCACCATCCCGAAGGTCGACGGCGAGTACGACCTCGACACGCTGTCCGAGTACGTGGTGGCGCTCAAGCGCGACCACCCGGGCGAAGACGACGCCTCGGTGCTGCTCGAGCCCGACATCCAGTACGACCACCTCATCCAGGTGATGGACGTGGTGCGAAGCACCGAGCGCAAGGAGGACGGCTCCGAGCAGGTGGCCCGGGTGGCGCTCTTCACCGACATCGCGATCGGAGACGCACCGTGAAGAACTCCCGCCGCATCAAGCGCATGTCGAGGAATCGGCACAAGGTCACCAAGATGAACCTGACGTCGCTGATGGACGTCTTCACCATCCTGGTCTTCTTCCTGCTCGTGAACTCCGCCACCACCGAGGTGCTGGAGACGCCCAAGCAGATCACGCTGCCCGCCTCCGTGGTGGAAGAGAAGCCCCGCGAGACGGTCGTGATCTTCATCAGCCCCACGGAGGTCACCGTGCAGGGCCAGCCCGTGGTGCGCGTGGAAGAGATCCTCGCGACGCCCGAGCCCAACATCGCGCCCGTGAGCCAGCGGTTGGCGGAGGTGAGCGCGAACGTGATCGGCCTCAAGACGAAGACCGTGGCCGAGAGCAAGGAGGTCACGATCCTCGCGGACAGGTCGGTTCCCTTCACCGTCATCAAGAAGGTCATGTCGACGTGCACGAGCCAGGGCTTCGCGCGCATCTCCCTGGCCGTGCTCCAGAAGGCCTCCCAGGCCTCGCAGACCTAGAGCGAGACATTGGACCCTCGATCACCCCACCACGACCCGCTCCGCGCAGAGCTGCGCAGGGCCCGCGAGAGGCTCGAAGCCCTCGTCGGCGAGCTGCGGGCTGCGGACGCCGCGCTCGAGAGCCTCGCCGAGGAGCGCGAGTCGCATCGGCTGCTCGAGCAGGCCTGCGCGACGCTCGAGGTGCTGCGCGAGCGCGGCGCCGACCGGCTCTTCTGGGGCGAGGGCGCGAGCGGCGAGGAGCACCTGCGCCAGGTGCGCCGGCGCATGGAGGCCTTCGAGAAGCGCCTGCACGAGGCGGAGGAACGCCGCCAGGAGATCCTCGAGGCCATCGAGCGGCAGGAGGAGAGCACCGAGGACATCGCCGGCGAGGTGCTGCAGGCCGAGTGGCAGGCCGAGCAGCGCAGGCTCGAGTGGTCGCTGGAGCGCGAGATCACGCGGCTTCCCGACCGCGAGATCGTCATGCCCTGGACCCACGGCGGCGAGGACGACCAGCGCTTCCGCAAGTCGCTGGCGGCGTCGCTGCTGATCAGCGTGCTCCTGGGCCTGCTGATCCCTCGGATCGACCTGCCGATTCCCGAGGTCTGGGAGCCGATCGAGGTGCCGGAGCGCCTGACGCGGCTGATCCAGGAGCAGAAGCCGCTGCCGCCTCCGGTGGAGCCCCAGCCCACCCGGACGGCCCAGAAGGACGAGAAGAAGGCCGCCGACGAGCCCAAGTCGGCGGAGCCCGCGCCCGAGCAGAAGGTGGCCGCCACGGAGTCGAAGGGCATCCTGGCCTTCCGCGAGCAGTTCTCGGCGCTGGCCGAGGCCACGCCCGCAGACCGGCTCGGCGCGCAGGCCCGCATCTCGAGTGCGGGCGCGGCCGGCAGCGCGCGTCCGCAGCGCTCGATGGTCGCGACCGCGGCGCCGTCCGCGAGCGGCGGCATCAACCTGGCCTCCCTGAGCCGCGACGTCGGGAGCGGCGGCGGCGAGGGGATCGAGCGCGTGCAGGTCGTGCGGGCCACGAGCTCGATCGGCGCCGTGGGCGAATCGGATCGGCCCCTGAGCGACGGCCCGGGCCCCTCGCGCACCGACGAGGAGATCCAGATCGTCTTCGACCGCCACAAGGCGGCGCTCTACCGGCTCTACAACCGCGAGCTGCGCAAGAACCCGACGCTGCAGGGCCAGATGGTGCTGCGGCTCACGATCGAGCCCGACGGCTCGGTCTCCCTCTGCGAGCTCCAGTCCACCGACATGAAGGCGCCCCAGCTCTCGGCGCGCGTCGTGGAGCGCGTGAAGAGCTTCGACTTCGGCGCGAAGGAAGGCATTCCGCCGGTCACGATCCTCTACCCGATCGACTTCCTGCCCGCGGCGTGAGCGGGCCAGCAAGAGAGGCAGACACCACAAGGAGACCCCACCGACAAGGTCGCGACACGTTCGCTTCCCCCCCGGTGAAACGAGGACAGCATTGGTCCGTAGCGATCAAAATCGGGTGAAGGCACTCGGCAGCAGGCTCGGCCTCCTGTTGCTGGGGCTCTGTGCCCTGCTGTCCGCCGCCGCTCCGGCCGCCGCGCAGCCGGCCACCTGCCCGGGCGCGCTGGCCACGGCGCCGATCATCGCCCACGACTTCGGGTTCAGCTTCTGCGAGCTCTGCGACGTGGGCCAGGCGCGGATCGAGATCCAGAACCCCTTCGAGCCGCTCGACGACGTGGACTTCTCGGAGATCATGGTCGTCGAGGATCTGCTGGCCTCGGGGCTCACCTACGTCCCGAACACCACGACCTTCACCGGCATCAACGTCGCGGCCCCGGCGGTGGTCGAGCCGGTCGTGAGCGGGGCCAACGGCTCGGTCCTCACCTGGACGATCGCCCCTGCCTACGTGCTGCCGGGCCTGGCCGGCGCGCCCGCGAACCGGGCGACCCTGGTCATCGAGTTCGACGTGCGGCGACATCCGGCGGTCGGCGAGGAGGGCCTCGTCGCCGCGAACCGCAACATCGACGCCACCGTCGACTTCGTGCCGAGCTGTGCGCCCACCGAGCGCTACGCCCGCTCCACCGGCCCCGGAACGCTGCCCCTCCGCGAGCCCATCCCCCAGATCACCAAGGGCGGGCGCAACGTCGACGCCAACCAGGGCGCCGGCAGCTACTCCGACCCCGTCTACGGCCACGAGAACGACGACGTCATCTGGCGCATCGAGGTGGAGAACAACGGCCTGGCTCCCCTCCAGGACTTCGAGTTCACCGACTCGATCGTGCCGGGCAACTTCGACATCGACTTCGTCTGCGACAACGAGGCCGACGCCACGGCCGCGGCGGGCGGCGCCTCGCCCGCGGGCTGCGTGTCGCTCGCCGGCACCACCACGACGATCACCGACTTCGACGTGCGCGCCGCCTTCGGCGGGGCCGCGAACCCCTACATCGTGGCGCCGCCCGGCGGGAGCGGCTTCTACTACCTCGTGGGCAAGGTCACCGACTCCTGCACCAACCGGGTGAACACCGTCTCCGACGTCGAGTGGGGCTGCCAGGCGCAGCCGCCCACCGGCGGGATCGCGGTGACCTCCACGGGCGTCACGGCCGGCGACACGGCGCTGCTCAGCACCCGATCGGTGGCCTCGGGGGTGGACGTCGACGTCTTCCTCACCGGCACCACCACGTCGCAGCCCATGGGCACCAACGGCCAGGTGCGCATCCGCATCCGCAACCAGAGCGGTGGCACGATCAAGGGCGAGGCCGCGGGCCTGCGCATCCAGGACCTGCTGCCGCCCCAGTACGTGATCGATCCGACCTTCACGCCCACGGTGACCATGTCGCCCGCCTACGGCGCCTACCCCGGCATGATCGACACGGTGCAGTGGACGAACCCGGCGGCGGGCACCTTCCCGCTGGTCACCAGCGAC
>JAAUXZ010110011.1_pt1 | contig 10367 bp, 9 predicted proteins | sample 7278131 | NCBI WGS metagenome assembly JAAUXZ01 (sample SAMN14350119, study PRJNA611818) | marine sediment metagenome | isolation source: surface marine sediment (3m) | place: French Polynesia: Moorea | collected 2018-08
AGCCTTGGGCCATGCGGCCAGGGCCATCTGTGGGGTCAGCAGACCTGCGCTGGCAGCGATACCTGCCACACCCGCAGCCATGCTGCCTTTCAGAAATAATCTGCGCTTTGTATTCATGTATGGACTCCTACTTTGTAGTATTTGCGCTTATGCACAAATCTGCTACAAAAGGCATGCCAAACAGAAAAACACTATAAATAACAGGGTGTTAACAGATTTTCGGACTACTTAGATGCCATTGCAAATTGCAATATGCAACGCGCGAGGTTGCAATTTGCACTACTCAGTCTTGAAAGATTGCAATTTGCGCCAGAGGGTCGATTTATTGATGCCCAGCACCTCCGCCGTCTTATCACGACTGCCCTGCATCTGATCGAGGACCTTGAGAATATAGCGACGCTCCAGGGTATGCAGGTCAGGCAGATCATGGTCGAGGGTATCAGCTTCAGGCTGTGTTGCGGTATCAGCCATCCCATCAGTCTCAGCAGGCAGGTCTAGCAGGTGCAGTTCTGCACTGTCGGAAAGGGCGATGTGCCGCTCCACCAGGTTACGCAGTTCACGCACATTACCCGGCCAGGCGCACTGCATGAGACGCTCGACCGATGCAGTATCGAATCCAGTGATGTTGCGACCATACTTGGCAGAGAATTCCTCGATTGCCGCCTGTAACAGGAGGGGAATGTCCTCACGGCGGTCGCGAAGTGGCGGCATCATGATCTTGACCACGTTCAGACGGTGGTAGAGGTCATGTCGGAATGAACCCTGTATGACCATGGCCTCAAGGCTGCGGTTAGTTGCCACCACAAAGCGCACATCAATATCAATCGGTGTGACGCCCCCTACCCTGACGACCTGCTGCTCCTGCACGACACGCATCAGCTTGGTCTGCATACTGTCAGAGATATTACAGATCTCATCGAGAAAGACCGTCCCCCCCGAGCCCACCTCAAGCAGGCCCTGCTTGGTATGTGTGGCGCCAGTGAAAGCGCCCTTTTCATGGCCGAATAACTCGCTCTCAAGCAGGGTGTCTGTCAGGGCACCGCAGTCGATCACGATGAACGGACGATCCGCATCAGGCCCTGCCTGGTGTAATGCACGGGCGACCAGCTCCTTGCCCGTCCCCGACTCTCCTTCGATGATGACGTTACAGCGGATATCAGCGACCTTATCGATGACCTTGTAGATCGTCTGCATCTCCTGCGACTTTCCGATCATGCCGTAACGCAGTCGCTCATCAGAGATCTGCCTGCGCAGCAGGCGGTTCTCCTGCTTCAGGCGAGTTGACTCCATGCTGCGCTCAATCTGCATCAGCAGTTCATCGATATCGTAAGGCTTCTTAATAAAGTCCGAGGCCCCCAGGCGCATGGCTTCTATGGCATTTTCCACCGTGGAGTAACCGGTAATCATGATGAAGGGGGTTTCTTCATTGATTTCACGCACGGCCTTGAGGAAGGTCATACCATCCATGCCCGGCATGTTCAGATCGGAGATTATGAGGTCGGCACCCTCCCGGCTGAAATCAGCTAGCGCATCACGAGCATCAACGAAGACATCCGCCGTATATTCCGTACCTCTGAGCAGTCGCAGGAACAGCTCCCCTGCCTTGGGCTCATCATCAACAAAGAGGATTCGAGGGGCTGTACTCATCAGGTATTCGGGGCCGTCTTGGGTAAATGGATCAGGACACAGAGTCCGTGAGGCTCAATATTATGCACCGAAATCGTACCTCCATGGCGCTGAATAATACCAAGACTGATCGACAGCCCCAGGCCGGAACCCTTGCCGACCGGTTTGGTGGTGAAAAACGGATCAAAGAGTTTATCTTTCAGCTGTTCACTCACGCCCTCACCCTGGTCCGAGACACTCACCTCCAGCATTGCCTCATTCAGAGAATGCGCCTTCACCTCGATTGCTCCGTTTCTCGGACTTGCCTGGATGGCATTAAGCAGCAGGTTGACCATGACCTGCTGTAACTGGGTGAAGTCACCCTCTACATACAAATCTGAATCGGTTTCGGCGTGGATCTCCACCCCCTCATCCATGGCTACCTGATGAACCAGTGCAACCGATCCGTCGACCAGGTTAGGCACACCGATATTCGTATAGTGCGGTGTCTCCTGGCGGGCAAAATTCAGGATGCCATGTACGATCCTGGAGGCCCGTTCAGTCTCTTCCTGCAGGGAGTTCAGGTCATCGAGCATAGGGGAGCGCTTATCTGGCAGATCCCTGCGGATGAGTTTTACCAGGGCCATGATGTTATTCAGGGGATTATTGATTTCATGACCGATACCGGCCGCCATCTCACCAATCGAGGCGAGTTTTGCAGACTGCAGTAACTGACTCTCTGCCTCATCGCGCTTCTCTTCTGCCTTGCGGGTTTTATGCGCCATGTAGTTAAAGGCGTTCTGTAACACTTTGATCTCTTCGGTCACTGAGGCAGGGCTTCTGCTGATCGGCTGGCCACGAGCAAATGACTTCAGGTTCTCCGCCAGCTGGATGATGGGAGTGGCCAGCCTTAGGGAGCCAAGCTGAGCAAGGACGATGCTGGCAAACAGCGAGACGCCGCCAATCAGTGCAATCGAAATGCGCAGACGTGCATAGGGCGCCACGATCTCCTCCATCGGCACAATCGTGGCCACGACCCAGCTGATGAGCTGATTGGGGTAGGGGAGGTATTCCGCATAATAGACCCGGAATTCGCTATCCTTCGTCTCAAATACTCCGCTGGGCTGACTGAATACGGCCTCGGTGAGCTGCTCATTGAGAGACTCGGAAAGACGCTGATCCGGGGGCTTGGCCACACTGAAGACATGACCCTTGCGCTGATCGTAGAGTAGCAGGCCGTTGCGTTCAGACTGGTCCGGATTCAGTTCAACAATCATCAGCTTGCCCTCGTACAACCTGGGCGACATCTCCAGGATACGATCGACCTGGGCCCCGATCGAGTTCACCAGCAGGAAGCCGGTGATATCCTGCATCCTGTCCTGAAGGGGGACAACGGCATCCAGCATTGGCGGCAGTCCACCAAATGCAAACTCGCTATGCGAACCGGGCAACAGCACATAAGAGACCTGCCCGGGCGCAAGGGTGCGCATCTCTTCGAAGAAGAAATCATCGACCGCCTCAGGCTCTGCATAGGGGTAGGGCTTGATGCCGGTAACGGCATCATTGATCTGTGATCCGAAGCGGACCTTGATGACTGAATTGGCATCCTCGTCGAGGACCCGGATAGTCCCCACGTCGAGAAACACGGCCTGGAATTCTTCCAGGAAGGCCGCGAGATTGTCTCGATTCTGTTCAAAGCCCTGAATCTCTTCGCCATCGGCCTCGGCAAGAATCTCCCCGAAGGCCAGCATGGATGGTGAGACCGACAGGGCCTCTATGACATCGCGTTCGAAGGTCAGCCGTCGCTCAATCTCGGTAACCAGGTAATCCAGGCCCCCGATCATCTGGCTATCTACCTGTTCCCGGTGCTGCTGCTCGCTGTAATAGGTCACCGCCAGCACCATCAGGGTCATGGGTACCACGGTTGCCACGAATACCCAGAGAAAGATGTTGCTGCGTATCCTCATGACCTTACCACTGCCTTAGCGCTGCTTCGGCGCGGTCATTCTCGGGTCGTGCCACCAGGCCGGCCGAGGCAATGGTTACCGAGAATTCTGCCCGGTCAGCCATGGGCAGATACACTGCACTGCCATACAGGGTATCCGCCAGGGGAAGGGAATATTTTCGAATCAGGCGCCACAGATCCAGGCCCTGGTCCTGTGCAAGCTCATGGCTGGAGAGCGTCTGTTCGCTGGCGGAATCGAGATACCGGCCTGAGAGTCGCTCGAGTCGATACTGGGGTTCCATGCCCAGCAGCTGGGCATAACCCTGCCATTTCAGGACCCGGGCATCGACCTGCCACTCATCGCCATGCAGCTCATAACTCGCCGTGCGACCATCCTCAAAGCTAAGGCGGGCCAGATACTGCTGTGGACCCAGACTGGTGAACATGATCCTCAGGACATCCTGCTCCTGGGTCAGGCGATGATAGGTCGCGAGGTTACTGGCCACCAGGACAAAGACCATACCCAGGCCCAGTAGGGCGAAGGCGCCCGTACCGCGCAGGCCGGCAACGACCAGTCGCATCCTGCGCAGGCTCATCAGCGATGTGACCAGCATCCAGCCACCAGCAGTCAAAAGGGTAAGGACTATCCAGTCCAGGGGTGACATCCACTCACTCATGAGGGCACTATGGCTGGGCACTTCTGTCGGGTCAATACAGCCGGACGGGATGACAGGTTATAATCGCCGGATATTTGCTTGTCGCAGGAAATGAACAGGATGCAATCTGGATTACACAGCTCTTTAATGGCCCTCATAATCATCGCCATCCTCTTCTGCGTTGCCGGCTGTGGCCAGAAAGGCCCCCTCTATCACCCAGAAGAAGAACAAAAGCAAGGATAAAGCACTGTGGATTACTTTCAGTACCGGGGCTCGAGCCTGTATGCAGAGGATATCTCTGTCTCGGAGATTGCTGCCCGTTATGGCACCCCCGCCTATGTCTATTCCAGAAAGACCATCGAGCGTCACTGGCATGCCTTTAATGATGCGCTGGGCGACCATCCCCACCTGGTCTGCTATGCGGTCAAGGCCAATTCCAATCTCGCCATCCTGAACCTGCTTGCGCGCATGGGCTCCGGTTTCGATATCGTTTCAGGTGGAGAACTACAACGCGTAATCAGGGCCGGCGGAGATCCCGGCAAGGTCGTGTTCTCGGGCGTAGGTAAGTCTGAGCAGGAGATTCGTTTAGCCCTGGAGGCTGGCATACGCTGCTTCAACTGTGAGTCAGAATCTGAGCTGGAACGTATCAACCATGTAGCAACGCAGATGGATCGCATGGCACCGGTCTCAATCCGTGTGAATCCGGATGTCGATGCCGAGACCCATCCGTACATCTCCACGGGCCTGAAGGAAAACAAATTCGGCGTCGATATCGATGATGCTATCCGTGTCTATCAGAAGGCTGCGGCAATGACCCATATCGATATCCATGGCATCGACTGCCACATCGGCTCACAGCTCACCAGCCTGGACCCTTTCCTGGATGCCCTGGACCGCGTGCTGGCGCTTGCCGACAGACTCAGGGAGTCAGGCATTAATATCCGCCATCTCGACCTGGGTGGTGGGCTGGGTGTGCGCTACCGGGATGAGGCCCCGCCTGAACCAGCAGACTATGCCGCTGCCTTACTGGAGCGTCTCAGGAATACCGACTACGAGATACTCATGGAGCCGGGCAGGGCGATCATGGCCAATGCCGGCATCCTGCTGATGACCGTCGAGTACCTGAAACATACCGAGCACAAGAACTTTGCCATCGTTGATACTGCGATGAACGATAATATGCGTCCGGCCCTGTACTCGGCCTGGCAGGAGATTATTCCTGCCGAGACCCGCGAGGCCTGTCCCACCCGTGCCTATGACATCGTTGGCCCGGTCTGTGAGACCGGCGACTTCCTGGGTAAGGACCGCATGATCAACGTGGAGCAGGGTGATGTCCTGGTCATGCGCTCGGCAGGTGCCTACGGTTCTACCATGAGCTCCAACTACAACACGCGCCCTCGCGCCGTGGAGCTGATGGCCGATGGCGACCAGGTCCACGTCATCCAGGAACGTGAAAACTTCGAACAGATGATCGCCGGAGAGCACATCCTCGAAGGCTAGAACCACAAAATACAGACACCAGGGAGGGTATCTGCATGGCAATCAGGGACTGGAAGTCCGAAGAACGACCCCGTGAAAAACTCCTTGCCTCCGGCCCGGCATCTCTCAGTGATGCCGAGCTGCTGGCGATCTTCCTCAGGACCGGGCTACCCGGTAAGTCCGCTGTCGATCTGGCCCGCGAACTGATCACAGGATTCGGTTCACTACGCAATCTGCTATCTACTGATGTCCACAGCTTCTGCGCACACAAAGGCCTGGGTACAGCCAAGTATGCCCAGTTGCAGGCCGTTCTGGAGATGAGCCGTCGCCACCTCATGGAAAATATGCAGCGCGGGGATGCCTTCACGAACCCAGCGGAGACACGAAACTACCTGTCCATGCGTCTACGCGATCGCAGCCAGGAGGTCTTTGCCTGCCTGTTTCTGGATAACCGTAACCGCCTGATCGCATTCGAGGAACTCTTCTATGGCACCATTGACGGCGCCAGTGTGCACCCACGTGAGGTGGTCAGAAGAGCCATGCAACACAATGCCGCGGCCCTGATCCTGGCACACAATCACCCTTCAGGTATCGCAGAACCCAGCCAGGCCGATCAGCAGATCACCCGGCGCCTGGAGGATGCCCTTGGACTGATTGATGTTCGGGTGCTCGACCACATCGTGGTCGGTGATGAATGTGTCTCTTTTGCGGAACGCGGGCTGATCTAGACTGCGGTACTACCCAGGGCATCCAGCAGGCGATCGACCTGCTCCTCACTGTGCTCTGCACTGAAGGTAAATCTCAGGCGGGCGGTCCCCCGCGGTACGGTCGGCGGGCGGATCGCCGTAACGAGCAGCCCGCGCTCCAGCAAGGCCTCGCTCATGGCAACGGCATTCGCCGCATCCCCGACCAGCATGGGCTGAATCGCGGTCTCAGAAGGCATGAGCTCAAGACCCAGCTGGGCCATCCCTGTCCGGAAGCGAGCGATCAGGGACTGTAGCCTTTCACGCCGCCAACCTTCTTCGTCTACCAGCCGGAGACTCTCCAGGGTGGCCGCTGCCACGGCGGCGGGCATCGCCGTCGTGTAGATATAGGTCCGCGCCGACTGGATCAGGTATTCAATCAGGTCCTCGCTGCCGGCTACAAAGGCCCCGGCTGTACCCAGTGCCTTACCCAGCGTACCCATCAGGATGGGCACCTCGGACTGATCCAGACCGAAGTGTTCCAGGCTGCCACGCCCGTTCGCCCCAAGCACGGCAATACCATGGGCATCATCGACCATGAACCAGCTACCAGCCTGACGGGCAGCGGTCGCCAGCTCCGGCAGGGGGGCAATATCCCCATCCATGCTGAACACGCCATCTGTCATGACCAGGCTCTCGCGATCTGTATTGCCCTTAAGCCTCTCTTCCAGGTTGTCAGCATCGGCATGGGGATAGCGCTGTATTCGTGCGCCGGACAGCAGTCCCGCATCGATCAGCGAGGCATGGTTCAGGCGATCTTCCAGGACCAGGTCGCCACGACCGACCAGGCTGCTGGCCACACCGAGATTGGCCATATATCCGGTTGAGAAGAGCAGGGCGCGGTTGCGCCCGGTGAATGCCGCCAGCGCATCTTCGAGTTCGTGATGGATACGGGTATGCCCATTAACCAGGTGGGCAGCACCAGCACCCACACCATAGGTGTTGGCAGCAGCCTGAAAGGCAGACACTACGCGGGGATGGCTGGCCAGACCAAGATAGTCGTTACTGCAGAAGTTAAGCACCTCGCGGCCATCCACAACCATGATCGGGGCTTGTGGCCCTTCATGGATACGCCGGCTGCGGTAGAGCCCCTGCTGCCGCCGCTGTTCCAGTTCGGCAGCGAGATCCTTCATTGCTGTTGTTGCTGCGCCTGCTGGGCCTGTTCGACCAGGTGACTGCCACAGGCATGATGCTGAGGGTCCTCATCCAGCTCAGTGGCATGCAGACCCAGTCTTGCAAACAGCTGTTCATCCCTGCGAGCCTCGGCATTATCCGTGGTCAGCAGACGATCACCATAGAAAATAGAATTCGCACCGGCAAAGAAACACAGGGCCTGCATCTCGTCGGTCATCTCGGTACGCCCCGCCGAGAGGCGCACATCGGACTTCGGCATCAGGATGCGAGCCACGGCGATGGTGCGTACGAATTCGATGGGATCCAGCTCATCGATTCCATGCAGGGGTGTCCCCTCGACCTGCACCAGCAGGTTGATCGGCACGGACTCGGGATGCTGAGGCATGTTGGCTAGCTGCTGCAGCATGGAGGCGCGATCACGTTCCGTCTCACCCATGCCCAGGATGCCGCCTGAACAGACATTGATACCCGCCTGGCGCACATACTCCAGGGTATCCAGGCGATCCTGAAATTCACGGGTAGAGATGATATTGCCGTAGAACTCGGGCGAGGTATCCAGGTTGTGGTTGTAGTAATCCAGGCCGGCCTCTTTGAGCCGCTGCGACTGCGCCTCGGTGAGCATGCCCAGGGTCACACAGGACTGCAGACCCAGTTCTTTAACACCATGGATCATCTCAATGACCCGGTCCAGGTTCTTGTCCGTCGGATTGCGCCACGCGGCGCCCATGCAGAAACGCGAGGCCCCATTGTCCCTGGCCTCCCTGGCAGCCGCCATGACTTCTTCAAGCGGTAGCAGGCGCTCACGCTCCAGTCCGGTGTCATTGGTGGCACTCTGGGAGCAGTAGGAACAGTCCTCGGGACAGGCGCCCGTCTTGATCGAAAGCAGGGTGCTGATCTGCACGCCATTGGGATCATGATGCTCGCGGTGCAGGCTATGTGCCTGGTACAGGAGGTCATTGAACGGCATATCAAACAGGGCACCGATCTCTTCAATGCTCCAGTCGTGTCTCAACTCAGTCATGCTGTCCTGCCTCAAAAACGGTGTCTTCCCAGTCATCACGATTGATTTTGCGAATATCGTGTATCGACCAGGGAACGATGACCAGTACCGAGACTGCCCAGAAAGCCAGGTAGTAACGGATATCGACCGGGAAAAAGGTTCCGGCCACGACCAGGAAGCCGGTCAGTGCATAAAAGCGATAGGCCGCCTGCTGAGTATAGTGGCCAACCTTGGGGTTGGGATGATGTCGATTAAATGCATAAAATAGCATCGACCCACCGAACCACAGGGCAACAAACGGAATTGGAATCAACACGGCGATGATATTGCCGTAATTGAAGAACTTGGCTGCATTGGCTGCAGAGCGACCGCTGACTACGGTCCCGGCTTCCTGACTCATATTAGGGGGGCTGCTTGCAAAACCAGCAAGTCTATTGCATCGCCCATCGCTGTCAACTTACAAACGCTGAGGGAAGGAACCCACATGCAGCAAATAATGCGAATTATCAATGGCCTGCTTCCGGGCAGCTGTCTCTTATGCGGTGCTGACTGCGAGTGGGGCCAGCAGCTCTGCTCAGACTGCCTGCCACTGCTCCCGGTTAATACCCATGCCTGCCAGCAATGCGCAATACCCATCCCGGCAGGAAACCGGCTCTGCGGCCAGTGCCTGAAACGCCCTCCACCCACTGATTTCAGCTATTGCCACTGGCAATACCGACCACCCATGGACCGCCTGATTCATGCCCTCAAGTTCCGGGCCGACCTGAGCATGGCCCGCACCCTGGGCAGGCTCATGCTTCCTGAACTGGAGCAACTGGACCGACCGGAACTACTGATCCCCGTCCCCCTGCATCCCGCCCGTCTCAGGCACAGAGGTTATAACCAGGCCATCGAGATCTATCGAGAGGCTGCCCAATCCCTGGCCATACCCATGGCACGCCACCACGTGGTGCGCACCCGGGCCACCCGGCCTCAGGTCGAACTGGATGCCAGGAAGCGAAGAAGCAATCTACGGGGCGCCTTCCTGGTCAGGGACACCATACCCGCACATGTGGCCATCCTGGATGATGTCATCACCACGGGCACCACGGTCAATGAACTGGCGAAGACGCTGAAGCGGGCAGGGGCCGAGAAGGTCAGCGTATGGGCAGTGGCCCGGGCCGAGGGACCTCAGCGAAGCTGATAATCGACCACGATAGAGATAAAGATCACCAGGCCAAGCCAGTGATTATTCAGGAAGGCCTGGAAACAGGCCTGCGGCTCCCGATCGAGGATCAGCCATTGCTGGTAAAGCGAAAACAGGGCCGCTGCGATCAGGCCTGCCCAGTAGGCCCATCCCATACCTGCCTGCTCACCAGCCAGGTACATGCACGCCAGGAACAGGAGCTGCAGAAGCCCGACCATGAACCGGTCCATGTCACCAAACAGAATGGCCGTCGACTTCACACCGATCTCCAGGTCATCCTCTCGGTCGGTCATGCCATACATGGTGTCATAGGCGGTGGTCCAGAGCAGGGTACCCATAAACACCAGCCAAGCCACCGGGGGTGGAAATTCACCCGTCTGTGCAGAGAAGGCCATCGGGACTGCCCAGCCAAAGGCCGCGCCCAGGTGCACCTGCGGCAGGTGATGAAAACGCTTCATGAACGGGTAGCTGGCCGCCAGCAGGATGGCGACAACGGAAAGCTGGATGGTCAGCCAGTTAAGCTGTAACGCCAGGGCAAAGGCCAGCAGCCCCAGCACCAGGAACACACCCATGGCCTCCTTTGACGTGATTAGTCCCGCGGCAAGTGGACGCTGCGTGG
>JAAUXZ010174735.1_pt1 | contig 10367 bp, 6 predicted proteins | sample 7278131 | NCBI WGS metagenome assembly JAAUXZ01 (sample SAMN14350119, study PRJNA611818) | marine sediment metagenome | isolation source: surface marine sediment (3m) | place: French Polynesia: Moorea | collected 2018-08
ACGATCACACCGGGATCCCGCAGGTTTGCCTCGATCCAGGATGCGAACGCAAGGCCCGCCGCGGCGGCCTGCAGCTCGTTACTGGCGATCGGGGCACACCGCAGGCCTCTATGGCGCTCTCGATCGCGCTTGGCACTGTGCCGGCCGCTGCGGCGGGCCTTGCGTTCGCATCCTGGATCGAGGCAAACCTGCGGGATCCCGGTGTGATCGTTCTTACCCTGTCCGGCTACGGCATACTCATGGCATTCGCCGATCGTTTCTGCCGCAGCTCGCGGTCCATCGCCGACGTCCGCCTCGGCGACGCGCTCGTCATCGGCTGTGCGCAGGCGCTGTCGCTGATCCCGGGTACATCGCGGTCGGGCGTCACGATCACCGCCGCGCGCTTCTTGGGCTTCGACCGCAGGGACGCGGCCCGCTTTTCTTTCCTGCTGTCTGCACCTGTTATATTGCTGGCAACGGCGTACAAGGGATTCGAGCTCGTCACCGGCGATGACGCCGTCGCCTGGGGACAGCTGGCGCTGGGCGCACTCGTCGCGGCCGTGGTTGCCTACCTGAGCATCGAGTTCTTCATGCGATTCGTCAGCCGCATCGGATTGATGCCGTTTGCGGTTTATCGTCTCGCGCTGGCAGCAGTGATCCTCTATGTCCTCGTATAAGGCCCTGGCGTTACTGGCATTTGCGGCTCCCGCCATTGCGGGGGAGGGATTCGTCGTCGGCACCGGCATTGAGTCCGACAGTTCGGACGGGCTCGCCATGGCGGCGCTCGGCGAATACGCGATCACCGAGAAGACCTGGCTGTCCGGGTTGGTTGTGCGCAATACGGTCGACCAGGAAGGCAGTACGGAGATCGATTCGTGGCTCGGTAGCGTCGGCTTCGATCACTGGTTCGAACCCGTCGGCGCGCGGGTCAGCCTCTCCTACTGGGGCGACAGCGATTCGCTCGACTCGACGGATTACCTGGGATCGCTGTATTGGCGTAGCGAGGGGTTCTACTTCTCGGGCGAGTACGAGTATCGCGATTTCGAAATCGATCTGCCTGCCGTGGATTTCTTCGCTGCGCGGCGCGCAAGCTTCGACGCTGACGGTATCGGTCTCACGACGCGCTTCGACATCACGGACGACCTGGACTTGCGGTTATCGGGCATGGATTACGATTACAGCGTCGACCTCAGTCTCGACGACAATCGGCGTCCGCTGCTCGAGCTCCTCGTCTTTTCTCGCCTCAGCCTGATTAACAGCCTCGTCGACTACCGGGCGTCGGCGTCGCTCGGTCTCGATTTCGGCGACCACCGAGTCGAGCTCGACGTCGCCAAGACGAAGGGCGAAGTCGATGGCGGCGAGACGATCTCGACGACGCTGCGATTCCTGAACCCGCTCGGCGACACGGCCGATATCGAATTCGCACTGGGTCGGGACGACTCCGACCTCTACGGCGACGTTACCTTCCTGTCAATCTTCCTGTTCTTCTACGGCGGCGGCTGAACGCTTGAATTCGGCGAGCGCCCTCTTGCGAGCGCGACGAATGGCTGTCGGAATCCTGCGTCCCTGGTGCTCCCTGGAAATCGACGCGGCGTCGACCGCTGAGGCACAGGCGAATGCGCGCCGCAGGTAATCGGCCTGCGGATAGAGCCTGTCCTCCAGTCCGGCACGTCCGCGGGCATCGGCCTCGCAGGCGACAAGGAAGCGCTCGAAGCGCACGGGACGCCGAAACGCGTCGGTCCTCTCGAACAGTCGCAGCAAGGTCTTAGGGCGCAGTTCGAGCGCGCGATGGCAGTGCGTATGGAACTCGGACACCAGCAGTGCGAGGTCCCGACAGCTATTGGGTATCGGGAGGCGCGTGGCAATCTGCCGGATCAGTTCGCAACCGCGGGCCTCGTGACCAGGGTGGCTCGGCAGCTTCGATTTCGTCGTGGTCCCCTTGCCGAGGTCGTGGGTCAGGGCGGCAAATCGCACGTCCAGCGCGTCACTTAACGCCTCGGCCTGCTCCAGTACCATCATGACGTGCAAGCCGGTGTCGATTTCCGGGTGCCATTTCTCCGGCTGCGGTACGCCGAACAGCGCTTCGACCTCGGGCAGCAGTACGCGCAAAGCGCCGCAGTCGCGCAGTACCTCGAAGTACACGCGAATGTCGCGCCCACGGAGCGCCTCCTCTGTTTCCTTCCAGACACGGTCCGGCACCAGCGCGTCGGCTTCACCGTTGCTTACCATGTGTTGCATCAAACCCAGGGTCTCCGGCGCGATCGTGAATCCCAAGTGCCGGTATCGCGCAGCGAATTTCGCGACCCGCAGGATTCGGACGGGATCTTCACCGAAGGCGTCGGAGACGTGCCGCAGGATACGATTGCCGATATCGTCGACACCGCCATAGGGGTCCACGAGATTGCCGAAGGCGTCCTTGGCGATGGCGTTGATCGTCAGGTCGCGCCGTCGCAGGTCGTCCTCGATGGTGACATCGGGCGACGCGTCGAAGTCGAAGCCGTGGTAGCCGGGTGCCGTCTTGCGTTCGGTACGGGCGAGCGCGTATTCCTCGTTGGTCTCCGGATGCAAGAACACCGGGAAGTCCCGGCCGACCCGGCGGTATCCGAGTTCGACGAGTTCGTCCGGTGTTGCGCCCACGACACACCAGTCCCGTTCCTTGTGTGGGATGCCGAGCTGTTCATCACGAACAGCGCCACCGACGAGGTAGATCTGCATCGCGCAATACTACCCGACAGTTGACGTTGCAGTCAGGGACACAGCAGAGTACCGCCATGCGATCGCCCGAACACCTGTCCGTCGCACTGCGCGCGTTGCTCGTCGTTGTTCTCTGCCTCGGCAACGGTGGCTGTTACTACATGCAGGCTGCATCCGGCCAGTGGAAGGTCCTGTCAAAGCGTGAGCCGATCGAGGAAGTACTTGCCCAAGACGATACGCCGGAAGAACTTGCCGCACGCTTGCGGCTGGTGCAGGACGCTCGCCGGTTCTCCATCGACGAACTGGCGCTGCCCGACAACGGCAGTTACCGGAGTTATGCCGACATCGAGCGAGAGTTCGTCGTCTGGAACGTGTTCGCCGCTCCGGAGTTCTCGCTGGAACCGAAGACCTGGTGTTTTCCGGTTGCAGGCTGCGTCAGCTACCGGGGTTATTTCTCACGCGACGCCGCATACCGCAAGTCCGAGAGCCTCGCGCGACGCGGCTACGACGTTGCCGTCGGCGGCGTCTCCGCGTACTCGACGCTCGGAAATTTCGACGACCCCGTGCTGAGCTCGATGATGCGCTGGGACGATATCCAGCTGGTCGCAGTGTTGTTTCACGAACTCGCGCACCAGGTGCTCTACGTGAAAGGGGATTCCGGATTCAACGAGTCGTTCGCGACGGCCGTCGAGGAGTTCGGTGTGAGGCGCTGGCTCGAGACGAACGGCCGTGCAAAGGATATCGCCATCTACCGCGAACGCCGGGAACTTCGCCAGTCGCTGATGTCGCTGGTCGCCTCGGCGCGCGAGGATCTTCGCGAGATCTATGCGGCATCCGAGGCCGACGGACAGAAACGGCTCGACAAGCAGACCAGGCTCGAGAAGCTGTCTGCCGACGTCGGTTCCCTGCTGGAAGCGTCAGGTCGGGACAGATCGAGCTGGTTGAGCGGTGAGCTCAACAATGCGCGCCTTATTTCAATGACGCTTTACGAAGGCCGGCTGCCCGGATTCCGTGCTTTGTTCACGGCCTGTGCCGACGACGTCCGCTGTTTCTATGCGAAAGCCATTGAGCTGTCGGAGCTCGGGAGAGAGGAGCGCGATGTGGCGCTCGACGAACTAGCGGGCAACAATCCGTGAGTTTTCGCTCGACACCTTGACGCGCCCGAGCTCGTCGGACAGGCGCAGAATCTGGCCCGTCATGCGCCAGTGGAAGATCGCCTGCGCGGACAGCACGCGTTTGACGTACTTGCGCGTCTCGTTGTAGGGGATGTTCTCGATCCAGACGCGCGCGTCCAGTTCGCCGTTCTCCGGCAGCCACCTGTCGACGCGATGCGGTCCCGCGTTGTACGCCGCAGTGGCCAGCACCTGGTTGCCATTGTAGCGCTCGGCCATCTGGCCGAGATATGTCGTGCCGAGGCGAATGTTGCTGGCGGGATTGGTCAGCGTTACCAGTCCGGAATAGGGCAGCTGGATCTCGCGTGCGACCTCGCGTCCCGTTGCCGGCATCAGCTGCATCAGTCCAATGGCGCCAGCGCGCGAACGCACATCGCGCATGAAGAGGCTCTCGCTGCGCGCAATGCCGTAAGCCCAGGTCGACGAGATGCGGGCGTCGCTCGACGACTGCTCGAACAGCGGCTGATACGGCAGCGGGTATCGCAGCGACAGATCGTCATACTCCTGCAGGCTCGCTGCCGTCGCGATCGCCCTCGAATGCCAGCCCCAGCGATTCGCCAGCACGGCCGCGTGCAGTTTTTGCTCCGGCGTGAAATGGCGAACCACGGCATCCCACTCGGAACGTCCGCGACCGTCCTGACCGACCAGGAATAGCTCGCGTGCCCGGACCAGTTCCGGCCGCGTCGCGAGCGAGGCGATGGCGGCCTCTTCCGCCGATAGCCGTTCATGGTCCAGCGCGTAGGCCTCGCCGAGTTCGTCGGCGGCGAGGAATCCGTAGTAGCTGCGCTCGTTGGCCAGCGCGCGTAACGCGGACTCGGCGGCCGCCTTGTCGCCGGTCTGTTCGAGCGCGACGGCGTTCCAGTAGCGCCACTCCTCCGATCCGCGTTCCTTGTCGGACATCGAGGCGATGTCGTTTTTCAGGCGGTGCCATTCACCATTGCGCAGGCTCGTGCGCGCGCGCCAGCGAGAGACCTCGTCGCTCTGTGCAGCCCTCGGCAGGGCGACCAGCATCTCGTAGGCGCCCGGGAGGTTGTCGCGTGCCGTCCACAGGGCGATGTGACGCGCCGTGCGCAGTCGCTGTTCGGCGGAGAACCGATGTTTCTTCGAGACGCGCTGCCAGGCTGCCCACGCTGCCTCCGGATCGCGGTAGCTCAGGCGCTCGAGTGCGTAGACCAACTGCTTGCGCGTAATTTCGCCGTAACCATGCAGGGCGTGATTCTCGAGGAACGCGTCGGGACTCGACTGCGCGCGCATCCACGCTGCCGCCTGGTCGACATGTTGCTGGTTGATGCGTTTGCCTAGCCAGCGGGCCAGTGAGAACTCGCGTGACTCGATGGCCAGCTTGTAACGATTGCGGTACTCGACCGGCCCCAGTAGCTGACTGTCCTCGAGATACTCGAATACCGGGTCGCATTCGTCGACCTGGCTCTTGCCCACCAGCCAGAGCTCGGTTGCGCGGCCATGGACACGGGCAGTGCGGCCAGCCTCGAGTTCGGCCTGCAAGGCGAGGCAATCGAGCCGGGCGATCTCCTGGCCCTGGTAAAACTGCTCGTAGATGCGACGGTAAGACTGCAAGTCGCCGGTCGCGGCAAGGTGCAGCGCGTAGCGATAGCGCAGTTCCCTTGCAGGACGCAGCGTGCCGTATTGTTCGAGGAAGGCATTGATCTCGGCATCGGGTGCCGTGCGCAAAGAGGCACGCAGGTACGTGGCACGGAGATCGGCCCACAACACGTACTGCTCGAGGGATTGTCGCTCGTCCGGACGCAGCTGTTCGACGGCGGTCCACTGGCCGCGCTCGACGTCGGGGAAGACGCGCTTGAAGAGCTCGCGTTGTTGTTCGATGCTCGCCCCGTTCGCCGTTGCAGCCAGCAGTGACGTCGCAATCAGTAGCAGAATGTTCCTGGCGAAGTCACTCGGGGTCATCGTCGGCCTTAGTTAAGGAGATACATGAACTTATGAATCTACCTTAATGATCAGTCGACGCTTCCGCAACTAACGGATCTGCAACATTAGCGATCGATCGCCCCGCTGAACGAGGAGGAACAGGATGCGGTTGTTCTCGGCGATTGTCGCCAGGTCCTGCAGCGATCGAATGGCATTGCGATTAACGGCCGTGATTATGTCGCCTGCACGCAATCCGCGCTGAGCGGCCGGGCTCCCTGGCTCGACCTCGGTGACTTCGACACCCCCGGCGCTGGTTACGCTGACCTGTGCGAAGCGGGCGCCGCTCAGACCCGGGTGCAGGTCGGCGCCGATGGAAGCGGCCGTCTGCTGCTGCCCCAACTGCGCGGTAGTCGACCGGGGTTCGCTGTCGCGCACATACTTGATGTCGACCGTGTCGCCGGAGCGCAGCAGGCCGATCGTGTTTCGCAGTTCGGCGGCCCCATCGACCTTTTCGTCGTTGACCTCGACGATAATGTCGCCGACTTCGAGTCCAGCTTCCTCGGCGGCGGACTCGGGCTCGATGTTGGTGATCAGGGCACCGCTCGTAACGTTGGTCTCCAGCGCTTCCGCCATCTCCGCATCGATCGTTTGGATCCGCACGCCGAGCAGGCCGCGCCGGACCTCGCCAAAATCGAGTATCTGGCCCATTATCGAACTGGCGATCTCGGTCGGTACGGCGAAACCGATGCCGACGTTGCCGCCCGAGCGGCTGATGATGGCCGAGTTGATGCCGATCAGTTCGCCGTTCATGTTGACGAGCGCGCCGCCGGAGTTGCCGGGGTTGATAGAAGCGTCGGTCTGGATGAAGTCCTCGTAACCGTCGCGGCTGATGCCGGTTCGGCCGACTGCGCTGATGATGCCGGACGTGACCGTGTGTCCGAGCCCGAAAGGATTGCCGATGGCGATGACGAAATCGCCGACACGGGCGCTTTCCGAATCACCGATGGGCATGTCCGTCAGGCCGTTTGCTTCTACCTTGATGACGGCGATGTCGGTTGCCGGGTCGGAGCCGATGACCTCGGCATCGAGGATCTCGCCGTCGATCAGCGATATCTGGATTTCGTCGGCTTCCGCGACGACATGATGGTTCGTCAGGATATAGCCGCGCTCGGCATCGACGATGACGCCGGAGCCGGCACTCTGCACCTGCTGCTGACCGCCGGGCGAATCCGGAAAACCGAAGAACCGGCGGAAGGCGTCATCGCCAAACGGATTGCGGCGAGCGACCGTCTGACTGACACGGATATTTACGACGGCCGGCGATACCGTCTCGACCAGAGGCGCCAGGCTCGTTACGGGCCGGTCGCCAATGCTGACGGGCAGCGCTGCGTGCGCGCCTGTCAGCGCCAGCATGGCAAGCAACAAGCCGGATCCGAGAATTCGTACTTTCATCATCTTTTCAGTGCCTCGATCGATGCGCCCTCACTATTCAGGCAATCGTTGCAGAGATTAGTTTCAACGAGCTGAATCGCCCGTGAACGTTGTCATTATAGGCTGTTCTGGTAATGATGCCCGGGTGCAAGCATCCGTTGCACCCGGGCTATCGAGTGGGTCTTCAGGCGGCTTCGACGGAAATGCGTCGTGCCTGGACCTCCGGCATCTTCGGAATCGATACTTCCAGGATACCGTCCTTGGACCTGGCAGTGATGCCTTCAGCGTCCGCCGTCTCCGGCAGCGTGAAGCGCCGAAAGAAGCGGCCGCTGGCACGCTCGATGCGCTGTACGCCAGCGTCTTCGCTGCGTTCCTCGGCATGACGCTCACCGGAAACGGTCAGCACGCCTCCGTCCATCGACACGTCGATGTTCTCGGGCGTCACGCCCGGTACGTCGGCTCGCAGTACGAAGCGGTCCTTTTCTTCCAGTACATCGACGGCCGGTACCCAGTCGGTAACGGGACTGTCGGCGGCGGAACGCGGCCGACCAGCGAGCCTGTCGAGGTCGCGATGCAGCAGGTCGACGAACGACCAGGGTTCGAAACGAGTGATATTCATGATTTCCTCCACTGTCACAAGCGTCGTTGCTCGCTTAAGTAGGGGCCGGTTTCTGCTTTTCAAGTGGGCTTTTTGAGGGCGAAAATGACCATAAACGTCGCGTTGGCCGGCACTTGTCATAATTGTTTCACAGACACTATATCTAGTAGATTTAAATTTTCACAAAAGTGTCATTTTTTTTCGCTTGTTTTTAAAGCACTTAGTTTTAAAGGTTTTGTAACATATTGTTTATAAAGAATAAAACGCCGGGAAGAAATTTAACGTAAATGCTTGACAGGGGGCCGCTACGGGCATAATCTTGTCACCACTCAGACACTACATCTTGTGTCTAATCAATGAGGAAATGAGGCCGCAAACGGCTCTCGTCGCGCGATTTCTGGCCGCCGGCGAGCGGGGCCCTTTTCCCCTAAGAAAAAGCTGGCCAAGACATTGGGGTCTCCATATAAAGGGAGTTCAGGGGAGTTTAAGGACATATGAAGTCTGCCGTTAATTTGGATACGCACACGGTAACCGACATCGAGTTTCAACCCGCATCGCTGGATATCTGGGATGCGAAGTATCGACTGGCCGCGAAAGACGGCACCAAGATCGACACCGACATCGACGACACCTACAAGCGTGTTGCCGCGGCGCTCGCCAACGTCGAACTCGAGTCCAAGCGTGAGCACTACTTCAAGGAGTTCGTCTGGGCGCTGCGATCGGGTGCTATTCCGGCGGGCCGCATCATGTCGAATGCCGGTGCCCGGGAGCACAAGCCGGCGACGTCGACGATCAACTGCACGGTATCCGGCACCGTCGGCGATTCGATGGACAACATCCTCAACAAGGTCCATGAGGCGGGCCTGACGCTGAAAGCCGGCTGCGGTATTGGCTACGAATTCTCGACGCTGCGGCCTAAGGGTGCCTACGTAACCGGCGCCGGTGCCTACACCTCGGGGCCGCTGTCGTTCATGGATATCTACGACAAGATGTGTTTCACGGTGTCGTCAGCGGGCGGACGCCGCGGCGCGCAGATGGGCACCTTCGACGTCGGTCACCCGGATGTCGTGGAGTTCATCCGTGCGAAGCGCGAAGACGGCAGGCTGCGGCAGTTCAACCTGTCGCTGCTGATCACCGACGAATTCATGCGAGCGGTCATCAACGAAGACGACTGGAAGCTCGCATTCCCGGTGACGCCCAAGGAAGTGAAGGACGACAAGCTCGACATCGAAGACAAGAATCTCTTCGTGTGGCGTGACTGGCCCGAGGCCGGCAACTACGTGACCAACACCGAGGGTCTCGTTGCCTGCAAGATTTACAAGACCATGCCGGCACGCCGCGTGTGGGATCTCATCATGGCGTCGACCTACGATTTCGCGGAGCCGGGCTTCGTGCTGATCGACAAGGTCAACGAGATGAACAACAACTGGTTTTGCGAGAACATCCGGGCCACGAATCCCTGCGGTGAGCAACCGCTGCCGCCGTACGGTTCCTGCCTGCTCGGCTCCGTCAACCTGACACGTTTCGTGCAAAAGCCTTTCACCAAGGAAGCCAGCTTCGACTGGGAGAACTTCCGCAAGGTCGTCAAGGTCTTCACGCGCATGCTCGACAACGTCGTCGAGATCAACGGCTTGCCGCTACCGCAGCAGCGCAACGAGATCCAGCGGAAGCGCCGCCATGGTATGGGCTTCCTGGGATTGGGCTCGACGATTACGATGCTGCGCATGCAGTACGGCGACCGGGCGTCGGTCCAGTTCACCGAGGAAGTGGCGCGGCAGCTGGCGCTCGCCGGCTGGGAAGAGGCGCTCGAACTTGCAGAGGAAAAAGGTCCCGCGCCGATCATGAACGAGGCCTTCGAGGTGACCGAGGAGATGCTGCGTAAGCGTCCCGAGATGCGCACCGACGGCTACCAGGTCGGCGACAAGGTGCCCGGCCGCATTCTGCACGCCCGCTACAGCCGTTACATGCAGCGCGTCGCGGCGGAAGCACCGGAACTCGTCGAGCAGCTCGCTGAAACCGGCGCGCGCTTCACGCACCATAGCTCGATTGCGCCGACCGGCACGATATCGCTTTCACTCGCGAACAACGCGTCGAACGGCATCGAGCCGAGTTTCGCACATCACTACTTCCGCAACGTGATTCGCCAGGGCAAGAAGACCAAGGAAAAGGTCGACGTTTTCTCGTTCGAGTTGCTCGCCTATCGCGACATGATCGATGCGCAGGCCATGCCGGCTGGCGCGGCCGAGTCGGACGCCGGCAGTGACTTGCCCGACTATTTCATCACCGCTGATGAGGTGACGCCGACGCAGCACGTCGACATCCAGGCGGCGGCGCAGAAGTGGATCGATTCGTCGATTTCGAAGACGGCGAACGTCCCCACGGAGTACCCGTACGAGGATTTCAAGCACATCTACCTGTACGCCTACGAGCAGGGCCTGAAAGGCTGCACGACGTTCCGTTTCAACCCGGAAGCGTTCCAGGGTGTGCTGGTCAAGGAAAAGGACCTTAAAAACACGAAGTACACCTTCACGCTGGACGACGGTTCGACCGTCGAACTAAAAGGCGATGAAGAGATCGAATACGATGGTGAGGTGCATACGGCAGCCAAC
>JAAUXZ010097542.1_pt1 | contig 10366 bp, 7 predicted proteins | sample 7278131 | NCBI WGS metagenome assembly JAAUXZ01 (sample SAMN14350119, study PRJNA611818) | marine sediment metagenome | isolation source: surface marine sediment (3m) | place: French Polynesia: Moorea | collected 2018-08
CTCCTTCCCAAACTGTTCTCTTCAAGGCCTGAGGTTTTAAAAACCACCGACTTGGAGAAATTAAAAGCAGGCGATTGGTATATGTCAGAACAGATGCTGGGGATGCAACTCTATGTAGATCATTTCAATAAAGACCTAAAGGGACTACAGAACAAATTACCATATCTGCAGGACCTCGGTGTTAATTTTTTACACCTTATGCCCATAACAACCAGGCCCGAAGGAGAAAATGATGGGGGTTATGCGGTAAATGGATATACCCATATTGATTCTAAATACGGAACAAAAAAGGACCTTGCTTCGCTTACCAAAAAAATGAGGAAGGAAGGAATGTACCTTATGCTGGATTTTGTTGTAAACCATACTTCTAATGAATATCCCTGGGCAATCAAGGCCCGTAAGGGATCCAAAAAATACCAGCAATATTACTATACCTATGAAGGCCGCGAAGTGCCCGATGAATTTGAAAAGTCCCTGCCTGAGGTATTTCCTCAAACATCTCCGGGAAATTACACCTACGATAAGGAGATGGGACGTTGGGTAATGACCGTTTTCAATCATTTTCAGTGGGATCTGAACTATACCAATCCAGAGGTGTTTATGGCCATGCTCACGAATCTTGTTAAGCTTGCTAATTTGGGTGTGGATATTGTGCGTTTTGATGCGCTTGCCTTCCTTTGGAAAAAACTGGGGACCATATCCCAAAACTTACCGGAAGCACACCAGTTGATTTCGCTTTTCCGAATGTGCCTGCAGGTAATCGCACCAGGCGTCATCCTGCTCGCTGAAGCCATTGTCCCTCCACGCGAGATCATGCGGTATTTTGGAGAAGGGCTTTATCGGGGGAACGAATGTGAGATTGCTTATAATGCCACATTCATGGCGCTGCTTTGGAACAGTATTGCCACCAAGGAAACGGTTATGATGCGCAAGAGCCTGGAAGATATTGCAGACAAACCGGAATCGGGAACCTGGATCAACTATGTGCGTTGTCATGATGATATCGGGTTGGGATATGACAACCGGTTTATTCATGAGATGGGTTGGTCTCCTCAGCCACACAGGCAATTTTTATTAGACTATTATTGCCAGGGGCTGGGTTGGTCACCATCCATTGGTCAGATCTTTATGCACAACCCCAAGACCGGAGACGGGCGTATCACCGGAAGTGCCGCATCCTTGCTGGGACTGGAAAAAGCATTAAAGGAAAAAGATACAAGTGGAGTAACCCAGGCCCTTGACAAAATTATATTACTGCATGGTTTGGTTCTGGCATACGGAGGTATCCCAATGATCTACGCAGGGGATGAACTGGGCGCCTTAAATGATTATTCCTACCTGAAAGAATCAGGAAAACAAAACGACAGCCGCTGGGTTAACCGTCCCAAGCACCACTGGAAAGAAGTTGAAAAGGTATTGGGAAATACGGACAGTCCTGCCTTTAAAATTTTCAACCGGCTTAAACAATTGATCGCACTTCGGAAAACCTATCCCTGTTTGGCGGACCGCAATAACCTTTCACTGTTGGCAATAGGCAATCCCCATGTCTTTGCTTTTGAAAGGAACGGAGTTCAGTGCAAGGGCATACTGGTGATCGGAAATTTTCACGAAACTACGCAAGCCATAGACACCTCTTTTCTGGCAAACCTTGGGTATGCACAAAAAGGTTCACTTAACGAACTTATTCGCGGAAAGAAAATAGAACTGAGCAGTGGATTGTTGGAATTGAAACCTTACGAACTTCTTTGGCTGAAACAGTACTAGCTATACTTCACCTTTCTTAAAACCCGTAACGCTTCTTTGAGTGAACTGTAGGTTGCCCGGTTGTGTTTCTTCAGTAAGGGTCTGGCATGGTCCATTTGGTCCTTGGCTTCTTCGAATCCGTTTAAATAGCAAATAAGATAGGTGCTGGGCAAATGCCTCAGGTCTTCCACTTCAGTAGGTTTTAAACGGGCATTGCGCTCCAGTTTGGCCAGCAATGCATTATTCGTATTAAAAATGTGATGCAGGGTTTTCCTGTCGAACTGTGGCGGTGTAAAGATCAATTCACTTTGCATATGGTAGGTGCCATTATCTGCAAAACTGATATTTACTTTCTCCAGCGGATAATACTTTTGTTTGCTGCCCAATCCCAGCTGTACATATTCGACTATACTAAAGGAGTGCTGATCAAAGGATATGGACACTTCGTCAAGGGCAGAATAAAAGAGCTTTACCTGTTCGTTTATAAGTTCGATATCCACCCGCGAATAGTAGACTTCGTTTTTAACCCGTTTCAGGTTGCCTGCCCAGCATACCACAAACTGTTCTTTGAAGACCTTGTAGTAGCTGCTCAGATTACTGTGCCTGTTGTTAATAAAGTCAATAACCCCGTCCAGAGTAAGCTCTATATTGTTCCGGGCATGTTGTTCTATGGTGGCAACTGTCCTTGCATTGATGTCCTTGAGCACTACATCGAAAGCTTTAGGCATGCTTATGCTGCCCTCACGGAAAAATACAGATCCGCCGTAATACTTCCATATGTTGCGCCTAAGGGAACACACCTTTCCGTTAGAAGCAATAGTTACCAGGCCTACGACCTTACCTTCGGGCAATTGCGGAAACTGGATATTTTCATAAGAAATATGCGGGGGGTTGTCCAAATAAGCATTGACGAGGTTTTGGATCTTGCTATCGTCAAAGAAATCTACCCCTGTAATCTTGTTGTCCTCATCTTCTACACCAACAACGATATAAGAATTATTCCTGGGGTTGCTGTTGGCCAGCGCACAGACATGTTTTAGGAATTTGGCTTTGCCTTCCTTGTGGCCAATATTGATAAAACGCTTTTTGTCGTAAAAACTGTTCTCATCACTATGTGCGAGCAGGTTTTTGACAAGGAGGCGTTTGTTGATCATAATTCTTTCTTGACAATGGTACTACTCGCCTGGGCAGTAGGCATTACCACCAGATCGGCTATATTTACGTGGTAAGGGCGGGTTACAACAAATAGGATTATATCCGCAATATCTTCAGGTTTAAGTGCCTGATAACCCTTATACACCGTCTCGGCCCTTTTGCTGTCTCCCTTGAACCTTACCTGACTGAACTCCGTTTCTACCAGGCCAGGGTTTACAGCTCCAACGCGAATGCCATAGGCGTTTAGGTCCAGACGCATCCCCTGGTTTATGGCGTCTACAGCGTGCTTGCTGGCACAATACACATTTCCTTTTGGATATACTTCTTTTCCTGCCGTGGATCCGATATTGATGATATGCCCGGATTTCCTGGACACCATTTGGGGCAGGATGGCTTTGGAAACATAGAGGAGTCCTTTGACATTGATGTCGATCATAGCATCCCAGTCGTCTAAACTACCTTCATCAACGGGATCAAGCCCATGTGCATTTCCTGCGTTGTTAATGAGTATATCGATGGTGGAAAATGGTTCCGGCAAGGAAGAAATGGACTCAAAAACTTTATCCTTATCCCGTACATCAAATTTGAGGGTATATACCTCGGTTTGTTTTCCGAGATCAGCTTCCAGTGTTTTTAACCGCTCCTCCCGTCTTCCGCATAGTACCAATCGGAATTTCTCCTTTGCAAAAGCATATGCCGTAGCCAGCCCAATCCCGCTGGTAGCGCCTGTAATCAATACCGTCTTCTTATCCATACACAAAGGTTTTTCTTTTAGGGTACTTTATGTCCCTGTGATGCCGTCAATAAGATAAACCAGTCTTCCAGATCCAGGTTTAGCTGCACTGCCTGGGCAGATTCAATAAGTCTTTCGGGATTGGCTGTCCCCACAACAGGGTATACCCCTGCCGGGTGTTTCAAAATCCAGGCAAGCAGTAACTGACTAACAGAGGCGCCGTATTTTTTCCTTAAGGGTTTGACCGCTTTTTTAATTCGCTTTCTTTGTTCATTCTTTACCCGGAAATAACTGCCAAGAGGACTCCAGGACATCAGCATACGATCTCTTATGATGGCATCGTCCATTGTGCCGTTAAACATAACCGCATGTGAGGTAAGCGAAAATTCAACCTGGTTAGCACTAACAGGTATTTCCTTTTCGATCAATGCAATCTGCGACGGGGTGAAATTGGATACGCCAAAATTCCTAACCTTTCCAGTATCCATTAGCTTCCGAAGTGCATTTGCTACCTCCTCAGGCTGCATTAGCGGACTGGGACGGTGCAGTAAAAATAAATCCAGGTATTCGGTTTTTAGTTCTTTAAGAGACCTTTCGGCAGACCAGATAATATAGTCAGAATTATAGTTATAGTGCTTTACTTTATTATCCCTGGCCTCACAGATGTACTGGATGCCACATTTGGTTATAAACTGTACGTCGTCCCTTGATATCCCGCTTTTGGAAAAGGCCTTGCCAAACTCACCCTCCATGGTATACCCCCCATAAATATCGGCATGGTCAAAGGTAGTGATCCCAGTGTCCAAGCACTGATGCATTAGGCGGTCCATTTCTTTGGTAGTGAGCTGTTTGCCCCAACTTCCCCAGGTCATGGTGCCCGAGATTATTTTCGAAAAATTAGTTTGGTTTTCCATATGAAAGTGAAAATAGAAATTAATCCCTTAAATACTTCATAAAACTAAGGGGTTTCGGGTATTTTTAACCAATCATTAACAGGCAAAACGTAAATAAATTTTCAATTTGCGAGTTACGAAAATTACAACCGTTTGATAAACCTTTACTAAGACTTTTAGATGGAACAAAATACAGCCCTGGACATAAGTGCAGTGAACGAGAAAATAGCTCAGGAAAGTGCGTTTATTGACCTCCTCATGCTTGAAATGGACAAAGCCATTATTGGTCAAAGGCACATGGTAGAACGCCTGTTAATTGGCTTGTTGGGACAAGGTCACATCCTTTTGGAAGGTGTTCCAGGCCTCGCAAAGACCCTGGCCATAACCACATTGGCCAAGGCCGTTAAAGGAAGTTTTAGCAGAATTCAGTTTACCCCGGATCTCCTGCCTGCTGATGTTATTGGAACACTGATCTACAATATCAAGGAAAATGATTTTTCCATTAAGAAGGGTCCAATCTTTGCCAATTTTGTGCTGGCAGATGAGATCAATCGGGCACCGGCTAAAGTACAGTCCGCACTTCTCGAAGCCATGCAGGAAAGGCAGGTAACCATTGGAGACGAGACCTTCCCCCTTGATAAACCATTCCTCGTAATGGCAACCCAAAACCCGGTGGAACAGGAAGGGACCTATCCTTTGCCTGAGGCTCAGGTAGACCGGTTTATGTTAAAGACGGTAATTGATTATCCCAAAATGACAGAGGAACAGATGATCATTCGTCAGAATATGTCAGGGGGCCCGGAAGCCATTAAACCTGTTATCACACTTAAACAAATTCTAGACGCCCAAAAGGCCGTGCGGGAGGTCTACATGGATGAAAAGATTGAAAAATATATTCTGGACCTGGTATTCGCAACCCGGTATCCCGATAAATACGACCTTAAAAACCTGAAACCCCTAATCAGTTTTGGCGCCTCACCAAGGGGAAGCATCAATCTTGCAAACGCTGCCAAGTGCTACGCTTTCATCAAAAGAAGGGGCTATGTGGTCCCGGAAGATGTGCGGGCAGTAGTCCACGATGTGCTTAGGCACCGCATTGGGATCACTTACGAGGCCGAGGCAGAGAATATCACTTCAGAAGAGATTATAAATCGTATTGTAAATGAAATAGAGGTACCTTAAAAGTAACGGGGCTTCTCAATAACGATGCGATCTAAGCAGGGTAAAGCAAGATCTGATCTTTCACAACTCACGAAGGTTGTGAAGCCCTAAGTAGGAGTTATGGATACGAAGGAATTACTTAAAAAGGTACGCAAGATCGAGATCAAGACAAGACGTTTGTCTGATCACATTTTTGGAGGAGAGTATCACTCTACCTTTAAGGGCCGCGGTATGACCTTCAGTGAAGTGAGGCAATACCAGTTCGGGGACGATGTACGGGCGATCGACTGGAATGTTACCGCTAGGTATAATGAACCCTTTGTTAAGGTATTTGAAGAAGAACGGGAATTAACCATGATGCTGCTGGTTGATATCAGCGGTTCTGAATTGTTCGGTACGGTTAACCAGTTCAAAAAAAGTATCATTACGGAGATTAGCGCTACTCTTGCTTTTTCGGCCATGCAAAATAATGACAAGGTTGGGTTGATCCTGTTTTCAGATGAGGTGGAACTCTTCATCCCGCCAAAAAAAGGGAAAAGCCATATCCTTCGAATTATTCGTGAACTAATCGAGTTTTCCCCGAAAAGTAAAAAAACGAATGTAGGGGAAGCCCTCAAATATTTGACCAACGTGATCAAAAAGAGGGCGATCGTGTTTGTATTGTCTGATTTCATTTGTGACAATTACGAACGCACACTGAAGATCACAGGCAATAAACACGACGTAACCGGAATACGGGTCTACGACTATAATGAAGAGCATATCCCTAACCTGGGGCTTGTTCAGATGGAGGATGCCGAGACCGGAACCGTGAGGCTCATCAACACCCAGTCAAGAAAAGTGCGGAAAGCTTATGAAGCTTATCACCAGTATCGCGTTGATTATTTCAATGACGTTTTCAAAAAATCGGGTTGTGGTACACTGAGTTGCCGGGTGGATGAAAGTTATGTGAAGAAACTATTGGGATATTTTAAAAGAAGATCATAGATGTATGGCCTTTCGTGGTGCTACATACAAACATTTAGTGATAAGGGGTAAGGCCTGCCTCTTTGGTCTGATGGTTCTATGTGCTACCTCTGCGACTTTTGCACAGCAGGGACCCGTAATCAGCACAGAAGCCGATACCGCGCAAATACGTATTGGCGAACAAATCAATTACAAAATTACGGTGGAGGCTGATACGTCGGCCCAGGTGATCTTTCCGGAGGGTCAAACCTTTTCCCCCCTGGAAACTGTTGAAGCATTTAAAACAGACACCAGCAGGGTTAAGGATCGCATGATCTTGCAAAAGATCTATGCGCTTACCCAATTTGATTCAGGAAACTATCTGCTACCCACGCAGCGAATTGAAATTGATGGCACCGGATATTTTACTGATTCGATGCTGATTGCTGTTGCTACCGTTCCTGTAGATACCACTAAGCAACAAATGTATGATATCAAACCCTTGATTAATGTGGAGAAAGACAATTCGCGGTTCTGGTTATTCCTGTTCCTGGGACTCCTTTTACTTGGGTTATTGAGCTGGCTGGTTTATCGGGTATTCTTCCATAAGAAACCCCTAACCGAAGAAGAAAAAGTGGCCAAGCTTCCTCCCTATGACCGTGCCCTTCTGGAATTAAAAAAGTTGGAAAATTCCAGATACCTCATTCAGGACGAATACAAAAAATACTATTCTGAACTTACCGCTATCGTCCGGGGCTACCTCGAAGAAGAAGTTCAGATCAGCGCCCTTGAAAGTACCACCCGCCAATTGATCGGAAAACTTGAATTGCTCAGGGATGCCGGAGAACTCAATCTGGAGGACGAAACGATCAGCCGCTTCAACCAATTATTGCAAACCGCGGATTTGGTAAAATTTGCAAGGTCTAAACCTCCAACCAATATCGCTGAACAGGATCGCCTGGCGGTGGAACAGATCGTTACCAAAACCCATGAGGCAATCCCCGAACCAACAGAGGAAGAACTTCAGCAACAAGAAGAGTATCTCCTTATGCTTGCACAGCAAAAAAGAAAAAAAAGAAGGATCCAATACGGGATTGCAGCTACGATCATCTTGTTCTTGTCAATTGGATCACTGGCCCTTTATATGGGGCCACGACTGTTCTGGGATACCCTGAGTGGGCATCCTACCAAACAACTCCTTGAAACGGAATGGGTTTCCAGCACCTATGGAATCCCCCCTATTAGCCTGGAGTCGCCGGAGGTACTTCTGAGAGAAGAAATCGAATTATCCGCAGAGGAAAAAGAAGCCATTAAAGAACAGTATGCCTTTAGGTATAAAAATCCGGACGCGCTTTTTTCCATTGGTGCCATGTCCAGGATCTTAAATCAGGCTGTTGAGCCTGATTACGAAAAATCATTAGAGGCCGTATTAAAAGAACTGGAAGAAGGGGGTGCACGAAACCTCATCACCAAACGGGAGGAGTTTACCACCCGCACCGGGGTTAAGGGAGTTAAGGTATACGGTCGAGGAACATTTACCCTTCCGGAATCGGATGAGAGTATTCGCGGGCAATACGCGGTATTTTTATTTGGAGGCAACGGTTTCCAGCAACAAATAGTGCTTACCTGGCCCGATGGGGATCAGTACGCGGAAGAAATTATTGAAAGAATTCAGAATTCCCTGGAAGTTAAATTACAAGTCTAGTGTTTGATAATGTAGAATTTGCAAATCCTCAATTGTTCTGGCTGTTCCTCATACTGCCACTGGCTGTGCTATGGTATCTATGGAAACACAAGCAGGAAGTAGCATCTCTAAAAATATCAAGTACTGAAGGTTTTACTGCAAAGAGCATTCTCCCCAGGTTAAAGCCCTTACTTTTTGTGATGCGGCTATTGGCGCTTAGCGGTATTATCGTGGCTATGGCCAGACCCCAAACGGAGGATATTTCAACACGGACCAAAACAACCAGAGGTATTGATATTGTCATGGCAATTGACGTGTCATCCAGTATGCTGGCCAGGGACCTTAAGCCAAACAGGCTTTCGGCTTTAAAGGAGGTCGCAGCAGACTTTATCCGGCAACGTCCTAACGATCGTATTGGGCTGGTTGTCTATGCAGGTGAGAGCTACACTAAAACACCGATTACCAGCGATAAGGCCATAGTCCTAAATGCACTTAAAGAAATTACCTACGGTGAACTTACTGATGGCACAGCAATTGGCATGGGGCTAGCCACTTCTGTAAATCGGCTGAAAGAAAGCAAATCGGTTAGCAAGGTAATCATCCTGCTCACAGATGGTGTCAATAATTCAGGGTTCATTGAGCCTCAGACAGCGGCTGATCTGGCCATAGAATTTGATATTAAGACCTATACAATTGGACTCGGTACCAATGGCAACGCCCTTTCGCCAATTGCCTACAATGAAGACGGATCTTTCCGGTATGGCATGCGACAGGTGGAAATAGATGAAGATCTTCTACAGGATATAGCCAACACTACAGGGGGCAGGTATTTCAGGGCTACAGACAATGAAAAGCTGGAGGCCATCTATGAGGAGATAAACAAGTTGGAAAAAACGGAAATCGAAGAGTTTAAATATTACAAATACGAAGAAAAGTTCAGGCCCTGGGTTCTATTGGCAGGGGCTTTATTGCTTTTGGAATGGTTGATGCGAATTACCTTATTCCGAAGTTTCATATAAACGATTATGGTACAAATTGATGACAAGACTTATTTCTACCTGCTCTTCATCATTCCGGTGATGGTAGTCCTGTTTATCGGGTATCAGATCTGGAGGCGAAAAACAAGGAGGCGTTTTGCCAATCCCTTGCTATTGCGCCGCCTCACACCCGAAAGGTCCCGGTATAAGTCGTCCATGAAACTAATTTTCTTCCTTTTCGGACTGGTGTTCCTGATTCTGGGGCTTGCCAATCCAAAAATCGGTACCAAACTGGAAACGGTAAAACGTGAAGGGGTCGACATCGTTTTTGCGGTAGATGTATCCAAGAGCATGTTAGCAGAAGATATCGCACCCAATCGTTTGGAAAAAGCAAAGCGTCTGGTATCGGAAATTATCAACCAGCTGGCCAGTGACCGGATAGGAATTATTGCTTATGCTGGGCAGGCTTACCCTCAGCTCCCCATAACTACCGATTATGGGGCCGCCAAGATGTTCCTGCAAAGTATGAATACCGATATGCTGTCTTCCCAGGGAACGGCAATTAATGAGGCCATTGAATTAGCCGCTACCTATTTCAACGATGAGGCACAGACCAATCGGGTCCTGTTTATTATTTCTGACGGGGAAGATCATTCCGGAGGGGCCACCCTGGATGCTGTTGAACTGGCTGTGGAAGAAGGCATACAAATATATACCATAGGTGTCGGGTCTTCTAAAGGTGGGCCAATCCCCCTGAAACGCAACGGTATTACAGAGAGTTATAAAAAAGATGCCCAGGGAGAAGTGGTCATCACCCGCCTTAATGAAGAGATCCTTGAGGATATCGCTGACGATGGTGACGGGGAGTACATCAGTGGTGAAAATACCGAAGAAGCTGTTTCCATGATCAAAGAAGAACTGTTCCAAATGGATAAAATAGAATTCGAAGCGAAGCAGTTTGCAGAATACAAGGATCAGTTTCAGTGGTTTTTGGCTGCAGGGCTGTTATTGCTATTTTTGGATGTTTTTTTACTCGACCGAAAGACGCAATGGTTAAAGAAACTGGATTTATTTA
>JAAUXZ010100423.1_pt1 | contig 10362 bp, 7 predicted proteins | sample 7278131 | NCBI WGS metagenome assembly JAAUXZ01 (sample SAMN14350119, study PRJNA611818) | marine sediment metagenome | isolation source: surface marine sediment (3m) | place: French Polynesia: Moorea | collected 2018-08
CCGGGCTGGCAGGCTCGAGACCTGGTTCGCCATCTGGGTTTGATTCATCTCTGGGCGGCGTCCCACGTTGCGTTCCCTCATGAGCAACCCGCCCTTGCCAATGAAGCTGCGCAGCGCGAGTTCACGGGCCGGTTCTGGCCGGAACTCGGGGTCTTCTGGGTTGATGACGATGACCTGATCGACTGGTATCTCCGGACGAACGCCAACCTCGTCGCCTCACTCGAGTCGGCGCCTTCGGATCTGGAAGCGTGGACCTTCCTCCCCGCCCCAAACCCGCTGGCCATGTGGGCCAGACGACAAGCCCACGAGACGGCAGTCCACCGATACGACGCTGAGGCTGCAGAGGGTGCCCCGTCGGGTTTCGACACTGCGTTCGCATGTGACGGCATCGATGAGATCCTCCGCGGAATGACGACGCAACGACGCCTCGACGTCCCGTTGACCGACCCGCAATCCATGCTCGTCCACGCAGTCGACGCCAACGATCGATGGTTGGTCACAATGAGTTCGGACGTCGTCACCGTCGTCCGCGATGACGGCCGGGCAGACTGCACCGTTGAAGGCACGGCGTCGGACCTCTACCTGGCCCTGTGGAACCGAACGGATGACTCGCAGTTGCGTGTCAAGGGCACCCGTGAGGCGCTCGACACCTGGCACAGGACCTTCCGCGTTCGCTGGTATCAGCGGGGCTGATCGAAGACTCCCCAGGGCGTTGTGACTCGCCGCCTTTGCAGAGACTCCCGGGCCGGCCAGCCGGGTTGAGCAGTTCCGTGTCCGGCCGCCGACTAACGTCCGCGGAGGAGGGAGTTTCGGTGGCAACACGAGCGTTCCAACCCGGCCGGATTCCGGTCATCCGGATGCTGCGCGACTACGAGCGCAGTTTCTTCCGTTACGACCTCATCGCAGGTCTGGTGCTGGCCACGATGCTGATTCCGCAGGGCATGGCGTACGCCGAGCTGACCGGGCTCCCCGCGATCACCGGGATCTACACCACGATCGCGGCTCTCCTCGCCTACTCGCTGCTCGGACCAAACCGCCAGCTGATCCTCGGCCCCGATTCCTCCCTGGCACCGATCATCGCTGCGGTGATCCTGCCCCTCGCCGCCGGCAATGCGACGACTGCGGTCGTCCTGGCGTCCGCGTTGAGTGTCATCACCGGTCTCGTCTGCATCCTGGCCGGATATCTGCGGGCCGGGATCATCACCGAGCTGCTCTCGAAGCCGATCCGGATCGGCTATCTCAACGGGATCGCCGTAGTGGTCCTCATCTCCCAGCTCCCGAAGGCGCTCGGATTCTCCGTCGACGAGGACCGCACGGTCGACGTGCTGATCGCCACTGCTGAAGCGGTGTTCGATGGTGCAACCGTGCTGGCGGCCTTGGCGCTGTCCGCCGGCGCCGTTCTCATCATCGTCGGCCTCCGGAGGGTGAGCCACACGATCCCCGGGATCGTCATCGCGGCTCTGCTGTCGATCGCAGCGGTAGCGCTGTTCGACCTGGTCGACCGCGGGGTGAGCATCGTCGGTGACATCCCCGCCGGACTACCCCCGTTCACGCTTCCCGAGTTCTCCCTCGACGACATCCCCACGCTGCTGGGAGGCGCATTCGCCGTGGCCCTGGTGTCGTTTGCCGATACCGGAGCCCTCTCGACGGCGACGGCCCTCAAGTCCGGGGTCCGCGTCGACCCAAACAGCGAGATCAAAGCTCTCGGCGCCGCCAACATCCTGTCAGGCGTCTTCCAGGGCTTCCCGACCAGCGCCAGCTCCTCCCGAACCGCAGTTGCGATGGCCGTTGGTTCGAAGACCCAGCTGACCGGCTTGATCGCCGCTGCCGGGGTGATCGCCGTGATGCTGGCGGCTCCGGGCCTCGTGGCTGAGATGCCCTCGCCCACGCTGGCGGCCATCGTGATCACGGCGTCGTTCAGTCTCTTCGACTGGCCGGAGACGAAGTGGCTGTTCAAGGCGAGGCGCTCCGAGTTCGTGATGCGCCTCGGTTCGTTCCTCGGAGTGGTGGTCGTCGGCATCCTCGAAGGTATCGCCATTGCCGTCGTGCTCTCGTTGGCCAACTTCATTCGCAAAGCGCTTCGACCCCACAGCACCGAGCTGGGCAAGATCGATGGAGTCCCGGGGTACCACGACCGGGACCGCCATCCGGAAGCAGCTGTGGTGCCCGGCCTGCTCGTCGTCCGATTCGACGCCCCGCTGTTCTTCGCGAACGCTCCGAGCTTCGGCCGAACGCTGCAGGAGATGATCGACGCGGCCGAGCGTCCCGTCGACACCATCCTCATCGTCGGCAACGCCATCACTGACATCGACACGACCGGGGCCGAGATCCTCGGCGACGTCCTCGACAACCTCGACGGCAAGGGAATCGCCTTTGCGTTCGCCGGCTTGAAGGGACACGTGAAAGACCACCTCCGCTCGTACGGGATCTACGACCGAATCGGTGACGAGCACTTCCATCCCAACACCATCAGCGCAGTCAAGAAGTACAAGAAGGGCCTCAACAACGACTCGGTCAACTGACCGCATCGCCCGCTATGTAACCCCTCGGGATCCGGCTGAGTCGGACCGTTGGAGGAGAGGCGAGAGTGCCGCCACCAACCACCCCCAGCGCCGAAACCCGCCCGCAGCCCCCACGGATCATCCAGGGAGGTATGGGCGTCGCCATCTCGGGTTGGCAACTCGCCAACGCCGTGGCCCGTCGCGGCGAATTGGGTGTCGTTTCCGGGACAACGCTCGAAGTGGTCATGACCCGTCGTCTCCAACTCGGAGATCCGGGCGGGCACGTTCGCCGGGCGCTCGCCCATTTCCCGTTCCGCGACGCCGCAGACCGCATCGTCGAGGACTACTTCGTGCCCGGCGGCAAAGGTGACGGCAAGCCGTTCAAGAACGTGCGCTCCTTCACCGTCGAACCCGATCTGAGGCTGCAGGAACTCACGGTTGCCGCCAACTTCGTCGAGGTGTTCCTCGCCAAGGAAGGCCACAACGGACCCGTCGGCATCAACTACCTCCGCAAGATCGAGATGCCGATCCCCTTCGCCGTCTACGGGGCGCTGCTGGCCGGAGTCGACTACGTCATCGTCGGAGCAGGGAACCCGCAGGACATCCCGAGCCTCGTCACACATCTGTCACGCAACGAATCCGCCGGCCTTTCGCTCCGGGTCCAGGGGCTGACGTCACGCGACGAGGACATCGAGGTGATCCTCGATCCGGCCGACCTGCACGACGGCGACGCACCGAACGTGCGGCGGCCGCAGGTCCTGGCGATCGTCGCCTCCGCCGATCTGGCGATTGGCCTCGCCAACCTCGCCGATCCACCCGACGGCTTCATCGTCGAAGCACCGAGCGCCGGGGGACACAACGCGCCGCCGCGCGGCCCTCGCAACACCGATGACCTCGGTCAGCCGATCTACGACGAGCGGGATCACGTCGACCTCGAGCAGTTGCGCAGCATCGGTCTGCCGTTCTGGCTGGCCGGGTCGTACGGAACACCCGAAGGCCTGCAGCGTGCCCTCGCCGAAGGGGCCGCCGGCGTTCAACTCGGCACTGCGTTCGCATTCAGCAGCGAGTCCGGTCTCGACGCTGCGTTGAAGCGTGCGATCCTCGCCCAGGCCGCTGAGGGAGACGTGCAGGTGCACTCCAATTGGCGTGCCTCCCCTACCGGCTTCCCGTTCCGCATTGTCCAGGTGGAGGGAACCCTCTCCGACGAGAACGTCTATGAGGACCGTCGCCGGGTCTGCGACCTCGGCGTACTCCGCATGCCGTACAAGACCGACAACGGCTCCATCGGGTATCGCTGCCCGGCCGAACCGACACGGGCCTACAGCGACATCAAGGGCGGTCGGGCCGCGAACACCGACGGACGACTGTGCCTGTGCAACGGTCTCCTCGCCTCCGCAGGGCTGGCGCAGAACCGGGCCAAGAATGGCTACGAAGAGCCGGCGCTCGTCACCGCCGGCTCAGACTTCAGCGGTGTCCGGGAGCTGATGGAACGCCATCCATCCGATGAGTTCTACACCGCCGCCGACGTCATCGACTACGTCTCCGGAAGTCCAGCTCCGATCGGTTGACGCTGCCCTCTGAGAGCGACTCGGCGGGCTCGAAGCGTCGGCAGTACTCAGCGGGGCTAGCGGCTGCGGAGCTTGGGATCGAGGGCGTCACGCAGCGCATCGCCGATGAAGTTCACGCACATGACGGTGACCGAGATCATGATGCCGGGAGCAATGACCCGGACCGGCGAGATCTGGATGTAGTTGTTGGCGTCGAAGAGCAGCCGTCCCCACGTCGGGAAGGCCGCGGGGAATCCAAGACCGAGGAACGAGAGCGCCGACTCGGTGATGATCGCCGTCGCCACTCCGAGCGCCGCCGACACCATGACGGGGCTGAGCACGTTCGGGAGGATGTGGCGCAGCACGACGTTGCGGTTGCGCGAACCGATGCTGCGTGCTGCCAGGACGAACTCCTGCTGCTTGATTGCGAGCACCTCACCGCGCACGACCCGCGCCGTCTGCATCCAGCTGGTCACACCGATGATGAACACCACGAGCAGGAAGATCCCCAACTCGGGTCCGAAGCGCTCCTTGAGAGACTCGCGGAACACGAGGATGACAACCAGCAGCAACGGCAGGATGGGAAGGGCGAGGAACAGGTCGGTCAACCGCATGAGCAGCCCGTCGAGCCGGCGGAAGTAACCGGCGAGCACGCCGATGGCCGTGCCCAGGATCAGCCCGAAGACCATGGCGGCGAACCCCACCGACAGGGAGATCCGTCCGCCGGCGAGCAGCCGAGCCAGCACGTCTCGACCGAGGTTGTCGGTTCCCAGCGGGTGATCCAACGACGGTGGGGCGCTGCCGTTGGCCGTCTCGATGAGGAATGGATCGATCGTCCACACATAGGGCCCGAAGATCGTGGCCACCACGATCACCACGAGAACGAACAGACCGACGACGCCGCCTTTGTGACGCTTGAACTGGCGCCACACGTCCTGACGCAACGAGCGGTGCGGCGCCAACTCCTCGACTGCGGGTGGCGGGGGCTCGGCTCGTGGTTGGGTGTCAGTCATGGAAGCTGCCTATCTCGATCAATCAAAGCGGATCCGCGGATCCAACACGCCGTAGGTGACGTCGGCGATCAGATTGAACAGGACGATCAGGAACGCAAAGATGAACGTCAGGGTCTGCACCATCGGGATGTCCGCCGAGTTGATCGACGTGATCAGCAACTGCCCGAGTCCGTTGATGCGGAAGATCTGCTCGGTGATGATCGCTCCCGCAAAGATCCCCGGGATGCCGAGAGCGATCAGGGTGACGACCGGGATCATGCTGTTGCGCATGACGTGGGTCGTCACGACCCGGCTCTCAGTGAGTCCCTTGGATCGCGCGGTGCGCACGTAGTCCTGGTTGAGGTTGTCGAGCATCGAGGCGCGGGTGAACCGGCTCAGCGCGGCCGCGTTGAACAGCGACAGGACTCCCACCGGCATGACCATCTGTCTGATCTGGAACCAGATACTGGACCAGCTGGTCCAGTCGACGACGTGGGTCGTCGTATAGAACGATGGGAACCAGCCGAGCCACACGCTGAACACGATGATGGAGAGCAGGCCGGTGAAGAAGACCGGCAGCGAGAACCCGACCATCGTCACGACGGTTCCGACGTTGTCGAAGAGTGAGTACTGCTTGTACGCGGAGATCACGCCGACCGGGACGGCAAGCAGGATGCCGAAGATGAACGCAAGGCCCATCACCCACACGGTCTGCGGCAGCCGCTCGATGATGATGTTGAACGCAGGTGTCCGCGACGACCAGGAAATGATCCGGTCGGGGTTCTCGCAGTCGCCGAGGCACGTACCGAACATGGCGTTGACGGCGTTGATCGGCTCGTTGAACGCGATCAGCTTCAACCACTTGAACCACTTGACGAGGAACGGATCGTCGAAGCCGAGCGCCGCTCGAATCTTGTCCCGTACCTCGACCGGGATGTTCAACGGAAGCTGCGACGTGGGGTCACCCGGAGCGAGATCCAGGATCGCGAAGATGATCAAGCTGATCAGCAACAGCGTCGGGATGGCGAAGAGGCTTCGCCTGACGATGTATCTACCCACGTACCACCTGCTTCGGTCCTGAACGGACGAGGGAGTCTCCCGGACGCTGCCGAGAGACTCCCTCAGTCACTCATGGAACTCTTGGACTCAGCCTGACCGGGCCCAATCCTCGATGTTCCAGAATTCCGTGTCCCAACCGTTGATCTTGTCGTAGCCGGTCAGCGAGTTACTGAACGCGGAGACGTTGCCGCGGTTGATGAGCGGGATCATGCAGTACTCGACGTGCTTGTCGTTGAGCTGGATGATCAGGTCGTTGCGAACCGGGTCCTCCAGGCCGGTCTGCGACAGGGTCTCCCACGTGGCATCGAAGTCCGCACGGGCACACCGCGGGATGTTGTTTCCACCCCAGTCGTTGGTCGACTCCGGAACCTGGTTCGTCAGGTAGTTCTGGAAGTAGCCCTGGGCGTCGGCGCCGGTGGCCGTGTTGGTGTACATCTGGATGTCCGTGAAGAACTTCCAGATACCGAGGTCAGAGGCGCGGTCGAAGAACACACCTGCGTCCTCGTTGCGCATGTTGACCTCGACGCCGATCTGGTCCCAATAGCTCTCGACGAGCGCCTGGGTGTCCTGGCGAACCTGATTCGTCGACGTGACGTAGTCCCACGACAGCGGGGTGCCGTCGGGCAGCTCGCGGATGCCGTCTCCATCGGTGTCCACGTAGCCGAGATCCTCATCGAGAATCCGGTTGGCTTCGGCGATGTCCTGGGTCAAGCACCAGTCGTTGGTCGTCGACAGTGCCGGACCCTCCACCGGCCAGATGTTGCACGTCGGCGCCCCACCGGCTCCGTATGCAACGGCCGCGATCTCGTCACGGTTGATTGCGATCGAGAGGGCCTTGGCAAGCAGGCCGTTCTCAGCGAAGAACGGGTTCGAGTTCGATCCACCCGCATAGTCCGACGGCGGGCTGCCATCAGGGTTGGTCTGGTTCAGCCGGATGCCCTCGACCGCCGTGCTGAAGCCGACCTCGACCACTCCGTTGCCCTCGGCCTCCCACTGGTTCAGGAGCTCCGGCGGGACCTGGAGGTTCCAGGCGTAGTCGGCCTCACCCGTCTGAAGCACGGTCTGGGCCGATTGCTCGGCGGTTCCGCCACCCTTGATGGTCACGGTGCCGAAGAACGGCTTGCCCTCTTCGCGGTAGTTGGGGTTGTACACGTAGGTGACGGTGTCGTCCACGCGCATCTCATTGACGATGAACGGACCGGTGCCGATCGGGTTCAGGTTGGCCTCGCAGGCCACGAACCCTTCGCCGACGCACGGGGTGAACTGTTCACGCTGCACGACAGGCTCGGTAGCCCCCACGAAGGGAACGTACGGCCACGGCGTGGGTCCGCCGAAGGTGATGGTCACGGTGAGATCGTCGACGGCCTCGACGCTGACGACGTCGGCAAACGCCGGCGAGCCGCAGCCGTCGCTCTGGCTGCAGTACTCCCAGGTGAACACCACGTCGTCCGAGTCGAACGGCGTGCCGTCTGACCACGTGACCCCGGGCAGCAGGTTGTACGTGAGCTGCGTCAGGTCCTCCGATTGGCCGCCGTTGGCCAGGGTCGGGATCTCGGTCACCAGCGACGGCGTGAGATTGCCGTTGCCGTCGTACTCGACGAGCGGCTCAATGACGAGGGATGCGGCCTGGATGTCCTTGGTTCCGGTTCCGGTGTACGGGTTCAGGTGGGTAGCTGCCTGCCACTGCAACAGCAGCAGCTCACCGCCCTGACCTGCTTCACCCCCGGACGGCGCAGCCGTCGTGCCGCCGGGTGCCTCGGTACCGGGGGTTGCATCGGTACCCCCTGGGGCGGCGGTCGTCGTGGTTGTGTCATCGCCTCCGCATGCGGCCACGATGAGCACGAACACAGCGAACAACGCGACAAGCCTTGTTCGTTTCATGGGTGCCTCCTCCTTCTGCCGGGCTTTCGCCCAGGCATACTCCTTCGAGCATAGGCCACGTGCCCGATGTCGTCAGCAAAAAACCCATGTCAGCCGGGATGGGAACGCCTCGGAAGTAGCCCCGCTCTGGCGCTGACTACTCGGCGAAATGGCATGCGACCCAATGGCTGCTGGCGAGCTCCCGCCACGCGGGCACCTCAGCACTGCACCGCGCCTCCGCCATGGGGCACCGCGTGTTGAACGGACATCCGGGCGGCGGATGGGCCGGGCTGGGGATGTCGCCTTCGAGGATGATGCGCTCCCGCGTCGCCTCGACCTTCGGATCGGGCACCGGAACTGCAGATAGCAGGGCCCTTGTGTAGGGGTGCTTCGGGTCCTCGTACAGATCCTCTCCGGGGGCGAGCTCCATGATCTTGCCCAAGTACAGCACGGCGACCCGGTCGGCGATGTGGCGCACCATCGACAGGTCATGGGAGATGAAGAGGTAGGTCAGGCCGAGCTCGGCCTGCAGCTGCTGGAGCAGGTTGACGATCTGAGATTGGATCGACACATCCAGCGCCGCAATCGGCTCATCGCAGATGATGAAATCGGGATTGAGGGCGATGGCTCTGGCGATGCCGATTCGTTGCCGCTGGCCACCCGAGAACTCGTGGGGATACCGATTGGCGTGGCCGGGCTCGAGTCCCACCAATTCGAGCAACTCCTCGATCCGCTCCTTGCGAGCGGATCCTTTCGCAGCCCGGTGCTCCTTCAGCGGCTCACCGATGATGGAGGCGACCGTCATCCTCGGGTTCAAGGATGCATGGGGGTCCTGGAACACCATTTGCATCCGCGGGCGGATGCGACGCAGCTGCTCGCCCTTGATCGCGGTGAGCTCGATGCCGTCGAACGTCACGGTGCCTTCCGTGGCGTCGTCGAGCTGGAGCATCACGCGCCCGATTGTCGATTTGCCCGAGCCGCTCTCGCCGACGAGCCCGAGCGTTTCGCCGTAGAAGATGTCGAAAGTGACCCCGTCAACGGCCTTGACGGCACCAACCTGGCGACGGAAGAAGCCACCGAGGATCGGGAAGTGCTTCTTGAGGTCGCGCACGCTGACGAGCGGCTCTTCGTAGGGTCGTGGGGACGCGATGGGAGCCGCGGCGCCTTCAGTCGTCATAGCGAGGCCTCTCGTTCTCGACGTCCCACCAGCACGCAAGCTTGCGAGTTTCGTCGATGGCGGTCAGCGGTGGGTTCTCGGAGTGGCAGCGCTCGAAGGCGTAAGGACACCGTGGCGCAAAGGTGCATGCCTGCGGGGGCTTGAGGAGGCTCGGGGGCGAGCCCGGGATGCTGACGAGGTCCATTCCCTTCTGGTCGAGGCGGGGGAGCGAACCGAGCAATCCCATGGTGTAGGGGTGCTGGGGAGCTTCGTAGAGGTGATCGACGGTTGCCTCTTCGACGATCTGTCCGCCGTACATGACTACTACTCGATCGGCGACCCCGGCGACGACCCCGAGGTCGTGGGTGATCCAGATGACGGCGGTGTTGAGGGTCTCGCGCAGATCCTTCACCAACTCGATGATCTGCGCCTGAATCGTCACATCGAGCGCCGTGGTGGGCTCGTCGGCGATGAGCACCTTCGGCGAGCAGGCAAGGGCGACGGCGATCATCACACGCTGGCGCATTCCCCCGGAGAGCTCGTGCGGATACGACTTGAGCCGTTGCTCGGGCGATGGGATGCCGACGAGATCGAGCAACTCGAGGGCTCTCGCTTTGCGCTGCTCTGCCGGAAGGTCCTGGTGGATCCTCAGCGACTCCTCGATCTGATAGCCGACGGTGAGTACCGGGTTCAGCGAGGTCATCGGGTCCTGGAATATGAAGCCGATCTTGCCGCCGCGGATCTCTCGGAGTTCGTCGATGTCGATCTGGAGGAGGTCCATACCGTCGTACTCGGCTTCGCCCGTCACGATCTCGCCGGGCGGCATCGGGATGAGCCGCAACAAGGACATCATCGTCACGCTCTTGCCAGATCCGCTCTCACCCACGACTCCCAGAAACTCGCCGGGCCGCAAATCGAAGCTGACGGAGTTGACGGCGTGCACGACACCATCCTGAGTGTCGAACTGCGTCGTCAGATCGGACACACGGAGCACCGGTTGAGTCGACATCACTGCCTCACCTGTTCAGCGGCTGCGGAGGATCGGTGGAGTCGGCGCTTCACAGTCGGTCCCACACGTTCTTCTCCGCCATGTCGATGACCGTGTACGCCATCGCCAAGGCGCCGTCACGAATGGCATGCTCGCCACTCGGCGTGATCGTGTGGGCAGCAAACTCGGGCTGGTGGTTCACCGCACTGCCGCAGTCGATGGCGAGCATCGGATGGATCGAAGGGACGATCTGGCTGAC
>JAAUXZ010028030.1_pt1 | contig 10355 bp, 10 predicted proteins | sample 7278131 | NCBI WGS metagenome assembly JAAUXZ01 (sample SAMN14350119, study PRJNA611818) | marine sediment metagenome | isolation source: surface marine sediment (3m) | place: French Polynesia: Moorea | collected 2018-08
AACATCCATACGATTCGCGAACTGCGCCAGGCTCCGGACCGGGTCCTGGAACCGATATTCGGGCGCTTCACGCAGAAGACCCGCGAGCGTGCGTCGGGTATCGATAGCCGCGCCGTAACGCCGTCGCGGCGCGATAAGTCGATCAGCGCGGAAGAAACCTACGACGTGGATCTCGACAAACCGGCCGACATGGATCGCCAGCTGCTTTGCCTGAGCGAACGTACGGCAACCCGTCTGCGCAAGCAACGCCTGGCGGCCGGTACCGTTCAGGTGAAGATCCGCCAGTCGGACTTCACGACCTGTACACGACAGCGCAAAATCGAACCGCCGAGCGATTCCACCGATCACCTCTACGCTGTGGCGAGGGAGCTACTGCACACCTGGCTGGCGGACAATCCTGCCGCGAAGATCCGTTTGCTGGGCGTCGGCGGTAGTGACCTCGAGTCCGCGCGCCAGCAGGACCTGTTCGACACGCTCGATGCCAGGCCGGCATCAGCCGTCGATCGCACGGTGGATGAGGTGCGCGAGCGCTTCGGCGGCGCATCGCTGGGGCGGGCGAGGACTCTGGAACGGCAGTGATTGAGGTAGAATCGGGGGTCAGCTCGGCCACCGCCAGGGGATTATGTATACCGATTTTTTCGGACTTCACGAGAAACCTTTCTCGATAACGCCCGATCCGCGATACCTGTTCATGAGCGAACGCCATGGCGAGGCTCTCGCGCACCTGGTCTACGGCGTCACCGAGAGCGGCGGATTCATCCAGCTGACCGGCGAGGTCGGCACCGGCAAGACTACGCTCGTGCGTACACTGCTGCTCAATCGCATGCCCGACAACGCCGACGTGGCCGTCGTCCTCAATCCGCAGCTATCGGTGCTCGAGTTCCTCGCAACGATCTGCGAGGAACTGCATATCGATGTGCCGCACAACCGCGGCAGTATCAAGGCGCAGACCGACGCACTCAATCGCCACCTGCTCGCCGCGCATGCGGAAGGGCGGCGCACCATCCTGGTCGTCGACGAGGCTCAGAACCTGTCGCCCGCCGTGCTCGAACAGGTTCGCCTGCTCACCAATCTCGAGACCGCCAAGCAGAAGTTGCTGCAGATCATCCTGATCGGCCAACCGGAGCTGCGCGAACTGCTGGCGAGAACCGACCTGCGGCAGCTCGCGCAGCGCATAACCGCACGCTACCACCTCGAGCCGCTGACCCGCGATGAAACGGCCCAGTACATCGAGCACCGGCTGAAAGTCGCCGGGGCGCTCGGCGAAGTGTTCGACGTCGGCGCTACGCGGGAGGTGTTTCGATTCTCGCAGGGCGTGCCGCGACTGATCAATGTCATTTGTGACCGCGCCTTGCTCGGTGCCTACAGCCTCGAGTCCCGGCACGTCAGCAAGTCGATCATCCGCCGGGCGGCCTCGGAAGTCAGCGGTGAGCTGGAGCACAACTCCTGGGCGCGCCCACTGGCGACAGCCGCCGGCGTCGTCGGCCTTGCCGTCATCGCGGCGACAGTCTGGTCGTTTACGCAGCAACAGGAAGACATGCCGGAGCAGAATATCGTCGCCGAGGCGGTGGAAGCGGCGCCGGTCGACGATAGCGCCGTCGAAACCGACGACCCGCCGGTCGCCAACGCAATCGAAGTCGTCGAACCACCGGCCGAGCCGGAGCCGTCGCTCGCAGAGCAGTTAGAGCTGGCCGAGGAATTGACGTCGACGCCGTATGCGCTGGCGACGCTGTTCGAAGCCTGGGGACTCGAATACCGGCGCGGTGCAAGGAGCGGCTGCCAGCAGGCCAGCGATGCCGGACTCGCCTGCTTTTATCAGCGCGGTTCATGGAGCGGCCTCAGGCAGATGGACCGGCCCGCAGTCCTGACGCTGACCGATTCGAAAGGCGACAATCACGAGGTCGTACTGACGGCCATCCACGGTGCGACGGCGGAGTTGTCGATAGGCAGTGTACGGACGACGCACCCGGTGGAGTCCATTACCGAGATGTGGTTCGGCCAGTACATGCTGCTCTGGCGACCGGCCAGCGGCAGCGCAGTATCCCTGGGCCCGGGCTCGCGTGGTCCCGCCGTGCAATGGCTGCGCACGAGCCTGGCGTCGATCAGTCCCGACTATGTGAGCACCGACCCGGAATCGGACCTGTTCGATAACGACCTCGAACGCCTCGTGCGCGCTTTCCAGCGCGATCACCGCCTCGACGTCGACGGACTCGCGGGTCAACAGACGCAGATCATCATCAATTCGCTGCTGGCGATCGACGGTACACCGCGCCTGGCGACACCGCGACTTGCAAGGGACTAGCCGATGTCTTTCATCCTTGATGCGCTCAGGAAATCGGAATCGGAACGCCAGCGCCAGGGCTCGGCCGAATTCGCCGGCGTGCCGACGAGCACGGTATCGTCGGGAGCGCCGCGTTGGCTGTGGATCCTGGCGGCGCTGCTCGCCGTCAACCTCGCGGTGCTGATCGGCCTCTTGATGCGCCCGGACGTACGAGCTGTCGAGACCGTCGACGCGCCAGTCGTCGAATCGACACTCCCGTCCGAGTCCGCACCGGAGCCCGCCGTTCCTGCGATCTCAGAGTCAGCCGCGATGTCGACAACGGACGAGGAGAGTTTCTTGGAACAGGTTGCCACGGCACGGCGGAATGCACCGCCGCTGGACGAGATCCCGGAACCGGCGCCGGAGGTGCCGGAGCCCGCGAGCAGTTTCGAAGCAGCGGCTGAGGCACCGGTCGCGGAGGACAGCAATGCCGCAGGACTGCCGTCATTCGTCGAGGTCCTCACCAACGGCACCGTACAGCTGCCGGACCTGCACCTGGACATTCACGTGTACAGCGAGGTCCCGGAAGATCGCTTCGTTTTCATCAACATGTCCAAGCAGCGCGAGAGATCGCAACTCAGCGAAGGCCCGATCGTGGAGGAGATCACCCCGGACGGCGTTATCCTCGAGTACGACGGCACGCGATTCCTGCTGTCTCGTGACTGACGCGAGCGCGGCTTGAAAGACACTGTCGGCAGATACGTTGACGGCGACGCTTTCGCAGCGGCGCTGATATCCGGTATTCACCGCGTCATCGGCGAGCAGGACTTCCTCAACCGTATCAACGTATTCCCCGTCGCCGACAGCGACACGGGCACCAACCTGAGCCTGTCGCTGGGCGCAGCGTTGTCGACGCTGTCGCAGGACGGCGAAAAACATCTCGGAACCATGCTCGCCGCTGTAGCGGACGCGCTGCTGGACGGCGCCCGCGGCAACTCCGGCGCCATCGTCGCGCAGTTCTTCCAGGGCATGAGCGACGCCGCTGGCGAGATTTCACGATTCACCACCTATACCTTCGGCAAGGCCGTCGCGGTCGGCAGCGAGTATGCGCACGACGCGCTGTCGAAGCCGCGGGAGGGCACGATCCTGTCGGCTATTTCCGCCTTCGCCAACGCGCTGCGGCAACCGTCCGACAGCGAAGACGATTTCGGCGCCGTCATGGAAGACGCACGACAGGAGGTCGACAAGGCGGTTGCCGAGACGCCCGAACAACTCGACGTGCTGCGCAAGGCCGGCGTCGTCGATGCGGGCGCCAAGGGTTTCGCGGAACTCGTCGCCGGGGTGGCCGAGTATCTGAGTCACGGCACGATCTGTCCGCCGCCGGACTCGCCGATGCTCGGGGAGATCGCGCCGGTCGTGGACTTCGCGGAGTCCGACAACGTCTCACGCTACCGCTACTGCACGGAGTGCATCGTGACCGGCACGGACATCGACAGGCGCAAGCTGCGTGAAGCCCTCGCCGAGCTCGGCGATTCGCTGGTCCTCGCCGGTACCAAGCGCAAGGCCAAGGTCCATATTCACGTCGATGACCCGGACGAGGTCTTCCAGCTTGCGCGGCGCTTCGGCGAACTGGGCGCGCAGAAAGCGGACGACATGCATCGCCAGCAGCACAGCACACACGACGGCAAACGACGCTTCGCGGTTATCACCGACTCGGCCGCGGACATCACCGACGAGGACCTGGAGCGGCTGGATATCCACATGGTGCCGTGCCGTATCCAGTTCGGCGACCGCGGTTACCTCGACAAGGTCAGCATCACCACCGATGAGTTCTACGAGGAACTCAGCAACAACCCGCATCACCCGACGACGTCCCAGCCGGCACCCGGCGATTTTCGCCGCCAGTTCCAGTTCCTCGCCAGCCACTTCCGCGACGTGTTGTCCATCAACCTGACGGGACGGGTCAGCGGCACCTTCGAAGCAGCCCGGTCTGCGGCCGAGCGCACCGTTGCGCCCGGCACCATACACGTCATCGATTCCCTCAACGCCTCAATGGGTCAGGGACAGCTCGTGGTCCTGGCCGCTGAATGCGCCGATCACGGTCTCAGCGTCGCCGATACCATCGATGCGATCAACAAGCACCTGCCGCAGACGAAGACCTACGCGCTGCTTAATGACCTGCGCTACGCGGTTCGTGGCGGACGCCTGCCTCGCTGGGTCAAGGTACTCGCGACGCTGTTCCGTATAACGCCGATCATCGCCACGCGTGACGATGGTCGGATCGCTCTCAGCGGTTACCTGTTCGGACGCCACAATGGTGCAAAGCGATTCGCACGATTCGTGGCTCGCAAGATCCCGCGAAGCCAGGCCGTCGACGTCGCGATCGGGCACGCGGTCTGTGACGACGACGCGGTATTGCTCGAACAGGAAATAATGCGGTTGCTGCCGGACGTCAGGCGGTCGACGCGCACCGGAATCGGCACTGCACTCGGCGTTCACGGCGGACCCGGAACGCTCATCGTATCGGTAATGCCCCACCTGTCAGCGCAGGATATCGCCGACGGCCTCGACTAGGTCCTCCCCCTCGTTGCGTGCATTGTTGACGCGGCGATCGACCGGCCATGCCTGCAGAGCGGGCACCTTGACGTCATCCTGAAGATCCATTGCGCCGGACAGCCACCCGGTGGCGCTTGCCGCCTCGAGCACCAGGGGCATGCGGTGATGCAGCGGCGTCATGAAGTCGTTCGCCTGCATCGTGATGATCGTCGTGGTCTGCAGCGTCTCGTCAGTCTCCCGGTCCTTCCACTGTTCCCACAAGGCCGCGAGCCCGCACGGCTCGCCGCTCTCCAGCGAGATATAGAACGGGGTCTTGCCGCCCTCGCCACGCTGCCATTCGTAGAAACCGTCGGCGAGCACGACGCAGCGACGGCGCCGGTACGCGGCGCGGTAAGCAGGTTTCTCGGCTACGGTTTCCGCCCGGGCATTGATCATGCGATTGCCGATTGTGGGGTCCTTTGCCCAGAACGGCACCAGTCCCCATCGAAGGGCGACGAGTTCCCGCTGACCGTCCTGGTCTTCGCGAACGGCGGCGACGTATTGCGTCGGCGCGATGTTGTAGCGCGGTCCGATATCGAGGCTGCCGCTTGCGCCGAACAAAGCGGCGGTAGCTTCAGCAGGCGAATAGAAAGCGAAACGGCCACACATGGCTATTCACGAATACCGATGCCGCGCTGCATCAGGAACATGCACGCAGTAAACAACACGACGACGAAGACGAGCAGTATCACGTAGGCATGCACGATGCTGATGTCGGACGTACCGAGAATGCCATATCGGAATGCGTTCACCATGTAGAGGATCGGATTGGCTTTCGAGACATTCTGCCAGAACTCCGGCAGCAGCGAGATCGAGTAGAACACGCCGCCAAGATAGGTCAGCGGCGTGAGCACGAAGGTCGGGATAATGGAGATATCGTCGAACTTCCTCGCGAACACGGCGTTGATGAATCCGGCCAGCGAAAAAACGATCGACGACAGCAACACGACGGACACCATGACGAACGGGTGTGCGACGTCGAGCCGCGTGAAAAACAGCGCGATGATCGTCACGAGCATGCCGACCAGCAGCCCGCGTAGAACACCGCCCGCAATGTGTCCAATAATGATCGTCGCGTAAGACATCGGCGCGACCAGCATCTCCTCGAGGTGGCGCGCGAACTTCGCGCCGAAAAACGACGACACGACGTTGCCGTAGGAATTGGTGATGACCGACATCATGATGAGACCCGGCGCGATGTACTGCATGTAGTCGAAGCCGTCCATGCTGCCGATGCGGCGACCGATCAGGTTGCCGAAGATGATGAAGTACAGCGTCATTGTTATCGCAGGCGGCACGATGGTTTGTACCCAGATGCGCAACACGCGCGTCATCTCCTTGCGAATTATGGTCTTCGCTGCGACGAGGTTCAGCCCGATATTCATGTGTCCGCCTGCTTGCCCTCGACGAGATGCATGAATAACTCTTCGAGCCGATTCGCCTTGTTTCGCAGGCTGACGACGCGCAGCTGTCGGCGGTCAAGCTCGCTGAAAAGCTGATTGAGGTCCGTCTCCGGGCCCTTCTCTACCTCGAGTTCACCGTCGTCGCGGAGCCGCGTTTCGAAACCCTCGAGCTCCGGCGCTTCGCCGAGCTCGTCGGCGAGACTGAGGACGAAGACTTCGCGATGCAGCTTGCGCAACACTGCGCTCATCCTGGCATCCTCGATGATGCGACCTTCGTCGATGATCGCGATATGACGGCACAGGGTCTCCGCTTCCTCGAGGTAGTGCGTCGTCAGGATGATCGTCGTGCCGGCGGCGTTGATCTCTCGCAGGAAATCCCACATGGAACGACGGATCTCGATGTCGACACCGGCCGTTGGTTCGTCGAGTATCAGGAGCTTCGGCTCGTGCACCAGCGCCCGCGCGATCATCAGGCGGCGCTTCATGCCCCCCGAGAGGCTGCGTGCCGCATCCTCGCGACGATCCCAAAGTCGTAGCGCGCGCAGGTATTGCTCGACACGCTGCCTGGCCAGCTTGCCCGAAAGCCCGTAGTAGCCGGCCTGGTTGGAAACGATGTTGCCGACCGTGTCCCAGAGATTCAGGTTCACTTCCTGCGGCACGATGCCGATGCAACCCTTGGCGGCCGCGAGATCGGAATCGATATCGTGCCCGAATACGGCAACCTTGCCGCCGGACTTGTTGACCAGGGAACTGATGATGCCGATTGCCGTCGTCTTGCCGGCGCCGTTCGGACCGAGCAGTGCGTAGAAATCGCCCGCCTCTACCGACAGATCGATGCCTTTCAGCGCCTGGTTGCCGTTGGCGTAGGTCTTGGTGAGATTCTGTATCGTTAGCGCCTGCATGAGGCCGCGTATTGTAACCGCGTGTCCCCGCGGGTCATACCTTGCGCCGGTGCTCCGCGACCCGGCGCGAGACCGGACGCATGCCGCAGGCAGCGGCGCGCAGTCGGCCGTATGGCGCTGCCGCTTGCCCCGTCAGCATGGTCTGCAGGGCGAGATGCTGGAACATCCGCCGCTGGCGGCGTCTGCCCCGGATTCCACCGTTGAGCAGCCGCTGCATCATCGGGTCGGCGGCGTCGAAACGCGCGATCAGCAGGTCTGCACGGTCGGCCGCCGAATCAACGAGGCCCATCAGTGTCTGCTCCGCGAGACGCTCGCACCATCCCGGTGATGCGCCACAGACGAGCCTCGCGACGTAGGCATTGCGTCGCGCCAGTTGCCAGACGAAACCCAGCGCCGCCGTCTGCAAGCGGCGAATTGCCTCACCGGGCGCTGTGTCGACCAGGTCAACCTGCGGCCCGGCGCGGAGCACCGCGTCCCAGTAGTCGGAGTCCTGTTCACGCAGGGAGAACAGCAGGAACGGCGCGGATGCGAGATGCCCGCGTTCCGCCAGCGACAGCGGGCGATCCGCCGCCAGCGGCCCGGTCGCCGCCAGGAAGCTCTGATTCAATGCCCGGATATTGCGGATGTCCGCCGCCGTTGGTCCCTCGAAGTGCATGTCGGTCCCCTTTAGGATTCGCGTAAGTGCCTGCTCAACGGAGTTTCTATATGTAGGAATGGTTAAGCATTTATGGATAATATACCCGATACAGGGACTATATATGTTCTTTTAGTTTCATTTAGGGCGAGATATGCGACTGACCGACGACCGTTATTCCGGCGAACGCAGCCAGTTCGAACTGGCACTGAGGATGATCCGGCACGAGGCCCGTACCTATACGATCAAGCAGTGCACGGGCCTGTCTGACGACCGCATTCGAAAGCTGTACGCGACCTACTTCCGTGATCGTGCCGACGTCAAGCGACGCCGCGGCAAGTCGCCTCGCCAGGTCGCCCGTTATGTAAAGAACCCGGAAAACCAGATGCAGGCCACGACGCTGGTGGCGCTGTTCTCGGCCGGTCTCCTGATTCGGATCGACGAGAATGCCCGCGTGCATCCGCGCTGGCCGCGACCCGACGTCGAGTTCGGTCATCGTCTGTGTCGCGCCTACGAGACCTACCTGCTACTCCACGAAGACGCTGAACTCAGCTTCGAATGGGCATGGAACCTGCTCAACTGCATCGCCTGCAACGACGAGCTCTACCTCGCGAGCTGCGACAGCTGCAGGGCACGTTACGTCCAGGACGCGTACGCTCTCGACGACCGGACCTGCCCTGTTTGCGCCACGGAGGCAGCCACAGGCGACTGCTGACTGGCGGCTATTTTCCGGTACACTGTCTGCCGCGGGGCCCTCTCCCGTCATAACAACAATATCCTGGGGAGCTTAGGCTTCGAGCCGGACTGACAGCCGTGGAAAATCACAACGTATTCGCCGGCGCTTTCGTCGATCGCAGCGGTGACCGACGCAAAGACTCCGACTGGCTGGCTGAAGCTTCGGTCAGCCAGAATGCGCGTTTCGTACCCGTCTGGGGACGTCGCTGCCTCGTCGGCGGCGACCCGCCGCACGCACTGCTGCTGGATCGACAGCAGGCGGACGAGTTCGTCGACGAGGACAAGCTGATCTTCCTCGGGCTGTTCCGCAACCAGCCGGCATTCGCTGTCGCAATCGACGGTGAGCGGAGACAGCCTTTCCGGGAACTCGGGAGCTTCGAAGGCCTGCGTTTCCTCGGTACCAAGCTGCCACTCGACGAGGCGAACCTCGTGGCCCACGCGCGTGCGCTGGTCCTGTGGCACGCGTCCCAGATGTACTGCGGCATCTGCGGCTCCGCCTCCACGCCATCCGCGGGCGGCAATTCGAGGCGCTGCCTGAACGAGGAATGCGGTCACGAGATCTTTCCGCGTACGGATCCGGCGGTTATCGTGCTCGTCACCCACGGTGACCACTGCCTCCTGGGCCGCCAGCCCGGCTGGCCGGCTGCGCGCTATTCGACCATCGCCGGTTTCGTCGAGCCCGGCGAGAGCCTCGAAGACGCGGTCCGGCGCGAAGTCTACGAGGAGACCAACGTTCGCATCAGTTCGATCCGGTATCACAGCTCTCAGCCCTGGCCATTCCCGTCGTCGCTGATGCTGGGTTTTATCGCGGAGGCCTCGACCACCGAGATCCGGCTCAATGACGGCGAACTCGAAGATGCGCGCTGGTTCACGCGGCAGGAACTCCAGTCCGATTTTCCGAAGCTGCCGTTTCGCATCTCGATCGCGCGCAGGCTGGTCGATCACTGGGTGATGCTCGGCGACTGACCATGTGCCTTGTCGTGCTCGCCGTCAGGCAAAGCCCCGACTACCCACTGGTGGTAGCAGGCAATCGCGACGAGTTCCATGCGCGACCGACGGCATACGCCGGCTGGTGGACGGACAGGCCCGATGTGCTGGGCGGGCGCGACCTGGAGGCAGGAGGATCGTGGCTGGCGCTGCATCGCCGCGGACGCTTCGCAACGGTTACCAACTACCGTGACGCAGATTCACCCCCACCCGGACTGACTTCGCGCGGTCAGCTGGTCGCCGACTTCGTCGAGGGCGATGCGACGCCCCGACAATTCGTCGAAACAGTCGACGGCGATGCCTACGCGGGCTTCAACCTGATCGTGGGTGACCGCCACGGGGTTGCCTATGCGTCGAATCGCGGTGGCGGCGCACGCGAGCTGCCGGCGGGCGTTTACGGGCTCAGTAATGCCCTGCTGGACGGACCTTGGCACAAGGTCGAGCATTCCAAGCGCGGTCTTCTATCGCTGATTCGCAGCGGGTCCCTCGACGACGAAGCATTCCTGGGGATGCTGAATGACCGGACGCAGGGACCGGTAGATCCGGCCGTCGCCGAACGCCTGGGGGAAACCGCGGCCCGCGCCATCACTGCGCCGTTTGTCGTCAATCCGGAGTACGGGACACGCTGCTCGACACTCGTCACGCTTTCCCGCGATTCGTGCTGGCACTTCGTCGAAAGACGCTTCGATCGCGAAGGCAATGTCACCGGCGAATCGGTTTACGATTTCGAGGCGCGCTCGACGACACCGGCATAGGTTTCCATCAGCCAGTTGCGGATGTCCACGATCTCCTGCGGGCAGACCGCGTGAGCCATCGGGTAATCATGCCACTCGATGTTG
>JAAUXZ010088755.1_pt1 | contig 10355 bp, 7 predicted proteins | sample 7278131 | NCBI WGS metagenome assembly JAAUXZ01 (sample SAMN14350119, study PRJNA611818) | marine sediment metagenome | isolation source: surface marine sediment (3m) | place: French Polynesia: Moorea | collected 2018-08
CAAAGCCGGCGACCGCAGCGATGACCGGCTTGCGTATGGTAGTGACGACTTCCCAATCGTCGGTAATGAAGTCCTCGCCGGACACCTCCTGATAGGTCTTGTCCTTCATCTCCTTGATGTCGGCACCAGCCGCAAAGGCCTTCTCGGAGCCCGTCATGACGATGCAGCCGATCGAAGGATCGGCATCGTACTCCTTTAGAGCCCTGCCGATTTCATCGACCAGAGCTGCATTGAGGGCATTCAACGCCTTGGGACGGTTCAAGGTGATGACGCCGACAGCGCCCTTTTTCTCGGCGAGGATGTTTTCGTAGCTCATGGAAATACTGCTGCCTTCTGCAGTTTTGGGAACGGCAAATTGCGAGAGAATTCGGAACGATGCCGACGGGACTTACCCTGTGCTCACCGAGGGGTCAACGCGCATCCGGCACGGGGACGTCCGCACCCCTCAGTTCAGAGGCGAGAGCACGAAACGGACCAGGAGGACGTTGTCCTCGCTACGAAAGCTCAGCGCCAGCTGTTCCGCTTCCCGCTGGTAAATCCCTGATCGCACCGGCTGCCAACCCAACGCCGGCAGCGTCGTGTCATAGAACTTCTCGACCGCGCGACGCGTAACCTGGCCGCGTGCAGTCATCTCCACAATGCGACCGCTCGGCTTGTCGAAAACAGCGGCCCCGGGCTCTTCATTCAGACCTTCCATCAAGGGAAGGTCGGGAATGGCATTGCTGAACCGTGTTTGGGCGGCAAGGTCTCCGAGCGGAAGCACAAGCAGCATCGCGAGCATAGGCACCATCGCTCGCCAAGGCCTGCGGCTCGGTCGTATGGCATTGAACCGCATAAGTATGATTCGTCCTATCGCTGGCATCGAGGGCAGTAGAAAGTAGAGCGGCCACTCTGAACGATGCGCGCAATCGTGCAAGGCGCCTGTCCCGTGCGGCTGTCTGGACAGGTCGGACAAGGCTCGCCCTCCTTGCCGTAGACCGCCCACTGATGCTGGAAGTAGCCAAGCTCGCCCGAAGCTTGCACATAGTCCCTAAGGGACGAGCCGCCGGCTTCGATCGCCCGCTGGAGGACCTGGCGCACGGCCGACGCTAAGCGATCCGCTCTCTTGCCTTGCACCGTATAGGCTTGGCGCCGTGGCGAGAGACCGGCGCTGTGCAAGGCCTCACAGGCGTAGATATTGCCGACTCCCGCCACGACCCGCTGGTCGAGTAGCGCGGCTTTGATGGGTGTGCGCTTGCCTTCGAGCGCAGCGGCAAGCGCCGGCCCGTTGAATGCATTGCCGAGTGGCTCAGGCCCCAGATTTTTCAGCATTGGGTGGTCGTGCAGCGCCGGCTCGGGCACCAAATCGACAAGGCCGAAGCGCCGCGCATCGTTGAAGCGGAGCTGGCGCCCTTCCTCAGTTTCCAAGACAAGATGGTCGTGCTTGTCGAAGGGTGCGAAAGGGCCCTTGCATATGGTCATGCGGCCGGACATGCCGAGATGGCAAAGCAGCACCTCCTCGCCATTTATCGATGCGTCCAAGTACATAAGAATGAACTTTGCACGCCGGCCTATGCGCAGGATGCGGCGCCCGCTAATCCGCTCGGAGAATCTTGGTGGAAAGGGAAAGCGCAAATCGGCTCGGCGCTGCTCGACCCTAGCAAGTCTTCGCCCTTCGAGGACGGGCTGCAGGCCGCGACAGACGGTTTCAACCTCAGGCAATTCCGGCAAGAAACGCTCTCCTTTCCGTGCGACCCTTCTGGGCTTCGCCTACTAACGCGCCGCTGGCACGGCTGACACGCGCAAGCTATCTTGCTGCCCATGAACGGCGAATCGTCAAGTGGCGGAAAGATTTCGGCGAACGAGGAAAGCGTCGCCTTTGGCTTTCGCCAAGTGTCGGCGGCTGACAAACCGTCTTTGGTTCAAAGCGTGTTTCGCAGTGTCGCCTCTCGCTACGACCTAATGAACGACGTGATGTCGGCCGGTGCACACCGTGCATGGAAGGGTGCGTTAGTGGATTGGCTCGCGCCGCGCCCGGGCTTGCGGGTGCTCGACGTAGCCGGTGGGACCGGTGACATCGCGTTCCGCATCCGAGAACGCTGCCCCAGCGCAGAAATCCTAGTCTGCGACCTGACCCATGAGATGCTGGCCGTCGGCCGCGACCGAGCGATCGATCGCGGCGTGCTGTCGCGGCTCTGCTGGCTCTGCGGCGATGCCGAAGCCTTGCCGCTAAAGGACCGCTGCGTCGAGGCCTACACCATCTCCTTCGGCCTGCGTAATGTGACCCATCCTGAGCGCGCCCTCGCCGAAGCGCGGCGCGTCCTTAAGCCTGGCGGCCGTTTTCTTTGCCTGGAGTTCAGCAAAGTGACTCTGCCGGCCCTGAGAGAGCTCTACGACCTCTATTCCTTCCGCGTGCTTCCCCGGCTGGGTGAAGCGGTCGCACGCGACCGCGACTCCTACCAGTACCTCGTCGAATCAATTCGGGGCTTTCCGAACCAAGACAGCTTGGCGTCCCTCATGACTGACGCAGGCTTCGAGCGGGTGCAGTACCGTAACCTGATGGGTGGCATCGCAGCCATTCACTCAGGCTGGCGCCTCTAGCCGACGGCAGCACTGCGCGGGCACCGATATGATCAAAGCTGTCATCTTGCCTTTCAGAGTGCTCGGCATCCTCTGGACACTGGCCCGTTGCGACGCCTTCGCCGTGCTTGAGGATACGCTGGTCAACCAGCGCTTTCTGCGGCTGGTTCGGCGACTGGCGGCGCCCGACTGCGAGGGGCGCCCCGGCGAGCGGCTTTGCCGAGCCCTGACCCTCCTGGGACCGGTCTTCATTAAGTTCGGGCAGTTCCTGGCAACCCGCGCCGACTTGATCGGCGACACCTTGGCCCAAGACCTCTCTCGGCTGCAGGATCGCCTCCCCCCCTTCTCGAGCACAGAGGCCAAGCGCGCCGTGGAGCGTAGCCTTGGGCGCCCCTTGGACAAGCTTTTCCTGAGCTTTGATGAGGAGCCCGTCTCTGCTGCATCTTTGGCGCAAGTCCACTTCGCGACCATAGAGCGGCGCGGTTGGGTCAAGAGCATTGTTGAGGAGCCTTCACTGGAAGGAGAGACCGAATCGAACGAAGCTGCGAGCGAGGACGAACCGGGAAACGAGGGGTTTCGCCAAGATCAAGAGACCGGCGTTCAAGAGGTCGCCGTAAAGATCCTGCGTCCGGGGGTCGAGCGCGAGTTCTTGCGGGACATCGACCTCTTGGCGTGGGGCGCTGCCGGACTGGAGCGGATCATACCTTTATCGAGGCGCTTCCGCCCGGTGGAATCCGTGGCGCTCTTCCGGCGCCTCTCGGAGGTCGAGATGGACTTGCGCCTGGAGGCAGCTGCCGCCAGCGAGCTCGCCGAGAACTTCGTAGACGATCCGACCTACCGCATTCCGCGCGTTGAGTGGGACCACACCGCCCAGCGGGTTCTGACCATGGAACGCGTCTCCGGTGTTCGGCTCGACGACCGCGAAGCTCTCTTGGCCGCAGGACACGACCTGACGCAGATTCTGGAGAACGCGGCGGCGATCTTCTTCAACCAGGTCTTTCGCGACGGCTTCTTCCACGGCGACCAGCATCCCGGAAACATGTGGGTCGATGCTGAGGGGGGCATCGTCGTGGTCGATTTCGGCATCATGGGCCGGCTGGACCAGAAGTTGCGCTTTTTCCTCGCCGACATGCTGCTCGCCACTTTGGCGCGGGACTACAAGCGTCTCGCCCATATCCACGTCGAAGCCGGCTTTCTGCCGTCCGGGCAGCCGGAGGAGCTCTTCTCCCAAGCCCTGCGCGCCGTCTGCGAGCCGATCTTCGGCCGCCCCCTGGCGCAGATATCCTTTGCCCGCCTGCTCGGCCAAATCCTACAGATCACGGCATCATTCCAGATGCCCGTTCAGCCGCAGCTTTTGTTGATGCAGAAGAACATGCTGATGGCCGAGGGCATCAGCCGACAGCTCGATGACAGTCTCACCATTTGGATGTTGGCCGAGCCGCTGATTACTCAATGGGTCGCTCAGCACCGCGGCCCCCAAGCCAAGCTGAGAGAGGCCGGCGCCGAACTGGGCGCGCTGCTCGAGCGTGCACCTCAGACACTTCGCCGGCTCGAACGCATGGCCGATTCTGCCGAAACGCTCCTTGCCCGATCGGCCGAGAGACCGAACGGCGGACTGAGCCGCAGCAGCGGTCTACTATGGCTGGCCGTTGCGCTGCTCGCCCTGATCGTTCTGTTGGACTAGAGTAGGCGTGCCCTCAGTCAACTCCAGAAAACGCCGGCCCGCATAGGCGGCCGCGAAAATCCATACGACAACCAATGGAATGGTGACCGCCGACAACCATCGGATGCTGGAGAACTCGACGAAGATCGTGGTTATGGCCAGTGAGACGAAGACAGCGAGCGCTTTTGCGAAGCGCTGCACGAACATGTCGATGAAGGCCTTGGCCTTGTACTTCTCGTCCTTCGTCGTCGGAACGTAGAGCGACTCCTTGGCCGACTGATTGATCGAATAGCTGAAGCCATTGTCCGCGGTGTTCAGCAGACACCCGAGCCATAGGATGGGAAGGACGGTGAAGCCGGCCGAAGCTGCCAAGATCGCCAGAGGAAGCACCAGCAGCGCGACATGCACGCCAAGGCGCGACATGACATATCCCGTCAGCAGGAGCTGCACCAAAAGAGCGACCGTGTTCGTGATGGCGAAGACAAGCGACAGCTGTTCCCCAATCGCAGGGCCGCTCAGGAAGTGGGTGACCGTGCTGGTGAACTGAAAATCGAGAATCGTCGACACGATCTCGTAGATGCCGACGATCGCCACGATGGCCAGCAGATAGGATGAGCGGCTGACAAGCCACGCCCCTTCGACCGCTGGATTGTGTGCCGCGCTGGGCTCGTCTTGCTCCGGCTCCTCAGTCTGCTCTCGCTCGGGCGGCGGGTTGCGGTCGACGATCCGACCCGCTGAGAGCGCAACAGTTGCGATGACAAGCCCGATGGCAAAGCAGATCCAAAGCCAGTCGGCGCGACTCACCTCTCCAATGAAGACAGCGACGAAATTGGCGCCGACAACACCGCCCAACACGCCACCTACGCCAATCATTCCATAGAGACGCTTGGCTGCGTCGGGCGTCACGCTGTCATTCAAAAAGGCAAAAAAGGTCGCCACCATCAAAGTGGAAAAGAGGTCGCCGAACAAATAGAAGCTCCAGACCCCGAGGGCCGCCGGAGAGGCAACCTCGAAGGAAAACAGAACGTAGCTGGCCAGAAAGAAGGCGACGAATATGAGGGTCAGTTGCTGCCTTCGAAAGCGGCTGGCAAGCCAGGTGAACACGATGACGGCCAGAAACGCGACGACCATGTTCAGGACTTTGGCGATCAGCTCCGCTTGAGGCGCCAGCATGTGCCAACCGAAGAGGTCAAAGCCGTCTTTATCGTAGAACTCGAGGAACAGCGCTTTCTTGATCGGCTTGAGGATCCAGAAGCTGGTGATCACCAGGAAGAAGTAGCCGGCCATCAAGAGGGCGAGCGGCAGTTCTCCCTTTCGAACATCGAAAATCGCTCTGAAAGGATGCTCTTTCTTCACGTGCGAGCGAACAGGTCTAGAAGACCGGAACTTCCCCGCTGTCGACCATGGCTATGACGTTCCGGATGCGATCCCACAGAGCGTCTATCTCGGCCTGGCTCAGGCCGAATTGAATGGTTCCATCGGCGATCACAACGCCCTTGTCAGGGTTGAGGCTTTCTCCAGGTGGAACGGAAACGAAGATGCCCCGGTCGTTCCTTTCGAGTTGGGCAACGACCTCAAGTCTATCGAGGTCCTGGCGCCGAAGCCTTCGCAAGCGATCGATCGAGTCCTTGCGCAGAGCCGCGACGCGGATGACATCCCAGTTCTTCACGAAGAAATTATAGGGAAGCGTTCCGAAGCTGATTCCATTGTCGATCGAATAGAGCTGCGGCCGGTAATAGTCGTTGGATTGCAGGAAGTTGCTGGCCTTACCGTCTTGGTGACGCACCAGGTAAGTGAAGAGATTGAAATTGGACAAGAAATAAGCGTAGTCGGCTTCTTCGATAAAGCGAAACTCCTGGTAGATGGAGATCGGCTGCGTTACGTCCTGCATCCAAACCGAGAGGTTCCCCAGAACGCAGTTCGCGCCCGGAGCGAGCGGCGGCACCACCTCCCCGGCCTTCCCGTAAAGCTCTGCTGGCGCGCAATACACCAGTGATGTCGGAACCACGTAGTCTTCCGGGTCGAGAAAGAGCTTCTGGACCTCGTAGCTTGCAATCTCCTTGCGCGGTGAGTTGTTGTCCTGGTCCAACCGGCCGGGGACAGCGAGCTTCCACTTGAACCTGATCTTTTCCTGCACCTCGTCGAAGAAGAGCGTTACCTCATCCGCGCCGGTTATGCCTGTTGCGGTACGTTCTTGGGTGACGACCTCGTACCGCTCCGCCATCAGCGCGGCGGCGACCTTGTCTTCGATGACGTCAGGTGGAATGGGCCAGTTGGTGAAGTCCCCTCCGCCCTGAGGATTAGGCGCCTCGGTGAAGCGCAGCGCCGGGCGTTCGCTGGGCGGAGCAGAACAGGCGGCCATCAATGAGACGAGAGACACAGCCAAAAAGAGCGCCCGCCCGCTCTCGAACAGGTGACGACACACCTCGCTTTTGCCCTTCGGATCTCGAGACTTCCGCATCTCTGCCTCCCCTCTCAGCCACGTCTTGGTTGGCTAAATTCCTTCGATTTAGCGGCACCCCAGCGTAAAACAAAAGAAAAGATAGTGTTACAGTCTTCGGTCCCTCGGTAGGAACCAGAGCGCCGATGCTCCCTCGTCGATTGGTCCGGCGAGCCGTGTGCGCGCAGCTGAGGAACTTCCCTGACAGAAGACTTCAAACGCCAATGAAGAAAATTCGCCGGTGCGGCTAGCTCAGGCGCGTGATAAACGGGTCGTGACTAGTAATTATCGAGGCCGAGTCTTCGAATGCGCACAAAGGGTTCTAGAGGGACGCAAAAGGCAAATGGATGATGCCGCTCTAGCTGCTACGGCAGAGCAGTCGGCGCGTGGATCCCGGTGGCGTCCTACATTGTTCTCGATGATTCTGGCCGCGGTCGCTGCCGGGGTTATGTGCGGTCTGTTCTTCGGGGAATACGTTGGCGGTCTGAAGATCGTCGGCGAGGCCTATGTCGGCCTGCTTCAAATGACGGTGCTGCCCTATATCGTCTTCGCCTTGATCTCGAGCATCGGGCGGCTGACGCTGGGCGAGAGCAAGCAGCTCGCCAAGGTATCGATCATTACCCTCCTAGTACTATGGGCGATCGGTTGCGCGACGGTCGCCGCGATGTCCGTCTCTCTCCCAGCCCGAGAAGCTGGCTCCTTCTTCAGCACGCAGCTTGTCGAACCGCAAAAGAGCATCGATTTCATTGCGCTGTTCGTGCCAAGCAATCCCTTCGGCTCCCTAGCCAATAACATCGCGCCAGCCGTCGTCGTTTTTTGCATCATGTTTGGCGTGGCCTTGGTCAAGGTCGAGCGCAAGCAGAACCTCCTGGAGCAGTGCGATACCGTTGTCACCACATTGCTGCGGGTAAACAAATTCGTCGCCAGCCTCAGCCCGATTGGAATCTTTGCGATCACCGCGGCGGCGGCCGGGACGCTGAGCCTGGACGAATTCGGCCGGCTTCAGGCTTACCTGCTGGTGTTCGCCCTGAGCGCTCTTTTGCTGACTTTCCTTGTCCTGCCGATGCTCGTCGCAGCCTGCACGCCGTTTCGCTACCGCGACATCCTGTCGGTCTCCAAAGACGCACTGATCACCGTCTTCATCATCCAAAGCCTCTTCATCGTCATTCCGATGCTCGCGGACGGCGTCAAGCGCTTGACGGAAATGTACGAGAGCAAAGGGGTCAAGATCGTTGCTAGCCCCGACTTCGTGATCCCCATTGCCTATCCCTTTCCGCACTTGGGAAAGATCGCCACGCTCATCTTCATCCCTTTCGCCGCCTGGTTCTACGGAACGACGATCCCCTGGACCGATCTGCCAGTGCTGCTGAGCACCGGATTGGTGCTGTCCTTCGGTAAGGTGGTCACCACCATTCCCTTCCTGCTCGATCTTCAGGAATTGCCTGGCGACATCTTCCAGCTCTTTCTCGTATCAAGCGTCTTCGCGGGCGGCATCAGCGACCTAATCGGCGCCATGCATCTCATCGCATTTACGGTCCTGACGACCTGCGCCCTCTCGGGCCAGATCCTGTTCAAACGTGCGAAGCTTCTGGCCTTGGTTGGGCTCACCGTTCTGATTGGTGGCATAGCGATCCTCTCGGCGCGCAGCCTGCTCAGCGGCACTTGGGCGCACGGCCAAAGCGGAGAACAAGCTCTTGGCGAGATGCAGTTGTTGGCGCTGGAGGGAACCGCTACATCGCAGTTCCTGGCGGTGTCGTCGCCGAACCCGATTCCTCTGGAGCCGGGTCAATCCCGGCTCGACCGCATGAAGGCACGCGGCGTTATTCGCATAGGATACCGCGCGGACGACTTCCCCTTTTCGTTCTTGAACGCCCAGGGCGAGCTGGTCGGTCTCGACGTCGACATGGCGCACACCCTGGCAGTAGAGATGGGTTTTGGCATCGAGTTCGTGCCGATAGATTTGTCAAACTTCGCAACTCAGCTAGCCGCAGATCATTTCGACATCGCCTTTACTGGGCTCGCGGCAACAACGCGCCGGTCACTAGATTTCTACTTAACTGAGTCTTACATGGACACAACACTTGCTTTGATCGTGCCCGATCACCGCAAGCAAGCATTCTCCGACCTGGATTCGATTCGGGGCCTGGGTGCATTCAGCATGGGCGTACGGACCGGGACGTTCTTCGACCGCGAGATCAACCGACACATCCCTCAGGCGAGAATCGTCCAGCTCGACTCTGCGCGGCAGTTCTTCAGAAATCCGCCGGAACCTCTCGACGTTTTTCTGTTCAGCGCCGAGGGCGGATCCGCTTGGACACTCATCTATCCCCGCTACTCCGTCGTCAATCCGCTTAGCCGGCCTGTGAAGATTCCACTTGCCTACGCCTACGGCGGCCCCGACCGGCGTTTCGAGAAGTTCCTCGAGGACTGGATTCAACTGAAGCGGAAAGACAATACCCTAGACGAGCTCTACGACTATTGGATTCTTGGGCAGGGCGCGCAAAGCCGGGAGCCGCGATGGAGCGTCATCCGCGACGTGCTCGGATGGGTTGATTGAGCCGCCGCGCACTTGGTCTGTTGTGTGGACTTCCCTCCACGGTGAGAAGCCGCGCTTTCGCTAACCGCGGCCAGCCTGTTTGAGCAGCGACCGCAGCAAAACATCGGCGCCAGCCGCGCAGTCTTCTAGGGTCGCGCTTTCGAGCTCGTTGTGGCTCAAGCCATCCTTGCAGGGAATGAAGATCATACCCACCGGCATGAGGCGGGCGAGATAACAGGCGTCGTGGCCGGCGCCCGAGAAGAGTTCCTGGGCGCCGTGGCCCGCCGCCTCGGCCGCATCTCGGACCGTGGCGATGCACTTGGGGTCGAACTCCACAGGCTCTTCGTAGTCGACCCGCCTCATCTCGACGATCACGCCGGTGCGCTCCGTTTCCGCGCGGCAAAGCGCGCGAATCTCCAGGATCATCTCGTCCAAGACCGGTCTTTCGGGATGCCGCAGGTCGACGGTGAAGTCGACACGGCCAGGAATCGTGTTCCGTGCGTTCGGCGAAGAAACGATACGGCCCACCGTGCACACGGCAGAGGGGGCATGAGCATGGCCCAAGTGATTGAAGGCGCGAATCAGCTCCGCGGCAGAGACCAATGCGTCCTTTCGCACCTGCATGGGCGTGGTGCCGGCATGAGCCTCTTGGCCCGTTACCGTGATATCGAAGCGAGCCTGCCCACGGGCACCCGTGACCACACCGATCGTCTCGCCTGTGGCCTCGAGAACGGGACCTTGCTCGATATGAGCCTCGAAATAGGCATCGAGAGGCCGACCGCCGCAAGGTATGTCGCCACGGTAGCCGATACGGTCGAGCTCTTCGGCGAAGTTGAGCCCGTCCATGTCCTGCGCCGCATAGGCGGCCTTCAAAGATGCCTGGCCGACGAAAACGCTGCTTCCGCCGAAGGGAAAACGCGTCCCTTCCTCGTTCGTCCAAACGACAACCTCTAGCGGCGCTTTGGTATCGACCTCGGCGTCGTTCAGCGCCCTGATAACTTCCAAGCCCGCCAGCACGCCGTAGGCGCCATCGAAGCGCCCGCCAGTCGGCTGCGTGTCCAAATGGCTACCGGTGGCAATCGGCAAAGCGGAACGCCGTCGGCCGTCGCGGCGGGCGAAGATGTTGCCCATGGCGTCGATAGAGACGTCACAGCCGG
>JAAUXZ010044884.1_pt1 | contig 10352 bp, 9 predicted proteins | sample 7278131 | NCBI WGS metagenome assembly JAAUXZ01 (sample SAMN14350119, study PRJNA611818) | marine sediment metagenome | isolation source: surface marine sediment (3m) | place: French Polynesia: Moorea | collected 2018-08
ATCGAAGTCGTCACCGCCCGTGGGTTCCGTGTAGCGGGGTAGCGTCTCCCCGTCATAGGGGTGCAGCGGGGTGTCCGCGCCTTGCGGGGCGTCGTACCAGGAATGGCTGGTGAATTCCTGTATCTCGTCGCTGGCCTGCGGATCGACTGCATGAACCTTTGACAAGTTGCGATCAATAATCGCACCTTGGGGTATGAGTGGGTCAGAGAAGCCACCACCGCCGCTCGTGCCGAATTCAGCGAAGGTCAGGAAATTGCCGACACCCTCTCCGATTTTGCTCCAGTCGTTGAGATCTCCGCTCTCTGGTTGATAGCCCTTGTAGTAGTCCGCGATCAGCAGCGTATCCGGAATAAACACCTGATCGACCAGGTTCTGCATCTGCTGTATGGCCTTGGCAACTTCAACCAGTCCTGCCTCATCGAAAGCCGTCAGGCCGGAGAAATATGGGGGCAGATGCTTTTCACTGGCTGGCGTAAATTGAGATGCCCGCTCATTGCTTCCGATGCTGATAGCGCATGGCATGCCACCGACAACGATATTGGGGTGGGGGTTCTTGCCTCCGAACACTGCATGTAGCTTTACGACCTCACGTTGCCAGGCCAAGACCTCAAGATAGTGTGCGAAAGCCAGCAGGTTTGCATGCGGAGGCAACCGATAAGCGGGATGGTGTTCTTCCCAAGCAGCGGATTTCAAGATTCCCAGTTGCCCTGAAGCGATGAAGTCCTTCAGCTGTTGTAAGACGCCGGCGAAATACTCGCGGCTGTTTCGGGGCCAGTCGCTGATCGATTGTTGCAAGCGGGCTGTCTCTGCCGGGTCGGCCTCGGCAGCAGAGACAAGATCAACCCAGTCGAACGCATGCAGGTGATAAAAATGCATGACGTGATCATGTACATATTGCGTACCGAGCATCAGGTTGCGGATCAGGTGTGCGTTTGGCGGAATAGGGTAATCAAGTGCATGCTCAACAGCGCGGACAGCAGCCAGGGCGTGCACCAGCGTGCAGACCCCGCAGAAGCGTTGCGTAAAGGCCCATGCCTCTCTGGGGTCGCGCCCTTGCAGAATAGTTTCGATTCACCGGATCATGGTGCCCGAGCTCGCGGCCCTGGTGACCAGTCCGTCTCCGGACATGCCGGGCGGCAACGGTGCGGTCTCCGCCTCAATGCGCAGATGGCCTTCGATTCGAGTTACCGGGTCAACAACGATTTTCACCATGGCGATTTCATCCTGTCTCAGTCTGCATCATGCTGCGACCCTTCAATCTACCTGCGCCCCAGACGCCTCCCCGTGGGCCGGCTGCCCCGTCGCTTGCTCGAAGCCAGGGCGCCGTAGACGCCTCCATGCTTCTCCCAGCGGTCCCAGAAACCCGGTTCCGAGCAGCCGATACAACCGTGGCCTGAATGCATCGGCATACTTGTACCTTGGTTCCATCCCATGACAGAACACGCGTTGTGGGTGACTGGTCCCTTGCAGCCCAGGTGGAGTAGGCACCATCCCTCACGTGCGCCCTGATCATCGAAGCTCTCGGCAAACCTGCCAGCCTTATAGCTGACCTTACGCGGGCAACGGTGATGGACTGTTCTGCCGTAGAAGGCGACTGGACGCTTCAACCCATCCAGTTCAGGTAGCTCCCCAAAAGCAAGGTAGTGAATCAGCGTTGCTGTCATAACCTCGGGCACCGGTGGACAGCCGGGCAGGTTGACCAGCGCCTGGATTTCCAGTTCCCCGTTTGCCTCGAGTTCGCCGATGCTGACCGCATCGCTCGGATTGGGTGCGGCCGCCGGGAGGCCGCCATAGGCTGCACAACTTCCCACAGCCAAGACCAGCGCGGCTCGCTTGGCCAGGTCATGCGCCTTGAGCATGTCCAGGCTATCTTGGCCGCCGATCCGGCACCAACCATCTCTTGATGACGCTGAGCCTTCCACGATCAGAATATAGCCATCGGATTCGGTGGCCTGACACAGGAGCTGTTCTGCCTCATGGCCGGCGGCAGCCATGAGTGTTTCGTGGTACTCCAATGAAATGATGCTGAGTAAAAGCTCCTCAAGTGACGGACCGAACCCGCGCGTCAGTGCTTCCGTACAAGCGGTGCATTCCTGGAAGTGAAGCCACACGACGCGTGGCCTCGAAACGTGAGCTAGAGAGTCGGCGATCTTTGCAGCTTGCGAGGGAGGTAAAGCAAGGGTGGAGGCTGCGAGTGCGCAGGTTTTCAAAAAGCCACGGCGGGACATGCCCAGTCGGAGCAAGGCCTCCATTACAGTGAGTGGCTTCCCGCGCATCGGAACCTCCTGCCAGAAGGGAGATCCGTCGCCACCCAGGTGCGCCTCAGGTCCTGATCATGCGGCCAGCTTGGTTGGATGTTCGTGGCGAACAGGATCTTCCAACCTTTGTTTTATACTTAGCACGACTGGGTTGATGCTCCCATGACCTGCATCAATGCGGCTGCCGAGTCGTCAGACAGGGGGCGACACGGAATCACCCGATGGCCGTCAACATGCCCATCATGGCCCGAGCCACCTCCTGCACAGAGAAGACTGCGTTGTCGCTAGACCCGGAAGCCTTTTACCAGCTCGTTGAGCTCTCCTGACAACTCGGCCATTGAATGACTGCTGGCCAGCGTCATTTGTGCGCCCTCCACGGTGCTCTGCGCAATTTCGCGAATATTCATCACGTTGCGGTTGATCTCTTCCGATACGCTGCTCTGCTCTTCCGCCGCGCTGGCGATCTGCATGTTCATATTGTTGATCTGATCTACCGAGCTCGCGATTTCTTCCAGCGCTGCACCGGCTTGCTGGGTTTGCTCGACGCTGGCCTCGGTCTGCTTGCCGCCACGCTCCATCGCTGCCACGGCATTGCGCGCACCGTTCTGCAGCTTTTCGATCATGTGTTGGATTTCTTCAGTCGAGGCCTGCGTGCGGCTGGCCAGGGTCCGCACCTCATCGGCAACCACGGCGAAGCCGCGGCCTTGTTCACCTGCGCGCGCTGCTTCGATCGCGGCGTTGAGCGCCAGCAGGTTGGTCTGTTCGGCGATGCCGCGGATGACATCCAATACGCTGCCAATGTCTTCCGAGTCTTTTTCCAACTCTTTAATGACCCCCGAGGCCTTTGAAACCTCATCGGACAGTGCATTGATGGTGCCGATCGCCTGGCCAACCACGGCTTGGCCATCCCCGGCAGCTTCGTTGGCCTTCGCGGTGAGTTCCGAGGCGGTCGACGCGCTTCGGGCCACTTCCTGCACGGTCGCGGCCATTTGATTGATGGCAGTTGCCACCATCTCGATTTCCATGTTCTGCTGATTGATGCCGTCGCTGGCCTGCTGCGAGGTGATTGAATTCTGCTCGGAGGTCGTCGCGACCTGATGCGAGGAGTCGACCACTTTGCCTACCAACTCGCGTACCTGCGTAACCATGCGGTTCGTACTGATCGCGATTTCACTGAACTCGTCATTGCTTTGTATCGGCACCGCCTTGGTCAAATCGCCGCCTGCTGTAGCGTCGACCACGCGGTTGATGGCACCGACGTTATCGACGACCGATACATAGAAACTGGCAAACATGTACAGAATGAGGAACAGGGCGATTGCCGTTACCGCAATCGCAGAAATCAGGTCGAAGCGCTTCTCTGCCTCACGTTCGGCCAGCTGTGCATCGAGCAGGGGAATTGCGCCGTCGAGAAGGGCAAAGCCGGCTTTGATGTTGGTGGTGGACCGATCGAAAAATTCGGATGATCCGATATCGATCTTCTCCGGGTCCAGCAAGCGCTCACGCGTCATACGGACCTGGGCGATCCAGGCAGCGTCGAAACCTTCATAGATCTTGCCAAAGCTCGCCGCGAAATCCGCGTTGTGCTCAAAGGCTTTTTCAAAGTCCACTTCGAGGTCACTACCCAGTTCTTCTAGTTGATTGACCAGATTGCTCAGGCTGGTATAGGAGTCTGGCGTGAATGATCCGCGTGCGGCGATCCCTGTGCCAGCTCCCCTGACACGCCCCATCAGATCAAGCATGCGTGGGAGCCTTTCGCCAACGGCTTGCGCCACATAGTTCACTTCCAGGTTCGGGTCGAGCGAAAGGTAGGACTTGTCTGCGGTGTGTATCAAGTAGGCCTGCAGCTTCTTGATGTGTGCCGTGTAGTTGGCAAAGGTCACTGGGGCAGGGTTGTTCAGCGCATTCTGGGTGATGGCTTTCAGTTCCCTGTGAAGGGCCTTCGCCGACTGCGCGAGCGGGACTTCAGCCGACAGCTCGGCTTCCGTCGTGATCAGATCCTGGTAGAAGCGGTCGACCTCGGCAATCTTATTCTGGCGTTTCGGCCCTGCCGCTTCGTTCCCGTTCATGAGTCCGTTGGTCAGCCCGCGCAGTTGCGCCACGTTGGCCAGGAGGGGGCGAACGGCTTGCATGTATTGCAGTCCCACGCGTTCGTTTCCGGCCCTTGCCATTGCTTCAGAAGACGAGGAAAACTGGAAACCGACCAGGATCAGCATCGGCAGCAGCATGACGGCCGTGATAATGGCGAACATGGCCGGCAACCGCAGGCGCGCCATCAAACTGACGCCGGGCGCCATGAGAACGGAATTGCTCATCGATTTTTCCTCACTCAACTCGAAACCAGAACGGTATTGGTCCGGCGCGTCTCCACGCATCAATGGAGGGTGTCGGCCGAGATGCGAGGAAATTGACGGTCAATCCTGAGGGAAATACTCGAAAGCTGGCAGTGTCCGTGCGGATGCCTCAATCAGTTCACAACGGCTGGGCGGCAGTCCAACAGAAAGCGATGCCGGGACGGCCGGTACAGTCTGAAGGGCGTCGGTGATCGAACCGGAGTGACGGAAAGAACGGGCGGGCCATGCCCGCATGGCGTCTGCGCCCCGGGTAAATGAAGAACAGCAAGAAGCCCCCCGCCGTTGGGAGAGGGGCTTTTCGTGGCTCAGGCCTTCACCGGATTACTGCGCATTCTGAGCAGGGGCAACCGGGGCTTGTGGGGCCATGCCGTACGGAGCGTAGTAAGGAATGGAATCGTAGCCGTAGCCTGACCAGTTACCACTGGTGTCACCATTGCCTCGGAAGTCGCCGCTGGTGCGGCCGCGGCCTTTGAAGTTCATGGAGAATGTGGCTTCACCTTCCCCGGAACCGTTACCCACGAAGTCGCCGGCACCGTTGTAAGCGCCGCTGGTGGAGCCGTTGCTGGAATCCCAGAAAGCGGCTGCTTGGGTGGAGGCGACGATGGCCAAGATAGCGATAATCTTTTTCATGACTTTTCTCCTAAACTTGTTGCGAATGATCGGGGTGTCTAAGCAACTGCCTTATCTTGAAAGTTGCGCCAGCACCTGCTGGCCGATGACAGCTGAAAAATCCTGTACAGAACGGACTTGCTGGCCCGGCGTGGACGCAACCATCTCCAGTCGCAGTTCGGCACAATCGCTAGGATCGCGCACCGGATCCCCTAAGGGAGGATCCTCTATGACGATGGGGGAGAATCTCTCCAGGTCGTACGTGGTGATCATTGGTGTTGCCTCCAGCTAGCTAAGTGCCTTAACTTCAGTATATAAGCAAAAACTGATAAAGCAAGGTCGGGTTTAAACGAATGTGGTTTTTTTGGGCCTGTGTCGTGACAGCCAGCGAACCTCCGGCGAACCACCGTGGATGCATAGGCCCGCGGCTTGGGCAAGGTCTTGCTTCACCCCATTACCGGGACATACCCATGGCTCATGCCATGATCGCCCGGCAACCGGCCAACAAACGGTGAGAATACTTTTGGGGGCGGGGTACCGCGCTGGTCGGCGGGCATAAAAAAACCGGCTCGGTAAAACAGAGCCGGTTTAAGGTCGCCCACTTGGCAGAACCAAGGGGAGGGGGGAGTGTCTTGGCGAACCCTGCGTGGTCGACCTCGCTTAGGTCATTACCTGCTGCGTCCGGCGGCATGGCTTGCCGGGGATGTCATGCAGCTCGCCTTTTCCATGGTTCAAATCCTACGCAGAAAGTGTTTTGCAGGTATTTCGCGACGGTATCAAGATGTAACGAGTTGTTTCCTGCTTCGGGTGTTTCGCCAGCCGGTCTTCGCCCGAAAGGCGGGTAGGCGCCTTGTGGATCGAAAGAAAGCGCTGCTGTGGGAAGCATGCGTTTCGTCACTACGAGCAAGCTAAAGCACAATGGGAAGTTGTGGGCGATTCAATGAGTTGTTAGAGATCCCTTCGTCCTTGAACGTTCGACGGTATCGACTACAGTGTTGTTAACGTTATAAAAGAGCTGTCTTCACTAATCCTGGGGTATCCATGAAAAAGCTACTTATCGCGGCAGTGCTGGTTGCAATGACATCCATGAATGTTGCGGCGGACTCGTTCAACAACGCGCCAGGCAGCAACGACACGATGGCGGGTAGCAAGGCACAAATGAAGGCGGCGGAAACGATGGCTGCGAGGGTCAGGGCCGCACAGGTGCGGGCTGCTCAGATGAAGGCGGCGGAAATGATGGCTGCCAGAGTCCGGGCGGCACAGGTGCGCGCTGCGCAGATGAAGGCGGCGGAGATGATGGCTGCGAGGGTTAGGGCGGCACAGGTGCGGGCAGCGCAGATGAAGGCGGCGGAAATGATGGCTGCCAGGGTCCGGGCGGCACAGGTGCGTGCTGCGCAGATGAAGGCGGCGGAAATGATGGCTGCGAGGGTCCGGGCGGCACAGGTGCGGGCAGCACAGATGAAGGCAGCGGAAATGATGGCTGCCAGGGTCTGGGCTGCACGGGTGAGAAATGCGCAAGCCCAGACGTTCCGGCCAGCGGCACCGGGCATGGCCGCAAAAAGATTTGGCTGAGATCCTTCCTTTCTAACGTAATAAACGCCTGCACAAAGCAGGCGTTTTCATTTCTGTTCAGCGTGGGGCTGGAATCGCCAGTCGAACATGGAACACTCGCCCCCTCGCTGATTGGCGTCCGTCAGTGTCGGGTTCCAAGGACGGCTCGCGTATCAGAAAGCAGATGATGCGGACTTGTCCCTGCCTGCCGCTGGATTTCCAATTGCCCGCCCATCGATTGCATAGGCTTGATGCGGGGCAAGCTCTATCGTGGCAAACATCAATAGAATTAGCCTGTGTATGCATCATCGGGAAACAGGCAATGAACAACGACACGAACGTCACATGGCATGACCACCAAGTCACCAGAAGCAAGCGGGAAGCCCTCAATGGGCACAAGGGCTGTGTGGTTTGGTTTACTGGCTTGAGCGCTTCAGGCAAGAGCACGATTGCCAATGTGCTTGATCACAAACTCTTCGAGATGGGCATGCACAGCACGGTGCTGGATGGAGACAACGTGCGCCATTCGCTGAATGCCGGCCCGGGAATGCTCTTAGATACGCATGGTGAGACCTTCGCAAAACGTTTTGGTCTGGGCTTTTCAGCCATTGATCGCGAGGAGAATATTCGTCGCATCGGTGCGGTTGCTCAGCTTTTCTGCCAATCCGGGATCATCGCTTTGACTGCGTTTATCAGTCCCTACAGGGTCGACCGTGATCGCATCCGCAGGAATCTCGAGGCAGGTGAATTCATCGAAGTGTTTGTGGATACGCCAATCGATGTCTGCGAATCACGCGACCCGAAGGGCCTGTATAAAAAGGCGCGTGCCGGTGAAATCAGGGGCTTTACTGGAATCGACGACCCCTATGAGCCACCAGTGTCGGCGGAATTGGTCCTCGACGCGGCGGACAAGACTGCTGAAGCGCTGGCCGACGAGGTCATAATGTATCTCCGGAATAGCGATATTCTCCCGAACAGCTGACGAATGCGCTGCTGGGGACAGTGTTTCTCATTTGCGCGGTATCATTACGGTACGCGCATCGCTACGGGTAAGAGCTCCTGGAGCTTGCGCATTCACAACAGCCAATGACCAAACCAAAGCAGCCATTAGAGGCGTGGATTGCCTCCTGCGCTGAATGCGATCGGCCGGGTGCAGGGCGCGATCTGGTTGATGTTGCAGCAGAAGAACCTGGAGGCGTCTGGTGCCGCGAAAAAAGCAGGTTTACGTGGCTCTGTCTTGCCATTGAGACCAATGATGCTCAGACTGCCGTAGGCATATATCGAACTGCCAGGACGGCCGGGCACCTCTCCATCAGTTGACGGTCACGGTCGATATCCCCGGGAAATCTGTATGGCAATGCGGTCTGCATCGTTATCAAAAGCAAACACTTGGCGGGTTGTTTCATCACTCTTGCCGGGGCTCATGGGTGGTTGTTTCATGGTGGCCCATGGGCCTATTCCACAGCCCCCCAGCTACCATGATTTTGCCGACACCCGTGTCTTGCTGGGCATTCCGCATGCGAGTGATGTGCTGACCAGTCTTGCGCTCGTGATTGTCGGCCTCTGGGGGTTAGGGTTTCTTGCGCAACCGAAGCGCTCTGGCAACGCGTTCATCGATGACCGGGAGCGCGGCTTGTTTCGGTTCCTGTTCACGGCCGTTCTGCTTACCGGGTTCGGCTCCGCCTGGTATCACCTTGACCCTGATAATTACAGCCTGGTGTGGGACAGGCTGCCCATGGCGATCGGATTCGTGAGTATTTTCTCGATCATGATTGCCGAAAGGGTGAGCCTGCCGATCGGCTTGGTGTTGATAAAGCCGCTTGTCGCCTTGGGAATGATGAGCGTTCTTTGGTGGATCTGGACCGAGCACAATGGGCGCGGTGATGTGCGCTGGTATGTGTTTGTACAGTTTTATCCGGTGATCACGATCGCATTCATGCTGCTGTTACTTCCGACGCGGTATACCCGAGGAAATGATTATTGGGTACTGTTTTTCTTGTATGCCTTTGCAAAGGTTGTGGAGCTCCATGACCGCGAACTATTCGATTTCACAAACGAGCTGGTCAGCGGCCATAGCCTGAAACATCTGTTCGCCGCAGCAGGTGCTGCATGGCTTGTTCGCATGCTCCGCTTGAGGAAGTCATGCGCAACAAGCGCCTAGATGCACGAATAGTGAGGAATGCAAGTGTCGCCTGAGATGATGGCTCGCAATACAGAGCGGGGAAAGGCAATGCGCAAACGATTTGCTACTTGTATCACCTTTGGCCCTGTTGAATCACTGCCCTTCAATGGCCTTGGCTTCACGCGTCATTCCAGCGCCGGGCAACCTATAGAACCGTACGCTTGCATCATCGGAATTACTCATCATGGTTTTCCCGTCGGGAGAGACGGCAACGCGCTGGCCACATAGATCATGTTTTTGAAATGCGTCCAGACTTTCACCACTACTCGGATTCAGCAGCAAGATCGCACTGTCGGTCTGTCGACTGATAGAGGCTAAGTAAATGCCGTCGGGACTCGATTCCAGATGGCTGATAATGCCGAAATGATCGGTCGGCATGATTTCAAGCGTTTTCTCTCCCTCATGCCAGGAAAACAGATTGAACCAGCCGCTACCCAGGAGTATTTTATTATCTTCAATAAATACCAGTGAGCGCGCGTAGGTTGGCGGTGACTGTAATCTGAAGGGAACCGCATTTGGCTTCCAACGCCAGACATTGGTTGCGCTATCAGCTGCGGCCAGTCGCTCGAGGTTGTCAGATAGAGCGACCGCTGAGATACGCCGGTTGGACAGCCGCCAAGAACCGAGCTGTTCTCCATTCACATGCCATAGTGAGACGATTCCGTCATTGTGGCCCAGAAAAATATGTGAACGCCCTGGGTTGGCACGGAAACTGGTGATTGCGGCACCAGCCTTGAAACTGCGGTCCAGCGTGCCATCCAGATTCCAGACGCGGACGTGGCCATCGTATCCGGCAGTCAGTAACTGATCGTCATCAAGAAAGAGCAATCCAAACAGATCACCGTGACCGGTTTGCCAACCGCCCAACGCAAAACCATCCTCCAGACGCCACAAGCGGACTTTTCCAGACCAGCCGCCGCTTGCGCCGAGTTTGCTGTCAGGGGCGATTGCCAGAGCGTTACCCCCGCTATGCGCGTCCTCGAAGATCCGGTAGGGTCCTTGCGGAACTGGGTGGGTTGTGCAGCCTGCCAGTCCCATAGCGATGAAGACAGAAGCCAGAGGGACAACGAGAAAAAGTGTGGTCAAGCGCATGGGGGTAAGTGTTGCTTGAATTGTCGCTTATTGTCTCCGTATTAACGGCAGATGGAAATAAGCTTCTCAGAAGTGGTTCCCGCTTCTGTTTTCGACGGCCTATCGATGTTCCTCAGCTTCTGCTCAAGGTTCGGGAAGGCCGAACCTCCTCGCCTGGTTAACCTTGTCTATGAGGCGCCAATCCAGTTCGGCAGATGATGAAGCAGTGCCTCGGGAAGGTTTGTGGGGATCGGGGTGTCAGGCGCGGGTGGGTTAGGCGGGGGACTTTGATTGGTTGGTGCGGAACCCCGCTATTGCTTCGCGCTG
>JAAUXZ010108689.1_pt1 | contig 10350 bp, 4 predicted proteins | sample 7278131 | NCBI WGS metagenome assembly JAAUXZ01 (sample SAMN14350119, study PRJNA611818) | marine sediment metagenome | isolation source: surface marine sediment (3m) | place: French Polynesia: Moorea | collected 2018-08
AGGCCGACAGTGATGGCGACGGCATCGGGGATGTCTGTGAAGCCGATACGGATGGTGATGGCGTGATCGACGACCTGGACAATTGCCCGGCAATTGCGAACCCGGATCAGACCGACACCGACGGTGATGGTATCGGTGATGCCTGCGACGCGCTGATCGACTCGGATGGTGATGGTGTCAGTGATGACCTTGATCTTTGTCCTAATACCCCGGCGGATGAGCCAGTAGACACTGACGGTTGTGCGCTGAGTCAACTCGATACGGATTCTGACGGTATAACGGACGATCTGGATAACTGTCCGGTGGATGCGAATCCTGATCAGGCCGATGTTGATGGCGATGGCCTTGGCGATGTTTGTGATGATTTGATCGGTACTCTGCCCGTAATTTCAATCGGCTTACCCTATATCGAAGTGGATTCGACCGGTGTGTGGACCAATGTGGATCTGGGTGAGGTGACGGCATCGGATGCGGAAGATGGTGATCTCACGCAGGATATTGAAATTGTTGCGGATCAAACGGGTCCGTTCCTGACCGGTCATCATGTCATTGATTATACGGTTACGGATTCAGATGGTAATTCGGCATCCGCACAACAGATCGTCGACGTCATTCCCCAGGCATCCTTTGGATCGAGCTTGATGGCTGAAGCGGGTTCAAGTGTCGAAGTGCCCGCCTATCTGAATGGACTGGCCGCCGCTTATCCGGTCACGGTCGAGTTGGAATCTGCCGATATTTCCGTGAAGGAATCGATTGAGATCACTGAAGGCAACACAGAGGGATCCACCTTAATTGATATACCTGCTGGTTATCAGAGCGACAATCTGGTTATCTCCATGGGTGATGTCACCAATGCAATCGAAGGCAGCAGGACGAACCTGAGAATACGGATCATCGATGAACCAGTTGCTCCGATAGCGAGAATGACCGCGTTACAGGCCGGCGAATTGGTGCGTACCGCATATCGTAACAGAGGGCCACTCGAGGTCATTGCGATCGTGAGTGATCCGAATCGCGCTGATGAAGGTTTACACTTGCTCGACTGGAGTCAGAGTGACGACAGAATACTTGAAGCGCAGTCTGAAACGAGTGATCTGTTGACTATCGATCCTTCGGCTTTACCTGAGGATGAGTATCTGGTCAAAGTGGTAGTGACCGATACTGAAGGCCTTTCGACGACTGCTGAACTGTTGATGCGTATCAAGGAAGAAGCGCCGGTTTTGACCGAGCAGGATAGCGATAATGATGGCATCAGTGATATCGATGAAGGTTTGGGTGACGAGGATCTGGATGGTATCCCCGATTATTTGGACTCCATCATGGTGCCAGAGGTCTTACCGCTCATTGAAGGTGTAGAGAGTGATTACCTGATGATGACAGAACCTGGTCTCAGCTTGCGACTTGGTAGCTTCGCGTTTAATGCGGAGCGGCAGGCTGCGGAGATCAAGGATGCTTTAGAGGACCTGCTTGGTGGACCTACCTCTGAATTGAATGCGATGAGTGATGTGTTTGACTTCGAGATCGCCGGTCTTGCCTATCCCGGGCAATCGGTTCAAGTGGTGATCGCGCTCCTTGCAGCAATACCTGCGGATGCGATTTACAGAAAATACACGCTGACCGATGGTTGGATGGATTTCGTTAGTGATGCGAATAATGCCATTGCTTCGGCGCCTGGTACTACGGGTAGCTGCCCACCACCGGGAGACTCCGCCTATGTGTCCGGACTGCAGCCAGGCTTCAATTGCGTGCAATTGACCATCGAGGATGGGGGCGCCAATGATGGGGACCGTCAAGCGAATGGAACGATTGTCGACCCGAGTGGAGTGGCAGTGTCTCTGACCTCGACCGATACGACGAGCAGTGGAGGCGGTGGTGGAACCTTGGGTTTGCTATTCCTGTTGATGCTCAGCATCGGTGCGATGCTGAGGGCTAACAATCGTAGATATGTGAATCACAGTTGATATTAGGAGTTATTTTCCCGTGAACTATTGTTAGAGAAGCGATATTCTGGACATATTCAGCAATATGGAGATGTTGATTATGTCCGGGAATCGCATTATCACCTCCCTGTTGGGTGTCTTATTTCTCCTGGTTGCTTCATTATCAGAAGCGGCAATAACTACATACTGTTGCGATGCAGCAGCGGAAACGCTTTACTTGCAAGATCTGGCTGCGGCTTCATACGATTCAGCCCCGGAAAGTTTCGAGACCGGGGATTGGGGGTCGGCCCGGTGGTGGAATACCTTACCCAGCGTCACCAATAATGGGGTTACCTGGACGCCACTGGCGGGTGCTGACCCCACGGTCGAGCTGACTACCTACAATGCCGAAGCCCATGATGGCCTGTTCGAGATGTTCACCTACGATACATCGACGCTCATTTCGCACGCCAATCCGGATGGTTATGGCCTCACGTCGGGTTTCACGCTTTATGGAGTCGGGGGTTGGTTCCGCAGTCCTTCCGCCCCCAAACTCGTCTTTACCCTGGATGGATCGACGCCGGTGGATTTCACCGGTGACGAGGCAACGGTGCTCAGCTACAAGTTTCTGGGTTTTATCGAGTCGGCTGGATTCACTACATTGGAAATCACGACCCTTGATGAGGGTCAGATCGAGCCACAGATCTTCTTCTCCGATGACTTTCACCTGGCGGCGGCAGCCGGTAGTTTTACCACCAATGGCAGCTTACATTTCGACATTTCCAGCTACAGCGTGGCAGAGAACGGCGGTTCGGTGACGATCACGGTCACCCGGTCCGATGGCACAGACGGTGAGGTTAGTGTCAGCTATGCTACCAGTGACGGCAGTGCCACAGCAGGCGAGGACTACACTATCACCACCGGCACCCTCATCTTGGCGGATGGAGAGACCAGCGCCAGTTTCGTCGTGCCGATCCTGGATGACAGCAGCTACGAGGGGGACGAGACCCTCAACCTGAGCTTGAGCAACGTGACGGGTGGAGCGACCCTGGGCACGCCTAGCAGCGCCGTTCTGACGATTAGCGAAGATGATCCAGTACCGCCTGAGGGCAGCCTGCAATTTGACAGTGCAGCCTATAGTGAGACCGAAAGTGGCGGTTCTAAATTGATCACGGTCACCCGCATAGGCGGTGATTTTGGCGATGTGACTGTCGACTATTCCAGCAGTGACGGATCTGCCACTGCGGGGAGTGACTATATCGTTACCAACGGAACTCTAACGCTGTTGGATGGAGTGCTCAGTGCCACGTTCAGCGTGCCGATCCTGGATGATACTACCTATGAAGGCGATGAAACGGTTAATCTCAATCTCAGCAACCCGACAAATGGGGCTACTCTGGGTACCCAGAGCAGTGCCGTCCTGACGATTACGGAAGATGATCCGGTGCCGGCAGAGGGTACTCTGCAGTTCAGCACTGCAGCATACAGCCAGACAGAAAGTGGTGTCGAGGCGGTGATCGCAGTCACCCGCTCGGTCGGCAGTATTGGTGATGTCACAGTGGATTACGCCAGCAGTGATGGTACGGCCACCGCGGGTAGCGATTATACCGCCACCAGTGGGACCCTCACCGTGTTGGACGGAGAACTCGTTGCAGCCTTCAGTGTTCCCATCCTGGATGATTCGACTTATGAAGGCGATGAGACGGTTAATCTGAGCCTCAGTAATCCAACGAATGGAGCCACCCTGAGTATCCCGAGCAGCGCCGTTCTGACGATTACCGAAGATGACCCAATACCGCCTGAGGGCAGCCTGCAATTCAGCAGTGCAGCCTATAGCGAGACCGAAAGTGGCGGCTCTGCATTGATCACAGTCACCCGCATAGGCGGTGATTTTGGCGATGTGACTGTCGACTATGCAAGCAGTGACGGCACGGCCTCATCAGGCAGCGATTACACATCGACTATCGGGACTCTCACGCTATTGGATGGGGTGCTCAGTGCAACATTCCGTGTGCAGATCCTGGATGACACGAGCTATGAAGGGGATGAGACGGTCAATCTGAGCCTCAGTAACCCAACAGGTGGAGCAACCCTGGGGATTCCAAGCGATTCTGTTCTTACCATCGCGGAAAACGATATTGATAGTACTACAGATGGAGGGAGTAGTGGTGGAGGTGGTAGTAGTGGGGGGGGGTTATTACTACTTTTACTACTTGCCTGTTGGCTAGGGTATTGGCGATATTACACACTATCGACATCTAATACTTAAGTCTAGAACTCGATCCAGACCTTATTTGAATTCAATCTATAACTGGTGTGGGAGTTCTCGGAGATCCGAAATGTTTAAAATGGCTAGGTTGATCCGTCACGGCAGTAAAATCTTGGCGTTCTCTGCGTCGGCCGGTTTGTTGATGGTTTCGAGCGCCGTGGCCAGTAGCGGTCTTGCAGCGCTCTATGCGAAATATTCTCCTGAGAAACAAATCCCTACCGAGGCGAATTGTCACCTGCCGACCATCAAGGGTGAGCAGGCGGAACTGGAGGATATCAGTGTCTATATCGAAAAACGCAGAGAGGTGGCGAATCAGAAGGGTTATATTCGCACGGAACATGAATATCAGATTCCTGCCCTACCCCTGGTTAGCATGAATGGCGAAAAGACGACACTCGACAAGGAATTGCAGTCTGACAAACCGGTCATGCTGAATTTTATCTTCACGACCTGCACGACCATCTGCCCGGTACTCTCGGCATCCTTCTATCAACTGCAGAATGAATTGGGTGAGGAGAGTCGGGATGTGAAGATGATCTCGATATCGATCGACCCTGAATACGATACACCCAAGAAGCTTAAAACCTATGCGGAACGCTTCAATGCAGGTCCGCAATGGCAATTCTATACGGGTGAAACAGACGATATCGTTGCTATCGAGCGTGCCTTCGGCGCTTTCCGGGGTGCCAAGATGAATCACGAGCCTTTGACATTCATTCGGGCCAAGGATTCTCAACCCTGGGTACGGATCAACGGCATTGCGAGTGCGGAGGATATCGTTAGCGAATACCGCAGTCTTGTCGCAACAGACCAATTACAGTCAATGAACTGAATCATAACAATCAATGATAAAGAAGTACCTTGTATTGTTAGGAGGCCTGTGTGCCTCCATTTTTATTTCTGCTCTCAGTGCGGCCAATCTACCTGAGATCGATGCTGGTTTTGACGGGTCACTGCATGCCATGGACGCCGGTCATAAGATGTATTTCGACGGGGTCCTGCCCTCTGGAGAAATGATGTCTGCGGTCATTCAGGGAGATATCACAATTACGGGAGAGCAGGTAATCTGTGGCACCTGTCACCGGCGCAGCGGTATGGGTTCTCTCGAAGGTCAGCAGGTTGTACCCGCAGTGACGGGTAAGATGCTTTTCAATCCACTACAACTCCCAACCAGCCAACCAGAGTCCGCCCCGGTACTGCGGCGCGCCTACACCAGGGAAACATTGAAGCTTGCCATACGCTCCGGTGTCGACTCGAACGGTCAGTTGCTGGATCCAATGATGCCGCGGTATCCGCTGGATGATGAATCCTTGGATCATCTGATCGACTTTTTGTCGGACATGTCGAAAGAGCACTCTCCCGGTGTTGATGACAAAGAAATTCATTTTGCTACCGTGATCAGTGATGACGTACTGGACACTGAGAAAAAAGCCCTACTCGATGTCATGCGCGAGTATGTCAAACAGAAGAATATAGAGACACGCTATGAGACTAAGAGGGCAGAGCATGCCCCCTGGCATAAGGAGTGGATGTTCAAACCTTATCGGAAATGGGTGCTGCATGTTTGGGAACTCAAAGGAGAGCAGGAGAGCTGGCAGAAGCAGTTAGAGTCCTATTATCAGCAAACTCCTGTGTATGCGATGATTAGCGGGAAAGTTGTAGGGCCTTGGGCGCCCATCCACCAGTTTTGTGAGGAGACTCGACTGCCTTGTCTGTTTCCAATAACTGACTTACCGGTAATCGATGAAAAGGATTTTTACACACTCTATACCAATCGGGGAATGAGTCTAGAGGCTGATGGAATTGCATCAAATATCGAGAATGAGTTGAATGGAGTGGACACGATCATACAATATTATCGATCGGGAGATCTTAAAGCGGAGACTGCAGTAAAAGCACTGAATGCCTCTGGACAAGATTTAAGTATACCGACAGTGAATCTACAAATCGATCATCAAGCTGGAAAATTGGGAGGGTCAGATTTCGATTCGAGTGCTGATAGTGTCTGGGTGATTTGGGGTGGGGTCTCAGAACTCAACCAGGTGTTAGAGTCGTTCAATGGTAAACAGCTACCTCGTCGAGTCTATCTATCCACCACATTATTTGGTGATGATATCAATCTGTTGCCTGACATGATTCTCGATCGCACCTATTTTGTACATACTCAGGAAATGCCGCAGAAACTATCACGGCTGTTGGTGAGGTCAACGGGTTGGTTCAGGGCAAAACGTATCTATGATCCTGCAGTAAAAAAGATTCAAGCTGATGCTTACTTTGCCTTGAAGACTGCCGGTGGTGCATTGAAACTCACAAGGGGATATTTTTACCGGGATTATTTTGTCGAGAAAATCGAAAATATGGTCGACAATGCAAACTATACCTCTGTCTATCCCCGTATCAGTTTGGCTCCCGATCAAAGATTTATATCAAAGGGTTTTTATATTGCAAAGGCATCTAAGGAAACCAAGAATAATTTGGAAGCTGTTACTGAATGGTCTATACCTTAAGAAAGAATAACCGCTATTAAATTATGGGTATATTTAATAGGATTGATGTTGAAAGGAAAGTATCTCGTCGTGAGAAGTCGGTTAAGGAGATATGTGTTATGTATCAGTTGAATCAGTCGTCTTCTGCATCTAAGTAAATTGGTGATATTACCAATAGCTAATCAGTACTATTTAATTCAAGTGAGACAGGCACCAGTTAGATGGTATCGATAGAACGTCAGAATTTTCGACTTTCCAGAAATTATGCATTGATCAGTTTCATCGCCGTTGCGATAACGTCAATCATAATTTTCTTTTTCTTTCGTGCTCAAACCATCAATACAATCGAGAGCGCAAGCGAGGAGAGTTACACTGCACTTGCTATTGCCATCACACATTCAATGAATGACCATTTCAATGAATACTATAAACAAGTTGAGGATGCGAGAAAGAGAAACCATGCCATTCCAGAGATTCATGCTGAGCTCACGAACACGATACAACGCTTGATTGAAGATACCAAGATTGAGCGAATCAAACTGTATGATCGATACGGGCGGGTTGTCTATTCAACAAAGCAATCACAGATAGGAAGGTTACAAAAAGATAATCCAGGATTTATTTCAGCAATTAGCGGTGAGCCAGCTACCAAGTTGATTTATCGAGATACTTTGAATATTTTCGATCATGAAATAGAGGATGCAAATCTTGCTCAAAGTTACGTACCGATAGAAACGAGCAAGTTATTGCCTGCAATTGGAGTCTTTGAGATATACGCGGATGTGAGTGAAGAGATTTCAGAATCGAATCGGACGCAATTTGCCGTGCTGATTTTCGTGTTGGTGGTAATGGCGGCCCTGTACGCTATTTTGATGTTTTACATTAAAAAAGGAGAGAAGATCATCAATGAACAACAGCGCGAATCCAAGGAACGGCAGAGGACACTCGAGATATTGTCTTCAAAAATGATTACAGCCCAGGAGGACGAAAAGCGGCGAATATCCGAAAAACTTCATGAGGATGTCGTACAAACCATACTGGCGGTGAAGGTTCATTTGGAGAATTGTATTCGAACTGCCAACCAGACTGAACCTGATAAACCATTTTCACTCCCGGACAACATTTTGTCTATATTACAAGAGGCTGTGAGCAAGATTCGTGCGGTCTCCATCGACCTCAGACCGCCTAGTCTTGATAATTTTGGCTTGGTGGCTGCAACCAATACATTGGTATCGGATTTCAGGGATCTGTCAGACCACCTGAACATAAAGATGCAGGTCAATATTCCTGAAGAACAACTGACATTGGAGATGAAATCTATTCTCTACAGGATTATAAAAGATACGCTTGGCGCTATTGTCTATGAGAATACATCGAACAACTCAGTCGAAGTGAATATAGCCTACAATGAAGTTGAAGACACCATCGATTTGGATATCGGTGAGGGCGTGTCTGGTCAGGATTTACATCAGGATGATTTTGAGATGATGCGTGAAAGAACAATCCTTTCAGGCGGTGAATTCACGATATCTAAAGATCCCATGGGTAAACTCAGAGCCCATTCAGCCTGGGTCTCTTAAGTGCTATTCAGCTGGCAGTAAGGAAATATCTTTGTATTGTTTTATCGATAGTACCTATCGATATGATTCGCTCTCACTGCCTTCCGTACCGGTAACCGTGATATGGCTGGGCTTTGTGTCCATTAGCCTTAGTAGATCATAGATATTCGAGTGCCAGCTATTAGTAGATTTATTCCACCGCATGTCCTCATTGATTCGAGTTCCATCTATAGTCCGTACATCAATGGAGAGGTTGCCTCGATTTTTCAACTGAGTGGTTGCCTGAATACTGCCTGCCAGACCGGTAGCAGAGTAATTCCCTAAACTGGTTATATCTATTGTCAAATCATAACCGTTACAGTCTTGGTCGATACCGTCATGTTTTGTTTCAGCGGCACCAGGATGAATTCGTGGGTTAAAGTCGTCGCAGTCGATACTCTGAATATAACCATCATTGTCCATATCAATGATACTGGATTCGAAAAGGTTTTCAGAGGCCTGGTTCAGGTCGTCGTTGTCTATGGTCCCCAGGCCGCTGAATCCGGATAGGGAGAGATGGTGGATCAGTAAGGAACCCTGGTCAGAGTATTCAGACCTGCTATCTGTAGGTCCGGTCTCAGTATCGCTCTTAGTGCTGTCTGATAGGGTATCACCGGTATTACGCAGAGAACCGCCGATTGACGACAATGAGACGAATGGTAGGGCATCGTTGTCATTTATGGTGATGATCGATGTGGTAGGATTGCCTAACTGTGCGTCATTGGATGCATTGTAGAGGGCGATATTGAAGGATTCATTTCCTTCGGGTTCGTTGTCATCATGAATGCTGATGCCAACGGCTACCGTTTGTTTGTTGACACCGGGAGCAAAGGTCACCGTCCCATTGGTTTTTTCATAGTCTTCGCCTGCCTTGGCACTTCCGTCGGTTGTTGTGTAATCAACTGTGACGCTGTCGCTCGTATCGCCCAAACGTAGTAGTTCGACCTCTACCACGCCGCTGTTTTCTAGGGAATCATAACTTGCTGATGACATCTGAATCACCGTTTTCAACGGATCGACATCATCGTTCAGTATTGTAATCGTGGATGAAGCAATGTCGGAGATCTCGGCACCACCGAGTGGGTCGGTGAGTATGAGATTGAATGTCTCATTGTCCTCATACTCCTCGTCATTGATGATCTCTATGGTAATGGTGTTGCTCCTCTCGCCGTCCGCGAAAGAGAGCCTTCCATCGATGCTCTTGTAATCAGTAATGCCATGGGCAGTGTCATCGATTGTCGAGAAGTCAACGGATACCTCCCCTTCATAGCCGCCTGATCGCAAAACAAGGATATCGAAGGCGGCGGAATGCTCATTGACTGCGTAACTACTCGATTCCATGGAAAGTTCTCCAGGCCCATCGTCATCCAGGATAATGATGGGCGCGACAGTCGTGTTACCCAATAGCGCATCTCCTGTGGGATTGCTCAGTTCGATGCTGAATTCTTCATTGATTTCGTCAAGTTGATCATCGTTGATGGTGATTTCTATACTGCGAATCGTTTCACTATCGTTGAATGTCAATGTTCCAGATGTGCTGAGATAATCGTGATTAGCGAATCCCAGCGCTGTTCCATCCAAGGTCCGGTAATCAACTGAGACTTCGCCTTTGCTTCCACCGATTCTGCGTACGTTGACCAGGATTCTACCGGTGTTTTCGTCAACGCTATAGGAAGGGGAACTGAAGAGCAGGATGCCGGCTTCGGTTATCTCGAGCGAACTCAGCAGCCATTCGTAGGCGGCAGCCACATCAATCAATCCATAACCAGAGTTGTTGTCTGGGCCAAATTGATCGATGTCCAAGGCAGTCTCCCGCAGCGCTGATTCGATCTGACTCAATGAGGCCTCGAATGGTGCGCTCATCAGTTGGGCAATTGCGCCAGTTACATGAGGGGCGGCAAACGAGGTTCCAGAAACGACGGTATAGCTGTTTGGGAGCTTATCGGTGGTAAAGATACCGTCGCCAGGGGCTACGAGTTTCGGGTAGATTGTGCCGTCACACGCCCCAGGACCCCGGCTGCTCGTGAATTCGACCTCGTGATTTTGGTTGATCGAGCCAACCGAGAGATCGATTGAGG
>JAAUXZ010056933.1_pt1 | contig 10349 bp, 10 predicted proteins | sample 7278131 | NCBI WGS metagenome assembly JAAUXZ01 (sample SAMN14350119, study PRJNA611818) | marine sediment metagenome | isolation source: surface marine sediment (3m) | place: French Polynesia: Moorea | collected 2018-08
AGGTGGTTTTCTGAAACGCCGAATGCCATTCTTACCTCGGTAAGTATTCTTACTACGGGATTTGACGAACCATCTGTGGAGACTATTATGCTTAACAGGGCCACACGTTCCCTTACCTTGTATTTCCAAATGATTGGCCGGGGTTCACGAGTTCTCCCTAAGAAAGATGACTTCACAGTTGTGGACCTGGGTAATAATGTAGCCAGGTTTGGGCGATGGGATGCACCCATAGATTGGCAGGAAATCTTCCATTTCCCAGATTTCTTCCTGGAAAATATCAAGAATGATGAGGATATTGAAAGGGAATTCGTTTACGAGATGCCCAAAGAACTTCGGGCCGAGTTCAGTAAGTCTGTCGATATTGATTTCGATATCAAGGAGGAATACAAGGTTGCATTTGCCCAGGGATTGAAGTCTAAAACCGTTTTAGAGCGAAGTATTGAGCAGCGCGCCAATATCTGCGTGGAAAATAGTGAAGACGTGTTCGACGCACGCATACTGGCTAAAAAATTAAAAGAAGAAATCTCCTACAGGGTTCGGCAATATTGCTATTGCATTATGAACAATACCAAAAACTACAAAGAATGGCTGGAGGAAGATTATGAACGAAAGCTTCGACTCAAAATATCTCAGAAATTTGCGGCCAGGATGTAAGGTTTGAGTTATGGCCAGGCAAAAACTTCTTATTCTGGGCCTTACCTGGCCCGAACCCAACGCAACAGCCGCCGGCGTCCGCATGATGCAACTAATCCAGGTTTTTTTAAAAGCGGGTTGGGAACTTACATTTGCCAGTACTGCCGGGAGAAACAGTAATGGTGCTGATCTTGATGCTCTTGGGATCAAAGTTCAGCGCATCCGGATTAACGATGAAGCCTTTGATGTTTTTCTAGAAGCCTTGCAGCCCGATATGGTTTTATTTGATCGGTTTATTACTGAAGAACAATTTGGGTGGCGCGTAGCAGAAATAGTACCTACTGCACTTCGCCTGCTGGATACAGAAGACCTGCATTCCCTCAGAATTGCCAGAAAACAGGCCCTGGAACAGCAGAAAACATTTCATATAGGAGGCTGGCTAGGCCTGGAGGAGACCAAACGCGAGTTGGCCAGTATCTATCGCTCAGACCTATCGCTTATCATTTCAAAACATGAAATGCAGTTATTGGAAGAATTAAAAGTTCCCCGTGAATTGCTGCTCTATCTGCCCATATGGTCTGAGGCAGATTATGATGCATTTAGCAGGAATTTTCCGTTTACCTCCAGAAAAGGATTCATTTTCATCGGTAATGGCAAACACCAGCCCAATTACGATGCCATCCTTTATCTCAGAGAACACATTTGGCCGTTGATTCGGAAAATGTTACCTACGGCCACAGTAGCGGTCTATGGTGCCTATTTTACGAAAGAGCTTAGGTCACAACATGCACCGGAATTGGGATTCCATATAAAAGGGTATACTGAAGATGCCCATTGGGCCATGCAGCAGGCTAGAATTAATCTTGTGCCCTTGAGATATGGGGCTGGTTTGAAGGGAAAATTACTTCTTGCCCTTGAAAATGGGACCCCATCAATTACTACTTCTATAGGTGCAGAAGGGCTACTGGAAAAGGCCAGCGAAAGAGAAACAGTCTTAGACGAACCCGAAGCCTTTGCCCGGAAAGCAGTCAGTCTGTATCAAAATCAAAAGGAATGGGCCATCTTGCAGAGACGAGGTTTTGATGTTTTAACAGAGCAATTTAACGGCCCACATTATGAAAAGGCACTGTTAGATGCCACAGAGCAATTAAATGAAAATCTTAAAGGGCATCGCACCAATAATTTTATCGGCGCCATGCTTCATCACCATAACTTGCAGAGCACCAAATTTATGTCTCGTTGGATCAACTGCAAGAATAAACTAAAAGCCCTGCAGCAGCAGTCCGGAAAATAAAATAAGTCGATATCTTTATTGAGTAAAACACCTACAATATGAAAGCGAATTGGAAAACCGCCAAGGAATATGAAGATATAACCTATAAGAAGAGCAACGGAGTTGCACGTATAGCGTTTAACCGGCCTGAGGTTCGGAATGCGTTCAGACCTAAAACGACAAGCGAATTATACGATGCCTTTTACGATGCACAGGAGGATACCAGTATTGGGGTAATCTTACTTTCGGCAGAGGGTCCCTCACCAAAAGACGGAGTCTATGCCTTTTGTAGCGGGGGGGATCAGCGTGCCCGTGGCCATAAGGGATATGTGGGAGACGATGGATATCACCGCTTGAATATCCTCGAAGTACAACGTCTCATTCGATTTATGCCCAAAGTTGTGATTGCCGTGGTTCCCGGATGGGCCGTAGGAGGAGGGCACAGTCTGCATGTGGTATGCGATCTTACCCTGGCCAGCAAGGAACATGCGCTCTTTAAGCAAACAGATGCTGATGTTACCAGTTTCGATGGAGGCTTTGGATCGGCCTACCTTGCTAAAATGGTAGGGCAGAAAAAGGCTCGTGAGATCTTCTTTCTGGGAAGGAACTATGATGCCCAGGCAGCCTATGAAATGGGCATGGTCAATGCCGTGATACCTCACCACGAGTTGGAGGACACCGCTTATCAATGGGCCCAGGAGATCCTTGAAAAATCCCCGATATCCATAAAGATGCTCAAATTTGCCATGAACCTGACCGATGATGGGATGGTAGGGCAACAAGTATTTGCTGGAGAAGCTACTCGCCTGGCCTATATGACGGACGAAGCTGTTGAGGGAAGGAACGCTTTTTTGGAAAAACGGAAACCAAAATTTGGGAAAGATAAGTGGATACCGTAGTAGTGGTGAAAGGTCCAAAACTAAAAAGAGCCCTGTCTTGCGATCAGGACCCTTTTACGAGAACACTATATGAAAATGAAAAAATTAACTCCGTTTTAATTACATAGTAAACTTACCTCCTTTAACCGGCCGCAGGAAATTATTGTTGTGAGGGTAAGGAATTATGTGGTGAAGGTGCGGATTTGTGATATATGGTGCGTTAGCGCCTATGGAAAAGCAGCTACAATGTCCTTCAGAAATGTATTCAGATCGAATTCCGGAGGTTCAGCCAAGCCTGTGCGAACGATAACCAGGTCTTTAGAGGGAATTATAAAAACATATTGTCCCTGATAGCCATTTGCTGAAAACAAGTCAAGTGGTACCCCCGGATATTTTCCCTCGGCATTGAGCCAGAAATGGGCCCCGTAGGTGCCATCCGAATGGGCAGTGGGTTTGGTCACATACGCAACCCAGTCCCGATCAAAGAGTTGCTCCCCATTCCAATTCCCGTTGTGTAAATACAGCAATCCAAACTTTGCCCAATCGCGCGTATTGGCCCAGGCATATGACGAACCCACAAAATTACCGGCCAGATCTGCCTCAATAAGCATACTTGACATCCCAACTTTGTCTATTAGTTCCTGATAGGGAAAATTCAGGTAATCCTGATAAGTAGTAAAATGCCGGCGAAGTACACCGGAAAGCAGATTGGAAGTCCCCGAAGAATAATTCCACACTTCGCCAGGCTGCGCCAGAGCCTGTTTGTCTTCCTGCACGGTGGTCATATCGGCCGAAAGGAACAACATTCGGGTAACATCTGAGATTGTGGTGTAGTCTTCCTCCCAGGAAAGGCCGCTCTGCATTCTAAGTAAATGGTTGAGGCTTATATTTTTACGTATATCCTGCTGCCAGCTGCCCACAGTTGCGGGACTGTTTAGATCGATCTTATTCTGGTACTCCAGAATGCCGAATAAGGTGGCCAGTACACTTTTGGTCATGGACCACCCCAGAATGGGAGTCTGGGGTCCAAAACCCTCTTCATAGCGTTCACCTATGATGTGATCTTTGTAAGCCACCAGCAAGGTCCTGGTTTTTTGTATCTCTGGATTATCAAAGGCTTGATCGATGGCTGCTTCCAGCTTTTCGTAGTTTACTTCAGGAAAAACCGTATCCCTTCCTTCCCCGTTACCATATGGAAAGGGCAGGGGGTTAGTGCTTATATTCCTGTATGGTTTTGTTTTGGACTGAATTTTATCCGCATTCTTAACAAGTAAGGCGCACCCCAATCCGTCCCTGCAAATAGCTTTTCGTTGCATTAAACTCAATACGCTGGCGGTGACACTATTTTCCTTTTTATTTAGCTGAGTTTCGGCTAGTTTGATCAGGGGGACATTATTATCATTTGCATCAATAGAGGCTTTGCTACGGCCGGCTATAAAAGCGCTTGATGCCATATTCTTTGCCGCATAGCCCGATATAATAGTTAGTTTGGGGTACTGAAATGCGATAGTGGCCAGTAATATGACTAAGACTATTACCGCGATACGCTTAAAGGATTTCATAAATGATGTTCAATTAATATAATGTGGGATTAGGCGAATATAACGAAAGTCCGGTTTCCCTACTTTTTAAATTTTGCTGCTTCTAGGGATTCTCCTATCTTCAACTTATGCAAAATGGAACCCAGGCCGGCCAAACCCAAAAAGTCCTCTGGTTATTTTTTATTTCTGCAGTACTGTTGGCTTCCTGCAATCGTAATGCAAAGTTGAGCCAGGAGGAGCAGTATCAGATCTATTGCGGCAGTTGCCACCTTACCCCAAACATTAATGAGCTCCCAAAGCCAATCTGGCAGCATTACATCCTACCTGATATGGCTGCACGTCTGGGCCTAAAAACCAATAATTACAATCCTTTCCAGGGGCTGTCATATGAGGAGATGGAGGCTACAATAAGATCGGGGATTTATCCGGCTAAACCCTTGATTGATGCTGAAAAATGGGCGGCCTTAGAAACCTATATTCTGGAACTGGCCCCCGATTCGCTTCCCAAAATAAACTATCCTGAATTTGAAGAAATTACAACCTTTAAAACTAAAACACTAAACCTGGACGGTGCCCCTGGGGCGCTGATAACCTATCTTGGTTATGATCAAAGCCAAAACCACCTGCTTGCCGGGGACATATCGGGAAATCTTATTTCCGTTGATGTTAAAGAAGGGAACAGTACCCAAGTGGATATTTTCACCCGACCCATTGTAGACTATACACCTCAGGGGAACCAGGGATATGTTACCGAAATTGGGAAACTGAATCCGACTCAACTTCGATCGGGAAGATTTTTGAAATTGGAAAATGGTACGCAACAGGTGTTGATAGACAGCCTCCACAGGCCAGTGAATACCGTTGTGGCAGACCTTAATGGGGACGGGGCTCAGGAGTACGTCATAAGTGAATTCGGGGACCTTAGGGGAAGTCTTACTTTATTTTCTCAAGGGCCTAATGCCAGCCTTCAAAGAACCATCCTGCTAAATCAACCCGGTACGATCCGCGTTGTCCCCAGGGATATGAATGCAGACGGAAAGGTAGACCTGGTGGCACAAACCACCCAGGGAGATGAAAGCATAACCATCCTGTATCAGGAAGGTGATTTGGAATTCAAGCCGGAACAGGTGATCCGATTTAGCCCGGTATACGGAAGTAGTTGGTTCGAGTTGGTCGATTATGACAAGGACGGGGATTTGGATATTATAACGGTGAACGGGGATAATGCCGACAAATCGTATATCCCCAAACCCTACCACGGCCTTAGGATACATATCAATAACGGACAAAACCAGTTTGAAGAGAAATATTTCTTTCCATTAAATGGGGCAACAAGATTAATTTCCGGAGACTACGACAAGGATGGGGATCTGGATTTTTTCCTTTTGGCCACCTTCCCGGATTACGAAGTGGAGCCACTGCCATCCCTGGTATATTTGGAAAATCAGGACAGCAAATCATTCCGTTTTATTCCAAGAATTATATCGGGAACACCACAAGGGCGGTGGTTTTTGTTAACTTCGGGCGACATAGATGCAGATGGAGACGAAGATGTAATGGTGAGTTCGTTTACCTATGCCTTTACTCCGGTTCCCGAGGAATTGAAGAATTACTGGGATCAGACAGGTACGGATGTACTTATTTTGGAAAATATTCACGTGCCGTAGTTTTGCTGAACAACAAGCAGTAATGTCAACACTAAATCTAAAATGCAAATAAGAATCAATCGGTCTAAACTGCGTCTTCTCAAAGGTATTGGCTGCGTCTTGCTTGCACTGTCCATAATCTCTTGTTCTACGTCCAAAAACATTATAGACAAGCCTATCGTATTTGATGCAGAAAGGGAGACCTTGACCCTGGAATATTTATCCGAACGCTATGGCCTGGAACAGAATACTTCAACCATTGTCCCGAGGATGATAGTGCTACATTGGACTGCCATACCCACTTTTGATGGTTCCTATGACGTTTTCAACAATTCAAAAATAGCAGGTTGGCGCACCTATGTTCAGCAAACCAGTGGGCTTAATGTGTCTGCGCATTTTCTGGTAGACCAGGAAGGAACTATCTACCGCCTAATGCCAGAAACAACGATGGCACGGCATGTCATTGGTTTGAACCACTGTGCCATTGGCATAGAGAATGTTGGTGGTACTGAAGATACGCCTTTGACCAAAGCACAACTACGATCCAATATTTACCTGGCCAAATACCTGGCGGATAAATACGACATTGCATATCTGATCGGCCATCATGAATACACGCGTTTTGAAGGACACCACTTGTGGCTGGAAAAAGACGATGGATATCGCACCGAAAAGACAGATCCCGGCCCGGAGTTCATGCGAAAGGTCAGAAAAGCGACGAAATCTCTAAAATTTAAACCCCTTCCGAATTAATCTTTTTATATGATACGAAATGCATTCCTTTTATGCCTGAGCCTGAGCCTTTTTACGGTCAGGAGTCAGAATGAAGCCTTTACGACGTCCTTGTACGATAGCTATGAAACCTATAAAGAATCCACTTTAGATAAGCGCCGCATTAAACATGCAGATCTACAACCTTTGTTTGCCAGATGGAGTAAGTATCCTGCCACAGCGGTAAATCGTGTAGGTACTTCCATTGAGGGCAGGTCACTGCAACTAATAAGTATGGGTGAAGGCCCTTTGGATGTCTTCTTATGGTCCCAAATGCATGGTAATGAACCTACGGCCACACAAGCTATTTTCGATATCCTGAATTTTTTCGCAGGGGATGCTATGGGGAATGAGAAAACCGAAATCCTCTCACGCCTGCGGATACATTTCCTGCCCATGCTCAACCCAGATGGAGCAGAGGTATACCAAAGACGAAATACCCTGGGTATAGACATTAACCGGGATGCGCTGCGATTACAATCCCCGGAAGGACAAACCCTGAAAAAGGTTCGCGATAGTGTGGATGCTGATTTCGGTTTCAATTTGCACGATCAGAGTACATACTACAATGCCGAGCGTACAGAGAAACCGGCTACGATTTCCTATCTGGCTCCACCATACAACTACGAAAGGGATGTAAATGAGAAGCGAAAAGCGGCCATGCAGGTAATTGTATTTATGAACAATATCATACAGAAATATGCGCCGGGTCAGGTAGGCCGGTATAGCGATGACTTTGAGCCCCGGGCATTCGGCGATAATATTCAGAAATGGGGAACCAGTACTATTTTAATTGAATCCGGGGGCTACCCAAATGATACTGAAAAGCAGGAGATCAGGAAGCTTAATTACGTCTCCATATTGTCAGCACTGTATACCATTGCCAAAGGGAATTACAAGGATATTACTGTTGAAGACTATGAGAAAATCCCGGAAAACGACAGGAAGCTGTTTGATCTGAAGCTGGAAAATGTCACCTATCCCTTACTGGGTAAGGACTATGTGCTGGACATTGGGATCCACAGACTGGAAGTAGATCTCGAAGATCATAACGACTTCTGGTACAGCAGCCGGATAATTGACCAGGGGGACCTTTCGACCTATTATGGCTATGAGACTTTCAATGCGGAGGGGTACAGGGTAGTTCCAGGAAAAGTCTATTCCGGGGTATTATCAGATGTAAAAGGTTTAGATGCGAAGGAAATTATTCACCAATTGAAACAAGGATTCCTATATTTCCCTATTTCAAAATCCCTTGAAGGGATGCTGTATTCACCACTCCCTGTTCATTTTGTGAGTAAGGATTTCGAAATCCCTGAATTCCGATTGGAAGTTGGTATCAATCCTACCTTCATTTTAGAAAAGGAAGGTCAGCCTGCTTATGCAGTGGTAAATGGATTCCTGATCGATTTAAGCCAGGGGGAAAAAACAATCATATTCTCCCTCGGTATGAATAAAATCAATGGCATGATGCTCAAGTAATAAAAAACACCACCTAAAGGCTTAGGTGGTGTGTAGACTAATTCAAGATCAATTCAAGGCATTAATAGCCAAAACTAATATTAAGATCGGGTGCATTCATGATCATAGCGATCAGCATGGTAAAAAGGGTAAGCACGATTGAAGAAAATACAGACAATACAATGCTTTTTGACCATTTTGACAAAGACCCGATGGGACTCTCCTGTATAATTTGATTTAAAACATCCATAGCTCAATTTTTTAATTTAACAATACTCTTTTTGGTTTTAGGATGTATTTAGTTGTTTTGTTTTTGCTGTTATACCTATGAAACAATCCAGCGTATAAAAACCCTACCTTCAAATTTGGTAAATAAAAAAGGAGGACCCTTGGATCCTCCTAGATTTCTTGGATGAAAACATGTTGTCTATTCGCAGCCAGAAGTAAATCCTGTGGCGTTGAATTGGGTCTGTACAGCGCCCTGACGGCCATCATCCACCACCTGGATAGCCAGGTTGTTTTCACCACTGCCATCGCGCTTTGGAGAACAGTATTCAAACAGGTAAAAACTATTCGCTTGCTGGGACACCCGAAGTGAAATATCGTTAAAAGTGGTTTCCAGTTCCTCCTTGTTACTGGCAAAAACGCTAAACGTCTTTCCAATATCACGCAACACCGCTGTATCTATTTCGCCACCCAGGCCTATGGTAAAAAATGAAATATTAGGTGCTGCCCGTTCTACCTTGTTCAGTGCTGCCGATTCGGAATATCGGGAGGCCTGGTCCGTACCGTCTGTAAAGAGGACAACTGATGCTGCCCCGATAATATTTTCAGCAGTGCTTTGAGAAAGCAGCTCTTCGGCCAACTCAGTGGATTTAATGACGGCCCCGTAAAGGTCCGTAGAAGGATCATTACTGATATCCTGGGAAATACCGTTTACGGCCAAAATTAATTCCTCCTTTGAAGATGAAAGCGGATTTAAAAGGTGCAGGTTGTCTTCCCCATCAAACCAGTAGATGGCCATATTTAAGGAATTAGACGGGGTATCAGGCATTACATTTTCAATAAAACTTATTGATGCCGTTTTAAGTTCCTCCAGGCTATTGCTCAAGACACTATTGCTCAAATCCAGCACTAGTAAGGTATTGTTCCGGAATACCTGGGAGTTAGGGGAAATCCTGGCAAAGGATTCAGAGGCTGATATGGTGTTGAAGCAATCGTCGTTCCGACCCTGCTCATAAATGGTAAACTGGGAGGCCTGCAGGCCGGAGACTGGATTTCCGCCAGTGTCAGATACCTTGAATAAGATAGACACCTTTCCCGGGAGTGTTGTAAACTGTTCCTGAATGGAAAGGACCAATTGGTTCTCACCAAGATCCAGACATTTGTCTACAGGTTGCCCTTTTCCGAGTCCGTCCGTGTTGATATTAAAACTGACATCATCATCGGCATTACTGCAGGCAAATAGGAGGAATACACAAAAAATAAGGGGTAAAGAATTCAGCGTTTTCATTTTCATTGGTTTTCGATTCTTCCTCCAGAACGCGCGAATCTTTATTTAAGTATGACCACTTGCCAAACATTTTGTTAAAGCTGAGCAAAAAAGGGGATTTTTTAATACCTTTAAGGAAGTCCCATAAGTAAAAAAATTCAACTTAAAACAACGCATATGCCAACTTTTGAATTAAAGGTCAATGGGGTGAATCATTCCGTTGACGTTAGTGAAGATACTCCCTTGATGTGGGTATTACGAGATCACCTTGATTTGGTGGGAACTAAATATGGTTGCGGCATAGCGCAATGCGGTACCTGTACAGTTCACGTGGATGGAATTGCAATGCGCAGCTGTGCGCTTACCCTGACACAGGTAGAGGGCAAGGCAATTACAACCATTGAGGGGCTTTCTGAAGATGGAACACATCCGGTACAGGAAGCCTGGAAAGAAATTGACGTACCACAGTGTGGGTACTGTCAGGCAGGACAAATTATGACGGCTTCGGCTTTTCTAGAACAGAATCCAAATCCAAGCGAGGAGGAGATTAAAACGGCAATGAATGGCAACCTGTGCCGATGTGCTTCTTACAATAGAATTTATCGTGCGGTAGAATTAGCCGCCTCCAAAATGGGATAATCCAATTAAAAAACG
>JAAUXZ010040663.1_pt1 | contig 10340 bp, 6 predicted proteins | sample 7278131 | NCBI WGS metagenome assembly JAAUXZ01 (sample SAMN14350119, study PRJNA611818) | marine sediment metagenome | isolation source: surface marine sediment (3m) | place: French Polynesia: Moorea | collected 2018-08
CCCACTCTTTTCCTGAATCGACGTTTGCCTGTACACGGAAATAATTCCTGCTGTAGCCCTCGGCAATAGTTTTGCCGTCACTACTGGTAGAAACATCTTCCCACAATACTTCGGTTTCAGCGCCTATCTGTTGCTGAAGCGCCTGAAGTTTCAGCTGCTCTGCTAACTGGTGTAATTCACGACTGCGTTGTTTCTTGATCTCATTGCTTACCTGCCCAGGGAGTCCGGCTGCCTTGGTGCCTGCCCTGGGTGAGTAGCTGAAGATATGCAGATGCCCAAAGCCGATCTCTTCGACAAAGGCCAAGGTAGTTTGCCAGTCCTCTTCGGTCTCGCCGGGGAAGCCAACAATGACATCCGAGGTGACATTAAAGCCGGGTACTTCTGAACGTGCCTGCTGGATCAGGCGGCGAAACTCATCGGTCTTACAGCGGCGGGCCATCTTACGCAGAATGGCATCAGAGCCACTCTGAAGTGGGAGATGCATGTGTGGCATGAGTCGCGGATTCTGGAAGAGTCTGAAGAAACCCTCGGGCAGGTCCCAGGGTTCGACCGAAGCAAAACGAATCCTCGGTATATCGGTATCGCTTAAAAGGGCCTGAACCAGTTCCATCAAAGAAACATCAAGGTCGCTGCCATAGCCGCCGACATGCACGCCGGTCAGCACGATCTCATTGATGCCCGAGGCGTGAATACGTTTGGTTTCATCAACAAGATCCCTGATGCTGCGGCTACGTTCCTCACCACGGGCCACGGTTACGATGCAGAAGGTACAGCGATAGCGGCAGCCATCCTGAATCTTTAGAAAAGCGCGATGACGGCCCATGGTGAACAGTGAGCTATCACCGGGCTCGGTGGCCATCTCGGGCATACTGTTCAGATCCAGCTTCTGCATGATCATGGGTACCAGCTGGTCTTTGTGCTGGTTGGTGACGACCAGGTCTACCCCAAGCGTCTGCGCGACCCCATCAGGGTCGAGGGAGGCATGACAGCCACTAACGACCAGCTTAGCCTCGGGCTGCTCGCGATGAAAACGATTAATCAGATTACGCGACTTGCGCGCGGCATCACCGGTCACGGCACAGGTATTGAGTACAATCAGGTCGGCATGAGACTGATCCTTCGAGATTGAATGTCCCAGGGCCTGGAACTCCTGTGACCATTGCTCCAGTTCAGCTTCATTCAGGCGGCAGCCTAGTGCCTTGAGATGTATGTCCATGGATCGATGCGTGTATTCGGGGGCCGGTATTGTAGCTGATTTAGACGGGGCGTCCTTTGTTGTTGTATCTCAAGGTAGAATAACGCCCCGTATGACTGAGAGCGCAATGAACCCTTTTTCCGACATCAAGAGTATCTGTTTTGACCTGGATGACACGCTGTGGCCCTGCGCGCCTGTCATTCAGCATGCGGAGCGAAGGTTCTATCACTGGCTGGAACTTCACTGGCCCAGGGTGTCCGAGCGTTATGACTTCGAGGCACTGGTTGATGAGCGAGTGCGGCATTTCAGCAGCCATACAGACTGGCATCATGATCTGACTTTCCTGCGTAAGCACTGGCTGATGGAGCTGGCTGATCAGGCAGGGTATGGTCATGAGCGGGTTGATGAGGCCTTCGAGGTGTTCTGGCTGGCCCGTAACGAGGTAGAATTCTTTGCAGATTCTGAGGATGTACTCGACCGACTGACGGGCCTGTATACCCTGGGATCGATGACCAATGGCAATGCAGATGTGCACCATATTGGAATTGGGCACTATTTTAAGTATGTCATTACCTCTGCCGAAGTGGGCCGGCCTAAGCCACACAGGGAAATCTTCAGCGCCGCACTTGAGCTTTCAGGGGTTGCACCACACGAGTTACTGCACATCGGGGATGATCCCAGGCGTGATGTACTCGGGGCCAGTGCTCTTGGTATAAAAACTGTATGGGTGAATCCTGAGATGAAGCCCTGGCCGGGCGGGCAGACCCCGGATGCCGTGATTCGGCACGTAGGAGAACTTCCAGCATTACTGGATATTAAGCAGTCATGAAACACAGCAAGTACACAGGCAAGACGACAGACCTCAAGTTTGAACCCCTGTTTGAGCAGCTGAGCTCAGGCCTTGAGCCCTGTACCCGGCAGGGACAGCTGGCGCAGGCACTGGATGCAGTTCTACGTGTCCAGGATCCTGCCGATGTCCGCCCCAGCGCGATCGATGTGGCCATGATTCTTAAGCACCTCGGGGTTGACGAGACAACCCTGGTTGCAACGCTTCTGAGCGATCCCCGATTACGAGACCGCCTGACCGAAGAGCTGATCACCAGGGACTATGGTGAGGTCATTGCCCGGCTGGTGCGCAGTATCAACTGGCTCAATACCTTCAAGGAGTGCAGTGAGGACACCATGTCCGCGCCGGATCAGGCGGAGATCCTCAGGCGGATGTTGCTGGCCACCGTCGAAGATGTACGTGCGGTGCTGGTGAAACTGGCCTACCGGGTGCAACGCCTGCGCCAGTTGCCTGAGGAAGAGCCAGAGATTCGCAGCTGTATAGCGCGAGAAACGAGAGACCTTTATTCACCGCTGGCCAACCGGCTGGGTGTTGGTGAGCTGAAGTGGGAGATGGAGGATCTGGTCTTTCGTCACCTCGAGCCTGGGACCTACAAGGATCTCGCCCGCTCCATGGAAGATAATCGTGCCCAGCGCGAGGCCTTTATTCACCAGTTTGTCGAAGAGCTGAGTGAGAAGATGTTGCGTGAGGGGATTACACCCCAGATCTACGGGCGGCCCAAGCATCTGTACAGCATCTGGCGCAAGATGAAGCGCAAGCAGGTCCAGGTCAATGAGCTGGCCGACCTGCTGGCAGTGCGCGTAATCGTCGATACGCCTTCACAGTGCTATCTCGTTCTGGGTATCGTCCATAGTCACTGGACACATCTGCCCCATGAATTCGACGACTATATCGCCAATACCAAGGACAACGGTTACCAGTCCCTGCATACTGCTGTCGTTGGGCCTGAAGGCAGGGTCGTCGAGGTGCAGATTCGCACCCGTGAGATGGATGACTTTGCCGAGCATGGTGTGGCAGCACACTGGCGCTACAAGGAAGGCAGTAAGCAGGATCAGGCCATGGAACATACCATTGCCACCCTGCGATCGCTGCTGGATCAGAAAGAAGATGATGAACTGCTGCTGGAGGATTTCAGCGCTGAACTCTTCCAGGACCGGGTATTTGTGCTGACACCCAAAGGCGAGGTCGTTGATCTCCAGGCAGGTGCGACTCCCCTGGATTTTGCCTATTCGATCCATACGGATGTCGGTCATCGCACACGTGGTGCGAAGGTAGACGGACATATCGTGCCGCTTAACTATCAGCTCAAATCTGGTGAACGGGTTGAGATCCTGACCACCAGGGAGTCGCGGCCCAGCCGCGACTGGATGGATTCCAGGCTCGGGTATCTGAAGTCGGCCCGGGCCCGGGCCAAGATTCGTCGCTGGTACAAGCACCAGGATTACGATATCCATGTTCGGGAAGGTCGCACGGTGCTGGATCGGGTGTTAAAGCATATGGGATCGCCACATGCTGACCTTGAGGCCCTGGCCAGACGGTTTAATCTGAAGCACGCAGATGATCTGCTGGCAGCCCTGGGTAGTGCTGATGTGACCCCAGGTCATCTTGCCAGTGCCTTAAGCATCCCCTCGGTACCGGAGAAGGAGCACCTGCATGTTAGTGGCCGTCCAGAAAAGCCAAGGCATGAGAAGCTCGACAAGGGCATCACGATCCAGGGTGTTGGTAACCTGATGACCAGTCTCGCAGAGTGCTGTCATCCGGTGCCGGGCGATCCGGTCATCGGTTACATCACCCAGGGCAGGGGTGTGACCATACATCGTAAGGACTGCCCGAATATCCTCAGTCTCAGCGAGGACCGCCATGCCAGGCTTGTCGAGGTCGGCTGGGGTGATCAGCGTCTGCATGGCAAGGTTACGATCCATGTCGAGGCCTTCGACCGGCAGGGGCTGCTGATGGATGTGACCCAGGTGCTGAGTAATGCAGAGGTGAATGTCCTTAGCGCGAATACCCAGACAGATACCGAGGATCAGTCGGTACACATGGATATCACGATCGAGGTAGAAGACGCAGCGCAGCTGAGTAATGTACTGGAGCGTATATCAGATCTGCCCAATATCTTCGAAGTCAGTCGCACTATTTAAGGGCATGTACTTTAGTTTTAATTGATGAATGTCATGTAAACAATATTAGGATTTTCATATATTGTAATAGACGTTGGAGTTGAAACCCGGAGAAAGGAGCATAATTATGCGTAAAATCATGATGTTAATGGCAGCCATGTTGTTGCTGGTTGCTACTTCCGCCAATGCCTGGTGGGGCGATCGCTACGATGATGGCTGGAATGACTGGCCAGTATGGACCCCCATGTACTGGATGGAAGAAATGGAAGATGAGTGGGATGACGAGTATTACGGGAATCGCTGGGGTCGTGGCCCATATGGCTATGGCGGATATCCCTACTATGGTGGTTATCCTTATGGTGGTGGTTACTATCCTAACTATGGTGGCGGTTATTACCCCCCATACGGAGGTTACTACCCTCCATACCGCCGCTGGTAAGTTCAGTGCAGAAAAAACCCCGCCTTCCTGGCGGGGTTTTTTTATGGCCCATCAAAACTCGCGGGTTTTATTTCATCGATTTCGGTGGTTGTTTGAATAAGTCAGTCCCATGCCTTCGATGGAATGTAGTGTCTACTTAGCGTCAGTACCCTTGGTTATGGTGCTGGGATCAGCATCCCTGCCTTTAGATATAGTGCTGGGGTCGACATCTCTGCCTTTGGTGACGGTGCTGGCATCAGTGGCACGATCACCTGCAGGTTTGACGGGTGTCACGCCGCTTTGAATAGACTGGTCAATTTTTTCGAGCTTCTGGTCCTGGGAGCTCAGTCCTGCCGATCCGCCATAGATAAGCGATTGTAATTTTCCATTGGTGTCGAAGCGCATGGTGACCAGTTTTTTATGGTCTTTATAAACGAGTTCATTACTTGATTTTCGTTGCTCAATGGGTGCGCCACATTTCGCCATGACCTCAGTCATGGAAGGTGGGTTATTCCCTCCATCTGAAATGAGTGTGGTTCCACAATACATGGAGCCTGCATAACTGTTGAGGCTGGTCATGCCCAGGAAAAGCACGCTAGCGGCAGCTGGAATATATCGGCCTGGCATTGGAAATCTCCCGATCAGAATACTTGCTTGATTGGAATGATTATAGGTAAGAATGTATGGGCTGGTAAGCCATGCCGATGAGTAGGGTGAATCGCGCTATCAATGCTGCGCTGCTTCGCAGCTTGTCGAACGGTCTCACTTTTTTGGTCGGGATGCATTCATTAATTCCCCTGGGGGGAAATAATGGCGCCCCCGACACGATTCGAACGTGTGACCTTCCCCTTAGGAGGGGGACGCTCTATCCAGCTGAGCTACGGGGGCGCTAAGGCTGCGCATTCTAACGCCTGCATGAACTGGCGACAAATCAGTTCCTGCGGACGCGAAGAATCAGTGCGCCAAGAGGGGGCAGGGTGATTGAAATGGACTGCTCCTGTCCCATCCAGGGGGTGGCTTCAGACCAGATTTCTTCGGCATTACCCATATTGCTACCACCATAGAATTCGGAATCTGAGTTCAGGACCTCGTAATAACAACCAGGTTCCGGCACACCGATTCGATAATTTTCACGGGGCACTGGAGTGAAGTTGAGCAGGGTAATGATGAAGTCATCATCGCTCTTACGCAGGAAACTCAGAACAGACTGTGCAGAATCATGGCAGTCAATCCATTCAAATCCCTGCCAGTCGAAATCATGCTGGTGCAGGGCCGGTAGTTCGCGATAGAGGCGATTCAGGTCCCTGATCAGGCTCTGTATGCCCTGGTGATTCTTGAACTGGAGTAGCCACCAGGGTAGCGATTCATCGAAGTTCCACTCGTCACCCTGGCCATATTCGCAACCCATAAAGAGAAGCTTTTTACCCGGATAGGCCCACATGTAAGTGAACAGTAGCCGCAGATTGGCAAACTGCTGCCATTCATCGCCAGGCATACGGTAGAGCAGGGAGCGTTTGCCATGAACGACCTCGTCATGTGAGAACGGCAGAGTGAAGTTCTCGCTGAAGGAATAAAGCAGACCGAAGGTTAGCTGGTCATGATGGTAGTGGCGATAGACCGGGTCATGGCCGAAATAATCCAGAGTGTCATTCATCCATCCCATATTCCATTTCATGGTAAAACCAAGGCCGCCAAGCCAGGGTGGACGGGTGACCTGTGGCCAGGAGGTGGATTCCTCTGCAATCACCTGAACACCCAGGTGCTTCTCCTGCAGGCTGGTATTGAGCTGGCGCATGAACTCGATGGCGCCGATATTCTCATTGCCGCCATACTCGTTGGGTATCCATTCACCTTCTTCGCGCGAGTAGTCGAGATAAAGCATCGATGCGACGGCATCAACACGCAGGCCATCGATATGGAATTCTTCTACCCAGTACATGGCACTCGAGACGAGGAAGCAGCGTACTTCGCTACGGTCGTAGTTGAAGATATAGGTGCCCCAGTCCCTGTGTTCACCCTTGCGTGGGTCCTCATGTTCATAAAGCGCGGTACCATCGAAACGGGCGAGGGCGAACAGATCTTTAGGGAAGTGGCCAGGGGCCCAGTCGAGGATCACACCGATGTTGTGCTGGTGACAGTAATCCACGAAATAACGGAATTCATCGGCTGCTCCAAAGCGGCTGGTCGGTGCGAAGTAGCCCGTAGTCTGGTATCCCCAGGAGGCATCCAGCGGGTGTTCCGTGATGGGTAGTAATTCAATATGGGTGAAGCCGAGATCAGAGACATAGTCGACGAGGCGGTGGGCCAGTTCCCTGTAACTCAGGAAGTTGCCCTCATCATCACGCTGCCACGAACCCAGATGGACCTCGTAGATGGACATGGCTTCATGTGGCCATGCTGCCTTACCCCGTTGGTTTATCCATTCCTCATCGCTCCATTCGTAACGTGAGTCCTGCCGGATAACGGCTGCCGTTTTGGGCCTGAGTTCGAACTGCTGTCCATAAGGATCGGCCTTTTCAAATACCTCGTGGCTATGCGCATTGCGGATCTCGAATTTGTACACTGCACCGGACTGTATTTCGGGCAGGAAGAGTTCCCATACACCGCTGCCACCACGAACACGCATGGGATGGACCCGGCCATCCCAGCCATTGAAGTCACCAATCACGCTGACACGTTCCGCCGCAGGCGCCCATACAGAGAAGAGGGTGCCGCTGACGCCACCAACACTATGCGGGTGAGCCCCCAGCAGACGATAGGCATGCTGATGGGTGCCTTCGTTGAAGAGATGGATATCGAAGTCGCTTAACTGGGGAGGAAAACAATAGGGATCATGGTTCCTGTGCTCATAGCCCTGTTTATCGGTCCATTCCAGTTCATAGATGTTGCCAGCCTGCTCCTCGGGGCCGCGCCATTCGAACAGGTCAGTGCCCGGCAAGCGCACCATTTTGGTGCCGGAATGAGCAATGGTGACCTTCTCTGCAGCGGGATTGAAAACACGGATGACGATATTGCCATCCTTAAGCGGATGTCTTCCCAGGACTGCGAATGGATCATGATGACTTGCGTCAATTATCCGCTGGAGCTCTATGTCTAAGCTAATAGCCTTGGCCACGGTCATCCTCTTGAGTCACTTTTGCCAGTTGAAGGGTTTAATGTCATAAAACCTTTGGGATCATTTGATAAGATGATGCAGAGTTGGTCCTGCATTTGCTAAGAAACATTCTTACATCACTGCGAATAACGTGCCACTACTATTAGATTAACGAAATCACTACAAGGTGCCTTCATGGAATACGAATCACAACGCTTCGTCAGTAGCCTTACAAAAAATACGCTCGCACTTATTCTTGCGGGGGGGCGGGGCTCACGTCTGAAACAGCTCACCATGTGGCGGGCTAAACCGGCGGTTCCATTTGGTGGCAAGTTCCGAATTATCGATTTCCCGCTTTCCAACTGTATTAACTCGGGCATCAGGCAGGTCGGTATTCTCAGTCAGTATAAGGCACACTCGCTGATCAAACATATTCAGCAGGGCTGGGGCTTTCTTCGCGGTGAGTTTGGTGAGTTTGTAGAGCTGCTCCCAGCGCAGCAACGTATCGAGACCTCATGGTATGAAGGTACTGCGGATGCGATCTACCAGAACCTCGATATTATTCGTCACCACGATCCGGAATATGTCCTGGTCCTGGCCGGTGATCACATCTACAAGATGGACTATGGAAACATGATCGCCCGGCATGTTGAGTCTGGCGCAGATATGACCGTGGGCTGTCTTGAGGTCGACCTTGAAATGGCAAAGGCCTTTGGCGTGATGGGCGTCGATGAGGACGGCAGGGTGAAGGAGTTTGCCGAAAAGCCGGATGAGCCAGCGCCCATTCCAGGCAAACCTGATCAGGCTCTGGCCTCCATGGGAATCTATGTATTCAACAAGGAGTTCCTGTTCGAGCAGTTGATCAAGGATTCAGATATGCCGGGTTCCAGCCACGATTTCGGCAAGGACATCATCCCTTCTATCATTGAGAACTACAGGATCGTGGCCTACCCATTCCGTGACCCGATTACTGAGGGCCAGGCCTACTGGCGGGATGTGGGTACAGTGGATTCCTACTGGGCAGCCAACCTCGAACTGATCGGCATCACGCCCGAACTGAACCTCTATGATGAGTCCTGGCCAATCTGGACCTACCAGGCACAGTTACCACCTGCCAAGTTTGTATTCGATGATGACGACCGTCGTGGTATGGCGGTTGATGCCATGGTCTCGGGTGGCTGTATCATCTCGGGCTCGGTAATTCGCCACTCGCTGCTGTTCTCCAACGTCCATGTGCATTCCTATTCCGTGATCGAGGATTCGGTCATTCTGCCGGATGTTGTCATCGAGAGGGAGTGTCGCATCAAGAACGCGGTCATCGATAAAGGCTGCGTGATCCCTAGAGGCACTGTCATCGGTGAAGATCCTGAAGAGGATGCAAAGCGTTTTTATGTGTCCGAAAAAGGGATCGTCCTGGTAACGCCGGAAATGCTGGGGATTCGTAATCGTTATGTCCGATAAACAGTCTGCCGTTAAGCTGGTGCTGTGCTGGCATATGCACCAGCCACAGTACCTGGACCCATCATCTGGCCAGTACCGGCTGCCGTGGACCTATCTGCATGCCATCAAGGACTACATCGATATGGCGGCCCATCTCGAGTCCACGCCAGGGGCACGTTCTGTCGTCAACTTCACGCCTACCCTGATCGAGCAGATAGAAGATTATGCGCTGCAGGTACGTGATTTCCTTGATGTTGGTCGCCCGATTAATGATCCTTTGCTGGATGCCCTGGCTAATCCCGTGTTACCTGACGAGGTCGATGAGCGTATTAAGCTGGCCGAGACCTGTCTGAAGGCCAACCATGATCGGCTGATTGCGGTATATCCACGCTTCCAGCTGCTAGCGGATATCGTCGCCTGGGTCCGGGACAGGCCTGAAGGTGCTGATTATTTTAACGACCAGTTCCTCGCCGACATCCTGGTCTGGTATCACATCGCCTGGATGGGTGAGACCGTCAGGCGTGATGATCCACGTATCATCGAGCTGATGGACAAGGGGCACAACTTTACGCTCAGGGATCGTCGCCTGTTAATGTCTGTCATTGGTGATCTGCTTTCTGGGGTACTTGGGCGCTATCGAAAGCTGGCTGAAGACGGCGTTGTTGAGCTTTCTATCACCCCCTATGCCCATCCCATCATGCCACTGATGCTCGATATCGAGAGTGCCAGGGATGCTATGCCTGACGCAATGCTACCGGGTTTTGAACATTACCCAGGAGGGGAAGAGCGCGTTCGTTGGCATATCGAACATGGCTTCGAGGTGTTCGAGAGAGTCTTCGGGTTTCGCCCAGTTGGTTGCTGGCCGTCAGAGGGTTCGGTTAGTGAGGCCACGATCAGGTTGCTGGACGATTATGATTTTAAGTGGACAGCAAGTGGTGAGACGGTACTCGCCAATAGCCTGAGAAAACAGTACGACAAGGATGTTGATGAGATTAAGCAATGGCTGCACATGCCTTATTCACTATTCGATACCGGGATGACCGGCTTTTTCAGAGATGATGGTCTTTCAGATGCCATCGGATTTGAGTACCACAACTGGCATGGCGATGACGCGGTATCTAATTTTATCAATAGCGTCATCAATATCGCGGACCAGTGTGGTGGCGGTGACTGCAATGCGATTTCGGTCATCCTCGATGGGGAAAACGCATGGGAATATTACCCGG
>JAAUXZ010123066.1_pt1 | contig 10338 bp, 12 predicted proteins | sample 7278131 | NCBI WGS metagenome assembly JAAUXZ01 (sample SAMN14350119, study PRJNA611818) | marine sediment metagenome | isolation source: surface marine sediment (3m) | place: French Polynesia: Moorea | collected 2018-08
GGACCAATTAGTTCTCAGCTCTATGTGCAAGGGCTCCAATAAAATTAGACCATACCGGACAACCGTATACTAGATCTAGGGTTAGAGCCGATAATTTTGGTGTCAAAACTGCCGCCCATCCAAATTTTTGCTATAAGCACGATACATTTGCGCGGCAGTTTTGACCACGGTTGTCCGGTTTTGTCAGGAATTTTCCTAGGGGATGGAGGCTTTTCTGGCAATTTTTCCGACCTATTTTCTAGCTGAAACCCTTGATGACACTGGTTTCTTGAGGTTTTTCAGGGACGACTAGTTAAATTTTTTAGACAATCAAGTTATTTGAGTCACTGATATAGTAAGTTACTCCCTAAACCAACAAACAGAGGAAGCAACCTCAATATAGCGTTGATGCTGAAATAAGTCAGAATTTCCCGTTCCCAAGGCACAGGGGGCTAAATTCATCCCCGTGGCGACCAAATAGAAGGTTTGATAGAGTACACCCACATGTTTCAAAATTAGGGCATAGGCGAGGGATTGATATTTCCAAAATAGTCTCCCAAATCGAGCGGTAATGACTAGTAGAATTTGAGGTATGTCTTGTTCTCCACTACTCCGAAAGGCATCTTTGATTAGTTTTTCCACTGACGGAGTGTATCCAGAAATGCGGCATAATTGATGTTCTAAAGGTAAATACTGATATACTCCCGAATTTAGTCCCTGACAACGGTTAACTATCTACAACTAACTGTTCGAGTTGAGTCAGGGTTAAAGTGCCTTGTTTGAGGTGATTTAAGGCTGCTTGTAAACCAGGTTGGGGTTGAGGGAAGGTAAAAGTACGATTTTCTGGTGGCTTTTTGGCGGAAGTGCTGAGGGTGGATTGCAAGATGAGGTTGTCATCTTCTCGAATCAAGGTGGTTTCTGGTTTGAGGGAAAGGGTGAACATTATTTAAGTCAAAAGTCAGAATTCATCTGCGTGATTCAGCGACGGAGTCTAAAGTTAAAAAGCTTATTTACACTGATATTTACTATGTTGGTAAATAGGTAAAATCAAGGGTTTCTATATCAGTAAAAGGAGATTCTTCTGGAAATAGGTCAAGATTAATGCCAGTTTCCTGAGCTGCTTTAATGCGGGCTTTTTGGTAGCATTGGGCAAATACTTCTGGTAAAAAAGGTTGGAGTGAAGGACTATCTTCGAGCAATTCTTCTAGAGAAATTCGTTGTTCACTAATGGTACTACGCCAGCTTTGGCATCTTTTTGCTGGTTGATATTTCCATTTGAGCAGGTGCATTAATAAAATAATTAAGCGACTTTTTAATTCTCTTTTTTCACTCCTGCCCATACTTTCTACTTCTTCAATGAGATTCACTAAATCAAGTTGAGCAAATTTAGCTTCTCGTAATAAGTTTGCAGTTGATTGTGTCCACAAGTAGAAATCTTGCTGATAAAGACTATTAGATTGGATAGTTTTTTGTTGTGGCAATTTCGTCATTATCCTTGAAAAACTTGCTCAACTGTCAAATTTAGATTGGGGAAAGTTGGTGATTTTATCTGTTGAGAATCTCTAAACTGTGTTAGGTGGTATTCATTCTCAATAAGCTGATAAACCGAGATGGTAGGTTGTTTGGGAGAACCAATGTATCGTCTACCACCCAATGCTAGATAGTCTACTATCCAGTATTCCGCAATGCCCATTGTCTCATAATCTTCTAACTTACGGGCGTAGTCGTTTTCCCAATTACTACTGACAACTTCGATGATAAGGGGAATGGATTGTCCTTTGGTTATTGTTGCCGCTTTTTGCCACAAAGGTTCCGATGATAAGGCATCACAATCGACTAAGATAATATCTGGGAGATAACCTGTTTCCCAACTAGGTGCTTTAACTAAGGCTTGTTTAGGGAAACGGTGAGTTAGTTTCTGTTTTGCAGCTTCGAGAATTAGTTGCCTAGAAAGAAATTCGGTAATCTCTTCATGCTTCCCTGTGGGCTGCATTTCGACAATTTTCCCATCAATTAGTTCGTATCTTCCCTGATCTGGATACCATTCCAGAAACTCTTCAAAGGTGATTGGTTTTGGTGCTGTTTGAATCATTTCGCTTGGCTCCAAGTCAAAAATCTTAGGGGCGCAAGCCTTGCGCCCGTACAAAAGTCAAAAGTACTAATTACCAAATGCCTAGAAAGCCCCGCCATTTCCAACCTGGATACTCTTACCATATCACCATCCGTTGCAACAATCGCGAATTCAAACTGTCTCGCCGAGAATGCCGGGAGGTGTTTCTCTATGCGATTAGGAAAGCACTGGACAAGCACCGTTTCAAGCTCTACGCCCTCTGTATCATGTCCAACCACGTTCATTATCTCATCGAACCTGCCCCTGGTGAAGATTTAGCCAAAATCATGCACTTCCTCAATTGGTACACGGCGATGCTGTTTAATCGGATCTTGAATCGCACAGGGCATTTTTGGGAAAAACGTTATTATGCTGATGGTTTTCCCCCAGAGGATTTCGATAGGGCTTTAAATACTTTGCGCTACATTCACGGCAATCCGAAAGCAGCCAAGCTCCGCCATAGTTTCTTCTATGATTTCAGTAACTACGGCAGTTATGAACGCTTAACCGATGATGGACTGACACAATGGCATCCGGCTTTCTTGCGACTGGGTAATAGCCTGGAAGAATGTGCCAAGAAGTATAAAGGTTTTTGCAATCGGTACAAACCCAAAACTAAAACCCCTCGCAAGTGCCACTGGGGTAGCAAGATTCTTGCTGGGGTGAATTTTTCTCGTTCCCAAGGTACTAAGAATGTCTCGAAGCAACGAACTTACCGTAAACCCACCCCGTGCCAGGTAATCGAAACCGAGTTGGTAGCAGGGGTTGTGCGTCAATTCCTGTCGGCGAATCGTGCAACCTGGGAGTTGGAAAAAGAGTTTTGACCATTTTGAATGGTCGGTGGTATGATGGGGACGTTACTCGCCGTCATCGCCGTCGAAGGAAAAGGAACACCTCCAACACACACACTCCCCCCGCCCCTATAAACACACACACTCCCCCCGCCCCTATCTCTCCTCGATGCTGCCACTATGCCACTGGCTGCAACACCGCCACTTCTCCTCGATGCTGCTGCCACTATGCCACTGGCTGCAACACCGCCACTTCTCCTCGATGCTGCCACTATGCCACTGGCTGCAGCACCCATGCCAGCAGTCAATTGCTCCTCCGATAGTTGGGGTAGAGTGATTGTTGTTGGGCGAACAACAGGTGCCTTTTGCTTGGGTTGTAAGTTTTTCTTGTCCATAATAATAAAACCTATCTCCACAGGAGAACTACAACGCGAGGATACCATTCAACTTGTCCTCATGAGTATTACATTTTATTGAGTATTTAATTTTTATCAAGGGGGGAGCACAAAGGGGGGAGCACAAGTCAAAAGTCACTTCCTCAACTGCAAGTCAAAAGTCACTTCCTCAACTGGTACACGGCGATGCTGTTTAACCGGATGTTGAATCGCACGGGGCATTTTTGGGAAAAACGTTATTATGCTGATGGTATTTTGAGCCATCAGACAAGGCTGAAGGCTCAAAATACCATCGGCATGGGATTCATCTTCTCTTCTGGTAACGGTGCCGACAACCAACCCATCTTCACAGGTACATCATATAATCTTCCTGCCCCAAACCGCGACCAAAAATGCCGCAATTCTGGCACAATTACCTTAACTACTTTTAAATCTATATCAGGGCGAGTTTGATTGAGTACCAAGGTTTCATATCCCGCTTGTTTGGCAATATCTACGCAAGTCAACACATCCTGGTAGATATCATCACTCCAAAGCTGCTGATAATCTCCATATACCTTGGGTTTAATCTGGGAATCTGGCACTAAATAGGGCTGATTGGCTAAGGTTGCACTCATCATCCATTCTTTCCATTCCGCGTCACTTTGGGTAATATCAATCTCATCAACCCCCAATCCCAGTTGATTGACTTCCGTAACTGCCCGCAGAATGGCAATTTTGGGGTCAAAATGGGCACCGTAACCAGTGATAATCTTCTCATATTCCCCTCCCGTGTGGCGAGAGAGGGCGACAAAAGCAGGAATACCTAAATCAGTGGTTAAATCCAACACCCATAATTCCCGTTGGTTGCGTTGGTAAAAATCTTGCAGTTGCAACAAATAGGGTTCGTCAAAACTATTTAAATCTACCCCAGGACGAGATAGGCGATTGTACCACCAAATCCCCACACTATCCCGTTCTACTAATTCCATAAATCCCTGTAGAATTGCTTCTTCCAGGGTATTTCCCGCCGCGTTACCATTGGAATCAGCGAAACAAAATTTATGTCCTTTGGGCAAAGGATAGCTGTAATAACACCAAGCCACGGGAAGATATTTATGGGTTTGCTCCGTTAATGACCAAACGGGAGTCCAATCAAGGGTTTGAGTTTCATCAAAGGGTTGAGGTATCCAATCGTGGGCGACTTTGATGTTGGCGTTTAATTCCTTCCTGTTCTCATACTGGCTGGGGCTAAAATGAAAACATTGCCGGGGGTCAATGGCTTTCTCTCCCAACTCTGCTAAAGTTGAGGAAATGCGGGGTTCGTCTCCTTGGAAGACTCCAGAATAACGTTCCACTGCTTCACAGAAACCACTGGCTTTGGATTGGCGGTCAGTTTTCCCTTTCCCCCCACTTTTGTGGCGCAGGGAACGGCGCAAATGCTTGAGGCTGGAGGATGCACCAAAGCTGTGGACGGCGCTGTAGGTATGCACTAGGGGATTATTGGGGTCGGAGGTGCGGACTAAGGACGTGACAACTCCGGTTATGGGGCTAATTAGGTGTTGGTAGTCTTTGACAGTTTGGTCGGGGGAGAGGGCGCGATGTCCGCCATCGCTGGTAAAATGTTTTTTGCGATTGCTGAGGGTGACAGGTTGATAGCCTCGTTCACTGAGAAGTTGGGGATTACCGCAGGCTGGACATTGGGGACGTTTGAGGAGAATGTGGCTTTCCAAGTTGAGGTGAGTCTGGTCAAAGGTAATAATCTTCCCTTCTAGGGTGGAAAAGTTGCTGGTTTCTTCTACACTTTGTTTAACTATCCATTTGGCAATTTCAGTGGTGGTGAGGTGGAGGGCAGTTTTCAAAGTGGAGGGTAGAACAGCACGGGAGAGGGGCAGACATCCGGGAATTTCCTCTGGGGTGGGGTGAGATTTTTGTTTCTGCCGTAAGATAGAGGCTTCTACTTCCCGATTCCCCTGTAGACGGTGGGCGAGACATTGCCAACAGCCTGTTTTCCCTGGTTCAAAGATGGGACCCAACCACAGGAGTCCCCCTACTGGTTTCACCAGTAGCCAGGGTTGGTTAGCTTCTAGAGCAATTTGGTTAATTTTACTGAGTTCTGGTTGCAGATAGTCATCGGTTAAGACAACCAGTAGTGAATAGGAGTTAAATTCCGTAGACTTGCTTGACCATTCTTGGGTTTTGATGCCCAGTTCTCCTAGGGAGATAATTAAAGGTTGGGGGGAAACATTACCAACACAAGTCAGGTAAATCTGGGTTGGCTGTAAACATTGGTAGGCAACTTGGGGTTCTACATTCACTAAACTCCAGAAAGCTGCTGCTTCTGGGGTGAGTGAGGGGACAGTTTCACTTAGGTAGCCTCTGGCTTCTAGGCGTTCGATGACATAATGAATATGCTCTGGTTCAACAATTCCTGCTAGTTTGCTGATGATGTCATCAATGGTATGGTTGCCATCTAGGAGGGGGATAATTTGGCAGTAAAGTTCGCCAGTGAGGGCGTGAGTGCCGTTTTCAGCTAAGAGGTAGACGTATCGGGGTTCAATTACTTCGACGCGAAAATGAGGTTTTATTTGTGGTATTTTCATCGGTCGCCTTGCTTTAAGTAATAAGTAATAAGTAATAAGTAATAAGTCAATAATAATTTATACCTATTACAGGTAAAAATTAGCTACGCAGAATGACCCATTCTAAATTCTGCTACTGTAAAAGCTCTTATGATAGTCAAGCCGGATATTCTCAATTCTGCTGTTTTGTAACTCCTGTTTAGATACGCCGACCCAAACAAATGGAAGCGTTTCTTGATTCTGATAGAAGTTGTTGATTCGTTGTGCCATCTAAGTAAAAATCCAATCCAATCCCAGATATGAATCGCAATAAAATTTTATGTAAAATTCTTGGGTTAATGCTGCTATCTAACGCTAGGACTGTTGCTAGTTTTTCCGGGTAATTATCGATTCTGATATGCATCTTCAGGCTGGAGTCAGCAAGGTTCTTTCGTAAGTCAATTCCAGTGGAAAAACTAGTCATCTTGCTAAAGTCAAAGTCGTTTCCAAGGAATTTATGGAGCAAATCATAGTTCAGTCGAACATCTGCTCGACTTTCAACTTGACGAAAAAATTTCAAAGACTGTGCTAATTTATTGGTCCATGACTGAGTTTGATTTGGGAAAAATAGAAGAAACCGCGAGGCAATCAATTTATCAACTTCAACTTTGCAAGACGCTTCAATAGTACAATCTCCCTCAACCCCACCAACAAAGTCTTCAAAAAGTTGCAGGGGAAAGATAGGTTCCACATCAAAGGCGTTTTGATGAGCGCGAATGAATTGGAGACGCTGTTCTCGTAGAAGATTGTGCTGAGTAACAGAAGTTAGTGTCACGATCTCATTCCTTGAATAAAAATGCCGAGAAAACCAAGAAACCTCAAATCAGGGTATGCCTACCATATCACCATCCGTTGCAACAACCGCGAATTCAAACTATCTCGCCGAGAATGCCGGGAGGTGTTTGTTCTATGCCATTAGGAAGGCACTGAACAAACACAGATTTAAACTCTACGCCCTCTGTATCATGTCCAACCACGTTCATTATCTCATCGAACCTGCCAGGGGTGAAGATTTAGCCAAAATCATGCATTTCCTCAACTGGTACACAGCGATGCTGTTTAACCGGATGTTGAATCGCACGGGGCATTTTTGGGAAAAACGTTATTTTGCCGATGCTTTCCCCTCAGAAGATAAGGACAGAGCTTTAAATACTTTACGCTACATTCACGGCAATCCCAAAGCAGCTAAGATACGCCATAGTTTCTTCTATAATTTTAGTAACTACGGCAGCTATGAGCGTTTAACTGATGATGGTTTGACACAATGGCATCCGGCTTTCTTGCAATTGGGTAATAGATTAGAAGAATGTGCAAGGAAATACAAAAGCTTTTGCAACAAGTACAAACCGAAAACTAAAACACCCCGCAAGTGCCATTGGGGTAGCAAAATTCTTGCTGAGGTGAATTTTTCGACCTCCCGTCGTGCTAAGAATGACTCTCAGCAACGAACTAACCGTAGTCAACCCTAGCCGTGCCAGGTAATCGAAACCGAGTTGGCATCAGAGGTTGTGCGTCAATTTGTCGAGGCGAATCGTTCCCCATGGGAAGTGGAAAAAGAGTTTTGACCATTTTGCATGGTTGGTAGTAAAATGGGGATGTTAGTCGTCATAGGCACAACAAAAACAGTGCACATTATCCGGCTCGCGCTGGCTTGCCTGGAGTCCCTGCCCTCCGACTACTGCCATGCCAGCAGTCAATTGCTCCTCAGATAGTTGGGGTGGAGTGATTGCTGTTGGGCGAACAACAGGTGCCTTTTGTTTGGGTTGTAAGTTTTTCTTTTCCATACTTAATCCTCTCTATAGATTCGAGAACTTCCAACGCCAGGATACCATTCAACTTTACCGACTGACTATTTAATTATTTTTGACTATCGGAAAGGTTTCTCATTCTTTTCTGGCTTATGGTCTTTAAACATTGTCTTCCATCGTCCATAATCCTCTAGCCCAGTAGCAAAGATGTATGATTGCTTGGGTTCTTCTGGTTGAGAAGATGAGGGAGTAACCGCTGCTTCTGGTTCGGGTTGTATCTCGTCTTGTGGACTACGAGGTTTTTTGCTGGTTTTCGGTTCTTGTTCTGCCATAAGTAGGTCGGTCAAATTAATTAGAAAATGGTTGAGAGAGGGAATAGGGAACAGGGAACAGTTAACCCTAACCCCTAACACCTAACACCTAACACCTCATCTCGGTTTTATATTTATTTAAACCCACCTACTTAACTGTAATCTAAGTTCACTAATTGATTGACACTTTTCTATTTAACTTTTGACTTTTGATTTAATATAGCGTTTCTATTTGAGATGTGAAACTCACTTCTTCGGGAAAAGGTCAAAGGCAAGCGATCAAAGGCAAGCGGAGAAGGAGATACGGACTTTTTAAGGACAAGAAGAAAAGACCTTCTAGGTTTACAACTCATTTGGAAACGCTATACCAGCCAGAGCTTTTGATTTGGTTATAGTTACGATGCATAAAAGGGGCTGGGTCATTGTAATTCGCACCATTCATCAAATCCATGCGAATGTGTACCAAGTCTTCTGGGCGACCATGAATCACATCTACTGTTCGTGCTGGTTGAATAATATCGGGTCTTTTGACTGGGGCTGCTTGCTTGGGTAATCTCATGATTATACTTGATAATGCTTGCTGCCATTATTCTAAGGAAAAGTGACATCAGTATTGGTTACACCCCGCTAAAACTCAACAATTCTTTTCAGTTTGGTTACCTAACCTTGGCGTACAATCATTTGCGTATCTCACTTGATGACTGGAAAACATGCCAGACTTTGCAGATATCCCCGGAATGACTGAACTCTGGACGCACACCCAAGGCGATTCTCGCATCACCATCGCTGTCCTTGACAGTTCTGCTGACTTAGAGCGTAGCTGTTTTGAGGGGGCAAACATCACCAAGGTTCAACCTTTCTGGCATGAGGAAATTGAAATCGACCCCCAAATTATTGATACCTACCGGGAAATCCAAAATTCTGGTGAATCCAGCGACATCAGGCAAGAAAAACTCGCCGCAGCCATCCCAGATAAGAAACTTATTGGCACTATTCTTGGTATTTTCCACGCCACCCACGTTTGTAGTAATATCTTTGGGCAACCCGATTCGACCGTAGAAGGAATCGCCCCTAATTGCCGAGGTATCAATATTCCCATCAGCGCCGATATGGATACCTTCATCAGTCCCCTCAACCTAGCCCGTGCTATCAACCTAGCCATCGATTTAGGGGCAAATATTATCCACTGCGCCGCCTGTCGCCCCACCCAAACCGGAGTCGCCCACGAACTACTCGAAAAAGCTGTCCGCCAAGCCCAGGAAAATAACGTTTTAATTGTCGCTCCTACGGGCAATAATAAGGGGGAATGTTGGTGTATCCCTGCCATCCTACCTGATGTCCTCGCTGTAGGAGCCATGAAAGATACCGGGGAACCCTTCAAATTTAGTAACTGGGGGGGACAGTATCAAAAACAAGGAATTATGGCTCCAGGGGAAAATATTTTAGGGGCACAACCAGGCACGGAAGAAACCGTCCGCCAAAAAGGTACTAGTTGTGCAGCTCCTGTAATTACGGCAATTTCCAGCTTACTAATGAGCTTGCAACTCCAACAAGGAGCCGCCCCCGATGCTGAAGCAGTGCGGGCTGCCCTAACTAATAGTGCCATACCCTGCGACCCAGAAGAAATCGAAGAACCCGAACGTTGTCTGCTGGGTAAACTCAATCTTCCGGGGGCTTTCGAGTTACTAACGGGAAACAAATTAGCAGCACTTGACGGGGAAGTCAAAAGTCAAAAGTCATCTGCGTTAGCAGCGACGCACCCGAAGGGCGACGTGCTGCGTCAGCAGGGGCGCACTGCGTCAGCAGCGGCGAAGCCTAGCCTAGTCCAGTCTAAAGTCAAAAGTAGCTACCCTGTAAGAGACAATCAGCAACTTGAAGCAAATTCCTTGAAAGAGTCAGAAGCCATTGAACTATCTGTTTCTGCATCGTCAGAGTTCACACCAGAAAGTTATTCCCTTTCTGAGCAAACAGATGTGCAGACTTCTTCCCCTATCACGACAGAACCAGTCAGCCAGGAAACGGAAAGCCACCTCACCGCCTCATCTCCTGATTCCCTCACTTCAACTTCCATTACTCCCAGTGCTGGTTCAAACCTGGTTTATGTTTTAGGAACTCTTGGCTACGACTTTGGTACAGAAGCAAGGCGAGACTCGTTTAAACAACTAATGCCTGCTGTAAATATTGACGGCACGCAGATTCCTGCTAACCCCTACGATGCCCGCCAAATGGTAGATTACCTAGATGGGAATCTCTTTGAAGCCAAATCCTTAATTTGGACATTAAACTTAGAGTTAACCGTTCAATCAAAGCTACTCAAATCTGTTCAAGTATCAATACTATCGAGAACGGGCGCAGCTCTAACCTTTCGCAAGGGATTTAGCCTCACAGGAATAACGGCGGATAC
>JAAUXZ010004069.1_pt1 | contig 10329 bp, 10 predicted proteins | sample 7278131 | NCBI WGS metagenome assembly JAAUXZ01 (sample SAMN14350119, study PRJNA611818) | marine sediment metagenome | isolation source: surface marine sediment (3m) | place: French Polynesia: Moorea | collected 2018-08
CAGACCATTTCATCCTCGTCCTTCTCGATGATCTGTTTCAGCAGGGATTTATCACTCATCCGGTTGACGGCTTTGATGCGTACCTCCGGGTTGGAATGCTGCCAACGGGGCACGAAGATATCCTGAAACTTCATGGCGCACCTCCTGGGTTGGGTGTTTACGCCCGTCCAGGGAATTCCCCGGAGCAGGCCGTATGATAAAAGGCCTCGATAAATCCCTAATTTAGAATGGCGTCGCCGCAATGGAGAGCAAGGGGATCAGGCGGTGCTGCAGGTGAGTGGGATAACGGATTCTGCTTACAACATAGGGTGGTTGCGAATATACTGTTCCCGGTGCCGGCAAACCGTAATAAGCCAAATGGATAGAATGATTTAATTAATAATTTAGGATCGGCACACAGCAACGTCAAGGTGTGCGCGCGCGGGCTCGCGTTTCTGCGAGGGGCTGTGGCAGGATAATGCCCATGAAGCCCGCTCAGGCTTTGCTGCCGTCGAGGGCCTGGCGGAGGCGGGCATGTTCGGCTTTCAACCGGCGCAGGGCTTCCTCCAGCGCCTGACGCTCACTGAAAGGGGCTTGGGTTAGCTGCTTCTCGAGGGCTTCGATTTCTCGCCAGACGCGGTAGAGATCCTGAGCAATGAGTCGGATCGACATGCTTCCTCCATGCGGGCGGAACACACGGCTGACTTCGGCGGACAAGGCGTTTCCTGGAATGGTCAGTCCAACGCGATGGTATCCCCCGATTGCGGTGTCAGGGCCTGGAAGCCGTTCTGGTTGAGATGTTGGGCAAACGCCAGGGACTGGTCTTCTTCCCCGTGAACCACCGCGATTTTCCGAATTTCGAGGTTCGATTGTCGCAGAAAGCGCATGAGTTCATCGCGGTCGGCATGCGCGCTGAAACCGCCGATCTTGGATACGTGGGCCGCCAGCGGGTAGGTCTTGTTCATGAACTTGAGATCCGGTGCCGGCCCCCGGCGCCCCTCGGCGGCATAGGCTTCACCCGTTTCCAGGATGCGCCGCCCCAGGGTGTGGCGGGCCATGAACCCCACCACCAGAATGGTGTTGCGGGGATTGTGGATCTTGTAGCGCAGGTGGTGCAGGATCCGGCCGGCTTCGCACATGCCTGAAGCGGATATGACGATATGGGGGGTTTCGTCCCGGGTCAGGGCGATGGACTCCTCTACCGACTGAACAAAGCGGATCTGGTCGAAGTGGAAAGGGTTGCGCCCGCTCTGAAGGAATGTGGCATGGGCTTGCTCATCGTAGACCTCGGGATGCTCGCCGAATACGGTGGTGATCTTGGTGGCCAGCGGGCTGTCGACGTAGACCGGCAGTTTGGGCACCGCATCCTCAATATAGAGTTCGTGCAGGACGTAAAGCAGTTCCTGGGTTCGTCCAAAGGCAAAAGAGGGGATCAGGATCGTGCCGCCGCGTTCGCTGGCCTCGGCCAGAACGGATTGAAGCCGGGGCTTGAGGTCCACCACCGGCTCATGGAGACGGTCGCCATAGGTGCTTTCCATGATCAGCAGATCCAGCCGACGATCGGCCGCTTCAAATTCGAGGCAGGGGTCGCGCAGAATCGGTTTGTCGAAACGGCCGAGATCGCCCGTGTAGCCGACGGTGACGTTGCGTCCGTCGACCCGGGTCCGGATAATGCTGATGGCGGAGCCTAGGATGTGGCCGGCTTCGTAGAGCGTGCAGACCATGTCCCGGCCTACGGTAATCGGGTGGCGGTAGGGATAGCCGTCGAAAAGCGCGAGCGCCTGCTCGGCGTCGGCCATGGTATAGAGCGGGGTCACCGCGTCCAGGTTGTTTTCGGCGATAATGGTGCTGATGGCGTCGGTGTCGAGTTTGTGGCCGTTTTTTTTGAGGATGCGACGCACATCGGCTTTGCTCTTGCGACCGCCCTTGCGATGATGCGAAAGAAAATGGCGGGCGGTTTTATAGTTCAGGTAATCGGCGTCCGATTCCTGGATATGGGCCGAGTCCCTGAGCAGATATTCACAGGCATCCCGTGTGGCCCTTGTCGACAGGACACGGCCCGGGAAGTCTTTGCGCGCCAGTAGCGGAATCCGCCCGGAGTGGTCGATATGGGCGTGGGAGAGTACCACGTTCGTGAGCCGCTGCGGATCGAACGGCAGCTTGCGGTTCTTGGCGTTGGTCTCCTTGCGGCGGCCCTGCACCAGCCCGCAGTCCATCAGCAGGCGGTCTTCGCCGTTTGCGAGCAGATGCGCCGAGCCGGTGACTTCGCGCGCGGCACCATGGAAGGTGACTTGCATACGGGTTCCTTTCGGTCCAGCGGCCGCCCGGCAATACGGGCAACGGTATCAGGGCTTTCCGTAAAGGGACTTGACCTGCGGGCGGTCGATGCTCCCTTCGGCGGTCTTGGGGAGTTCCGCGACGAATTCGACGTACCGCGGCTTTTTGTAGCGGGCGATGCGGGCGGCCACAAAGTCGGCCAGTTCTTCGGCCTCGAGGGACATGCCCGCCCTGAGAACGCAGACGGCTTTGATGCCTTCGCCGAATTTGGGATCGGGGACACCGATGACGGAAACCTCGTCCACCGCCGCGTGCGTCTGAATGACGGCCTCGACCTCGGCCGGATAAACATTCTCGCCCCCGGGTTTGATCAGTTCTTTCTCCGGCTTGCGCCCCCCGAACCAGAGAAAACCGTTCGCATCGACATGGCCCAGGTCGCCGGTGTGGTGCCATCCGTTGCGGAACAACTGACGGTTGACTTCGTCCTGACGCCAGAAACCCTGGAATACGAGCGGGCCCTGCACCACGATCTCGCCCGGAGTGCCGACGGCAACGTCCCGGTCCTCGTCGTCCACGATCCGAAACGTCGTCAGCAGCCCCTGACGTCCGGCGGACCCCGGGTTTTCACCGACCGGTGCCAAGGTGACGAAACCCGAGGTCTCGGTCTGGCCGTAGAGGGTCCAGAAAGTACATGCTGCCCGCTGTTCAAAAGCGGCGATCATGTCGGGCTGGTCGAGACCCAGCACATGCTTCAGGGAAGACAAATCCCAGGGGCGCTGGTCGAGTTCATCCATCAGGTTGCTCAAGATGGGCGGGAAGCTTCCCAGTACGGAGATCCGTGCCTCCTCGGTCCACCGCAGGACCGCGCGGGCGTCGAAACGTTCGATGACCGCGTTTTTGCCGCCGGCATGCAGCACCGCGAAGGCCAGATTGAGTCCGGTGATGTGAAACAGGGGCAGCATGTTCAGATAGGCGTCGCGGTCGTCCAGTTTCAGGGTCGCGATGGTCTGCATGTTGCTGGCGATAAAATTCTCATGGCTCAGCACGGCCCCCCGGGGTTTGCCACCCATAGCGGCCGTGTAGATGATGACGTAGGGGGCGCCGCCATCGGAGGGGTCGGCCGGTGCGAGGTCTGCCCAGGGCGGGTTCGCCATCATGGTTTCCATATCCAGCGGCTGAACGCCGTCGCCGGCTTGCGTCAGCGCAGCGGCCGCGGCGGCATGCGGAGCATCAAAAAGGAGAAGCGCCGGTTCGGCGTCCCGAAGAATGAACTGCAGCTCCTCTGCTGCCAGCCGCCAGTTCAACGGAACGATGATCGCCCCCAGACGGGCCGCAGCGCCGAGAAGAAAAAAATAGCGGCGGCTGTTGAAGGCCAGCGCGGCCACGCGATCTCCCGGCCGGAGACCGTGGTTTGCCAGCACGGCGGCCAGCCGGTCGACCGCTTGCTTCAGTTCGTTGAAGCTCAGGCTGCCCTCGGCGTCGACCAGCGCCGGACGGTCGCCGAACAGGGCCGCGTTGCGGCGAAAAAGATCATAAAGGTTCAGGCTGCGCATGGACGCTCCCTCCCGGGGAAGATGCCCCTAAAAGATCTTAACTTCTAAACCTTTGATTTTATGCCATGAATGCGAGCGGACCCACTATACGCAAAGCATGGCGCGCATGCAAGCGCATATCTCGCCGTGCTTGTCGGACAGGCGCCATCAGGGCCTAAGCCCCCGATTTTATGCCGATCTGCTTTTGACAGCGTTTTCCTTTTCTGCTATTCTCCCCATATTCGGCTTTAAAGGCATCGGCTTCATCGTTCCCCAGACGGACTTTTCCCAAGTGCGCACCCAGGTCCGGAGTGATTCATGAAATGCCCAAGGTGTGATCATCCCCGCCAGTCCGATGAACGCGAATGTTCCAACTGCGGCATCGATTTTGACTATGTTGAGAAGAAAATGGCGCGGTCACCCGATTCGGCGGCGCCCGCCGATATGCCCGCGCCGACGTTGCTCCTGCCTGAGGATGAAGCTGCCCGGCCGCCTGAACCGGCCCCAGAAGAGCAAAAGGCCGATTTACACGCAGATGATGCGCCGGAAGAACTCAAACCTTGCCCCAAGTGCGGTTTTCACAACCAGATCAAGTCGCAGGAGTGTCTGCGCTGCGGGATTATCTTCGATAAGTACGAGGCCTATCTGGAAAAGCGGCGCAAGGCCGAAGAGGAATCCAATTCGACCACCGACGGCCTGCTCGATCCGGAAACCATTCAAATGGCGGCCGAGGCCAGCCGCCAGAGCCTCACATCTCCGACCTACGCCAAAACCGCCTGCCCCCACTGCGGCCAACGATTCAAGATCCGCAGCGATCAGGTAGGCATCACCACGCGCTGCAAGAAGTGCAGCTCGATCTTCAAGATCGAATCGCTGCCCGTCCTCAATCCCTGAACTTCCCCCCATAGAGGCACTTGCATCCTGGACCGGCCAATTGGCGGAGGGCCTGATCTAGGCTCCAAGCGAAAGGCCCGGGTCGAGGCGCCATTCGATCGGTGTGCCCGTGCCTGTCAGCGCCAGTACATGCGTATCCAGATAATGGTGCGCCACCGTCCAGGCGCGCCCTTCGAACGCCAGCTGCATCGTCGCCTGATCGGGAATGGCCGCCACCCGGCAGCGGGAAAGGCCGCGCAACCCCACGCCTTCAGCCTTCAACACCGCCTCCTTGGCCGTCCAGACCCGATAAAACAGCCGCGGAGCTCGCGGGTCGCGGCCGAGTTGCCATTCATCCGCGGCGGCGATGCGCCTGTAGAGCGCTTCGGGCGGGGAGCGGACAGATTCGATGTCGATGCCGACCGGGACGTCGGCCACGACGCCGGCCACGAATTCAGGCTTGTGCGAGACCGACCAGTGGATACCGTCATGGGGCCGTGGGGCCCCCTGATCATCTTTGGCGCAGGCGGGTGGCGCGACCCCTGCCAGGCGGGCGGATAAACGCACGGCCACCCGGGCCAGACGGCTGAGGATCGCCACCTGGGCGCTTCCGCGCAGGCGCCGCAGATGGGCCGGCACGCTCAGCACCACCGGGTAGATGCGGTGCGGCCCGTCGGCCGTGTCGTTCGCCGGAAACGATCCCGGTATGCGGTTTGTCTCGGTCACGAGGGTAACTATCGGGTACCAGCGCTCGGCGGCTGTCAGGCCTGATCGTCGTCCGCCGCCAGCAGCATCCGGCAGTCGGCCACTGTTAGCCCCTGCCCCTCGGGGTGGGCCAGCAGGGGGTTGATGTCCAGTTCCTGGATTTCGGGATGATTCATCGCCAGGTCCGAAAGGCGCACAAGGGCCTGCTGTAGGGCTTCCAGATCCGCGGCCGGGGCCCCGCGAAAACCCTCCAGCAGCTTGACCGCGCGGATGGCTTTGATCATGCGGCGGGCCTCGTTGCGGCCGATGGGCGCCAGGCGGAAGGTGACATCCTTGAAAACCTCGACAAAGATGCCGCCGAAGCCGAACATCAACAGCGGTCCGAAACCGGGATAGCGGTTCATGCCCAGGATGACTTCCTGGCCGGCCGGCGCCATCTTGACCACCAGAACGCCTTCGATCCGGGCCTCGGGATCATAGGCTTGGGCGTTGGCCATGATTTCGTCGTAGGCCTGGCGCGCCGCGTCTTCGCTGTCGATGCCGACCTTCACCCCGCCGGCATCGGATTTGTGCAGGATCTGCGGGGAGACGATTTTCATCACCACCGGGAATCCGATGTCTGCCGCTATGGCCGCAGCTTCGTCGACGCCTTGGGCCAGGCGGGTGGGCAGGACGTTGAATCCGTAGCATTCCAGCAGGGCGTTGCCGTCTTTTTCACCGATGGCGGTCCGACCGGCAGCCAGGCAGTCGGCTACGATGCCCCGGGCCCTGTCCACATCGTGCGACAGTTTGTAGGGGGCCAGGTACTGGCGGTTGAGCCACTGGGAGTAACGGTAGAGTGCGCCGAACGACTTGGCGGCATTCTCCGGGAATCGATAGACCGGGTAGCCCTGCTCCTGGAGGTATTCGACCCCGGCGGAGACGTCGACGATGCCCATGAAACTGCACAGGATCGGTTTGTGCGAGCGGTGGGCGATCTGGGTGATGGCCTTGGCCGTTTCCAGGGCGTTGGTCATGGACTGGGGCGTCAGGATAACCAGGGCCCCGTCCACGCCGTCGTCGCGGATCACGGCGGCCAGCGCGTTTTCGTAGCGGTCCTGGGTGGCGTCGCCGATGACGTCCACGGGGTTGTGCAGATTGGCGGCCGAGGGCAGATGGCTGGCGAGCACCTCGATGGTTTCGGTTTTGAACTCAGCCAGTTTGAGGCCGGAGGAAACGGTCATGTCCGTGGCCACGATACCGGGGCCGCCGGCATTGGTCACGATGGCCACGCGGTTGCCGCTGGGAATGCGCCGCATCATTTTGCCCAGCGCGCTTTGGACCTTGAAAGAAAATGCGTTGGCAAAATCGAAGAGCTCGTCGATGGCATTGACCCGAATGACGCCAGCCTGTTCGAAGATGGCATCATAGACGGCCTCCGTTCCGGCCAGGGCGCCGGTATGGCTGGCGGCGGCCTGGGCCCCCGCCGATGTACGTCCGGATTTGATGACCAACACCGGGGTTGGCCTGTTACCCGAAGTAATGGCATTGACCGTCTCGATAAACCGGTCTCCCCGGCGGAGCTCTTCGATGTAGAGCATGATCACGTTTGTGCTCGTGTCGCGGTGGAGGTACTCCAGCAGGTCGAGCTCGTCCACATCGGCCTTGTTGCCGATGGAGATGAATTTGGAAAAGCCGAAATCGCGGTCCGCGGCGAAGTCCAGCACGGCGGTGCACAGGGCGCCGCTCTGGGAGATAAAGGAAATATTGCCCGAGGCCGGCATGCGGGCCGAAAAGCTGGCATTCAGACTGACCGACGGGTGGGGGTTGATGACCCCCAGGCAGTTGGGGCCGACCACGCGGACACCGGCCTCCCGGCACATCGCTACGATGCGGTCCTCGATGGCCCGTCCTTCGGGGCCGACCTCGCGAAACCCGGCCGAGACGATCACGATACCTTTTACACCCTTGGCAATCGAGTCCGCCACCGCCTGGACGGCCCGCTGGGGCGGGAGAATGATCATGGCCAGATCGACCTCGTCGGGCACATCACTCACGCCCGGGTAGGCGCGCACGCTCAGAATCGATTTGGCGCTTGGGTTCACGGGGTAGAGCACACCCTGATAGCCGCCCTTGAGGATGTTGGCGAAAATATCGTGGCCGACTTTACCGGGAGTGGTCGAGGCGCCGAGCACGGCGACAGACCGGGGGGCGAATATGGCTTCTATTTTTTCCATCGATCGTCTCCTGTATTAATATAATCGGACCGGGTCGCCCGTAAACAACGGCTGCGCACGACGCCCGTGACCGGTCAGTTTTTTTTGACTTCCAGAATCAGATTGTAAATCTCTCCGCGGGGCAGATTGAACCGGGCGGCAAGATCGCGTGCAAGACCCGAGGCGGGGCGGGGGGTGTGTTCGAGCTCTTCGCGAATGATGGTCCGCAGGGCTTCGGGGCTTGTTTCCGGGACCGGGGAGCACCCGGCCACGAGCAGGGTGATTTCTCCCCGGATATCGTCGCGGGCTTCGAGCTGTGTGACCAGCTGATGCAGGGGGCCACGCAGAAACTCCTCGTAGCGTTTGGTCATCTCGCGGCCGATGACGGCCGGGCGGTCGCCCATGACCTCAACAACCGCTTTCATCAGGTTCCTGATCCGACGGGGCGATTCGTACCAGATCAGCGTTCGGGGCTCGTTGCGCAGCGCCTTCAGGTGCGCCTCGAGCCGCTGCGGTTTACGCGGCGGAAATCCCAGGAAAACAAAAGCGTCCGTGGGGAGTCCGGAGACGGACAGGGCCGCGAGGGCGGCGGAGGCGCCGGGCAGCGGTTTAATCCGTATGCCTGCGGCCGCGGCCGCGCGCACGAGGATGTAGCCGGGATCGGAAAGGGTCGGCGTGCCGGCATCGGACACCAGGGCCACGGTTTGCCCCTCGTTCAGGCGGGCCATGAGCTGGGGCGTGCGCCGCTTCTCGTTGTGCTCGTGGTAGGATATCAGTTGGCCTTTGATCCGATGGTGGGCCAGCAGGCGACCGGTGGTGCGGGTGTCCTCGGCGGCGATGCAGTCTGCCGTTTTCAACACCTCCAGGGCCCTCAAAGTGATATCGTCGAGATGGCCGATGGGCGTGGCCACGACATAGAGCGTTCCCGCCGTTAGATCAGCCGATGGCCGCTGGGGAGAGCTGGAAGGCATTGCGTACGATCTCAATGGCGACATTCCCGTCCTTCTGGGTGACGGCCACGACGTCGAATCGGGCTTTGGCGCCCATTTGGTCGGTTTCCTTCAGGTACCAGAGGGCCATCTTGGCCACCTGCCGCTGCTTGCGGGGCGTCACGGCGGCTTTGGCGCTGCCGTAGCGCGTGGACTGACGTCCCTTGACTTCAATAAATACAAGGTGGTGCCCCTCACGGGCGATGATGTCGATCTCCCCCGCTCGGGTGCGGTAATTGCGGGCTACGATCTTGTACCCCCGGCGCTTCAGGTGGCGGGCGGCCAGATCTTCAGCTTTTTGACCGAATCGTTGCGAGGGATTCAGCACGTTCGGCACCCGCTCCTTTCCCCTCCTGACCGTATCAATCCGCAACACCCCTGAAGCTGCGCCGATGAATCGGGCAACAGCCCAGCGTCTTTACGGCCTTCCGGTGGGCACGGGTGGGATAGCCCTTGTGCCGGTCAAACCCGTAGCCCGGGTAGCGCCGGTGGTAGTCCTCCATCAGGCGGTCCCGCGTTACCTTGGCCACGATCGAGGCGGCCGCGATGGATATGCTGCGGCTGTCGCCCCGGGTCAGGGTCATCTGGGGGATGGATCGCTTGACCGGCTGGTTGCCGTCGATCAGCAGATAGTCCGGTTGGGGGGTAAGTTGATCTATGGCTGTGGCCATGGCCAGAAGTGAAGCCTGCAGAATGTTTAGGCGGTCAATGACCTCGGCGTCGATGACCCCCAGACCGATACCGGATGCCTGACGGCAGATGCGCACGAAGGCTTTGCTGCGCTGCTGGACCGACAATTTTTTGGAGTCGTTGATGCCGTCAGACCGGAAATCAGCCGGCAGCACAACAGCTGCGGCCACCACCGGGCCGGCCAGCGGGCCGCGGCCGACCTCGTCGACGCCGGCCACAAGGCGGGCGCCGCCGCGCCGCGCCTGCTCCTCATACTGCTGGCAGCGATCGTCCATCCGCGCCGGACTCCGGCCTGCATTCATTCCCGGAACGGCCGCTAATAACGGCGTTCTTTGATGCGTGCCGCCTTGCCCCGCAGCTTGCGCAGATAGTAGATCTTGGCGCGCCGCACGCGGCCGCGGGCAATCACCTCGATTTTGTCGAGGATCGGCGAGTGCATCGGAAAAACGCGCTCCACCCCGACGCCGTAGGAGACCTTGCGGACGGTGAAGGTGGCGTTGGTAGTGCCTTTGCGTTTGCTGATCACCACGCCCTGAAAGACCTGGATACGTTCTTTTTCACCTTCCTTGATCTTGACGTGGACTTTGACCGTATCGCCCGGTGCAAAATCCGGCAGGTCCAGGCGCATCATTTCTCTTTCAAGCTGTTTCAGTTTTTCCATCGTTCTTCCCCTAGTGCTTAGATCGTATTTTCCTCGTCGTGCGGCGGCGTGCCGGCTGTGGTCAACCGGTCCATGATGATGGCGGCTGCGCAGCGCACGGACAAATGGTTATAGATTGCATGGTCGCCGATGGGCGCCAGGACATGATCGGCACCGTCGATGATCTCCGGTGCCAGGCCCCAGGCCGTGCCCATCAGCAGCATATACGGATAATCGGTTTGCATCTCCTGCCGCAGGCGATCGAAACCGATGGCCCTGGCCTGCGGACGCGCGCAGGTGGCCACGGTTCGAGGCCGGTGCCCTTCTTGCCGTTCCACCGCCTGAAGCGCCTCATCCAGGGTGGCGCTGATCCTGATCTGCGCCAGGGCTTCGCGCCGTTTGGGGTTGTATTCCCCCCCGGCGCCGCGGGTCCAGTGGGCCACGATGCG
>JAAUXZ010063036.1_pt1 | contig 10316 bp, 9 predicted proteins | sample 7278131 | NCBI WGS metagenome assembly JAAUXZ01 (sample SAMN14350119, study PRJNA611818) | marine sediment metagenome | isolation source: surface marine sediment (3m) | place: French Polynesia: Moorea | collected 2018-08
CTTGGCGGCGCGGCCGGAGTGCTGGGGCGCCTGGCTTCTCCGGCGTCGTCCAAGCGCGAGCGTGGTGCCTCCGGCCGCCTGCAGGAAGCGCCGCCGGGAGATCCCCCGGCTCCCGTCGGTCTCCATGGCTCTCAGCCTACCTGACGCTCCCGCCCTTCCCAGAAGGGCGCGCGCAGCTCCCGCTTCAGCACCTTGCCGGGCCCCGACTTGGGCAGGGGCTCGGCGCGCAGGTCGATCGCCTTGGGCAGCTTGTAGCCGGCGATGTGCCGACGGCAGAAGTCGAGCAGCTCGGCCGGGCTCACCCCGGCGTGCTCCTCACGCGGGACCACGACGGCGTGGACCGCCTCGCCCCAGCGATCGTCCGGAACCCCGAACACGGCGGCCTCGAGCACCGCCGGGTGCCGGTAGAGCACCTCCTCGACCTCGGTCGAGTAGACGTTCTCGCCGCCGGAGACGATCATGTCCTTGCTGCGGTCGACGAGGAAGAGGTAGCCCTCCTCGTCCATGTGCCCCAGGTCCCCGCTCCGATAGCCCCGCTCGCCGAGAACGGCGGCGGTCTGCTCCGGCTTGTTCCAGTAGCCGGCCATCACGTTGGGGCCGTTCACCGTCACCTCGCCCACCTGGCCGGGCTCGCACTCCTGCCCCTTCTCGTCGAGGACGCGAACCTGGATGCCCGGGATGGGCTGCCCACAGGAGCGCGCGCGAGGCGAGTCGACTAGGTCCTGCTCGTGGCGCAGGCAGGTGGCGAGGGGAGCGAGCTCCGTGGCGCCGTAGACCTCCGCGAGCTCGGCGCTCGGGAAGGCGCTGGCGGCGCGCCGGATCACCTCCGTGGCGATGGGAGAGCCGCCGTGATAGAGGCCGCGAAGGGTTTCCGTGTGCCGGGGGCGCGCGTGCTGCTCCTCGGCCAGCGCGGCCAGCATGGTGGGAACGCCGAGGCTGACGCTCACGGCGTGCCGCTCGACGAGCTCGAGCGCGGCGGCGGGGTCGAAGGCTCCGAGCATCACCTGGCAGCCTCCGGTCCAGAGGGTCGCGAGCACCTGGTTCGAGCCGGCGGCGTGGAAGAGGGGGGCCATCACGAGGAAGACGTCGTCATGGGACTGGGGCAGCACCGCGAGGAAGTGGAAGGTGTTCGCGACCAGGTTGCGGTGCGTGAGCATCACGCCCTTCGAAGCGCCCGTGGTGCCCCCCGTGTAGAAGAGGCCGGCCAGCGAGCCCTCGCCGATGCCCAGGCCGAGCTCCCGCTCCGGGGCGCTCGTGACGAGCTCCTCGTAGCCCTGCGGCATGGGCACCACGTGCTCCACCACGCCGGCGAGGCCACCGGGATCGCGGTCCGTGAGGAGCACCCGGGCTCCCGAGTCCTCGAGCGCGTAGCGCAGCTCCGCCTCCGCGTGGCGCGTGTTGAGCGGCACCACCACGAAGCCCGCGGCCGGAGCACCGGCGTAGACCTCGATGTAGCGGTGGCAGTTCGCCGCCAGGATCGCCACGCGGTCGCCGATCTCGAGCCCCAGCCCGGCCAGGCCGCCCGCGAGCCGGCGGCAGCGCTCCCACAGGTCGGCGTAGCTCAGGCGGTCGTCGCCGCAGACGACGGCGCAGCGGCGGCCGAAGACGCGGCGGGCATGGGACAGGGGATCGGCGAAGGTGTGCATGCGGGGGCGCTCCGGCCCGATTCTATCCGAAGGCGGGGATCACGTGCTGGGGCGCCTGCTGCGCGAGCCCCGCTCAGTCGTAGAGGACGGCGCAGCGCACCTCGATGCTCCAGCGATCGGGCGCGTCGGGCGGCGTTGCGGGATCCTTGAAGGCGCTGTGGAAGCTGAAGGTGCAGGGCGTGCCACCCCTCGCGTCGCCCTCGGCCCCCCGCGATCGTGCGAGGGCTCCGGCGGAGTCCCACTGCTTGATGAGCAGGGCCTCGTCGCGGGTGAGCCCCGGGTAGGTGAACCAGCGATGGCGCGACGCGTGCTTCGCGAAGTAGTTCTCCCCCACGCGGTCCTCGTAGTGGATCTCGAAGACCACGAGGTCCTCGGGCTCCACGGTCTGGGCGTCGCAGAGGGCGAGGGGACGCGTCACCACCGGCTCCTCGGCGATGTTGCGCCACAGGTTGATGATCGCGAAGCGCCCGCCCGCCTCGAGCGCCCGACCCACCAGCCGCGGCGGGATGAGCGACTGCCCCTCGGCCAGGAAGGGGCGAAGCGTGTCGTTGGCGCTCGGGGGCCGGGCCAGATCGCGCAGGCGCTGGGGCGCACTGGTGAGCGTGTAGTCGCCGTGCACGACGTGGGCCGGCGCCTGCACCTGCTGGCCCCCTTCGATGCGCGCCCCGCGCTGCTTGCCCTGCGCGGAGCGCACGTTGTGGTCGAAGGCGAACACGTGGGCGGCTCCGGTCACCTCCTGCACGATGCGGGTGCACTCGCCGTAGTAGTGCTCGACGACCTGCCCGTGCTGCAGGAAGTCGAGGTCCGGATGCCCGAGCGGCCGTGGTACGAGCTCGAAGCCGTTGGCCGCGACCGTGCGTCGCGAGCCCAGCCCTTCGAGGAGCCTCGCGTCGTGGACGGGCACCTCCCGCTTGTCGACCACCACTCCTTCGGTGCCGGCGTCGCTCCCGTCGCGGTCGCGCCGGGTGAGCACCGCGCCGTTGCGGTAGAGCGAGTGCGCCACGGACGCCGCGAGATAGTTGAAGCTGCCCCGACCGGGGTCGCCCGTCGCGGGCTCGGCCGCCAGACTCATCTCCTCGACCTCCGTTCCCCGCCGGGAGTGTAGTGGCGCTCAGGAAATCGGCTCCAGTCCCTGGAGCAGGGTGGGGATGATGCTCCGGGAGGGAATCGACCTTGATCATGGTCGAGTTGGTGAGGTAGTCGACCTCGCCGAGCCCGGGAAATTCGGGGACGCGAGCTCGCGCCCCCGCGTCGATGAAGATGCGTCGGCGCGCGGGCGAGCGCCATCGACGTCTTCTTGCTGCAGCGCCCGCGTCGCGGTAGACCCCCGCGGTGTCCTTCCTCGTCATGCTGCTGTCCGCGGTCGCCATCATCGCCCTGGTCCGCTTCGGGCTCCTCAGGGGTCTCGACCAGCTGGCGGGCGCGCTCGGCTGGGACGCGAAGCTCCGGGGGCAGGCCACGGGCTACGCCACCTCGGCACCCGAGCTCGTGACCCTGGTGGCGGCGGGCCTGGCCGGCGTGTGGGAGGCCGGGCTCTGGAACATCGCCGCCAGCAACCTGATCAACACCGTGCTCCTGGCCAGCGCGGTCCTCTTCTACGGCCAGGCAAGCGACTTCAGGGCCCCGCGCTTCCTCGACGAGATCGGCTTCGCCGCGCTCGCGGTCGTGGCGCCGCTCGGTCTCATGCAGCTCGGCCTCGACCGGAGCTGGCTGGTGGTGCCGGTGATGCTCGGCCTCTTCGTGGTCTACCGGGTGGTGGACCGGCGCTTGAATCCGGAGCGGGCTCGGCCCGCGACCGAGACCGTCGGCAGCCTGCCGCTCGGCGCGATCCTGGTGCTCACCGCCGCCGTGCTGATCGCCGTGCTGGGCGTCTTCCTGGGCGACGCCACCGAGGCGGTGGTGAACCAGGTCGGCGTCCACCCGGCGCTGGCGGGCTGGATCCTCGGCTTCGTGACGAGCCTGCCCGAGATGGTGACCTTCTTCGCGATCTACTCGCTCGCGCGCGAGAGGGGAACCTCGCACCTGGCAGAGGACACCCAGGAGGCGCTCGACAACCTGGCCGCCTCGAACATGACGAACACCGGCCTGATCTACCCGATCGGACTCCTGGTCTACCTGGTGGGGCGCGCGCTGGCCGCTTGAGCCGGTCGGCCGGGATCCGCGGGGGCGCCCTGGAGCCCCGCGATCGGGGAGCCCAGGCGCGGGGGCGGACCGACGCGCCGTGTCGCTGTATGCTCAGAGAAGCAGATGTCGCGAATCGGATGGCACCCTTGCAAGGGGATCCGGCGCGGCCTCCTGCCGGGGGATCGATGGCAGCTCGCGCTCGAAAACGAGGGCACACGCGACCGGGCGCTGCGCCTGCCGAGCGCGAGCCCCGGTGGACCTTCCTGTCCAACCACAGCCACGTCCTGATCTGCCTGCACCGCGATCCCGAGCTCACGCTGCGGGAGGTGGCGAATCGCGTCGGCATCACCGAGCGGTCCGTCCAGCGCATCCTGGGCGAGCTGGAGGAGGCGGGCTACCTGCACCGGGAACGGCGGGGGCTCCGGAACCGGTATCGCTTCCGCACGTCCGCGCCCCTACGCCACCCGATCGAGTCGCACTGCAAGATCGGTGATCTGATCGACCTCGTCGAATCGACCGGGCCGTGAGCGCGGGCTACGGAGCCCGCGCCGGCTCCAGAAGCGAAGGGACACCCAGGCGAGCCGTGAGCATCCCGAGCCGGCCCTCGATCTCGGCGGGGTCGGGCGCGGTCAGGGTCACGTGCCCCAACTTGCGCCCCGGTGCGGGCGACTTGCCGTACACGTGCAGGGCCGCCCCCGGAACCGACAGCAGGCTCCGCGCCTCCGGCATGGTGCCGATGAGGTTCACCATCGTGCTGGGCTCGATGCAGCGGGTGGATCCCAGGGGTAGGCCGGCAACGGCACGCACGTGGTTCTCGAACTGGCTCGTGGCCGCGCCCTCGACGGTCCAGTGGCCGGAGTTGTGCACCCGGCACGCCATCTCGTTGGCGATCCACTCGTCGCCACGCACGAAGAACTCGACCGCCAGCACACCCGTGTAGCGGAGCTCCGTGAGCAGCGCGTCGACCCAGCGCCTCACGCGATGCAGCGAGTCGGCTGCCAGGCCGGTCGCCGGGGCCCGGGAAACCCGCAGGATGCCGTCGACGTGCTGGTTCTCGGTGGGATCCCAGTAGCGGATCGAGCCCCTGCGCGATCGCACCGCGATGACGGAGACCTCCCGATCGAAGTCGACGAACTCCTCGAGGATGAGCGCCTGCCCGGACAGCTCGCGCCAGGCCGGCCGGAGGTCGCCGGGCCGGCGGAGCACACGCTGTCCCTTCCCGTCGTAGCCGAAGCGGCGCGTCTTCAAGACGGCCGGCAGGCCGAGCGCGTCCACGGCCTTGCGCAGCTCCGCCTCGGAGTCGACGGCCCTGAAGTCGGGCGTCGGGATGCCGAAGCGCCGCAGGAGCCGCTTCTCCAGCAGGCGGTCCTGGGTCTGCAGGAGCACCTCGGGGCCCGGCAGCACGCGAACGCTCTCCGCCAGACGCCGCACCGCTGCGGCGGGAACGTTCTCGAACTCGTAGGTGACGACGTCACAGCGTGCGAGCTCTTCGAGCGCTTCCCGGTCCCCATAGTCGGCGCAGATCGTGGGAGCCACGGCCGCGGCCGGACACCCGGGCTTCGGGTCCAGCACCAGGGGCTCCAGGCCGAGGCGATGGGCGGCCAGGGCGAGCATGCGGCCGAGCTGGCCGCCACCGAGGATGCCGATCTTCACCTTGCCGCCTCCTCCGGCCGGGGCCTGCCGTTCAGCGTGGCCGAGAGGGCCGTGCTCGTCTGCGCCTCGCGGAAGGCCTCGAGCGACTTGCGGACGTAGGGGTCGCGGGTGGCGAGCAGCGAGGCGGCGAGCAGCGCCGCGTTGATCGCCCCGGCCCGGCCGAGCGCGAGCGTGCCGACGGCCACACCCGCTGGCATCTGCACCATGGAAAGCAGGGAGTCGACGCCGTTGAAGGCTTCGCTCCGCACCGGGACACCGAGCACCGGCAGCCAGGTCTTCGCTGCCAGCATCCCGGGGAGGTGAGCGGCGCCTCCTGCACCCGCGACGATGATCTCGATGCCCCGGGCTGGCGCCGACTCCGCATAGGCAAAGAGCAGGTCCGGCGTTCGATGGGCCGAGACGACGCGCGTCTCGCAGCCGACACCGAGGCTCTCGAGCGTCTCGGCCGTGTGCTGCATGACCGCCCAGTCGGAGGCCGAACCCATCACCACGCCCACCGGGCCCGGAGCCTGGCGATCGAGGCTGCCGTCGTGCTCGAAGGCCCAGGTCACGGCAGGGCCTCGAGAGCGTCGGCCCGGCGCCGGCAGGGTATCCAGCTGCGCTTCGCGAGGAACATCGGGTCTCCTCCCTTCAAGCCAGGTAGATGTCGCGGGGATCGACGACCGAGCGCACGGGCGCGCAGGGGTCCTGCGGACCGGGCGGCGCCGCGCGACTCGTGAGCAGGGCCTCCGCCACCCGGGACAGGACACGCCGGAGGGGGGCGCGGGGCGGACCGCGCCGCGCGCTCGAAGCCGGAGGGGAAGGGACCTTCATCGTGGGACCTCCTGTGTTTTGCGACACGTTTTACACGATATTTATATCGCGTCAATAGGTTCCCGTTTCGCCCGGGCTCCTCCCAGGGGCGCCCTCCGCCGCCCCAGCCCCGACGGGCGGCGCCCGACCTGCTCATTACAGGACCTCCACTTGACGAAATATATATCGTGTAGTTTAGTTCGCGTGTCCCGCGGCGGCGGCGGCCCCGCCGGCGCCCGCAACCGGAGGTAGCGACATGGATTTCCCGAGCCTGAGCGCGGCAGTGGCGATGACCGCCGCGTCGGTTCCCGGCCTGGCGGGCTTCGCCCTCTCTCGCGCGTGGCGGCTGGAGGCGCGCGCAGCGCGCAGGCTGAGCGCCGCTAGTGCGGGTCTTGCCCTGGTGCTGGGCCTGGTGGCCAGCGCGCTCTACGCGCTGGGGGGGGCGGGCGAGGCGACCTGGCTTCGCCTCGGGCCGTTCTGGGGGCAGAGCGTCGGCATCGGCGCGCGGGTCGACGGCCTCACGGTGGCGATGCTTCTCACCGTCACCCTGATCGGGAGCGTCGTCACGGGGTACGCGGTGCGCTACCTGGACGGCGACCCCGGACAGGCGCGCTTCAGCCAGTGGCTCTCCTACACGCTTTCCGCAGTGCTGCTGTTGATCGTGTCCAGCAACCTGGCCCTCTTCTTCGCGGGCTGGATCGCTACCAGCCACGGCCTCCACCGGCTCTTGACCCACTGGAGCGAGCGGCCGGCTGCGCTGCTCGCAGCGCGCAAGAAGTTCCTGATCAGCCGGATCGGCGACGCGCTGCTCCTCACCGCGTTCGCCCTCGTGGCGAGCCGCTTCGGCTCGCTCGAGTTCTCCGAGATCTTCGCGCAGGCGCGCACGACGAACGAGGCGGAGATCCTCCCGATCGCGCTTCTCCTGGTGCTCGGGGCCATGACGAAGTCGGCGCAGTTCCCCTTCCACACCTGGCTGCCCGACTCGATGGAGACGCCGACTCCGGTCTCCGCCCTGATGCACGCCGGTATCATCAACGCCGGCGGTTTCCTCCTCATCCGCATGAGCCCCCTGCTCGCCGCTGCGCCGGCCGCCCTCGTGCCGCTGGCGCTGGGCGGTGCCTTCACGGCGCTGCTGGGCTCCGTCGCCATCCTCACCCAGACCGACGTCAAGCGGAAGTACGCCTACTCCACGGTGGCCCAGATGGGCTTCATGATGCTCCAGTGCGGCCTCGGCGCCTTCGCCGCCGCGGCCCTCCACATGGTGGGACACGCCTTCTACAAGGCGCACGCGTTCCTCGCGGCAGGCTCGGTCGTCGACACCGAGCTGCCCACGAGGAGTGCGCGAGAAGGCGCGGGTGGACGCAGCCCCCTCGCCATCGGGCTCGCGCTGGCGGCGGGAGTCGCCATCGTCGGCCTCACGGCCTCCGTGTTGGGCGTCGACGTGCAGGCGAAGCCCGGCCTCCCCGTGCTGAGCGGCATCCTGGTGCTGGCCGCCGCGCAGCTCCTGCTCACCACGCGCCCCGCACTCCCCTCGCTTGCGGCCTCGGCGGCCGTCGGGGGAGGCATCGCCGCCGCGTACTTCCTCTCGGTCGCCGCCTTCGAAGGGCTGCTGCGCGGAGCGATCCCCGACGCCCTGCCCACGGGCGCCTCCCTCGTCGGCCTGGTGCCGCTGACGCTGGTCGCGCTCTTCGCCAGCGCGTTCCTCGTGCAGCAGGTCCTGGCCCCGAACCCGGCGAGCCGCCTCGCCCGCGCTGCCTACGTGCACACGCAGAACGGATTCTATCTGGGAACGATCCAGAACCGGATCGTCGAACGCATCTGGCCGCTTGCCAAGCCCGGCCGAAGCCTTTGAAAGGGAGCACGAACATGAGCATGAGCGCCGATCTCCAGCCCGTCCCCGCCGCACCCCTGCGCGCCCCCGAAACGGGGCGCTCCTCCGGCGAAGCGCCGGTCATCGCGATCCACGAGGCATCGAGAGCCGGCCTCGAGCGAGCCGTCGAAGCCGCCTGCGGCCGCATTCCCCCGCTCTGGACGCTCCGCAACTTCGTCGCGGTGAACGCCTTCATGGGGCTCGCGGAGCTCCCCTTCCACGAGGCGGTCCGCGAGGTGGACCGTCTCTTCCACGGCCGCGCCCTGATGCCGCTCCCCTTCTACCGGGACCAGCAGGCACGCGGCCGGATCCACGAGAGCGACCTCCGCGCCGCGCTCGCCGAGGCGCCCGGCGCCCTGGCGCGCCCGGACCTCGCCGCGATCGACCCCGAGCGGCTGCTCGGCGAGCTCCGCGAAGAAGACGACGGCTCGCCGACTCCGGCGCAGCGCGTCCTCACCCTGGCCGAGGCGATCGACCGCGAGGAGGGCAGTCGCTGGGGCCCGACCGTGGTCCACGAGGTATCCAAGTGGTGCGCCGCACGCTTCGACAAGGGACAGGCCGCGTGGAAGCAGCCCTGGCGCGACCTGGCTCCCTACCCGGCCTGGCGCGAGTCGGCCAAGCTCGACCGCAACCCCGAGCTCCTGGGGCTCGTGGGCTTCCGCGAGTACGTGGCCTCGCTTCCCCCGGCGCCGATGGACGCGATCGCCGCGGTGCTGGCCCAGCTCGGCGTGCCGGCGCCGCAGCACCGCGACCTCCTCACCCGCGAGCTCGCTTCGATCGCAGGCTGGGCCGGTCACGTGCAGGGACTCGTGCGGGAGGCGTCCTTCTCGGACCAGAGCGACGACTCGCTCGTGAACCTGCTCGCGATCCGCCTGGCCTTCGACGGTGCCCTCAACCGAGCCCTGGGTGGGCGGAAGGGATCGCTCCTTCGGGCCTCGCCGCGACCCGACGCGGCCGACGCCCCGACGGGCCGCCTCCTCGATGGCTGGGAGCGGAGATCGATCTGGCAGCTCGCCTACGAGGCGGGGTACCGGGGCCGACTGCTGTCCGAGCTCTCCGCGCATCGCGCGTCCGAGACGCGAAAGCCGCCGGTTCGCCCCCTGCTCCAGGCGGCCTTCTGCATCGACGTACGCTCGGAGGTCCTGCGCAGGAACCTCGAGCGGGAATCGAGCGCGATCGAGACCATCGGCTTCGCGGGATTCTTCGGATTCCCGATCGAGTACGTGAAGGCGGGAGACCAGCTGGGCTCGGCGCGCTGCCCGGTGCTGATCGCGCCTGGGCTGCGCGTGCGGGAGAGCGCTCCGAGGGGCTCCGACGCCGAGGCGAAGTCGCAGCGGGCCCGGACCCGGCACGAGCGCTTCACGGCCGCGCGGAAGCTCAACGTCGGAGCGTACCCGCTCGTGGAGACGATCGGTCACTTCTTCGGGCTGCGCCTGCTCACCGACTCGCTCGGCTGGACGCGTCCCCACGAAGGTGGAGCGCTCTTCGCGAATCGGACCGCGCGCGAGCTGGCCCCCTCGATCGAGCTCGAGGAGACGGCGCACGGGACCTTCGGGCTGACGCTCGAGGACCAGGTGGACCTGGCCGAGTCCGCGCTGCGCAACATGGGCCTCACCCGGCGCTTTGCCGAGGTGGTGCTGCTCTGCGGTCACGGGAGTCTCTCCACCAACAACCCCTACGCGTCGAGCCTCGACTGCGGCGCGTGCGGTGGACATCGCGGCGACGTGAACGCCCGCATCGCGGCGTCGGTCCTCGGCTCGCCGGAGGTGCGCGCCGGGCTCGCCGAGCGCGGCATCGACATCCCCCCCGACACCGTCTTCGTGGCCGGTCTCCACGACACCACGCGCGACGTCGTCGAGCTCTTCGACGGGGCCGAGCTTCGCCCGGGGCTCCGCAGGCAGGTCGAGACGTGGCTTCGGGCGGCCTGCGCGCGGACCCGTCGGGAGCGAGCGCATCGCCTCGGGGAAGAGGCCGATTCGGCACTCGGGCGCCGGCTGCGGCGGCGGGCCGCCGACTGGTCGGAGCTGCGACCCGAGTGGGGGCTGGCCGGGAACGCCGCCTTCATCGCGGCGCCCCGCGATCGCACTCGTGGGCTCGATCTCGGTGGTCGCGCCTTCCTGCACGACTACGACGCCGCGGCCGATCCCCACGGCAAGGTGCTGGAGCTGATCCTGACGGCGCCGCTGGTCGAGGCGTAGTACTGGAGGTTGATCCAGCTGGCCACGACCAGC
>JAAUXZ010064072.1_pt1 | contig 10310 bp, 4 predicted proteins | sample 7278131 | NCBI WGS metagenome assembly JAAUXZ01 (sample SAMN14350119, study PRJNA611818) | marine sediment metagenome | isolation source: surface marine sediment (3m) | place: French Polynesia: Moorea | collected 2018-08
AACGATTAACAACTTTATTATAAAGATTCCTCTCTATCATTATAATGTTTTAACTGCGATAAAAAAAATAATGACAACCGGGGACAAAGACCTTGAGTACGCGTGGAACACGTGTCAATACGAAAAGGATTTACAAAAACATCTTACTATACAAGCTGCTCAAAATGCTTTAGTAACGTACAAAAGCAAAATAAAAAGACTCAAGTGTCTTGAAAAGGGTAGCGCAGTCACCTATAGATTGATTGATCATTTATACCACCCGATGCTAGACCAAATTAAAATGCTCCCTCCTAATACAAATGTTCGCATTACTGTTAAAAGAGTTCCTAACAATATGCTCTTTACAGGCATAGACGACGCTAATGTGAGAAAGGTTAAGATAACTAAGATTGTGATGAGAGGAAACAGATACCAGCTGACGACCGATGCAAACAACAGATTAATGAAAGTAAACTTAATAAAATACCCTCTCACAATTTACCGAGAATTTGGGGTGATGATTCCTAATAATTCTCTTCATATTCATAAAACTAATCTTTTCAATGGTCATCTACCCACTCATGTTGTTGGAGTTTTTGTTGACAACCGCGCCTTTAACGGAGACTACGCACACAGCATATTAAATTTTAGCAATGTCTCTCTAAAGAAATTTGCTTTGACCACAGACGGAACAGATTACCCATCACCACACGGATATGACGAAATGAATATGAGCTCTGCTGGCGATGCTGATGATGCCGCTATAGCAATGAAGAATACTCCATACGCCCTGGACGCCTATAGAGCCTATATAGCGGCGGCAAAACGCATGAACCCCGACTCTGATTATCAGATATCTTTCCAAGATTGGTGTTCTCATGGCAATACAATTTTTGTTTTTGACTTGACTTCTGATTCTAAATTTACAGGTTTTGATAAAGAGGAAATGTCTCGAACTAAAGGGTCTACAAATCTGGGTATTGATATTTTATTTAATGAGGCCGTTGCCAATACTATGGTTTTACTCCTTTTCGCAGGTTTTGACACGTCACTGGAATTGAATCCGGTTACCAGAACAGTCCGGTACAACTGGGCTGATGTTTAAATCTGATTGGTCGGTTGGTTTGAATTTGTTATTTTTTCCAGGAATAACTTTAGCATCAGTGGAAAGTTTTTATTTTTTATACTAGTTGGTTCTAGGATTTCGATCGGTAGAGACTATATGAATCAATCATGGCCTCCTTCCAACCTGGTGTCTTTACATCTCGGAAGCTTCCTAAATCTGTTCCGCAGAAGTTGGGAACAAGACATTACCGCACAATAAAAGGAAAGAAGCCGTCAGTTCATATTGTGACCGATACCAAATACATAAACGGAGAAGTGACGACTGTCTATGTCGGATTCCTGATGCTCAACGTGAGAAAAGACAAGTCTTCAGTCTTCCTCCCGATGTCCTTCATCAACGACCCGCAGGCTCCTTTGCTCGAACACAAGATGGCGAAAAAGGAAGGAAAGTTGCTAATATTCAACCAAGGCTTTGATATCTGGCATACAGAAGAAGAGGGGTCCAGCACATCATCTTCCCCACCCCATCCCTTATTATCACCTCCGTCGGAGATTGACTCTTCATCATCCCTTGTCACAGTACCTGATCATCAAGAACAGGCTGTGTACACACAAGGTAATATAATAATATAATAAGAACTTATATAAACGCTTAAACTATTGCGAATGCTCTTTAATCTGCTTTACATAAAGTAAAATTTTTTAACTTTTTCCAGAAGATGGTGTTGGACAGGAACTCAACGACGGAGGGTTATCGGATGGGATGATTCCTTATATTCCAAACCCTCAAATGATAGGACAAGACTGTGCTCATTTTGTTCAGCCACCGCAGGAACAACAACAACAACAACAACAACAACAACAACCGACACAGATGACCCACTTCGACCCGAGCATAAATAGCGTTATCAACGCCGTAATCAACGGACCTCCAATTGAACTGAGCGACGAAGAAGTGCAGAAATTGATTGATACAGCACCGCCCATTCAGTATCCGCAATCTAATCCTAATGAAGCTGTTCCGGTTGAAAAGAAGAAAGGGAGAGGCAGACCAAAAGGAGTTAAAAGAAAGCGTGATGTGAAAGATTAAAAACTTATTCTTTCTTCTATCCAATACTGCTATACCGCATGCAAAAAATTAATGAAGATTGTATTTTATGAAAAATAAAATGCTTTATTCATTTTAAAATTCAAAGTTTCATGTTTTTATTCCAATAAATATCTATCTACGAATCATGCATTTCATGAAAACGTTATATACACACATTTAAGAGTAATAAATTTTGATATAAGTTGCTCATTAATTCTCAGATGACTCAGCTTGTTCTAAAATATCTAGTGGGGGTAGGTGAGGGTCGAAAAAGCGACACTTTTCAACTTGAAAAGCTCTTTTATGCGGTTCGGTGGTTCCGTCCGGGTGGACCTTTCTCTTAAAAAAACTCCCACCGTTCAATCCGATTTTAGACCCTTTATAAGTAGTCATCGCGCTGTTATCTCCTTGGAAACGACCTCCTCCTGTTAGAGAGGTGGACAATCTAAAACCAGAGTGTTTAGCATATTTTACGCCGCCTTCGTCTAAAACTTTTTTATAATTATCAACTGTCAGAAGGTCCCTGTTCAACCTAGCCTGAACACCTTTTGCCGAGAATTTTAAACCACCCCCCTGTCCATCATCGCCGGCGTAAGTTTTACTTCCGAGAGCAATCAACCTACGTCCCGACCATTCTAGCTTAAACAACCCGGGTGTTCTCAGAGTTTTGTCGCAAAGAGATAGAAATACTTTTTCCTTTTCATCATATTCTTTAAGATAATCTTCATAGGAACTGAATCCTTTTTCTGACATAAGTTGAGGCGAATTTTCAAATTCGTCTCTCGTGAACAGTATATCCCTCAGCGTAGGGCGACTAATCGCGCAATAGTAGGCGTCAGTGTCCATCTGCCCGCCCATTATATGTTTTCTGTTATGGAATCTATACAGAAAGTCATGAACAAACATTAGAAAAATCTTTTTAGAATTTTGTAAAGTAAACAGCGAATGTATAAGAGGGTTATTCCATTTCAATCTCAACTTGGATCTGTGAATTTCGAACATTTCCAGATCGGCGTCAATCTCAATGTTTCTTTTGGTGCCTGGTTTTGAAGCGGCAATACAGCTGCTCATCAAACCGTGTACAATTTCAACTTGTTCTTGCCGTGTTTTATTTTCCATAAATTTACCAAAGAGACTATTTATTATGATTTTCTGTATGGTGGCTGTGGCAATAATCGTGTTGCACTCGGTAATTTTTATTTCTAAAACATGTATCTCCGCAGGAGACAAATTATCCCTGTTTTCTTCCAGCTGCTTTCTCAACTCTCCTAACTCTTTCTTTGCCACATCACCGGCTTTACGCTTCTCAACAGCGTTCGTAATATATTTTTCAAAGGGCTTCCCCACACAGCTTTCAAAAATTTCATAAATTTTATCAATGCGCGCGCCTTTTGAAACTAACCACCGAAGATAGTCTGTGGTAAAAAGAGCATGCCCACCAGAAATCTGTAAACAATCCACCAGAAGTTTTTTCTTTATTTTAACCTCTGTGCCGTTCTGATAAGCGGGGGTTGTTTTAAATCTCTCTTTCTGGTACTCTGTTAAATCGTCCTCGGTGATTGTTGCATTAATAAACAACGGCGCTAGATCTTTCCACTTGTGATGCTGGCTCTCAGGAATTGACACATCGCATCTAACAAGGCCGTATAAACCCTCCCCAGTCTCCTCGTTAAAGGGCTCTTTCAACAGTTCTATTATTTTCTCCTCTGTGAGAGAGTTTTCTTTTGTTCCGTAGTTCAACACACCCCACGGTTTGATTTTTGATTTGATATCATGAAGCGAATTAAAGTTTATTTTGGAAGTTTCTTCTTTCCACTGGCACTCGTATATCGAGTCAACAAAATACCCGCCCCGGGTGAGAACGTCTTCTTTGATGAGGGTCTCGCTTCTCTTGGTCAAAAGATATCTCAGCTGTTCAGCGAGCTTAAGTTTTTCTTCAACATTTGAAGAATTTTCAAATTTTTCATATTTCTTTTTAATCAAACATTCACAGCCATGATAGTAGCACCCATGGACTAGGAAAGCAGTTGGTTTGAACTCCTTATCATACAGAGAAACCGTCTTTCCTCGTTGCTGAACTGTGAGGTTTTTGATAATATCGATATCCTCAGATTCTAGGTTTTCTTCGCGTTGTAACGGAGCGGCGAGCCCATCGACAAAAACGCCGCAAACAGACAGCTCTTTCCCACCGTTCTCTACTCTAGTTTTAATAGGCGGGTCTCCCGTTCTAGCTCTTAAAGAATTTCTAACCGCTAGAACTTCAATTTCAACGGCGCTCATGTTAAAACCGTCCATTCTTTCAGCTCTGAAATTTTTCTCTGCACACCTTCTATACCAACAATTAACAGGTACAAAGCCTTGTAGTACTGCAGGATACATACTATTGCAATCGAAACCAAGACATTTTTCAACAACTTCATCAGAGTCTCTGATCTTTGTTTCCCCAGCAATTATTTCTGGATGGAAAACAATAGAAGGACCTCCGACTATGTTATCTAATACCCGATAATGAAGGTCTTTATTTTGTTCATTTATAAGAGGAAATCGGTAGCCTTCTCTCTCGGCATACTTCATTCCTAGAAGCAATGAGACGCCTGGGCTGCTGATTGTTTGCTTGAAAGCGTCAATACCTTCCTGCTGAAACTGTTGGCTTAGTTTCAAACAGGCTTCAAGCATTGGTTCTGTGTCGAGATTGTTATACCAGCGCAACAAATCAAACAACGAGGACATATTCTCATCCCTCCACACCTTTTGCATATATTGATAATTTTCCTGAATTTCAACTTCAGAGGTTCCTAAAATATTTGAACCTTTGAGAACTGAATGCCAACACTCAGGTGGTGGGAGACTGGTCTCTTTGAGCACATCAATGCTCGTTATATACTCATAAGGGAAGAGACCTTTTCGCTGAACACAGTTGCTTTGTTCAAGAAACTTTACCAAATTTGTCCCCGGCGCCAGCCAGTTGGTCACATCAACAAACCTCAACCAGCTATTGTCAACTGACATAAACCCTTTTGACCCGTTAATAATACGCACTTTTACCCTCTCCTGTGACTCGGGGTTATCCCGATCTTGAGAAAGGATATCGAAGATAAAAGATCTTACAAGTCTCAAATCATATTTTTGAGAGTTGAACCCGAGCACTGGTACCTGACGACACCACATAGCTAGCTCTTTAATCAAACCCTCGAGCTTTTCAATTTCTTTCTCATAATAATTAGGAACCATATTTATTAGCTTCTCTCCTCGGGGATTGTCAAGCTGGGGAAGAGATGTTTCGGGGTCGATATCGCTTTCGAGAGGCGGCAGAGAGGACGGTGGAAGGTTTTCCTCCCCCTCCTCATCCTCCCCCTCCTCCTCCCCCTCCTCCCTCTCCTCCCCATCATCCCCATCATACCCCTCCTCCTCCTCATCATCTTCATCAGCAGCATCCACCCCACATTCGTTATCAAGGAAATCATTGTTACACCGTCTTCTTTTTCGTTTTCTATTTGACGGTCTAGGGCGGGGATTAGTTTTTTTCTTTTTCTTATTACGTCTAATATAGTCCTCTGTGACGTTACAAATCTCAGACATACTACCGTGATCGAAAGAGGATATATCACGATCCAACTTTTCTGCTTTTTCTTTCAACTTTTCTATTTTAGACGAAAGTATTTTAGAAAGAGGCTCTCCATACTTTTCCCGCATTAGTTCATGTGCTGTGGCTTGCGCCTCGTACATGAAATCAATTTTTTCCTGTACTAACGCTTTTTCACCCGAAGTGTTGACAAAATGCACAGTGGAGGTGAACCCAGGGATATTAGATGAAACGCTGACAGAGAGAGCTCTGTGTTTTGAAATATAATGTGTTTTGCCGCGACCTTCCTGGAGGTCGTTTTCAATAGTTTGATCAATAGAGTCGAAGCTTTCGCTCTTTTCATGCCACGATTCGTAATCATAGCAAAACATATAAGGATAGCAAACTTCAGAATCGATATGCTCTTCAGGCAAAGCATTTGCAATTTTCTCGAAGACCGAGAGAGGTCTTTTGTAAAAACCGCCAGGAAAAATATCGATAGGGTCTACAGAACATCCCGACCTGTTTTTCAGATGTCTTCTGAGATTGGCCACTTTATCCGAGAAATAGTTACAGTTCGGACATTTATACACAGAACTGTAGCGAGCGAGACTCGGTATATAGGACACGTGGTCTTCAAATAAATCCAAGTATAAAATTTTGTCGCTGTCTTCAGGGAGAGAATGGCGGAAACAAGAATCTCTAATTAACGAGACAAAACCTTTCTCGTTCTTTTCAAGTAGAACAATGTTTATATCAAAACAATTTTCTAAGATAGGAATTTCGTTCAAAGGGAGACCATTTACAAGAAGGTCTTCGCTTTCCTGAGAAAGATCTACCGCTATTTCTAAATCTTGCTCAATGAGAGACTGTCTGTAAGAAACAAATTCGTCAACAAGCTCATTTACCAAAGCATGGAAATCATCATCGATTCTGACATTCTTTTTTGAAGTAATTTTTTGCTTGAACAAAGCTAAAGCTCTGAACATACACAGACCGTCGTCGAATTGTCCATCTTTCTTGGACTTTGAGTTTCTTTTAGCGAAATGGGAAACTATAGTTCTATCTCTTCTCTTCCACGGAGGAAACTCGACACAACAATTGAGAACAGATTGCGCGATTTTTTTAGAACTAACCCTAGCCACTTTAGCGCTATGATACAACTCAAAATTTGTATACATCACCCCGCTATATGTCGAATTTTCGCGGGGAGCTGTGAGCGCAGCGCCAAGATCGCTAGAGGTAATTTCCTCAACAACTGAGTTTACGTCGGCAACGGTTTTTATCTCTCTAACTTGGGGGAGTACAGTGGAAACAGCGTTACCAGAGGGGTAGAAAAAACGAGCAGCTGAGTCTTTCTGAGAAAAAAGCAACTTACCTAAACCGATCTGAATGTTGAATGTTTTACGTCCGTAACTTTTATACATATCCATTAATTTTTCTTTAATCTCGCTAACTATGTCTGAATTAAAATGTAAAACGTGGTTGTCCTGGGTCATGTATCCGCGATGATATATAGCCCGCTGGTGTGTTAGATACTCTGCAACGATGGTGTCCACATTTGACTGAGAAAAATTTCCTGTGGAGAGCAAATAGTTCTCTAAGTCCTTTGCAGTGAATCTCACAGCGTGGCCGTTTATCATGCGGTCATTGTCAGGCAGTTGCTTCTTCACTCGGATTAATCCATCAGGACCAGGTTCTAAAACAGGCTGAGCTAGTCTTTTAGACTCTCTTTTGGTCACACCGCCTGTTCTAGATTGTTCAATTAACCTGGTGACAGTGTCCTCTCTTCTCTGAAGGTCCTCGGTGTTGTCCTCAGGTGGATTGATACGGTTGAAAGCAGCTGCTCTGTCCATCACATTTCTATCATTCGGGTCAAGAGTAGCGTGACTTTTTGCCAGATCTGCGACTGGAGTGCTAAGAGCTTTCCTAGCTCTCTCCACTTCAAGACGTTTTAGTTTTTCGTACATGTGTCTTTCGTTAACCCCGCTATCGTTGAACAAGTTTTTAGGATTTCTTTTTAACAGCGGGGCCCGTCTTGCTTGGCGGAGACGCTTTTGTACGGCTCTTAGGCTCTCTGGCGATTTTGTGAGTCCATGGGCACGAGTGTCGGGGGTTCGTTTGTTGGGGTGAAGGTCTCTCGAATCATTTTTAGAATTCCCGGACCGCAACCTTGTCGTGACCCCTCCCGTTTGAAGCAAACGGTTAGCAGACACGTTATGAAGATCAGAATTATTGCCCCGACTCCTCCGAAAAGGGGACCGAAAACCTCCGCCGCTCGAAAGTTGTTCAGAGTCTCCAACGTCTCCAGCGTGTGACGGGTATCCCTGCTTTCCAAAATCGGAGCGGGCTCGGCTGAGACGTTGGCGCTTTGAATCAACAGCGTCAGATTTCTGGGAAGGTTGTTGATGTGTTCCGGATTGAACATGACCGAGGGCTCTTGATTTATTAAAGGCCCTCCTAGCAGCAAACGCTTGAGCTCGGGCGGCATTGTAGCTGGTTGAGGTTTGGTCGTAAAATGATAGATAAGGCTGATGTTGTCCGGCGGCTGACTGTCCTCCTCCTCCTCTCCGCTGCCCAGCAACATATCTTGAACCTCCTTGTGTCCACTGCCTAGCGATCGGCCTTGAGCCTCCCCCTCTCGAACCACCAGGAGGAAGAGCAGGAATAGCGCCTTTCGAGGATTCATCTGAAAATTAATATATAAAAAACCCATATAAATTTTAGGTCAGTTAATATTGCAAACTCAAATGAAATATTATACTTGACGACCGGGAATGAAAACGAAAAAATGCGGATATTGCTTACTTTCTTTGTTCTTTCCACAGGTTCTCAAATGTCTTGCTTTGTTCTTCAAGGACTTGTGCTGGAAACACTTGGAGCACAGAAAGACGTGCTTTCCCGGCGATTGTCTCTTCTCGGAATGAGGCATTTTTTAAGTTTTCTCTCCCCTATCTCATGTTCTATTGCCTATCAAGCTCTGACGCTAAAGTGGTAAATTTTCACATTTTCACCATTTTTAAATCCCAAGCGACCTTCACCAGATGGATACTTTTTTAAATGCCTCCCTCCCTTCCTAGAAATAAACATGCTCTCTCAACCAATGGCGTTGTCTTTTCCAGGATTGAGACATTACAATCCAAGGCCTTGTGATAAAAAAAGACTAACAAGCTCCTCCTCGAATCTGTTTATCTATCTTCAAAACAACAGCTGCAGAGAGTGGAAAACTTTCACTGAGGCACTGTGCCAAAAAGTTTACTACAGTGTTTACTATAGCGTAAGCTCACGCCCACGCATGGTTATGTATCTGATAGGGTATCAAGATCTTGTAAACACAATAGTAAACGAGTGTTTCCATTCACAGGGAAAGTTCCCGACAATAAATGTCAAGCAATAAAGTTAATATTTGGAATAAGTCCATATACTTAATATTCATGATCGCGCTGGCTCTCTTTTTGCTCACTGGTTAAAGCCCAACCCAGTTTCCTTATAAATACCGAGGCCCGAACCCCGCTCTGCTCAGAATTCATCTTTTTGTTAAACTATTTCTACTCACAATGGAGCCTGTTCAAATAGATCTGAACGATATAGCCGTTCCGGCTGTGGGAGAGGACGAGGTGCTGGTGACCTCCTTTGGTCCGGGGGAACCTGAGACCTTCAGGGTACCCCGGTCCTCGAGTAACGAGTCAGAGGCGGAAGGAGAACCTCGTCCGGGGCCTTCTAACGAACCTGAACCTCAGCCGGAACCCCAACCGGAACCTCAGCTCGAGTACCGACGCCCCAGCACCCCGCCGCCGCCCTACTCCTCCTTGATGAGGTCAGATATTGATTCTGTACCCAGGGAGGCGGAAAGGCGGCTGCAACACAGACAGCTGAGGGAACAGTCGCGCGATACTGAGGCCGCTAGACTCAGGATGGTGGAGCTAGAGCGGGACAAGAGGATACAAAGGTGCGCCCTCATCTGGCTGGGGATTTTAGTGACCGTACTGTGCACGGCGATACTAATCGGGATTATCTGGCAGATTATGACGGACAAGCACACAACCGAGGTACACCATCACTATCACTACGGCGGCAAGTCCACCACCACCGGAGACAAGCCCAACACCACCGGGCGAGGGCCACGCCCATGAGTCGCCTGAGAACAGCCCCTGACGTCACACCGACCCCCGCCATCGGGTGGGGGTCACCCATATTCACAGAGAATCATTCTCTTATGTGCTTTTTTTATTTTTGTCACCAGCATCGTGTTCTCTGCTTTATAATTGTTAGAATAGCCGTTGCATGATTTGCTTGTTAATTAGTTTATTAATTAAGGAAATGTATTTGCTATTCAACGCCTGTGCTTTTGCTTGACATTGCTTACATTCCAGAACCAGCGGCTGAGTCATATGGTCTGATTTTGAATTTCTAGACAGAGGTTTGATATTCTTGGCATGATATCTAGACAGTGTATTGATAGCGAGTCTGCTAGGAAATGTATTATTATGTGTTTAACCTCGCTGTTTTTGCTGAAGTTGTTATGGTTTTAGCAATAGACAACTTACAAACGCTGTTCTGTTTCAATTATCCTGTCAAGAAGTAAAAGCCCTCAAACGATGTTCCTCCTTGAAT
>JAAUXZ010178995.1_pt1 | contig 10306 bp, 8 predicted proteins | sample 7278131 | NCBI WGS metagenome assembly JAAUXZ01 (sample SAMN14350119, study PRJNA611818) | marine sediment metagenome | isolation source: surface marine sediment (3m) | place: French Polynesia: Moorea | collected 2018-08
CATTTGGAGTATCCGAATTGGGAATAACCCGAAGTCGGATGACACAGGATGTTTGACCTCCGGTCTGGGGCCGACCACAGAAACGGTCGACCAGTGCGAAGGCGCCCTACTCCTGGTCAATGTAGGCATTGTAGAACTGCTTCGCCGTTCTCCCACTTCGGGACCCACGGGAGATGGCAAACTGTTTTGCCGCCTCATGCAGGGTACGCCGGTCCCCGTGATAGTCAGGAAAATAGCTATCGACAATCTTTAGATACGCTTCCAGGTTGGGCGGGTAAAAAGAGAGCCAGAGCCCAAAGCGATCGGACAGGGAAATCTTCTCTTCAACCGTATCGGAGTAATGCAACTCTCCATCGACAAGGCCTGTGCCGATATCATCCTGTCGAAATTCTTCGACCAGGTGTCTTCGGTTCGAGGTCACGTACAGCAGTACGTTGTCCGGGGGCTGTTCAATGGAACCTTCCAGGATAGTCTATAGCCCGACAAAGGCAATATCATCAGCCTCGAAGGAGAAATCGTCACAGTAGATTATGAATCTTTGCGGTAGATCCCGAATATCGTCGACAATGTACGGTAAACTCATGAGGTCGTTCTTGAGCACCTCGATCAAACGCAGACCCTGGAATTTGAATGCATTGAGACAAGCCTTAATCAATGATGACTTACCGGTACCTCTGGAACTCCACAGCAAGGCATGATTGGCGGGTTTGTGTTTGAGAAACCTTTGAGTGTTGTTCACCAGTGCCTTCTTTTGCCGATCTATTCCGACCAACGTATCCAATCTGATTGGATCAATCATGGATACTGAGCGTAATTTATTTTTCTGCTGACGCCATATTGCCGCATCAGTCTTTTCCCAATTCACACGCATTGTTTTCTTTAATCTCTCTTACCGAATACCAGTCGACACGCATGTGATCATGCCTTGTTACCAATCGTCTACTTTTTATGTTTCGACATACTATCCCATTATCAAGCCAGTACCCGATAGGCATCGATCGCGTGTTTTCATCTCAGTTCGATCAGTTCTGCTATAGCTTGTGACACATACCGATACATATTGTCGGTCGCGCGAAACAATGTAGAAATACTTGATGACTAATATACATACAGGAATACAACCGAATTTACGTAACTCGTGTTGCTTCATATGGATATCAAACTACAAGTCAATTGTAGTGAATTTTGCTATGTATGATTGTGCTGTTTTCTATGATGAAAATAGCCAAAGATTAGACGACAATTTGGTATTCATGGAGTTATTAGATGCAGTATTCCACCGCAAATATTGAACATGCGTTAGAGTACAATCGCATCGAATTGATGGCTCAGATCATCGAACCACTACAGCATGAGGAAGAATCGCCTTACTATGAGATTCTACTCAGAATTATCGATCAGGATAATGAATTAGCGACCCCCTCGAGCTTTATTGAAGCCGCGGAAGAACTGAATCTTATGAAGGCTGTCGACCGCTGGGTTGTTAAGCGCTTTTTCCAAATCGTGCATAGACAAATCGATAAAGTCGATGCTATCGGAGGCTTTTCCATCAACTTGTCGAGTCAGACAATCGCTGATTCTGATTTCAAAGGATTCTTAAAAGATCAGATCTACTCATCACCGATTCCGAACCATAAACTCAACTTCGAAATCACTGAAACGGCGATGCTCAAGGATTTTAATGAAGCAGTCAGCTTTATTGAAGAAATAAGGAAGATGGACTGCGGATTTTATCTGGATGATTTCGGATCGGGATTCTCTTCTCTCACCTATCTAAAAAAACTCCCGGTAGACTATGTCAAGATTGCCGGGATATTCATCCTGGACCTGCGTACCGATGAGACGAGCAAAGCGATGGTCACATCCGTTACCGATATCGCACATTTCATGGGTTTGAAAGTTGTTGCCGAATTCGTAGAGGATGCCGATACAGCAGAAACTCTGAAACGGATTGGTGTCGATTTTATTCAGGGTCACCATATCGGTGAACCAGGCCGCTTAGAGGATGTATTGTTGACCGATCGATTTTCTATTCCTCCTCTCTCCTAAGGCTGACAGACCCCACGTGGGGTCCATAGGCATATAAAGATTGTTGGATCTTTCTGTTGAGTTTCATTTACCTGGCGACATAAGGAAGCTCTGAATCGATCAGAGCTTCCTGTGAAATTTCTGAATCTATAACGCCGATTCAGGGCCAAGGTACAATCAGCGAAACTCGCTTGACACAGTCCAGTCTTTATCTATGACTTTTGTTACGACTACAGCATCTTCTTCAGGGTAAACGCGCCACGCAGGTCGCCCACGCTGTATCCACGCGCCTTGTCTTCCGGATAGAGTTCGTCCAATTTTTCCGCCACCGGTGCAGCGATATCGCTACCGTGACACTTGGTACAGACCTCGGCGGTCGGGATAGCTTTCATCATGCGGAACACTTTGCGACCATTCTCTTCGACAATCTCGGTCTTGACGATCTTCATGGGGTCCTCACCCGCGGCTTTGCGAGTCTCGAACTCATTGAGTACCTGGGTCTCCCAGGCATCGGGCTTATTCTTGGGATTACGTGTCTTCAGGCTGGTACGGGACACCTGCCAGCCGCTCATCTGTGAATGGGCCTCGCTGAGATTGGGTGCTACCTTGTTGCAGACGTTGATGGTATGAACCGGACCACCCGATTTCATCCCCTTGACCAGTTCTCCCTTGAGATCGCCGAAGAAAGATTTGATAACGCCTTTGCCTTCAGCAGTCAATTTCGCCGTATCTTGCTCCGCCCAGGCCAGAACGGGCAGGCATATCAACAGCAGGGTCATAGCCTTTGTATACATATTAAAGCTCCTCAGTAAATGTTATTCGGTCAGTCGAGCGCAGGGGAGTATAGCAACCCCCGAACAGCCTATTTATTGACAATTCTAAATTCGAAACCGTGGATAGACCCTGTATCAATCATGGGTTTGCCACCCGCTCCGGATTCTGCTGAAGTCCTTTCTCAATCCACCAATCCATCCTGCCCGCCACAGACAGATTCAGCGAAGTGCCAATCTCGACTGTTCAGAAATAAATAAAGATATGTTGGCTAGGCACTTATTTCTCTTGACTTTATTTCCCACTCAACTACTTTATTTACTCAATAACAATAGAAAACACTCAGTTTTTATGCCAGTCGACTCTAGCCAGTTCAATCAAGAGGATGATCCATTCATGAATTCAAACCGCAGAAAGCTACCCGCTTCTATCGTCATAGGCGTCGTGCTCACCGGTCTGGTCGGGCTGAACACGGCGTGTGCATCCAGCTCCACGGGTTCAGACGTCTTCGTGCCGGGCAGTGACAGCTCAAGACTGCAAACTCTGCTAAACCAAAGAGGCTGGGATGCTCGATTCGATGGCGCCGGATCATTGATCGTTCGCTGGGATGGCCAGCGGTCTGTCGCAACCCCCCAATCTCCGCCTGCGACTTATGATCGATTCGCCCGGGCCCTAGCCGACCGAGGTTGGACCAGCAACCGGGACGCCAACGGCAATCTGCTTCTATGGCCTAAACCGCCAACGCAAGGCAATGCACAACACACACCCCTGTTGCAGAAACACTCCCGCCAAGCGAACCCGGCAACATCAGAGCCAAACAAGGGATTCGTACGCTTCTCACAACAACTGGCGTCACTCGGCTGGCAGACACATTTCATCCGAGGCGGCAATCTACGCTTACACCCGCCCGGCAAACAGTCGACAACACACAGTATTAAGCAACAACCACTCAAAGCCCACACCCGGAACGGCTGGGATAAACTCACGTCACGGCTCCAGCACAACGGTTGGCTGACGCAAAGAACTGCGCACGGAGCTCTGAAATTTTGGCGGCCGTCATTCACTTCTCACACGCCTATCGACCGGAGCACGAACCCCACAAGGCTGGCATCCCATAAATCGCGGGTTTCCAGAATACCGGGCAACATGTGGATGCCATTCCGCCCGCACGGCTTAGCCGATTTTAGAAAATCCGTCGCCGACAGAGGGTGGAACCTGTCTAGGTCTTCTGATGGCAGCCTGTTGCTGGTACCTCTCGGCTGACGGTAAACGCAAAACCGCTGTATAGAAAGACGTTCAGGGGGCATGAGACCCCCTGAAGCGCAGTTGATATTTCTCCTGCTCGGCTATTTGTCTAAATGGTTTCCTCCCACCTGTTGCTAGAGCCCTAACTCCCGCCAGCGCTTCTCGATGCGCTTGAGAGACACAGGATAGGCGGTACCCAATTCCTGAGCGAACAATGAGATCCTCAACTCCTCGAAATGCCAGCGCATCTCTTCGATACGCTCGTCGATTCTATGGTTCTCCCGACAACGCTGGTCCCACTCCTGCCACTTGGCATAGTCTGCAGCCATCTCCCGTGACCGCTGCTGATCCCGGGCCGCGGCGTGTTTGAGTTTATCCAGACGCATCAACATACCCTGTAGATAACGCGGTAACTCGATGAGTTTGTCCGCCGGGGTCTGTTGCAGAAATCCTTTGAAGACCAGACGGTCGAGCTGTTGTCGCATATCACCAATTGAGCTGATCCAGTTGATCTGCGTGGTCTCCGCCAGGCGCTTTCTCACTTGTTGATAGCGCTGCAGGATGTCGGCCACCTGTGCACAGACCCGATTGGCGACGATCATCAGTTGCCCGCTGTTGTCCTGCAGTCTCTGCGTAAAATTCGCCTCGTCACGGACGACAGGCTGTCCATCCAGAAAGCCTTGATCGACCACGTGGAAGACCAGTTCGTCCTCTAAACTGCGGCGCTGAGCCACCCGCATGCCCTTGGGTGCGTCAGGAACCTTGGCATATTGCAGCCGCATGCGTTCCAGATTGGGCAGGTTCTTGCGCAGGTAGCGGATATCCTTGTTGAGCTTGAGCATGATCAAACGCCGCACCCCAGCCTTGTGACTGAGCCTGGCCGCGGATTCGGAGTCCAGCACACGCAGGGATACCGTTTCTCCCTCATCCACCAGGGCTGGATAGCCCTTTAAGCGGATGCCACCCTGCTCGAGGGTGACATCGGCGGGCAGACTACCGACATCCCACTGCTTGAGACCGTTCTTTTCCAGGCCTGCTGGCGCCAACGCTCGGGACGCCTGACGCTGAGGCTGTCGAGCGGCCAGGCGTTTCACATCGGCCAGTCGCCGTCCCTCCCCAAGCCGCTTGCCCTGTTCGTCCAGTACACGGATCTGCATGCGCAGATGCTCGGGCAAATCCGCTTCACTCCAGGCGTCTTCAGGGATATGCACCCCCTTCATTTGCTTCAGACGCTCGCCCAGCACCTGCACCAGGGGCCGCTCGGAGGATTCCAGGCCTTTAAGACAAGCGTCCGCCGTGTCGGGAATCGGCACCAGGGACTTGCGCAGGGACTTGGGCAGCCCCCTTAACAGACCGATGACCCGCTCCCGCAGCAGACCCGGCACCAACCACTGCAGACGCTCTTCGGTAACCTGGTTCAGCACGCTGCGCGGCACGATCAGACAGACCCCATCCGCCTGTTGGCCGGGGTCAAAATGATATTCCAGGGGCAGTTGCATACCGTTGATATCGAGCGTGTCGGGGAACTGCTCGGCGGAGACCCGTTCCGCCTCCTCCCGCAGCAGGTCAGCTTCCGCCAGATAAAGCAGTTTGGGTTGCTGCTTCGAGACCTGCTTCAACCACTTCTCGAAATCGGCTGTGTTGTAGAGCCCCTGGGGGATGCGTTTCTCGTAGAATTCGTAGATCCGCTCCTCGTCCACCAGGATGTCCCGTCGGCGCGACTTGGCCTCCAGGTCCCGCACCGCCTCGATCAGCTCCAGATTGTGTCGCCAGAAAGGCGCGCGGGTGTCAAAATCCCCATCCACCAGGGCGGAGCGGAGGAAGATCTCCCGGGCCACCGGCGGATCGATGGGCCCGAAGTTGATCTTACGCCGCGCCACCAGGGTCAGACCGAACAGGGTGACCTTTTCGTACCCCCCCACCTGGCCGCGCTTCTTCTGCCAGTGAGGTTCGGAATAGCTGCGATGCAGCAGATGACCGGCCGCCGCCTCGATCCATTCCGGCTGTATGTTGGCAACGGTGCGGGCGTAGAGTTTGGTGGTCTCCACCAGTTCCGCCGCCATGACCCATTTGGGCTGTTTCTTGAACAACCCGGACCCGGGAAAGACATGGAAACGGCTGTTACGCGCGCCCAGATAGTCCCGTTCCTTGCTGCGCAGGCCGATGTGGCTCAACAAACCCGACAGCACTGCCCGGTGGATCTCCTCGTAACCCGCCTCGGCCTCGCTCTCCTTGAATCCCATATCGTGCATCTGCATGCGCAGCTGGGTGTGGATGTCGTGCCACTCCTGCATGCGGGTCCAGGAGAGAAAGTTGTTCCGGCAATGCTTGCGGAATTTGTGTTTCGACAGATGCCGGCGCTGCTCCTCCATCTGCTGCCAGAGCTGCAGGTATCCCAGAAAATCCGACTCCTCGTGTTTGAACTGGGTATGAGCCTCGTCCGCCTGCTGCTGTTTCTCCAGGGGCCGGTCCCGCGGGTCCTGTACGCTCAACGCGGCGGCGATCACCAGCAGCTCACGCAGACAGTGGGTCCGAGAGGCGGCCAGCAGCATGCGGCCGATGCGCGGATCCACCGGCAGACGGGCCAGCTGCTTGCCCAGACGGGTGACCCGCTTGTCGCCGCCAATGGCGCCGATCTCCTCCAGCACCCGGTAGCCGTCCCTGATCAGGCGGCTATCCGGCGGATCGACGAAGGGAAACCGCTCGATCTCGCCGAAACCGAGCAGTTTCATCTGCAGGATCACCGAGGCCAGGTTGGTGCGCTGAATCTCCGGCTCGGTGAAGGGCTGGCGGGACTCATACTCCTCTTCCGCATAGAGGCGGATGCAGATCCCCGCCGCGACCCGGCCGCAGCGCCCCTTGCGCTGATCCGCCGAGGCCTGGGAGATGCGCTCCACCGGCAGGCGCTGCACCTTGCTACGGTGGCTGTAGCGACTGATGCGGGCAAAACCCGCGTCGATCACATAGCGGATGCCGGGCACGGTCAACGAGGTCTCCGCCACATTGGTGGCGAGCACGATACGCCGCTTGCCATGGGGCTTGAACACCCGGCCCTGCTCCGCCGGGCTCAGGCGGGCGTACAGGGGCAAAATCTCGGTGAGCTGCAGTTTGTGTTTACGCAAGGTCTCGGCAGTCTCGCGGATCTCCCGCTCGCCGCTCAGGAACACCAGGATGTCCCCCCGGTCGATCCGCGACAGTTCGTCCACCGCATCGACGATGGCCTGCTGCATGGGATCGTCACGCTCGTAACTCCCCTCCTCTTCCAGAGGCCGGTAACGCAGTTCCACCGGATAGGTACGGCCGGAGACCTCGATCACCGGGGCTTCGTTAAAGTGCTTGGAGAATCGGTCAGGATCGATGGTCGCCGAGGTGATGATGAGTTTCAGATCAGGACGCTTGGGTAGCAGCTTTTTCAGGTAGCCGAGGAGGAAATCGATATTCAGGCTGCGCTCGTGGGCCTCGTCGATGATCAGGGTATCGTACTGGTTGAGATAGGGGTCCTGCTGGATCTCCGCCAGCAGAATGCCGTCGGTCATCAGCTTGACGTGGGTGTCGGGGCGGGTGCGATCGCTGAAGCGCACCTTGTAGCCCACCGCACTGCCCGGTTCCACGCCCAGTTCGCTGGCGATACGCGATGCCAGGGTACGGGCGGCGATGCGTCGGGGCTGGGTGTGGCCGATGTAACCCTCGACGCCTCGCCCCAGACTGAGGCAGATCTTCGGCAACTGGGTTGACTTGCCCGAGCCGGTCTCGCCGCACAGCACCACCACCTGGTGTGCGGCGATTAGTGTCTTGATCTCCTCGAGCCGGTCGGTGATCGGCAGCTCAGAGGGAAAGCTCGGTTCGGGCCGCAGCTCCTGACGGCGTGCATAGCGCTGCCGGGAGTCATCGATGTCCTTGAGCAGTTTCTCCAGTCCCTGATCGAAGGGCTGACCGGCTTTTGCCCGCTTTCTCAATCCCTGCAGGCGTCGTCGGAAAGTAAAGCGATCCACACCCATGCAGGCATCGAGATCGGTAATTTCGGGAAAGTCGAGGAAGGGCTGGTTCATGGTAACCGGCTTTTATACCACAAAATTCCCGCTTAGAGGCCAAGATCCCACAAGTGGTATCTAGTGCCACCAGACGAAATGAGCATTACGAGTTGAACAAGTCGCCCCACCCCGAACCTGTTCAAGAGAGCAGAGGTATGGACGATGATGAAACAGGTTGTACGCTCTCCACTTCACTATGTTCGGCCCTATCTCATCCCTGGGCACTCAAGGACAGTCTGGATAACCCTGGATAGCCGCCAGCCAGGGACATCCCACACCCAACCGGTATCGCCGAGTTAAACTCGCCCAGACTCGCAATAACCAGCGTTCTCAGACCATGAGCTTTTCACCAAGAGTCGCTGAATCCACCAGGCACCAAGCCCACGAAGCACTCTCGTTCATAAACTGCATAGTGAGTTGGTAGAATTCATGAAAGAATCCCACACAGGCCCTACACTATGCCCGGTGAAGAAAGAGATATTCCCTGCAAGCTGCTGAGCTGGGACCAGTGCTATCAGATGGCACGCCGACTCGTCCATCTCATCAGAAAGGACGGTTACCAACCAGATCTCATCGTAGCCATCGCCCGCGGCGGGCTCGTGCCGGCCAGGGTGCTTTCCGATCATCTGGACCTCTTCGATCTGGCCAGCCTGAAGATCGAACACTACCACGCCGTACACAAGGAGCGGATTGCCAGGGTCCGCTATCCGCTGACGGCACCAATCGAAGGCAGACAGGTGCTGCTCGTCGACGACGTCAGCGATTCCGGTGATACCTTCGATGTGGCCATACGCCATCTGCGAGAACGGGGTGTGCCGGCGGCGTTGAAAACGGCAGTGCTGCATCATAAAACTGTTTCGAGTTACCGTCCCGACTATTTCGCGGAGGAGATTGTCGAGTGGCACTGGGTGATTTACCCCTGGGCGATCATGGAAGATCTCGGTAGCCTGATGCAGAAGATGGAACCTGTCCCTGAGACGCTAGCGGGGCTGCACGAGGCCCTGCTTGGACACCATGGCATCGACGTGCGGGGGAAGGTGCTCGAAGATGTCCTCACGATGCAGCAGTCTGACATGCCTTGAATCATCAGCGGGGTAGAGCCCGCAGAATGCTCATGGTCAGCAACGGGTATGGAGTTGAACGCCAATCGATGTAACTGGCCGGTGGCTCACACCTCTATCACATGTGATCACCGGCGGAAGCCACAGCAGACCGCCCTTTACATCCCTCTTGCCGGCGGTGCAGTCGTTCCACGCAACACACGGAGACTGACCGCCCACAGAGGGCGAAAGGACTAGTCTGAATCAGGTCAGCTTGCAGGATCGAACACCAGCACCAGACTGACCGGCACTGCGGTACTGATAGCGGGCAGGTTCGCAATCTTACGCAGTTCTTCCACGCCTTTGGTGAGTTCGAAATCACCGGCGTTGACGATGATCGGATGGATCGTACTGACCATCAGGCTGCCGCCCTGCAGCTTGACCACACTGACCACGGCCTTGTACTGCTTGCTCTGATCACGCAGGCTGACGGTGATCTCGGTCTCGGTATTGTGGAATTTTCCGGGCTCGAGCCCCGCGAACATTTTCGTGTCGACCTGGGCGGAGACACCCGCCGTGGGAAACAGATTAGTCTGAAACAGCATATCCCGCATACGCTCATCGCGAATTGGCACCGCAGTATCCACGCTGGCTAGCTGTATGACCGCCTCTACCTTGCCCTTTTTGTCCACAGTGCCGGAAAGATGGGTAAACTTGTGGATCTCCGCTACCGCACCTTTCTTGATAGAGATAAAACTGAGGCGTGAGTCGTCATTGTTGAGTGTCCAGGCGGCGCTGATTGATCCGCTCAGCAACAGCAGCATTAAAGTGGAAAAAATCAGTGTTGTACGTTTCGTCAGTAGCATTGCAATACTCCTTGTGATCTCCGGTTTTGTTCTGAATCATTCGTTGACAACGGTTTTACCTGCGGTAAAAAGGCTGTACTTTGCCAGTAAACGGTCTTCTGCTTACGATTACGATTGGGCATGGCAGTTAGGGTACGAAAAATATTCTCAGCTAAAACCCTCAGGCTTTGTGGAAAATTTATTGCCTATCGAATACTCGTGAGGAAAATCCCCTGGGGATGGCTCTGGCAGACCCTCAGGCTTCCATTCGCAAACCCGGATGCACCCAGCTAGCAGGTGGAGCCAGCCTAGAACTCAGACACGAAGGGTACCGGAGAGTAAAAAC
>JAAUXZ010148759.1_pt1 | contig 10301 bp, 10 predicted proteins | sample 7278131 | NCBI WGS metagenome assembly JAAUXZ01 (sample SAMN14350119, study PRJNA611818) | marine sediment metagenome | isolation source: surface marine sediment (3m) | place: French Polynesia: Moorea | collected 2018-08
AAGCAGGTGCGTGACACCATCTACAGCATCGTCGATGCGGGCGTGAATGGCGATCTGTAACGCGCTGCAGAAAACCAGGACATCGCAGAGGCCGGCACCCCAGGGTGCCGGTTTTTTTGTGTCTCAGATCAATAACCCTATACGGGATAAGGCGTTATGGTAACGTCTGATCGGGTTTTCCGGGAGCAATTCCGGAGCCGGGCTAAGGTGCCGTCAGAGCATCGTGATCGCGTGAAAACACCAGTCGACTGACCAGCTCAGGGGCAGGCGGCTGGCGGTGAGTTCCAAAGTCGACGCCTTGGAGGAATCGAAATGGCACATATTGTCGTGCTTGGTGCGGGAACCGGCGGCCTGCCCGCAGCCTACGAACTGCGCTCGGAACTTGGTAATCAACACCAAATCACCGTGGTCAACGAGAATCCCTATTTTCAATTCGTGCCTTCCAATCCCTGGGTGGCCGTTGGTTGGCGCGAGCGGGGCGATATTACCTTTGACATAGAAACGCGCCTGAAGCGAAAGGACATCGGCTTTTTTGGCAAGCGTTGCGAAAAAATCGACGCCGGAAATAGCCAGATCGAGTTCGTAGACGGCGACACGCTTGGTTACGACTATCTTGTCATCGCGACCGGGCCGCGCCTGGCCTTCGAAGAAGTTGAAGGTTCGGGTCCGAAAGGCCACAGCCATTCGATCTGCACGGTCGATCATGCCGAGCAAACGTACGTGGATTACCGGCAACTGCTTCAAAAGGGTAGCGGTACTGTCGTGATCGGGGCTATGCCATTTGCCTCCTGCTTTGGCCCGGCATACGAATTTGCGTTCATCGTCGATGCGGATCTGCGCAAGCGCAAGTTGCGCGACAAGGTCCACATCAGGTTCGTGACTTCGGAACCCTACATCGGCCATCTGGGCCTTGGGGGGGTAGGTGACTCGAAAGGCATGCTCGAATCAGAAATGCGCGCCCATCACATCCAGTGGATCACGAATGCGAGGACCACCAGGATTGAGGCGGGTAAACTGTTTGCCGAGGAATACGGCGAAGATGGTCAGAAGAAGGCGGACCACGAGGTTGATTTCGACATGGCCATGATGCTCCCGGCATTCAAGGGCGTGGATGCCGTGATGAATGTGCCTGAGCTCTGCAACCCGCGTGGTTTCGTTTTCGTTGATGAGCACCAGCGGAACCCTACCTACAAGAACATCTATTCCGCTGGTGTGTGCATAGCTATCCCCCCGGTGGAGGCGACGCCGGTACCAACCGGCGCTCCCAAGACCGGGTACATGATCGAGTCCATGGTCACGGCTATCGTGCAAAATATCAGTAACGAACTGAAAGGCATGGAACCGGATCAGAAAGCTACCTGGAATGCCATCTGCCTCGCCGACATGGGCGATACCGGTGCGGCCTTCGTTGCGTTGCCGCAGATACCGCCGCGCAACGTGGCGTGGTTCAAGAAGGGTAAGTGGGTTCACATGGCCAAAATTGCGTTCGAAAAGTATTTCATGCGCAAGATGAAGAAGGGCACTTCAGAACCGGTGTACGAGAAGTACATCCTCAACTTGCTGGGTATTAACCGCCTCAAATGAGTGTGTAACCAGCACCATAGCCAGCTTTCCAGAGAGCCCGTTACCGATTCCCCGGTTTCGCGTTTCTTCTTGTGCCCAGGCGTGAAATGGGTTTTCCTTGTTCCAAAAGGACTCACGTCTCCCCCCGCTTGTCTTGCTTGAAACCATGAGCGGTTTCCTGGTGTCCTCGACTGAAGATTAGACGGTCCCGCAAAACTGAAAGCTTCCACTTTCGTGAAACGGAGCAATGCTTGAAATAGTTCATCCAAATTTTTTTCGAGGTTTTTGCGGTGCAGGGAAAGGCGAGTGGACTGGGGAAGCGCATGTGTACAGGTTAAACTTCGTCCGAATTCACGTCTGCGGATGATCCCGATCGAACAATGAACCATCCAATCCAACGTCATCGCACCGTGCCGGTGCGAGTAGGGCATGTCACTGTCGGTGGCGACGCGCCTGTGGTGGTCCAGTCCATGACCAATACCGATACAGCTGATGTCGCCTCGACCATTGAGCAGGTAGCGGCATTGTCGCGGGCTGGTTCCGAGCTGGTACGAATCACCGTCAACAACGAGGCGTCGGCGCAGGCCGTGCCGGCGATCCGTGAAGGGCTCGACAAACTGGGGGTGAGCGTCCCGCTGGTTGGCGATTTTCATTTCAATGGCCATCGCCTGTTGGATCAATACCCGGATTGCGCACGGATGCTGGCGAAATACCGGATCAACCCAGGCAACGTTGGCAGTGGCGAGAAAAAGGATGCTCAGTTTGCGAGCATGATCGAAACGGCCATCCGATACGACAAGGCAATACGCATCGGTGTGAATTGGGGCTCTCTCGACAAGGGGCTGGTGGCGTCGATGATGGATCAGAATGCCCGTTCCGCCCAGCCACTGGATGCCGATCAGATGATGCGCGAGGTGATGGTTGCCTCGGCACTGCAAAGCGCGGCGAAAGCGGAGCAGATCGGCCTGGGGCGCGACCGGATCGTGCTCTCCTGCAAGATGAGTGGTGTACAGGACCTTATTGCCGTCTACCAAACGCTGGCCGAGCGTTGTGACTATGCACTGCATCTGGGCCTGACCGAGGCAGGTATGGGCTCCAAAGGCATTGTTGCTTCCACAGCCGCTCTGGCGGTGCTGTTGCAGCAGGGTATTGGGGATACCATCCGGATCTCCCTGACTCCGGAACCTGGTGGTGACCGGACCCAGGAGGTCCAGGTCGGCCAGGAAATTTTGCAGTCCATGGGTTTAAGGGCCTTCATGCCGCAGGTGATCGCCTGTCCTGGCTGTGGGCGTACGACCAGTACCTATTTTCAGCAGCTGGCGAAGGATATCCAGTCCTACCTGCGAGAGCAGATGCCGGTCTGGCGGGCGCAATACCCCGGCGTGGAAGACATGGATGTGGCCGTCATGGGGTGCGTGGTGAACGGTCCGGGAGAGAGCAAGCACGCCAACATTGGCATCAGCCTGCCCGGCACCGGGGAAAAGCCTTCAGCACCGGTGTATGTCGATGGCGAGAAACAGGTCACTTTGAAAGGCGACAATATCGCGGCCGACTTCCAGAAAATCGTCCTGGAGTACGTGCAGACAAAATACGGCGCATGAATCGGCATTATCCGAGTGCGGCTGTCCCTGGAATATGCGAGTGATTTCCGGCGTCCAAGTCGGATAAGTTCTAATTGCCGAATATTCCATTTTTGCAGAATAAGGAGGGGGATCATGAAATTACGTCCGGTGCTTTACGGTTGCCTGCTTGCTGGTGTGTTGGGAGGAAATGCCCACGCGGAAGAGGACGCCATGACGGTCAGTGTCAAGCGTCTGACCTTGCAGACTGCCCAGACGATAGGCAATGCCGCTATCGAAGCCTGTCGCAAGGAGGGCATTCAGATCGCGGTAACCGTGGTTGACCGTGACGGCACCGAACAGGTCACCTTACGCGACACCATAGCAGCCCCGATTACAGTGCCGATCAGTCGCGACAAAGCCTTTACCGCAGTGATGTTTAATGCCGCCACCTCGGCGATGACCGATCGGGCTGGTACACCGGTCGGCCGTCAGCCGCGCCTGATCATGTCGGCTGGCGGGCTGCCCATCGAGGTGGGCGGTTCACTGCTGGGTGGGGTTGGCGTTTCCGGTGCTCCCAGCGGCGAGACCGACGAGATGTGCGCCCAGGCAGGTATCGATGCCGTTCAGGACGATCTGGAAATGGCGGAATAAACCTCCCTTCTTGGCAAAAAAGCCGGGCCGTGACCACAGCCCGGTTTTTTTGTGGTCGCGGGCTCCCGAATAGGTTTGCCTGCTAAACTCCACTCGAAATGACCACTTCAAGGATTGGGAGGAGAGAGTGTCTTTCGATACGGTGTTGACCATCATCGGTGTGGTGCTGATCGGTTTCGGTCTCTACGTTTTCCTCGCGGGCAAGGGGCACCGGGAAGGAACCCCAAGCAACAAAGTGGAAGGTTTCGGCATCAAGGTTGATGTTGCAAACCCTTCCATCCTGCTGATTATCCTGGGTGTCGGGTTGGTTTTGGTGCCGCGCTTTTTCCCCGACGCTACGCCCGGGGACGACGGCGCAAGTTCGGTCGAACTGCTGCCGCAAACCCCGGCCTCTGATCCGCTGCAGCAAGCTTTGCAGACAACAGATGCGGTCGAGGACTCGGCAGGCGAACCAGCTCTTGGCATTCAACAAAAGGACGAAATGCCGGCGGTAGATGAAACGCCGCAATTGCGTCTTGCTCAGCCGGAAGAGCCTGCCGAAAATCCGGTTGCCGTTGCTCAACCGGCAGCCCCCGTGGCCGCTGTAGTCAAACCCAGCAGGCCCACGACGCCGCCGCAGCCATCTGCTGCGGCCGTGCGAAAACCGGTAACGCCGAGTCCGCAATTGCCTGAGCAGGTTGCCGCTGTCGCTTCGGTGCCGAAGACCACGCCAGCAGTCGCGGTTCCGGAGGTTCAGCCTCCATCGCCAGGGTTGTGGGTGATTGTGGACGCCGATGTTGAAGAATATGCGGGCATGAAAGGTATGACGGCACCGGCCTATTCACAGGCATTGCGGGAGCGTCTGGCGAATCTGGCGGCGGAGCGCTTGGGAGAGCATTACGTTTCCTTGGAGGGAGCGCAGCCGGCTATCGATGACACGCAATACAAAAGGGCCTGTACAGAGTCACCGGCTGGGCGTGTCTTGCTGGCAACAGTGCGTGTGCCAATCAATGACTTCTCGCCAGTGGAAAGTTCCTTCTGGCCGCATCTGGTGCTTGCCGCGTTGAACTGCAAGGATGGCCGGGTTCACCGTTCCCAACCGGAGCGATTGACGCCGAATCGCACGGATCAGGTGTTTTTCGAACAGGATTTTCTGGTCAATGCGCAGAATTTCATCGCCAGGCAGGCCTATTTCCTGGAGAACAACTAGTTTTCTCAGACAACGAACAGCAATAGCGAGACGCCCAGTACCGCCGTCGCCCAGAGTGCCTTACTGCCGGTAGGCCAGCTTCGCACGCGCGATCGCTGAATTCGTCGCAGACGACTCGGAAGAAACGCCGGTAGAACCAATCGAAGTCCAGGGTAATGGTCAGGGTGCGTTTCATCACCGGCAGCATGACAAAGAACGCCAGGCCGGAGAACAGCAGCAACTGAAACTGTGTGTGCGACGAGGTGTGCACTCGTGTAGGCCTGGTGAGCGACTGGATGAGCCAGGATGGCATACAAAGGCTCCAGCCAGGTGCCAAGGCCGATACACACTCCGGCAAAGATCCACATGGCAACAGCGTATGACGAGGCGGGTTGGGTGGTGCCCATGCAAGAGGTTTTGGGTGCACGGTTTGCAGGCGTCACCGGCCCCCGGGCCGTCTCCCCCCTCTCTCCAACTAGGGTGCGTTGTTCTCTCCGCCTCAGCGATCGTGCGTTAACGCGGAGAACCGGCTAGAATCCTGCCTTCACTAAATCCGGAGTGGAGCATGATCCAGGGTAGTCTCGTTGCGCTTGTCACACCAATGTTGTCGGACGGCAGTGTTGATGATGTTGCGCTCAAGCGCCTGGTTGACTGGCATGTGGAGCAGGGCACAGACGCGATCGTTTCGGTGGGAACCACGGGCGAATCTGCCACTCTGGATGAAGACGAACACTGCGCCACGATCGCGCTGACCGTCGAACTGGCTGCAGGCAGGATACCGGTCATTGCCGGGACCGGTGCAAACTCAACCAGTGAGGCGATCAGTCTGACCCGTTGTGCAAAGGAGTCCGGGGCGGACGCCTGTTTGCTGGTCACGCCTTATTACAACAAGCCGACTCAGGAAGGTTTGTACCTGCACCACAAAGCCGTGGCTGAGGCGGTGGATATCCCGCAGGTCCTGTATAACGTGCCGGGCCGTACCGCTGTCGACATGTTGCCGGCGACCATCGCCCGCCTGGCTGAGGTGCCCAATATCATCGGCGTCAAGGAAGCCACGGGGGATCTGGCCCGGATCACGAGCATTCGCGAGCTGGTAGGCAGCGAATTCGCGATTTACAGTGGTGATGACGGCACCGCCCGCGAGGCCATCCTGTTGGGTGCTGATGGTGATATTTCCGTGACTGCGAATGTGGCGCCAGCAGCCATGCACGCGATGTGTCAGGCGGCTTTGGCGGGTAACGGCGAAGAGGCGGCGCGTATCGACGCAGATCTTGCCGGCCTGCACAGTGCACTGTTTATTGAGGCCAATCCGATCCCGGTCAAGTATGCCTTGGCGTATATGGGCATGATGGGAGAGGGCATTCGGCTGCCATTGACCTGGCTGTCCGAGTCAGCCAGGCCTGCGGTTGAGCAGGCGTTGGCCCAGGCAGGCATACGTTGAACGAGGCCGCCAAAGATGGCGGCAGAGAATCCTTGAAGCTTATGAATCAAATGAAACAAATGGCTGTTGTCACCTGCGGTTTGCTCCTGTTGGGAGGCTGCGGCAGCGTCGATGTCGATGAATACCTTCCGGACAAGTCGGTCGAGTATAAGCGGGAGAAACAGGCCGACAGGAACCTCGAAGTGCCGCCGGACCTGACATCCACACGGGTTAACGACCGGATGCGAGTGCCGGATAACTACGTCGGTGTTGCAACCAATTACTCGGAGTTCATGACTGACCGCCGGCTGCGTGGAGCCGATGGCGGGGCCCGCGTTGTGAATGCCGTCATGCCCCAGAATCCCAACATGCGGATTGAGCGTGACCAGGATATGCGCTGGTTGGTGATCGATGCCTCCGCTGACGCCGTCTGGGATCGCGTCCTGGATTTCTGGCAGGACCAGGGCATTCTGCTGGAGGAACAGGACCCAGAGCTGGGCATCATGCGCACCAGCTGGTTGGAAAACCGTGCCTCGATCGAACGCGACATCATCACTGACACGATCCGCAGTGTGTTCGATGGCCTGTATGAGACCAGTGAGCGTGACCAATACCGCATGCGTTTCGAACGCCTGAGCGACGAGCGTACAGAGGTTTTTCTGACTCACTATGGGATGCAAGAGGTCATCCAGCCGGATACGACCGGCCAGACACAAACTACCGTGTGGACGCCGCGCGATCGTGATCCCGAGCTGGAAATCGTGATGCTGCGGCGTCTGATGGTATTCCTTGGCGCTGCCGATGAACGTGCCCGTTCGCAGCTGGCGGCGGCAGGTCGGAGTGAGACCCGTTCGCAGCTGGTGCAGGGGCGTGACGGCGTGAAGCTGGTGATCGGCGAGGATTTTGTACGTTCTTGGCGCTTGGTGGGGTTGTCCCTGGACCGCGTGGGTTTTGCGGTCGAAGACCGGGATCGCTCCCAGGGCATTTACTACGTCAGGTACAACGATCCTGCTGCCGAGGCCGAGCAAGGCGGACTGTTGTCGTCGCTCAAATTCTGGGGTGATGATGAAGGGAAAGACAGCCCGGAGTACCGCATCCGCCTGGTTCCGGAAGACAAGAATACAGTTGTCACCGTATTGGATGCCAAGGGGCAACGTGACCAGACCAACACAGCCAGGCGAATTCTTAATCTGCTGCGCGAGCAGATTCGCTAGCCAGGCCTGACCAAACACCCGCTCGGCGATTTGGCCGAGCGGGGCGCTTGCCCACTTGCCACGGTCGTTCCGTGTGGAAGGAACCTCGGCCCGGAAAGTAACCTGAAAGATGTTTCGATTTGCCTCTCTTGGCAGTGGCAGCCGTGGTAATGCCACCCTGGTGCAGAGTGCACAGACATTGGTGCTGATCGATTGCGGTTACGCGGTCAAGGAGGTCGTGCGTCGCACCGCTGAGTTGGGCATTGATCCAGCCGAGATCGATGCGGTGCTAGTCACGCACGAACATGGGGACCACATGCGTGGCGTGGGCGCCTTGTCACGCAAGTTTGACCTCGAAGTCTGGATGACCCATGGCACCTGGCATGCGGCCGATTTCGGGCGGGTAGACAATCTGCAGTTGTTCAACAGCCATGGCGCTACGCTGCAGATCGGCGATATCCAAGTTACTCCGGTGCCCGTGCCACACGATGCGCGTGAACCTACGCAGTTCGTGTTGAAGCACTCGGGATTGGCGCTGGGGCTGTTGACCGATCTGGGCAGTCACACGCCGCATCTGGTCGACTGTTTTGCCGAGCTTGACGCGCTGCTGCTGGAGTGCAATCACGACCCTCAGATGCTCCAAAGGGGCCCCTACCCGCCGCGTCTGCAGGCCCGCGTGGGTGGTCATTATGGTCACCTCAACAATGCCCAGGCAGCGGAGCTGCTGCAGGCCATCAATAACAGGCGTTTGCGCCACCTGGTGGCGGGACACCTGAGCGAGAAGAACAATCTTCCTGAACTGGCGCGACAAGCCCTCTGCACCGTTGGACCGCACATCGAGGATTGTCTGACGTTACTCGAACAGGACAAGGTGAGTGGCTGGTTTGAGGTTGGTCCCGAGGGCTGAGACCCCTCTCGTTGCACCGGTCGAGTTCTGTCTGCTTACTGGGTGATTTCCCTTAAAGATTTGCGCTGGCTTGCCGAAACCAGCAGGTATCGGGACTACAGACTGAGAAGAGGTCGGACTTGGATACCTACACCATGCGCCAGATCGCGCTTGCCACCGGCATTGCCCTGGTCATTCTACCGGCGCTTTGGCTGGTGCCCGGCTGGTACGCCTACGCCTTCGCCGCATGGACCGTCGGTGTCGGCGTGGGGACCTACGTCGTGGTCAGCCGTATCGGCTCGCTAAGAGACCTGCCTGGGTTCCTGGCGTCTTTGTCCAGTGAGGAAGGGCTTTTGCTGAATAAGCGTTGTCCGCGTGACAATGCGATTTCCATCGCGGTCAACACCTTCCTGGACGACGCCGATCACTGCGTCACAGATATCACTGCGTCGGCAGGACGCCTGGTGCCAATTTCACGCGAGCTGGCCGACGGTTACATGATGATCCGTCAGAAGTCACAGATGCAAAACCAATACGGGAACGCAGTAGCCGCTTCGGTTCGCGAACTGGAGGCGATGCGGGTCAAGGTCCATGATCAGAATCAGGAGATCGGGAGCGCGGTGGATGAAGCCGTGACTGGCGCTGACGATTCGCTCGCGACAGTTGCCGTCACCTCAGCCAGCATGGAGAAGCTCGCAGCCTCAACCGCGCAGGCGGCTCAGCAGGTCGATGTGTTGGCCAACGTCAACACAGAGATCCTGACGATTGCCCAGACCATTACCGAGATTGCCGAAAGTACCAACCTGCTGGCCCTGAATGCGGCTATTGAGGCAGCGCGGGCCGGCGAACACGGGCGTGGATTCGCAGTGGTCGCTGACGAGGTCCGTCGCCTGTCTGCGCAGACTCAGGCGGCGACTGCGAATATCCGTGACCTGGCGGACTCCGTAGGTGCTGAGTCGGAAAAGACGGTCCACCAGATCCTGCAGACGCGAGACAGCGCCGTCACCACCCAGGAAGCGATGACCCGGGCAACGGCCGAGATCAACAAGATTGCGGCTGCGGTGCAGCGCATCAAGGCGCTTTCTGACGATATCACCGGCGCCATGCAGCAACAGCAGCAGGTAGCTGTTTCGGCCAGTGAAAACGTCAGTGCTTTGGTCCAGCTGAACGAGAGCGTGGTGGAAAACAATCACAGCCATGACGTCACCGAGAGCGACCTGCTCAAGCTTTCGGACAGCCTGCGAGACAAACTGAGTTTGTTCAAAGTGAGCGAGGACGGCTGGGATGAAACAATGCGTCCGAAAAAGCCGGTGAGCCAGAGAGAGCAGCCAAAAACAAGGGAAAGTTCTCCCGAGCCGGATCACTCTGATATCGAGCTTTTCTAACCTGGTTTGAGCCTACTCTCCTCACGTCATCGTTCACACCGGAACGATGGCGCTTGCGGTATCATGAGGGTGTTCCCGATTGACTGCCTGAGGGCCTCCGATGCTCACGCTCCGTGGCGCACCCGCGCTTTCTGATTTCCGCCTGCAAAAGTTGTCCAGCCGTATCGCCCAGGCCACGGGCCTGAGCCTGAATGTGTATGCGGAATTCATGCATTTTGCGGAAATTTCAAAGGATCTGGATGACTCCCAGGAGCAGGTGCTCAAGCGCGTGTTGCGCTATGGGCCGGCTTTGCCGGAGCACGATCCAAAAGGGCAGCTGGTGCTGGTTGTTCCGCGTCCCGGCACCATTTCACCCTGGTCTTCCAAGGCAACGGATATTGCACATAATTGCGGATTGGCACCGGTTCAGCGCATTGAGCGGGGCATTGCCTACTACCTTGAGGGCCCGCTGTTGGACAACGGGCAGCTGGCCG
>JAAUXZ010055599.1_pt1 | contig 10288 bp, 9 predicted proteins | sample 7278131 | NCBI WGS metagenome assembly JAAUXZ01 (sample SAMN14350119, study PRJNA611818) | marine sediment metagenome | isolation source: surface marine sediment (3m) | place: French Polynesia: Moorea | collected 2018-08
ACGGATACGCCCCCGCCCACAATTGCGAGCTTTTTACGCGTCATTTTTTGCCATTACACTGTCAGTATACATTGGACAACATAATCAAGGTTTTTATTGATTGGCTTTCTTGTTTGCGGGTCGCTACACCTATTTCGCCAAAACTTAAATTACTTTGGAACTGTCTCGGTCTCGGTGAGAGGAAAACTTAACTGTTTGATGAGATTGAAGATAGACTTCTGTGAGGATAATTGCTAACAAGATAGCAACTAGACTGCCCCAAGCGGCAATTACTCCGAACATATCGATACTAACAGCAACGAGCAAATTCAGACTAATATAACTGATGGCAACTTGAGCGTGAGACCAACCCGATTGTTGTACTCTTTGGAAAAGATGACTGCGGTGAGCTTGAAGAATATTTTCCCCGCGCCACAGACGACTGCAGAAAGTATAAATGGCGTCACCCAGCAAGGGTAAAGCGATCGCTAATGCAGACCAAGCAGAGACGGCATTACTATGGCGCTCGAGCAAGGCAATTGTGATCGTAGCTCCGAGAAAAGTGCTGCCAGAATCCCCCATAAATATTTTGGCAGGAGACCAATTCCACCACAAGAAACCCAAAAGAGCGGCTACAAGCAGCCATAATATGGGTTGATGGAAATAAATTGCCAGAAAACTGAGCTGGAGGGCACTGCACCCAGCAACTAGACCATCTAAACCATCCATGAAGTTGTAAAAGTTGACTATGAAGGTTATGCCAATAATAGTCAGGGCGAGCGCGATAATTTCACCCCCCATACCGAAACGGCTTAGCCAGGGTTGGGGAAAAGCACCGAAGTAGGCGACAGCAACGCTTGCAGATAATAATTGCACTAGGTAGCGAACGGCAATAGGAACTCCTTGAAGATCGTCTATAATGCCGATAATTATCAAGGGAATTAGGGCTAACCATAAAGGGAAAAAAGCCATTGAGGAGATGTTGGTAACGACAGCGATCGCGCTCGTAATGGCAAAGGCAATAATAAAACCAAGTCCGCCACCTCTAGGTGTGGGTTGAGTGTGGGCACTGCGCTCGTTGGGAATGTCAAGTAATTGTTGGCTCAAGCGATCTTTGATGAAGGCGACTGCAAGTAAGCTAATGAGAAAACTGACAAGTGAAAGAATTATTAATAACATAGTACTCTGTACCTGTGCCAAACCTCCGGACGCTGAGTAAGACCAATCTATGCATCTTTACGGCATTGGGAGGCATCGGCGGATGAGCTGCGTAGCAGGGGCGTAAGCCTAGGTGCGCCTCCGGCGTGCGCAGCAGAGGCTTCCACATTACGACCCTCTCTGACTAACAGGAAGCCGCTATCATATTGCGAAGCAATTGATAGTCGGTACTTCACTTTAGGCTCTAAACTTCATACCCCAGTTGCTTGAGCGTATGACTTATGTGAACCTTGATCAGGTCTAATTCGGTTCTGTCCAATTGTTGCTTCCATTTATAACTATTTCTACTTTCTACATTTTGGACTATGCCAGCCAAATTGTCGGGGCAACTTAGCTCCGCAAATTCATAGATGCGCTTCAGATGGATTTCCGGCTGCGCACACAGTTCCTCGTATTTGATCTCGAAGTAATCAACATTGCCTTGATAAGCCTCAATGCAATTCATCACGGATTCTACACACCATCGCCATTGAATAGCACATACTTCGATCAAGCTATAAAGCTTAAACACATCTTGAATACCTGGAAAACGGGGTCCCCAGATAGCAGGAGTTCTCTTCAGCCCTGTGCGGTATAAGATTGTCGAGAGGAAATGAGGAATATAGTACGGAATATCTCTTCTCGAAAGCTGTTGAATTCGTTCCTTGGAAGCTCGACTTAGTTGCTCAAATAAATTAATATTTTCAATATTTTTGCCCCTTTGTGCCATTTCAAGAGCTGATGCTTTTGATTTCCTACCCTGCACACTGTGTCTGGCGGAAAGAGCAACATCTCTACCATCGCGGAGGATGTGGATCAGTTTTGCATCAGGCAGCACTTTAAGGATGAAAGGTAGCCTCAACGTGTTGGCCGGGGTTTTTTCGCAAAACCTGGTTTTACCTTGTGCTTTCGTGTATTCAAGAAAGATTTCTCTTATCTGATATATGATGTCAGGGGTTGCGAGCGCAGCAGGCAGCATATCGTGACCAACCCATCCATTACTCCTCTTCCATACATAGTTGGGTTCGGGCCAGTATGCCAAATCAGGGTGCTTTTTGAACATTCTACCCAGCATTTTTGTCCCCGAGCGCGCAGCACCAAGAATCACTATGGGTTTTGATAAGCTCGTCATACTCATGATAATAGTGTCTATGAACAATCAAGTTTTGGAATCTTCTTCATTTTTGAAACTCTTGCCTGAAGAGGCTTATAGCTCCCAAAAGTAGGGTACCTTCCAACTCAAATCATCCCTTGACTACGCATTAACTCGACTTCTTGCTGGAGGCCAACTTCCAGAGTTCGCGAGGAAAAGTCGAAATCTCGTTGTGCAGCATCGTGAGGATAGGCTTTATCTTCTTGCAGCCGCAGGATTTGTTCCCGTCGCACAGGCGATCGCTTTCCCAAGACACTTTCCAGGATTGTCGCTGACCAGACTCCCAAATTTAGAGGTAACGATATCTGTCGGACTGGTTTGCCCAGCAATTTTCCGACCAAAGCGAGCAATTCCCTGAAGGTGACTACACTGCCACCTGAAAGATCGTAGGCTCCCTGAATATCTGGGTTCTGGATAACTGAGAGGAGTGCTTGAGCCAGATCCTCTGCATGAACAGGCTGAAGCAGGTTTTTACCCGGACCAAACACAGGAAAGAAGCTGTAGTGATCGCAAAACTTAATTAGCTTGTGGAGGTTCTTGTCGCGGGGAGAACCATAAATCATGGTGGGGCGTAGCAGGCAATAAGATCCTCGATATTGAGCTAGTTGTTCTTCGGCAACCTTGTACTCTTTGGAATACTCATTGTATTTGGAGTAGACACCAGTCGTGCCAATGACAATCAAGCGAGGGTTCTGACCTGCTTTTCTCAGGCTAGACAGGATAGCTGGAATCTGTCTGATTTGGGCGATGTGAACAATTGTGGCAGGAGCAAATTGACTCAGGAGCTGCTCCCATGTTTGTTCAGTAGAGCTATCACCAGTAAAGTAGCTGAGGTTTAGATTGAGGTTTTCTATAAAGCGGCGATCGCTAGTAGGTCGAACCAAACAAATGACTTCAGCTTGGGAGCTTACTTTAGCAAGGTGACTGAGCAACAAACTACCTGTTAAGCCAGTTGCCCCTGTTATGAGTAGTCGGGTTTCTTTCAAGATATCTCCCTCTTCAAAGCAGGGTAAGAGCATCTCAATTATGCTTGACAATAGGATGATTCCCTGGAATAGATCTTGATAAGCTTCAATGCTAGTTACTTTAAACCTATGACAATATCCGCACTGTCGACGGACAACATAATCAAGGTTTTTATTGATTGGCTTAATTGTATTAATATTTAAAGGCAAAACATTTTAAGCAAGTTAATTAAGCCATTTTGTCAGCTCTCGCTGAGTCAGGTCTTGAAGTTTCAAAATGTCTTCCTGATATATTTGAGTTAATTGCTGCCGCGCCTCTGGTAAAAGTGGCTGAGGCTTGGTAGTTATTCTCCTTTTCACGTGTGCAGCGAACTGTAACATTAGTTTCTCAGAGACTAGTAATCCAAGAAAACGTCTGATTTTAACAGTCGCTCGACTAGCTAACAAGGCGTATAAGCTTTGATTCTTAGGGATACCCTTATAGCCGTACTGGTAAGATGTATCTGGAACGAATGTTTGCTCTATACCAAGAAAGCCAAAAATATCCTGTAGTACTTCAATCGGATTGTTTTTGAAATCTTCAAACAGATAGATTCTAATCTGATTTCGTTTGAAGAGCTTGAAGTAGCGTTTCAGGTGGGTGTAGTAGAATCCATAAATGATGGGATCACAATCTTTGTTAAGAAGAAAATCACTAATGATTTGATTGATCTGACGTTTTTCTTTGCCTTTACGAACCTGCATTAGATAGTGTGAATAGAATCTATCAGCAGGGTTTCTGAGAATGGCAATCAGTTTCACATCTGGAATGTATTGTTTTATTCGGTTGGGGGCTACTGGACTTGCGAGATATAAAGGAGACACCTCACCCATTGCCGTTTCATTGGTAACTCCTCGGAATAGATCTTGATAAGCTTCAATGCTAGTTACTTTAAACCGACGTGAATCTGGCTTTCCTTCATCAAAATTGATGGCCCAAAAATTAGTTTGTTTGGGAATCATGTAGATTGATGGATGCTGCTTCAAGTACCAATGGAGAGAAGTTGTTCCCGCTTTCATCGCACCAATGACTAGGAAATTTGGCTTAGTCATATTAGAGCTCTTGCAAAAATTTTTTGTGGTAGGGAGCGCCCCTGTTGATTTTCTCATGAAATTCAGATTGTGTGGCGCTCACGGGAGATTGTCAAGTACAAATTATACAGTTTTAGACGCGCTTACCCTGATTCAGGCCCCTTAAGCCAGACCGCAGCCGAATCTTTCGCGCGCGAGTAAGGCGGCGCCGACCGCGCCCGCTTCATATCCAACGCGGGACAATTCAAATCGACAGGTTTCGGCGATCTCGTCAAAAGCTTCTCGACGCGCGGCGCGCTCGACCAACGCCAAATAATCCGCACCCAGCTCAGCGACCCCGCCACCGAGCACGACAAGCGGGAGGTTTAGCAGGTTGAGCGCGCTTGCTATTCCCGCGCCCAGAACCTCGGCAGCGTCCTCAATTGCGAATTTTATTGCCGGGTCGTCCGCTTCGATCATTTGTGCAAGCGAACCGTGGGGCAGGTTTAGACGAGACTCAATTGATGTCCCGGAAGCCATGACCCCTACGCAGCCATTGCGTCCGCAATTACATTTGGGACCTGTACGAGAAATGCTGACATGCCCAATTTCACCGGCCAGACCCGTTGCTCCGGACCAGATGCGCCCGTTAAGGACAACGGCACCACCGATGCCTGTTCCTACACTTACAAATAACATGTCCCGGTCATCCGACGCCCTCCTCGCGGCCACCTCGGCACGTGCGGCGTTCTTTACGTCATTATCCACGGCGCAGGGCAGACCAAGTGTATCAGAGAGAAGACTTGCCAACGGGACCTTGCACCATCCCGACAAGATCACGGACGAAAGAACGAGACCTGAGGCGGAATTGACCAAGCCCGGAAATCCAAGGCCAAGCGAGTCGACCTCCGCACCATCTGCGCGGATTTCTTTAACAACGTCAGCCACAAGGGCCACCAGCCGCTTGGGGCTTAGCTCTCGCCCCGTGGCGCGTCGGACACTATGTGTCGCGCGACAGGCTCCATCAAACAAACTGGTCAGAAGTTTCGTTCCGCCGATATCGATACCAAGAAAATGTTCCACCGCTCCTTCAGCCCAGCCCTCGTAAGTAATGTTTGTTTGGTTTTCAGCTTGTTTTCCCGGCGCTCTCTGCTGCGGCATTGGCTGCGGTTTTCAAATAGTATTCGTACACATCTTTAAGGCTTCGCTCGAGTGAGCACGACAAGCTGAAACCAAGCTTCCGCAGCTTGCTGATGTCAGCATAGTTTCGAGGCATGTCTGACGGGCGCGCGGAGCGCCTCACAACGTTGACTACTCCATCTAGGCCTGAGATGCGCAACAGCTCATCATAAACATGCTGCACGGGGGTCTCCAAGCCTGACGCTACGTTGTATGTTTCACCGTCGGTTCCGGTGTTAGAGAGGAGATAAAGTGCATTGGCGACATCGCGCACGTCGATAAAATCGCGTGTCGTATTTAGTGGACCGACCTCGATTTCGGGTCGCCTGATGCCACGAGCAATCGGCGCTAATTGGCTAGCCAGCCAGCCACACAAATGGCGCTCATCCTGGCCTGGCCCAACAATGTTGAAGATGCGGGCGCAGAGCATCGGTATACCGTGACGGAGAGCCAAGACCCGCGCTACGTCCTCGGACGCTCGCTTGCTGATTGAGTACATGTCGATTGGAGAGCATGGCGCGTCTTCATTTATGGGCAACTCAGAGGCCGCAACAGCACCGTACACGGACCCAGAAGAACCGAGAACGACGCGCGGCGGCGCTATCGACGCCGAAGCAATGGCTTCGAAAAGTGACTCCGTACCAAGAGCGTTTGTCTTGAACAATTGCTCGGAGGGATCGTCCCGCAGAGATGCGGCCAGATGAACGATGACCGCCGGTCGGATTTCGCTCAGTAGGCTTACCAACTCTTGTCGATTATGAAGGTCGAGCGAGACATAACGGTACCGGTCACTGGTCAGTGCCCGACGAAGCACTTCCGGCAGTGGCGCTGGAATCTGTTTCTGCCCCCACGTCACTTGATGTGTAAAGCAATCGGAAAACCATGCCGAACGCCCAATCCCCACCAGTTCAGCATTCGGCTCGTTCGCGAGCCATTGTGCGACAAGATAGCGTCCTGTCAACCCTTGTGCTCCTGTAATTAATACTCGGGTCATGATAGGTTCGAGTTCGCCTCCAGAAACTCGATGGTCCGTTTAAGCCCCTTCTTGAGAGATGTTTCGGCACGCCACCCCAACTCATCCAAGGCCCGCGTGGAGTCGGAAATCAACTCTAAAATATCAGTCCCCGCTGGCCGGTCGGTTTGAGAGGCAACCTGTACCGGTAAATCGAGGTGTAAAATTTCAAGAATATGTTCGATGAGCTGGCCGACGGAGGTTCCAACCCCAGTCCCAATGTTATAAGTGCGAACCTGGTCGGATTGCGGGCGAATGCAACTGAGCCAAATAGCTTCGACAAGATCGTCAATGAAGCAGTAATCTCGCACCGGGCGCGGATCTTGGATTTTGATTTCACAACCGTGGAGTGCTTGGCGCCAGATTGTTCCAAGAACCGAGCGTTCCGACCCACCGGGGCCGTACACGGAGAAAGGGCGGAGAATGACAGCCTCGAATCCGAATGCTCTTGCGCACGTCTCGACATAGGCTTCGCCGCCTAGTTTGGCTGCCCCATAGGGAGAGCGGGGAGAGGTCAGGAAATTCTCCGTAACGGGATTAATCTTCGGTTGCCCGTATACCTCTGCCGAAGAGATATATACCAACCGCCGCGCGTCGACCAGCCGACATGCCTCCAAAACTGTCGCTGTTCCGACGACGTGCACGCGAGCATATTCAGCCGGATTCGAAAACGACGCTGCCACTGAGGGAGGGCCAGCAATGTGAATAATCACTTCGGCATCGCTCGCCAGTCTGACTAACTCCGGAAGGTCATCGATCTCAGCCAACGCATGCGCGCTCCCTTTTGGAGGCGGAACGACAGCTGCCCCCGGTGGGCCGAGCAGGGCACTGACTGACACATCCCGCTGAACCAACGCCCGCGTAACGGCTGAGCCAATAAAGCCCCCAGCGCCAGTCACGAGCATATGTGTTTCTCTTAACCCCATAAGACCAAGTTGCAGTTAAAGAAGTAACTTTTTGGAGAACATCTCGTCTATTTCCCCAACTTTAGAGCAGACCTCGACCAAAACACAAGGTCAATTAAGTGATGTCGAGCCTTTCAGCGCCGCGATCGCCCTAGCGACAATAGAGCTTACGTTGCTTTGATTGGCGGCTTCATCGAGTTTCAGCCAACGATGGGAATGGGACAGGCGCGGCGCCTGGGCATCGAACCCGAGTGTCTGAGAAAAAATGTGATAACGAAGGATGCGACGGGAACGCGGGTCAACTTCATCGAATACTGTCAGACTACGAAGGGATTCCGGCGAACATCCAAGCTCTTTGGTGAGCTCCCTGGCCGTTGCTTCAACTGAACCGTCACTCGATGCCAGTTCGCGGCTCGGAATTTCCCAGGCCCCCTCATCACCTTCGTCAGAGGCGTGATGCTTTCCCAAAAGGATTCCGGCCGGAGCTTGCCAGAGCACTCCTACTACAATTGCATCGGGCTGCTGAGCCCAACACTCAAATTCCTGTAAATTAGCTGCAACAATCCTTTCGGCTCGCTCGCTCGCAGTAGCATCGTTCACATCGACCCAGGGCGAGGTGTGAGAAAATGCGCGAACCTTTTTACCAGAGCTGATTAACATTTGAGCCAGGTTCGAAAGGCCGGTCGGCCGCTCCAGCGGCAGAGCGTTCAACGCCTCAGGACCGAGCGCGGACACAGCACTACACACAAGGAATTGGTATTGCGGCTTTTCAACGTACTCCACGATATCCTTGTCTACGACGCGAACCTCACCGAATGGCATCTTAAACGGCTCATAATGTGTCGCTAAAGTCAGTGCCGCGCCGGACTTGTGATGTTCATCGAGAAGCGCACGCAGATTAATGGTCGTCAAATTATCAGCGTATACCACCAGAACCGTGTCGGCAGCTTCCCGGAGCCTACCTGCGCAGCCGATATTCCCAAGCGGCCGCTCTTCCTCAAGGAGCGAGATTTTTCCGCCAATCGCTTCAACGAGCGCGCGTCCCCTTGAAAGGGTAAAGCCCCGGATTTCGGGAATTGCAGCGGGGACGGAGACTACGATTTGTCGCAAGCCCGCGCCCAGTAGCGCGCATAGGTTTCGCTCCAGGAGTGGAACGCCGCGAATTGGAACTAAGGGCTTTGGGCACTGAACGCCGGACGCTCGCATGCGCTCGCCTTGCCCGCCAGCCATAATCAGACCAAGCGTTTTCATCTTGCACTAACCTGATGAGAAACCAGAGTCAATTCGCTCGAGAAAGCGAAAATTCAACCTCCAAGCCGAGACTCTTAAAGACCTCCACAGTCTTGGCCAGCATAACGTCCTTTGTGAATCCCCTGAGAAATTTTTGGTAGGCGTTTTGCCTCAACCTTTCTGCCAACTCATCATCCTTAATCAGCGCTTCCAAAGCTTCCGCCAATTCTTCAGCTGAGCCAGGAGACACTAACAAGCCATTCTTTCCCTGCTCAATAATCTCTCGGCACCCGACGTTGTCAGTGGTAACAATCGGCCGCCCACAGGCTGAAGCTTCGATCAAAGCGGTTGGCAATCCTTCGGGATATCTAGTCGGTACGCACACGAGATCGCAGGTCTCGTACAGGGGAACCAGACTGGGCTGGTAACCAATAAACTTGACCCAATCATTCTGCCTCTGGAGCGTTTCAAGATCGCTCTCCCTCGGGGACGATGGATCGTCCTTATCTATGCCAGAGGTGAACCACATCTCGTGTTCTATCCCCTTTTTCCGAAGGATCTGAGATGCTTCGGCGGCCTCGAAAATTCCTTTTTCGACAATGAGTCGCACCGGCACCAGAATAATTTTTTTCGTCCGCCTGGGAAGCTGGCTGAAGAACGGAAAACGCCGGGGGTCTACCCCGCAACCGGGCGTGACTTGTATTTTATCGGCCGATATTCCCAGTTCGGTAACGAAAAACTGTTTATCTTCCGTGTTATGAACAATAACTCGGCTGTTTTTTCCGGAGAAAAGGTACTTATAGAGCGGCTTAACAAACATAAGCGCCAATCGAGCACTTAACTTGTTCGGTTCGAACAAGCGTCCTAGTCCGGTCTGCAGGACTACGGTTCGGACGTTTAAAAACCGCAGGGGAAGCCCGCACAATAGGTTTAGGGCGGACGTCCACGTCACGGCTAAGCAGTCCGGGTCCCGTTTGCCAGCTCGATAACTAATCCAAATCGTTTTCAATACTGAAGCGAGCGATCCCCCTTGCCCCCGCAGATACGGAACAGGCAGCGTTTCGAACTTCATTCTCTTGGGCAACATCTTGCGATACTCCTCAATGACCGGCGCGCTCGTCCAACCAGTGGTCGCGCGGTCATCAGCGGCTGGCGCATAAATGCTGACCGAGAACCCTGACTGAACGAGGAATTCCGCCACATTATTAAAGTCAGTAACGAAGCGAGGAATCATGGGGACAAAAAACAAAGCATTTTTCCTGTTACTCATAGCAAAGTTACGTTAATTCGCGAACCTAGAGATAAGAGTTAAAAACCAAAGGATTTTGGCTTACTTTTGATGAGTGAAGAGTGCTAGATGACGATAATTAACTTGACCGCTCGCGTCAATTACGAACTCCAACTGTATGAAGGTTCGCCTTGAACTAAAAAGCTGTTTTTAGAGCGTTTCTCTTGCTCTTACCACTTTTTGCCAATCTAAGTGGCCAACTTAATTAATAGATGAGAACTCAGGAGTTAAGTATTTCAGGATTGAGAATAATTGGTCCTAAAGCCAGACAGATGTTCTGCCTTCAGCTCTTTTTTCCTTGAGCCAAAACTTTCTTCTTTTCTTGCATAT
>JAAUXZ010023536.1_pt1 | contig 10280 bp, 9 predicted proteins | sample 7278131 | NCBI WGS metagenome assembly JAAUXZ01 (sample SAMN14350119, study PRJNA611818) | marine sediment metagenome | isolation source: surface marine sediment (3m) | place: French Polynesia: Moorea | collected 2018-08
CCCGGCACGGCCTGTGCCGGGAAGCCTCATTGAAGCTCAGGTGTCGCGCGTCGGGCAACGCAGCGGCGCCCGGGATCCCCGCCCGGGGCCGCCTCGTCTACCATGCCGCCATGCTGCGGGTCTTCCTCCTGCTCTTCGCGGTGTCGGTCCCGGCCGGCCCGGCTCCGGCGGCGGAGCCCGCCGGAGAGGTGGTCGTCGGGTTCATCGCCGACGAGGCGCACCAGCAGGCTGGACGCTCCGTGATGGCGGAGGCGTACCGCCGGATCGGGCTCTCCGCGACCTTCCGCCCCTACGAGGCCGCCGCAGCCCTCGAGGCCTCGCGTTCCGGCGAGGTCGATGCGGAGCTCAACCGCATCGGGGGCATCGATCGGAGCTTCCCCGAGCTGATCCAGGTCCCGATTCCGGTGAACGTCATCCGCGGCGTGGTCTTCTCGCGCAAGTATCGCTTCCCGATCCGGAGCTGGCGCAGCCTCAAGCCCTATCGCGTCGGGATCATACGAGGCTCCCTCTTCGCCGAGCAGGGCACGGTGGGAATGGACGTCCGCGCGGCCGCCAACTCCGAGGAGCTCTTGCGCTGGATCGCCCGCGACGAGGTCGACGTGGGGGTCATGCCGAGGATCGTGGGCCAGACGGCCATCCGACGCGTGGGCCTCGAGGGCATCGAGGAGCTCGATGGCGTGCTGGAGACGCTGCTCATCTACCACTACGTCAACGAGCGTCGGCCGGAGCTGGCGGAGCGTCTCGAGCCGGTGCTCAAGGCGATGCTCCTCGACGGCACCACGCGCCGCCTCCTCGATCAGGCCTACGTTCGCATGGTGGGCGGGGCGCCGTGAGCGGCGCGGCGCCCCCCGTCGCGCGACGCCGGATCGAGCTGCGGACCCTCGCGATCCTGGTCGTCGTGGCCCTGGGCGTGGCCCTCTCGGGCTTCAGCATCCTGTACCGGATGACCTTCGAAGCCCGGCGCGACGAGCTCGTGGAGATGGCGCGTGCGCAGGGCCGGCTGATGGAGGCCGCGGCCAAGTTCGACGCCTTTCACCTGGGAGGGGAGTCGGGGGCGGCGGAGTCGGCCACGCTGAGCCAGATCAAGGAGAGCCACCGGCGCTACCAGGGCTTCGGCGAGACCGGCGAGCTGGTGCTCGCTCGACGTGAGGGCGCCGAGATCGTCTTCCTGCTGCCCACGCGCAAGCGCGGCTTTCGCGTTCCCGAACCCGTCACCTTCGACTCCGAGCGCGGGGGACCGATGAAGCTCGCCCTCGAGGGGGGCTCGGGCACGGTGGTCGACATCGACCACTCGGGCGCCGAGGTGCTCGCGGCCTACGAGTGGCTTCCCTTCCTCGAGATGGGCCTCGTGTCCAAGATGGACGTGGCCGAGCTGCGCGCGCCCTTCGTGACGGCCGGCCTCGCCACGGCCGGCGTCGCCTTCCTGCTGATCGTCGTGGGCGCCATCCTCAACTCGCGCATGGTCTCGCCGCTCGTGGCGCGCATCATGGACGACGCCGAGGCGATCCGCGAACGCGAGGAGCGCTACCGCACGCTGGTCGGCAACGTTCCGGGGGCCGTGTTTCGCGCCGAGCTCGACGAGCGTCGCACCATGCTCGAGATCAGCGAGGCCGTCTTCGATCTCACCGGCCGCCCGGCGAGCCACTTCCTCCCGCCCGAGGGCGGCAGCTTCGCGGCGCTGGTGCTGCCGGAGGACCGGGCGGTCCTGAAGGAGGTCGAGTCGTCCCGGCCCGGGGAGAACTTCCACATCGAGTACCGGATCCACCGCGCCGACGGGGAGGCGCGCTGGCTCGCCGAATGGGGCCGGCTGGCCACGGCGCCCGGGGGCCGGCAGGTGGTGGAGGGGGTCCTGGCCGACGTCACCCAGCGCAAGGAGGCCGAGGCGAAGCTCGCGGCGCTTCCGCAGAAGCTCGCCAAGTACCTGTCCCCCCAGGTGTACCGCTCGGTCTTCGAGGACCGGGGCGAGCTGCGGGTGGGCAGCTCGCGCAAGAAGCTCACCGTCTTCTTCTCCGATATCGTGGGCTTCACCGCGGCGAGCGAGAGCCTCGACCCCGAGGACCTCTCCTTCATCGTCAATTCCTACTTCAACCGCATGGCGAACATCGCGCTGGTGAACGGCGGCACCCTCGACAAGTTCATCGGCGACGGCATTCTGGTGTTCTTCGGCGACCCCGAGACCCAGGGCCTCGAAGAGGACGCTCGCGCCTGCGTGCGGATGGCGCTGGCGATGCGCGGTAGCATCGACGATCTCAATCGCGACATCGCGAGCCATGGGGTGCACTACGAGGTGCGCGTGCGTACCGGTATCGCGACGGGTTTCAGCACGGTGGGCAACTTCGGAAGCGAGTCGCGCATGGACTACACCATCCTCGGGCGCACGGTGAACTTCGCGTCGCGGCTCGAGAGCGCGGCGGCCCCGGGCGAGATCCTCCTGTCGCGCGAGACCTGGCTGCTCGTACGCGATGCCTTCGCGTGCGAGAGCCTCGGTGCGGTCGAGGTGAAGGGCTTCGACCGCCCCATGGACGTCTATCGCGTGGTGGTGGATCATTCGTGAGGCCCGCCCCGGCCGCTGGAGGGTGGGAGGGTCGAAAGGGAGGAGAGGTGATCAGAGCTACGCTCGCGGCGTTTCTACTACTATTGGCTCCAGCAGCGTCCGCGCAGACCTCGGTGACGGACGAGGACTTCGAGGTCCAGAAGACGCGGAACCTCGTCAACCTGTGCTCGCTCTCGTCGGACGACCCGCGCTACGGCGCGGCGATCCACTTCTGCCACGGCTTCCTGGTGGGAGCCCACGAGTACCACATGGCCGCAGCAGGGCCCGAACGGCCTCCGCTGGTCTGCATCCCCGAAACCGTCTCGAGAGACCAGGCGGTCGAGATGTTCGTGACCTGGGCGAAGCAGCACCCCCAGTTCATGAACGAGCCGCCCGTCGACACCGAGTTCCGCTTCCTGCTGGAGACCTGGCCGTGCAAGAGGTGACCATTCGAACGACGGAACGACGAGGAGGAAGATCATGAAAGCCATTCTGACGATCCCCGTCCTGGCACTCGCACTCGCCACCGGCGGCTGTGCCGGCATGAGCGATACCCAGCAGCGCACGATGTCCGGCGCCGCGATAGGCGCCGGTGGTGGCGCCATCATCGGCGCCATCGCGGGCAACGCGGGCATGGGTGCCGGCATCGGCGCCGCCGCAGGCGCCGCCGGGGGCTACGTGTACGGTAAGCACAAGGAGGCGGAGGCCAACGCCTACGAGGAGGGGCGCCGGCAGGGCGCGGCGGAGGCCCGCTAGCTCGCGGTCGCAAGCGGCTCGGTGAGGATTGGGAGGCGCGATGAGCGAGAAGAGATCGGTGTTCGGGCGCAGCAACACCATCCAGCGCCAGATCGACGAGTTCCTCGACAAGGTCTCGGAGTCGGCGCTCGTGATGGTGGCGATGCTCCATCAGGCGCTCGATACCGACAGCACCGAGCCCGACGAGACGGAGCTGCGGCGCCTGGAGCAGATGCTCCAGCTCAAGCGCGAGTGCAGCCGGCTGCGGCGCGCCATCGAGGCGGAGCTCTACACCGAGATGCTGATCCCCGACTTCCTGGGCGACGTGGCCAGCTTGATCGAGGCGCTGCACCGGCTGGTGGAGCACATGCACCACGGGATGCGCTTCGGCCGCTACTCGGGCATCCAGACGCCGGAGTTCATCGGCCCCGACGGCAGGAAGCTCGCCGACGCCGTGGGGAACTGCGTCGAGCAGCTGGTGCAGGCCGCGCGGGCCTTCTTCCGCGACTTCACCCACGTGCGCGACTACGTCCACAAGGTGGGCTTCTACGAGTCCGAGAGCGACACCATGCGAGACGCCCTCTTCGAGAAGATCTACCGGGCCGACCTCGGCCTCGCCGAGAAGGACCATCTCGCGTCCGCCGTGCGCGAGATCGACGCCGTGGCGGACCGCGCCGAGCGGACCGCCGACATGCTCACCATCTACGCCATCAAGCGGTCGGAGTGACGGCGCCGTCCGGCGCCTGACTCGGGCGGAGAGCGCGGGTGGACCTCACCGTCCTGGTCTTCCTGTCGAGCGGTCTCTTCCTCGGCTGGTCGCTGGGCGCGAACGACGCCTCGAACGTCTTCGGCACGGCCGTGGCGTCGCGCATGATCCGCTTCGCCACCGCCGCCGTCCTGGCCAGCGTCTTCCTCCTGCTCGGCGCGGTGGTGAGCGGCGCCGGCGCGGCCCACGGCCTGGGGGAGCTCGGCGCCGTGAACGCGCTGGCCGGCGCGTTCGTGGTGGCGCTCTCCGCGGCGATCACGGTCTACCTGATGACGAAGTCGGGCCTCCCGGTCTCCACGACCCAGGCCATCGTGGGGGCCATCGTCGGCTGGAACCTCTTCAGCGGCTCGGTCACCGACCTGGGCGTGCTCGGCAAGATCGCGGGAACCTGGATCGCGGCCCCGATCCTGGGCGCGATCACGGCGCTTCTCGTCTACTCGGGCCTGCGGCTGCCGATCCGAAAGACCCACTTCCACCTGCTGAGCATCGACCGCTACACCCGCTGGGGCCTCGTGGCGGCGGGCATCGCGGGCTCCTACAGCCTCGGGGCGAACAACATCGGCAACGTGATGGGAGTCTTCATCTCGGCAGCGCCCTTCCAGGACCTCGAGGTCGGGGGGGTGACCATCAGCGGCGTGCAGCAGCTCTTCTGCCTCGGCGGCATCGCCATCGGCGTCGGCGTCATCACCTACTCCAAGCGGGTGATGATGACCGTGGGCAAGGGCATCCTGCCGCTCACTCCGGTGGCAGCCTTCGTGTCGGTGGTCTCGCACTCGGTGGTGCTGTTCCTCTTCTCCTCGGTGGGGCTCCAGCACTTCCTGCTCACCAACGGTCTACCGGCCATTCCGCTCATTCCCGTCTCGAGCTCCCAGGCCATCGTGGGCGCCGTGATCGGCATCGCCGCGGTGAGGGGCGTCCGCGGCCTGCGCCGGATCCGCTGGCGGCAGGTGGGTGGGATCGCCGGGGGCTGGGTGGCCACCCCCGTCGTGGGCGGGTTGCTCTGCTTCTTCTCGCTCTTCGTCATGCAGAACGTGTTCGCCCAGAAGGTCTTCGTGCCCGTCGAGTACGAGCTCGAAGCCACCGGGATCGAGCGTCTGAAGGCAGCCGGCCTGCCGGCGGGGGAGCTCCAGCCCATGGTCGGGCGCCGCATCGCGTCGGGAAAGGTCTTCCTCTATCACGTCCGCCGCTACGCCGCGATCGATGCGGCGCAGGAGCGCGTGATCCTCGACACGGCGGAGATCAAGGAGCTGCAGGTCTCCCCGGAGGCGCTCGACGGCCTCGACGCCAGCTACCTGGGCGAGGAGCGGATGGCCGCCCTGCGTGCGCTGCGGGGCCAGCGCTTCGACCGGCGCTGGAAGCTCGAGAACGCGCTGCTCGCTCGAGGCGAGGCCTGGCAGCCCCGCGAGGCCATCCCCATCAACGAGCTCTACAACAAGGAGCGGAGCGCCCAGCTGGCCTACGTGGTCGAGGCCCTCGTCGTGGAGCCGGAAGAGGAGGAGTGGTTCGACTGAGGGCGCGGCCGCCCTTCAGGCCGGGCGGTGCTTCGTGCCCGCGCCCCGCGTGATGTGCAGCGCCTGGCTCGGCTCGTGCACCCGCGCCGTGTGCCAGACGCCGCGCGGGACGATGCAGGCGGACCGTCCCCGAAGCTCCACCACGCGCTCGCCTCCCGCCTCCTCGAGCACGACGTCGAGCGAGCCCGACAGCAGCAAGACGACCTCGTCGCCCTCCGGATGCATCTCCCACGAGGTCCAGTCGGCGTCGAACTCGAAGAGGCAGACGAGCCGGCCCCGCTGGACGTCCTGCCGGGTCTGGATGGTCTTCCAGAACTCGTCGCCCCCCTCGAGCGTCGGCGCGCCGGGGCCGTCCTCGAGGTGGACGTAGGTCTCGCGAAGATCGAAGCCCGCCGGATCGGACATCTGCGGCCTCCCGTGCCCCGTCAGTTGACCATGCGATCGCGACCTTCCCAGTAGGGCGCGCGCAGGTCGGTCTTGAGGATCTTTCCGGAGGGGTTGCGCGGGATGGCTTCCACCCGATCGATGCTGGTGGGGCACTTGAAGCCGGCCAGCCGCTCCCGGCACCAGGCGAAGAGCTCCTCGTCGCGCAGCTCGGCGCCGCTCGCGGGCACGACGATGGCCTTGACCGTCTCACCCCACTTCTCGTGGGGGACGCCGATCACGGCGACGTCCGCCACGCCCGGGTGATTCATCAGCGCGTTCTCGACCTCGGCCGGGTACACGTTCTCGCCGCCGGAGACGATCATGTCCTTCACCCGGTCGTGGATGAAGAGAAAGCCGTCGCGCAGGTAGCCGGCATCGCCCGTGCGCAGCCAGCCGAGCCCCTCCGCGTCGCGGCCCTCGGGAAACACCGCGGCGGTGGCCTCCGCGTCGGAGAAATAGGCCTCGAGGTTCTGCCTCGTGCGCACCCAGACCTCGCCGACCTCGCCCTCGCTGCGGTCGCTGCCCGTTGCGGGGTCCACGATCCGCAGCTCGACCCCGTCGAGCGGCCTCCCGGCGGAGCGCAAGAGGTCGCTCCTCGGGCCGCCGGGGTCGTGGTCCTCGGCCGCCAGCATCGTGACCGCCCCGGTGGTCTCGGTCATGCCGTAGACCTGGATCAGCGGCGTGCCCGTGGCCTTCATCGCGCCCACGAGCACGTCTTCCGTGATCGGCGACGCGCCGTAGACGATGCTGCGCAGCCGGGAGAAATCGGTGGTCTCGATGCCGTGCGTCGACAGCAGGAACTGGAGCACGGCCGGAACGAGGAGCGCGTTGGTGATGCCCTCGCGGGAGATGGCGTCGAGGATCTCTCCGGGGTCGACCTCGCGGAGCAGCACGTTGGTGCCGCCGCTGTAGAGGCCGACGAGCCCCCAGCCACTCCCGGCGATGTGGAAGAGCGGCATGGCCACCAGGTTCACGCTGTCCGCGTCGAAGTCCCAGGCCTTGGAAGTCACGCCCAGCATGCCGAAGAAGTTGCGGTTGCTGAGCTCGACCCCCTTCGGACGCCCCGTCGTGCCCGATGTGTAGAGCTGGTAGCAGGTGTCGCTCCACTCCGACGGGAGACCCGGGTCGACGTCCGGGTGGGCGGCGATCCAGTCCGCGAAGCCCTCGCGGCCGGCTTCGGGCCCCTCGACCACCAGCACGCGCGGGCGCGTCTCGAGCTCCATCTGGTCGACGTGGCCCAGGAACTCGCGCCCGACCACGAGCGTCTTCACGCGCGCGTGGTTCAGGATGTAGGCCATCTCGGGCGGGGCGAGCCGCCAGTTGACCGCCACGCTCACCGCCCGCGCCTTGGCCGCCCCGAAGAGCAGGGTGAAGTACTCGGGCACGTTCTTGTCGAGGAAGGCGACGCGGTCGCCGGGCTCCACGCCCTCGGCGAGCAATGCCTGGGCGACGCGGCTCGACTCCGCATCGAGCTCGGCGTAGCTGATGCGCCGGTCGGCGGCCAGGAGGGCCGTCTTGTCGGGCTGCGACTCGGCGAAGCTGCGAGTCAGCTCGGGAAGCGAGCGGGGGCGCTGGGTGGGCCTCATGGGGACCTTCTTAGACCGCGCGAGCCGGGGCCGTCAACCCGGCGACGGGCCCCTTGTCAGGGCTGCCTCCCGGGGCACAGAATGGCCGAGCGATGAGCCTCCACGAGCGCCTCACCGCGGAGATCCGCAGCGGGCCGTCGGGCCCCAAGGTCGCCGCGCTCTTCGACCTGGACCAGACCCTCCTGGCCGGCTTCTCCGCCACCTCCTTCATGCAGGAGCGCTTCCTCACGGGGCGCATGGCGCCCCGCGAGGTGGTGGGGACGCTGCTCGGCGGACTGTCCTTCGCCGTCGGCCGCACGGGCTTCTCGGGGCTCATGGCGGCCACCACCGCGGCCTACCGGGGCATGGCCGAGAGCGCCCTCGAGGAGTTCGGGCAGGAGGTCTTCGACAAGCACCTGGCCACCCAGATCTTCCCGGAGTCGCGGGCCCTGGTGAACGCCCACCAGGACGCGGGGCACACGGTTGCCATCGTGTCGTCGGCCACCCTCTACCAGGCCATGCCGATGGCCCGGGAGCTCGGCATCCGCCACGTGCTGTGCACGCGTCTCGAGGTGGAGAACGGCGCGTTCACCGGCGGCGTGGTGCACCCCACCTGCTACGGCGAGGGCAAGGCCTCGGCGGCCCGGGAGCTCGCGAGCCTGCACGATCTCGACCTCGGGCAGAGCTGGTTCTACACGGACAGCCACGAGGACCTCCCTCTGCTCGACGTCGTGGGGCGCCCGCGCCCGCTCAACCCCAACCGCCGCCTGGCGCAGATCGCCAAGGAGCGGGGCTGGCCGGTGCGCCGCTTCCACAGCCGGGGGCGGCCGAGCCGGGGCGACATGCTCCGCACCGGGCTCGTGTACGCGAGCCTCCTGCCCTCGGTGTGGGCCGGGCTGGCGGCAGGGTTGGTCAATCAATCCCGTCGTGAAGCCATCAACGTGGCCGGCTCCGTGTGGAGCGACCTCGGCACCTCGCTGGCGGGAATCGACCTGCGCGTGGAGGGTGAGGAGCACCTCTGGTCGCGGCGGCCGGCCGTCTTCATCTTCAACCACCAGAGCGGGCTCGACGCGATCCTGGTGCTCAAGATGCTGCGTCGCGATCTCACCGGCGTGGCCAAGCAGGAGCTCCGGCGGAACCCGGTCTTCGGGCCACTCTTCGGCGCGGCGGGCGTGGTCTTCGTCGACCGCTTCCACACGGCGCGCGCCATCGACGCGCTCGGGCCGGCCGTCGAGGCGCTGCGCCAGGGGCGCTCGCTCGCCATCGCGCCCGAAGGCACGCGCTCCCGGACACCGCGGCTGGGACGGTTCAAGAAGGGGGCCTTCCACATGGCCATGCAGGCCGGCGTGCCGATCGTGCCCATCGTGTTTCGCAACGTACTCGACGCTCTGCCGCGGGATGCGCTGGTGGTGCGGCCGGCCACCGTCGAAGCCGTGGTGCTGCCGCCGATCGACACGAGCGGCTGGACCCGCGAGGGGCTCGACCACGAGATCCGCGCCGTTCGCCGCCGCTATCTCGAGGTGCTCGAGCACCAGGACGAGGAGGAGGCGTGACGCTGCGCGTGGCCGTGGTCGGTGCGGGCTCCTTCGGCACCACGGTCGCCCACCTCGTCAGCCGCAACGCCCCCACGATGCTCTGGTGCCGTCGAGCGGAGACCGCAGACGAGGTCAATCGGCAGCACACGAACGAGCGCTACCTGCCGGGGCTCCACATCACGCGGCTGGTGGAGGCCACGGCCTCGCTCGAGGAGGCCGTCCGCGAGGCCGACGTGGTCGTGATGGGCGTGCCCTCCCACTGCATGCGCGAGGTGCTGGGTGAGGTGGCCCGGAGCATACGCGCGTGGGTGCCGGTGGTGAGCCTGGCCAAGGGCCTCGAGCCCGGGAGTCTCTTGCGGATGACCGAGGTGGTGAAGGAGGTGCTGCCCGACCACCCCACGGGAGCGCTCACCGGCCCGAACCTCGCGAAGGAGATCATGGCCGGCTACGCGGCCGCCAGCGTCATCGCCTTCGAGCGCGTGGAGATCGCGCGTCGCCTCCAGGCGGTGTTCCACTCGGGGCTCTTCCGCGTGTACACGAACCACGACGTCACCGGCTGCGAGCTCGGGGGCGCGCTCAAGAACGTGGTGGCCATCGCCACGGGCATGGGCGACGGGCTCGGCGTCGGCGACAACACGCGCGCGGCGGTGATCACGCGCGGGCTGGCCGAGCTCACCCGGCTCGGCCTCGCCATGGGCGGCGAGCTCGCCACCTTCGCCGGGCTCGCGGGCATGGGCGACCTGATCGCCACCTGCGCCAGCCGCCAGAGCCGCAATCGCCACGTGGGCGAGGAGCTCGGCAAGGGCCGCACCATCGACGAGATCACCGCCGAGATGAACCAGGTGGCGGAGGGTGTGAAGACGGCCCGCGTGGTGATGGAGCTCGGCGCCAAGCACGGCGTCGACCTGCCCATCTCGCAAGAGGTGCACGGCGTCCTCTACGCCGGCCGCACCGCCCGCGACGCCTACCGCGGGCTCACGCGGCGCGGCCCGGGTGCCGAGGGCGACCCGGACTGAGCCGAGCCAGGAGCCTGCGCGGCAAAGCCGCGCGGGCTCCTAGCAGCGAGCCGCAGGCGAGCGGAGTCGAGCAGCAAGCCGACGCGTAGCGTCGGCGCGCAGCGAGCCGCAGGCGAGCGGAGTCGAGCAGCAAGCCGACGCGTAGCGTCGGCGCGCAGCGAGCCGCAGGCGAGCGGAGTCGAGCAGCAAGCCG
>JAAUXZ010102116.1_pt1 | contig 10278 bp, 7 predicted proteins | sample 7278131 | NCBI WGS metagenome assembly JAAUXZ01 (sample SAMN14350119, study PRJNA611818) | marine sediment metagenome | isolation source: surface marine sediment (3m) | place: French Polynesia: Moorea | collected 2018-08
AGCGGATCGTTGTCGCAGGCGTATTCCCAGTCGAGGAAGCAGAGCGACGGCGTCGCGACGATGTTCTCCGCAACGAGGTCGTTGTGGCAACAGCACAGCTCATCTCGCGGAGGCTGCTTCTCGATGATGTCGCGGCACAGCGCCACGGTGTCGTCGTCTCGCTCGATTCGGCGCGCGTAGCTGTCGGCCGCTCCGGACGCGTCGAAGCGTCGGCCGGTGCGCGGTAACGCGTGCAGGCGCTTGAGGGCAACGCCGAGACGGTCGAGATTGTCGAGATCGCGAAGGTCGGCTGGCTGCCAGACGGAGCCGTCGACGTATTCACACAACAGGATGCGCTCGTCGGCGAACAGCACCGGAGCGGCCAGGTCCTGCTCTGCCGCCCTGGCCTGCACGCGCGCTTCCTCTACACGCGAGTTGTACGGGGCGGATCGCGCCTCGGCGTCGACCTTCAGGACGGCCCTGGCACCGTGTTTCTCGAGCAGCCAGGCCCGGTTGCTGAGCCCGCCATCGAGCGCCGACCATTGCGCACCCTGCCACCCGGGCAACCGATGCAGGACGTCATACGGTGTTCGTATCATGCCTGCTGCTCACGAAACGACCGCGTCCAGGCGACCAGACCGAAAGGGATCATGAACACGTAGACGACGAACAGCAGCGCCGTCAGCTGCAGGTCGCGCAGCCAGTAGATCACGACCGACGCAACATCGATCAACAACCAGTACCACCAGTTTTCCAGCACCTTGCGCGCCACCAGGAAGGTCGCCCAGATAGCCGCCCACGTCGTCAGGGAATCGACATAGGGAAACGCGGCGTCGGTGTGACGGCTCAGCAGGTAACCGCTCGCGAGGCTCGCGATAACGATCGCACCCCCCGCAACGCCGTGCGTCGAGAGCGGCCAGCGAACGACAGGGCGTTCGTGCCCGTCCGTCCGTCCGGAGCGCCACACCGCCCATCCGTAGATCGCCATCGCGAAATAGAACGCGTTGAGCCCCGACTCCATGTAGAGCCTCGCGTCGATGAACAGCCAGACATAGATCGCCGTACTGACGCCGGCGCAGGCCCAGCACCAGATGTTCTGCTGTATGGCGAGGACCAGGTAAGCGATCGCAAGGACGACCGCCGTTATCTCGAGCGGCGACCAGGCACGTGCCTGTTCTATGAGCTGGTCGAACAGCAAGAGCTATTCGAACGCGGGATTGTTCAGGATCTTGATCGCGAACACGGCTTTCGGCAGCTGCTCGAAGGTCTGCGCGATCTCGCTGTGCAGCGCGTTCATGACGTCGTCGATTTCACCGACGATCTGGGTGCTCATCGCGTTCGTCCAGATCTCCAGCGTCTCGTGCTCGTTGAGGCGCGCGATAACGTCCCTGATCGGCGGTATGAAATCCGCGTCCAGCGGATACAGGCTGATGTCGACGGCTACTTTCATTAGTCAAACCTCTTCTCGATCGTCACGCCGACCTGGCACGGGTCGCCCAGTCGCGTGTACAGGGTGTTCGGAAAGTCCGGCGGCTCGTTGCCGAAATAGAAGCCGCGCACGGCGTAATCTCTATCGAACAGGTTGCGTGCCCACAGCTGCAGCAACCAGTTTTCGGACTCGAAACCGGCGCGCGCGTTCACGAGCGCGTAGGACGCGGACTTTTGATCGTGACTGACGTCGAAATAGAATTCGTCGCGTGCGGTCACGTCGAGACGGCCGAAGTACCCGCCGTCACTGCGGTAGGCCACCCCGCCGGCCAGCGTGTAGCGGGGCGCATGCGCCTGGTCGCGGCCGGACAGGTCGCCTTGCGGCGCCATGAACTCGTCGAAGCTGGCATCGAGAAGACCGATGCTCGTGTATAGCTCCCAGTAGTCGGACACGAACCAGCGCAGGTCCGCCTCGAGGCCGAAGGTCTCTCCCTCCGCTGCATTGTCGGTAAAGAAGACAAACGACGCCGGGTCGCCGGGCACCAGTTGCAGCGACGTGCGTACCTGCTGGTCGTCGCGCAGGCTGTAGAACACCGACGCATTCAGGCGGAGTGCATCATCGAACAGTGATGACTTGACGCCAGTCTCCAGCGTCCACAACTGCTCCTCGCCGAAGTCGCGCTTGTCCTCAGGCACCACGCCGAGATTGAAACCACCCGCCTTGAATCCTTTCGACAAGGTGACGAAACTCGTCATCGCTGAAGAATGATCGTGGCTCAGGCTGAGTTCGCCGCCCCACATCGTCTCGGACGGCCCTGCGACGAGACCGGCCGAGTCGGTGTAATCCGTAGAGCGATGTTCGAGCCTCAACCCGACGCCAAGTCGCGTCGATTCTCCGACGTCCATGTCGTACTGGCCAAACAGTGCCGAACTCGTCGCCTCGTAATCGCTGGCGAAGGTATCGTCGAGACTGTCGGCGAAATCGTAGAACGGGTCGTAGTAGTCGCCCCGGTTGAGGGTTACCAGCTCGTCCTCGAGACGTTGCACGTACATACCGACGAGCCAGTCGTCGGACGACAATCTCAGCTCCTGGCTCAGCGTGCGACGCTCCCGGTCACTGACGGATACGAAGTCGTAGGTGACGGGTGCCCAGCTATCGTCGTTTCCCCAGTCCGCATCGAAACTGAAGTCGATGTCGGAATCGGCATAGGCCGAGACCGAGGTCAGCGTCAGCCCGTCGGGTCCCTCCCAATCGAGGCGCAGCGAAGCACCGTCGCTCTGCTGCGAATCCTTGCCCGGCTTGTCGGACAGCATCGTGTAACCGTTATCCAGCGCGAACGCGTCGTAGCCGTTGTCGACGTCCGCGTGCAGTAGCGCGAGGTTCGCGTCGAGCGCCTCGGTCAGGCGGTAGTTGAGCCGCAGCCGGAACGCCCTCTCGTCCCGGCCGTTGGTGTCCTCGCGGCCGAGATAGGGGTTGTCGCGAAAGCCGTCACTCTCGTGACCGTGCGCGCTGAGACGGAACGTCAATCGATCGTCTTCGTCGAGCGCGCCGCCGAACGCGATACCGGCGGACACGGTATCGTCGTCGCCCACCGTCAGCCGGGCCCTGCCGTCGCGTTCTGCCGACGGCCGCGTGCTCTGCACATAGATAAGCCCGCCGAGTGCATTGGCCCCGTAGCGGCTGCCCTGCGAGCCGCGCAGCACGTCTATCGATTCGACGTCGAACAGCGTCGCGATCGTGCCGATGCCGCTGAAGTCTATGTCATCGATGAGGAATCCCACGGACGGATTCGGCGCGCCCTGGTACTGCTCCAGTTCGCCGACGCCGCGTATCTGGAAGTAGCGCGCCCGGTGGCCATCACCCGACCAGTTGAGGTTCGGTACGACGTTGACCAGCTCCTCGAAATGCTGCACGGCCGTTGCCTCGATGAACCCGGCCTCCAGCACGCTGACACTGGACGGCAATTCCTGGATCGAGCGACCGCGGAAGTCGGCCGTGACGACGATTTCGTCGAGGACACCCGTGCTTTCCTCGGCGTGAGACGTCAGCGCGAACAGGAACAGTACGGCGAACGGCCGTAAGTGCTTGTGTGGCTTCATGATTCCCTTCCTACGCCGGCATTAACCGGATCAGGTTCTAAGGGTCCCCGCCCGTTCCGGCGCCCGCCGGACCACGGATCTCAGGTCTTTCGACCACCCCTGTGATAGCTGGATGTTACACCTTTTTCAGGCGCGCGATCAGGCTGGACGTGTCCCAGCGGCTGCCGCCCATGGCCTGGACCTCCGCGTAGTAGCGATCGACGAGCTTCGTCATTTCGAGGGCAGCGCCATTGGCAGTGGCCTCCTCGAACGCAACGCGTAAGTCCTTGCGCATCCAGTCCACGGCGAACCCGAAGTCGAACTCGCCGTCGACCATGGTCTGCCAGCGATTCTCCATCTGCCAGGACTGCGCCGCGCCCTTCGAGATGGACTCGATGACGACGGCGGGATCCAGTCCGGCACGCTGGGCGAAGTCGAGCCCCTCCGACAACCCCTGCACGACGCCGGCGATGCAGATCTGGTTGACCATCTTGGCAAGCTGGCCCGCCCCGGCCGGGCCGATATGCGTGATCGCTTTTGCGTAGCTGTCGATGACCGGCTTCGCGCGATCGAATACTTCGTCGTCACCGCCGACCATGACCGTCAGCTGTCCCGATTCTGCGCCGGCCTGTCCTCCTGACACCGGCGCGTCGAGGAATCCCACCGATCGGGCAGCCGCCACGCTGTGGATCTCGCGCGCGATACTGGCCGATGCCGTCGTGTGATCGACGATGATGTTGCCGGCTGCTACGCCTTCGAGAACGCCCTGCCCGCCGAGGATGACCTCGCGAACGTCGTCGTCGTTGCCGACACAGCAGAACACGACGTCTGCGCCGTCGGCGGCCGCGGCGGGAGTATCGGCGCGCTGACCCCCGTGCTGTTCGCACCAGCGTTCGGCCTTCGACGTCGTCCGGTTGTACACGACGACGTCATGGCCGTTGCTCGCCAGGTGCCCGGCCATCGGGTAGCCCATGACGCCCAGGCCGACGAAGGCGGTGCGCATCTCAGGCGGCGTGCGCTTTCGCGGCTTTCTTCTTTGCGCGTGGGTCGAGGCCGATCGAGCGGGCGATGATCTCGCGCATGATCTCCGATGAACCGGCGTAGATCCGCGACACGCGCGCCGCGGTGTACATGCGGCTGACCGCGTATTCGTCCATGTAGCCGGCGCCGCCGTGCAGCTGCACGCAGTGGTCGGTCACGCGGTCCTCGAGCTCCGTCGCGTAGAGCTTGGCCTTCGCCGCGTCTTCCGCTGTCAGCTTGCCCTCGTTATGCACCATGACGCAGCGATCGATGAAGGCCTGGCAGACGTCCATCTCGGTCCGCATGTCGGCGAACTTGAAGCGATTCACCTGGAAGTCGGCGATCTTGCGACCGAAAGCCTGGCGCTCGTTGGCGTATTCCAGCGTGACGGCGAAGGCCGCCTCGGCGTTGGCCAAAGACCCGACCGCACTCAGCAGGCGCTCTTCCGCCAGGAAGTGCATCAGGTTGTAGAACCCGCGATTCCACTCGCCCAGCAGGTTCTCCTTCGGCACCTTGACGTTGTTGAAGAACAGCTCGGCCGTATCCTGGCTGTGCATGCCCATTTTCTTCAGGTTGCGGCCGCGTTCGAAGCCGTCCATGCCGCGCTCGACGACCAGCAGGCTGAGCCCGTGGCTGCTGTTCGGGTCTGTTCGCGCGGCAACGATGACGAGATCCGCCAGGATGCCGTTCGAGATATAGGTCTTCGAACCATTGAGCAGGTAATGGTCACCCTTGTCCTCGGCCTTGGTCCGGATAGCCGAAACATCGCTACCCGCACCCGGCTCCGTCATCGCGATGGCGAGGATGTTCTCACCCGAGACGCACTTCGGCAGCCACCGTGCCTTCTGCTCCTCCGTGCCCAGCTCGCCGATGTACGGGCCGACCAGGCGGTTGTGCAGGAAGAGGAAGAAGCCAACGTCGCCGTAACGCGCATTCTCCTCGAGCATGATCTGCTCGAAACGAAAGTCGCTGACCCCGGCGCCGCCGTACTCCTCGTCGGCCCACATGCAAAGGAGGCCCTGCTCGCCGGCCTTAAGGAACGCCTCGCGATCGACGATCTCCTGTTCGGACCAGCGGTCCGCGTGGGGCTGGATCTCATTGATCAGGAAGCCCCGCACCGAGTCGCGGAACATCTCATGCTCTTCTTCAAATATGTATCTGTCCATCGTCACTTACCTTTGAATTCGGGCGCACGCTTGTCGAAGAACGCCTGCACGCCTTCCCGCGCATCCTCTGATAGCCCCAGCGAACGCTGAAGCTCGGCTTCGACGTCGTAGGCGCTTGCCCAGCTGTTGTCCATCGCAAATCTCATGGCCTTCTTGGTCGCTGCCAGCGACAGCGGGGCCCGTTTGCACAGCTCCTGTGCCCAGGCTACCGCGGCATCGCGTACCTCTCCCGCCGGCGCGGTCCTGTTGGCGAGGCCGAGCTCCACGCATCGGTCCGCGCTGATGCGTTCACACTCGATCGCGAGCTGATAGGCCCGGCGATAGCCGAGTTGACGCACGAGGTGCCAGTTCGAACCACCGTCGGGCAGCAATGAGATCGTGGTGAACGGCGACAACAGGAACGCGTCCTCGGCCATGACCACGAGGTCGCAGTGCATCGCGAACGCGATTCCGATACCGGCCGCGAAGCCCGGCACGGCGGCGATCACGGGCTTGGGGATCTCTGCGATCGTATGCAATACCGGCCGGTACTCGTACTGCAGGGTCCCGTGCAGCGTGCGCTCGTTGTCCAGGCCCTTGTTGAGATCCGCGCCGGCGCTGAATGCCCTGCCCTCGCCCGTCAGCACGACTACCCTGACCGATTCGTCGTTGTGTGCCTTCTCGAACGCCAGCTTCAGCTCGTCACACAGCTGCTCTGTGAAACCGTTCAGCGAATCGGGCCGGTTCAAAGCGATGACGACGACGCCATCCTGCTGCTCGTAATTCACCGTTTCATACATTGGTCCTGTTCTCCGGGCTCGTGTCGTGCATCACATGTTGCGGCGGTATTCGCCGCCGACATCGTACAAGGCCGCGGAAATCTGGCCCAGTGAATTGGACTTCACCGTCTCCATCAGTTCCTCGAAGATATTGCCGCGATCCCGTGCAACGGCCTGCAAACGCTTGATCGCGTCGCCGCTCGTATCGCCGTGATTCCCTTGGAACTCGCGGACGTGCCGGATCTGGTCCTGCTTCTCGGCTTCCGTCGAGCGAATCAGTTCGAGCTCGTGCACCTCGTCCTCCTGTCCCTCCTTCGGCAGGAAGGTATTGACGCCGATCAGCGGCAGCGACCCGTCGTGTTTCCTGCTCTCGTAGTAGAGGCTTTCCTCCTGGATCTTGCCGCGCTGGTACATCGTGTCCATGGCGCCCAGCACGCCGCCGCGCTCCGAGATGCGCTCGAACTCCTGGTATACGGCCTCCTCGACCAGGTCGGTCAACTCGTCGATGATGAACGAGCCCTGCAAGGGGTTCTCGCAGAAATTTAGGCCCAGTTCTCTCGAGATGATCAGCTGTATCGCGACAGCCCGCCGCACCGACTGCTCGGTCGGCGTCGTAATAGCCTCGTCGAACGCATTCGTGTGCAGACTGTTGCAGTTGTCGAACAGCGCATACAGCGCCTGCAGCGTCGTACGGATGTCGTTGAAGCTGATCTCCTGCGCGTGCAGGCTGCGCCCGGATGTCTGCACGTGGTACTTGAGCATCTGCGAACGTGAGCTCGCCCCGTAACGTTCCTTCATCGCCCGTGCCCAGATGCGCCGGGCCACCCGGCCGATCACCGAGTACTCCGGGTCCATGCCATTGGAGAAGAAGAAACTTAAGTTGGGCGCGAACGCATTGATGTCCATGCCGCGCGCAAGGTAATACTCGACGATCGTGAAGCCGTTCGATAGCGTGAACGCGAGCTGGCTGATCGGGTTGGCGCCTGCTTCGGCGATGTGATAGCCGCTGATCGAGATGCTGTAGTAGTTGCGGACGTTGTTGTCGATGAAGAACTGCTGCACGTCACCCATCATCTTCATCGCAAACTCGGTCGAGAAAATGCAGGTGTTCTGCGCCTGGTCCTCCTTGAGGATGTCGGCCTGGACCGTGCCGCGCACGGCCGCAAGCGTTTCCTTGCGAATACGGGCATAGGTCTCCGCATCGACAACGAGTTCGCCGGATACGCCGAGCAGTCCCAGGCCAAGGCCGTCGTTACCATCGGGCAGTTCCCCCTGGTAGGCCGGTCGCGGCCGGTCCTCGAAGTAACTGTCGATCTTCTTGCTCGCGGTGTCCCAGCCACCGGTCTCACGAAGATGTTTCTCGACCTGCTGATCGATCGCCGTGTTCATGAAGAAAGCGAGGATCATGGGTGCCGGCCCGTTGATCGTCATCGATACCGACGTCATCGGGTCGCACAGGTCGAAACCGGAGTACAGCTTCTTCATGTCGTCGACGGTCGCGATCGATACGCCGGAGTTGCCGACCTTGCCGTAGATGTCGGGCCGCTCGTGCGGGTCTTCGCCGTACAGCGTAACCGAGTCGAAGGCCGTCGACAGGCGTGCCGCGTCCTGGCCGCGCGACAGGTAGTGGAAGCGACGGTTGGTACGCTCGGGCGTGCCCTCGCCCGCGAACATTCGCGTCGGGTCCTCGCCGAGGCGCCGGTACGGGTAAACGCCACCGGTGTACGGATAAGCGCCGGGCAGGTTCTCGCGCGACAGGAAGCGCAGCAACTCGCCCCAGTCGCTGTAGTCCGGTGCCGCGATCTTCGGGATCTTCTGGTGGCTCAGGGATTCGCGGTAGTTATTGCCGGTGATCTCGCGCCCGCGCACGGTGTAGCTGTATTTCTCCGAGCGCACGCCGGCCTTGCGCTCGGGCCACCGCTCAAGCAGCTTGAGCGACTCGGCATCAAGGTCGCCGATCGCCTCCTGGTAGCGCTGCCGCAGCACCAGGAGGCTGCGATCATCGCCGTCCGTCAGCAGAGCCGCAGGGTACGGTTCGAGCGCCGGCGGCAACTCGGCATCGTCCAGCAGCCGCAAGGCCTCGTAGGCGTGCTGCGCGCTCCTGGCGATTTCGGCTTGCTTCTCGACGTGATTGTCAATGGCGCGCCCCCCCTCGGCGATCTCTGCGAGGTAGCGCACGCGCGAGCCCGGGATCATCGCTGCCGAGCGCGGCTCGCGAATCGAAACGTCGATGTCGGGCTTCCACCGGGCGACATCGAGGCCGGCCTTCCCGGCCAGCAGCCTGCAGAGTTCGGCAAACATCCAGCTGACGCCGGGGTCGTTGAACTGGCTGGCGATGGTCGGGTAGACGGGCACGTCCTCGTCCGCCGCATCGAATGCCGTGTGATTGCGTTTCCACTGCTTGCGCACGTCGCGCAACGCGTCCTCGGCGCCGCGCTTGTCGTACTTGTTGAGCACCACGAGATCCGCGAAATCCAGCATGTCGATCTTCTCGAGTTGGCTGGCCGCGCCGTATTCGGACGTCATGACGTAGACGGAGAAGTCGACCATGTCGACGATCTCGCTATCGCTCTGGCCGATTCCGGCCGTCTCGACGATGACGAGGTCAAAGCCCTGGGACTTCAGGAACGCGATGTGGTTGCCGAGCATCTCGCTGGTCGCGAGATGCTGGCGGCGCGTGGCGATCGAACGCATGTAGATGCGATCGGAACGCAGCGAATTCATGCGGATGCGATCGCCGAGCAGCGCCCCGCCGGTGCGCCTGCGTGTCGGATCGACCGCGAGCACCGCGATACGCATGTCCGGGAAACAGGCGAGGAAACGATTCAGCAGCTCGTCCGTTACACTGCTCTTGCCGGAACCGCCCGTACCGGTGATACCGAGTACCGGTACCGGCGTCGCCTGCATCTGCCATTCCTTCTGCAATCGCGACAGCTCGTTGTCACTGAAGACGCCTTCCTCGATCGCCGAGATGGTTGCCGCGATATCGACGATCGACTCCGGGCGGGACGGCATCGCTGTCGGGCGTCGCGCCGCCTCGGTGCGATCGACGAGATCGCGAATCATTGCCTCTAGCCCGAGTTCCATGCCGTCGTGCGGGTGGTAGATACGTTCGACGCCGTAGTCCATCAGTTCGCGGATCTCGTCGGGCGTGATCGTGCCGCCGCCGCCGCCGAAGACCCGGATGTGGCCGGCACCGAGTTCGCGCAACCGGTCCACCATGTAGCGGAAGAACTCGTTGTGGCCACCCTGGTAGGAACTGACGGCAATGCCGTCGGCATCTTCCTGGATTGCTGCCCGCACGATGTCGTCGACACTGCGGTTGTGGCCCAGGTGGATGACCTCGGCGCCCTGGGCCTGGATCAGGCGACGCATGATGTTGATGGCCGCATCGTGGCCATCGAACAGTGACGCGGCCGTGACGAACCTCAAGGGTGCGGCCTCGCGTTGCCCGGTCGCCCTCGGCAAGTCGCTCGCTGCGGTACTCATTGGCTGCTCCTGCGCGATAAATCAGGACCCGCCGAAAGGCGGAAAAGCTATTAAAATCAGCAAGTTTTGCTGTTGAAAAAATTTTAATCCAGATTAAAATAATAGAGATTCGCGCAGAACTCAAGTGCACGGGACTTAGGATGGTTCAGAAAGCAGAAGAGACTCGCTTCGAGTTGCAGAAAGACCGCATGCTGCGGGCTGCCGCGCACTGCTTCAATGAGAAGGGGTACAGCGGCTCGTCACTGAAGGACGTGGCAAATATCCGGGGCCTCACCGATGCGGCGCTCTATTACTACGTCCGCAACAAGAAGGAGCTGGTGTACCTCTGTTACGTGCGCGCAGCCGAGGTCGGCCGCGAG